>OJEI01000373.1_pt1 | contig 11460 bp, 7 predicted proteins | sample 1593541 | NCBI WGS metagenome assembly OJEI01 (sample SAMN05416799, study PRJEB24817) | seawater metagenome | isolation source: Sea water | place: Canada:Atlantic | collected 2013-11 | reverse complement strand
ATGCCTAGTCTCGTGGGCTCGGAGATGTGTATAAGAGACAGAGATAGCACAGGGATCTGCGACTCGCGTGACTAGTTCCACAAGTATAGATGTTCCGGATGGTTTGACGTCATTAACGTCACCTATGCAAGGAACGATTGTTGCCATTGAGGTTGGATCGGGAGAGTCAGTTAGAGCTGGTGAACCCGTTGTAATTGTTGAGGCAATGAAAATGGAGCATGTCATATCTGCAGATTTTGATGGTGTAGTTGTTGAGATCATTATGCAGCCTGGTGATGTGGTTAAAGAAGGATTTCCTATCCTATTTATGAAGGAGGGAGAGGTCGCTGCTTGTGAAAAAATTGAAGAGGAAATTTTGGATCCAGATTTTATTAGGCAAGACTTGCAGGAAAATATTGATCGTCACGCATTCATCTTTGATGAAAACAGAACAGAGGCAGTTGCGAAACGATTAGCTCGCGGTGGCCGAATGCCTCGGGAGAATATTTACGAACTAATGGATGAGGGATCCTTTAAGGAGTACTGGCCGCTTATTGTTGCACGGCAGCACCAGCGACATAACATGGATACTTTAAGAACAAAAACACCTGCTGATGGAGTGATAGCTGGCACAGGCACAATTAATGCGGACCTTTTTGGTGAAGAGGTCTCTTCGGCGATGATAGTTCACTACGACTATACGGTTTTAGCCGGCACGCAAGGTCATCGAGGTCACTACAAACAAGATCGTATGTTTGAGCTTGCTCTTCGATTCAACCTTCCACTGATTCTATTTAGTGAAGGTGGTGGCGGAAGACCTGGAGAGGATATGCTAGGGCCTTGGGTCTCATTTGATACACATACATTCACTCAGTTTTCTAAACTTTCAGGCGCTGTTCCATTGATAGGAGTTAATCATGGCAGATGCTTTGCAGGTAATACTGTGCTACTTGCTTGCTGCGATGTGATCATTGCCACGAAGGATTCGACCATTGGAATGGGTGGTCCTGCGATGATAGAGGGAGGTGGCCTTGGTGTATATGCTCCAGAGGACGTTGGGCCAATGTCCTTTCAGGTACCCAATGGAGTCGTAGACATTCTTGTGGAAGATGAGGCTGCGGCGGTAGTGGTTGCAAAAAAATATCTTTCATATTTCCAAGGTAAGGTTGATGCTTGGGAAACTCCTGATCAGAGAATACTCAGGCATGTAGTACCAGAAAATCGTCTACGCCTTTATGAGATGAGAGATGTTATTTCTACCATTGCAGATATCGATTCAGTTTTGGAAGTTAGAGAGAAATTTGGTGTAGGGATAATTACTGCGTTTATAAGGGTAGAGGGAAAGCCTATGGGTGTTATTGCTAATAATCCCCATCACTTAGCCGGCGCAATCGACTCAGATGGGGCAGATAAAGGAGCTCGATTCTTAAAACTTTGCGATGCATTTGATATTCCAATACTCAGCTTGATGGACTGCCCAGGGTTAATGGTTGGTCCTGATGTAGAGGCTACTGCCCTTGTTAGGCATTCAGCGAGAATGTTTAATACTGGAGCAAATCTAACTACGCCATTATTTGGCGTTGTAGTTAGAAAGGCGTATGGTTTGGGTATTCAGGCAATGTGCGGTGGAAGTTCTCTGGTTGGTTTCTCCACAGTTGCATGGCCAACTGCAGAATTTGCAGCAATGAACATTGAGGGAGCAGTTAAATTAGGCTTCAGAAAAGAGTTAATGGAAATAGAAGATCCTGATGAAAAACTCCGAGTTTTTAATGAAAAGGTGGAGAAAGAATACGAGTCAGCTAAGGCGGTAAACGCAGCAGTTGGTGGAGGGTTGGATGATGTTATCGATCCATCCGAGACTCGATCTTGGATTGCACAAGGCCTAAAGCGGTTGCCGGCCACACCACCTAGAACTGGGAAAAAACACGCCTATATAGATACATGGTAAAAAAGTAGTTAATTAATTCGAATGGTTATAAGGCAATGGCATGAATAGGCTTGAACTCCAGCCCGCGGAAATAAACGATGTTCGACGGCAGTTACCTTCAGTGGATGCCGTTCTGCGTCAATGTGAATATCTCATTGAACAATGGGGTATCACCAGGGTGGTTATGCTAGTTCGTTCAGATCTCGAAAATCTAAGAATCACCCTAGGTGAAGATATTGAGATGGATGTTAGCTCAGAGTCCGTAGTTAATCGAGTTCAAACTAAATTGAGATCTGAGGATGACTCTTCACTGAAGCAAGTCATTAATCTTACTGGAACTGTATTACATACTAACCTTGGTCGGGCAGTGCTTCCTCAGAAGGCAATTGATGCAGTAATGAAGGTAATGTCTATGCCAACCAACTTGGAGTTTGATCTCTCAAATGGCAAGCGCGGTGAGCGGGATAGTCATGTTGAAGCGTTAATCTGCGAGTTAACTGGGGCGGAGGCGGCAACAATCGTCAACAACAATGCTGCAGCTTTATTACTAGTTCTAAATTCGTTAGCTGAGAATGGTGAGATACCCGTTTCTCGAGGTGAGTTAGTTGAAATAGGTGGGTCTTTCCGAATTCCCGATATCATGCAACGATCAGGTTGTACGTTAGTCGAAGTTGGAGCTACTAATCGAACTCATCTTAAAGACTACAGACAGGTTATAAATTCTCGTACGGCTCTATTGATGAAGGTGCATACCAGCAACTATGAAATACAGGGTTTTACATCAGCGGTAAGCGAGCAAGAGTTGGCGGTCTTGGCAAGAGAAAACGACTTACCTTTTGTAGTAGACCTCGGTAGTGGAAATTTAATTGACCTGTCTGAATATGGTCTTCCAGATGAGCCAATTAATACCAGTGCGATTGAAAATGGTGCCGATGTAATTACATTTAGTGGAGATAAATTATTGGGCGGCCCGCAAAGTGGAATTATTGCAGGGCGGAAAGATCTGATTGAGCGTATTCGCGATAATCCTCTAAAACGAGCACTGCGCCCGGATAAAATTACCTTGGCCGCGCTGTCTGAGGTACTCAAACTCTATCGTCATCCCGAGACGTTAGCGCAGGAGTTACCTACGTTGCGCTTCTTGACTAGGGATGTTACCGATATTGAAAAACAGGCTTTGCGCATTGCGCCCGTGCTGGCAAAAAATTTACCAAAAGAGTATCAGGTTGTTGCTATGGCCTGTTTAAGTCAAATTGGCAGCGGTGCGCTCCCGATCCAAAATATTCCTAGCTTTGGTCTTACTATCACTAGTACGACTGATGCAAAGCTACGTGCGCTGTCTAATGGTTTTCGAGCGCTACCCTGTCCAGTGATTGGTCGTATTAGCGATAAGAAACTACAACTTGATCTACGCTGTCTTGATTGTGAATCACTGTTTATTGAGCAGAGCTGTAAATTAACAGAGTTGCTAGCTTGATAGTTGCCACGGCCGGTCATGTTGATCATGGTAAGACATCTCTAGTAAAGCACCTTACTGGTGTTGAGACTGACAGCCTTGAGGAAGAAAAGCGACGAGGTTTATCAATAAATCTTGGTTATGCTTATCTCCATGCTGATGCTGATACGACTATTGGCTTTATCGATGTCCCCGGCCATAGCCGTTTTATCAACACTATGATCTCTGGAGTCAGTAGCATTGACCTGGCACTAGTTGTAGTGGCTGCTAATGAGGGCCCCATGCCTCAAACTGTCGAGCATTTAGAGATTCTTCGCCTGTTGGGTATCAGGCAATATGTAATAGTTATTACTCATATAGACAGGGTAGTAGCCCCTCAGGTGAAGGAAGTAGCTGAAAAAATGCAGGATATTTTAGGGTTGGAATCTCCTGTTTTTAAGGTCAACAATATAGATGGCACAGGGATAGATGATCTAAAGAATCATCTTTTTCAAGAGGCAATAGGGCAAGCGGATCGAACTGAGAGAGGATATTTTCGGCTATCTATTGACCGCAATTTTTTGGTTAAAGGTGTAGGTCTCATCGTCACAGGTACTGCTATTTCAGGTAGGGTCTCCGAGGGTGATAAATTATTTCTGCTGCCCAAAAATATAGCAGTAAGAGTGCGAGCCATTCATTCTCAGAATAAAAAGTCCTCTGTGGGTAGGGTTGGTCAGCGCTGTGCTTTGCAATTAGCTGGTGTTGAGAAGGTACAAATAAAACGCGGAGACTGGCTAAATGCTAGCTCTGAAAATCAGGTTTCAAATCGACTTAATGTCAGACTGAAAATGTCTGGTCGTCTTACTTTTAAGATCAAACATTTGTGTCCGGTCAAGCTCCATATTGGTGCGAAATTGGTGATAGCCAAATTATATCTTCTGGAGCGGAAAAAAAATGGTAATGAGTTGAGAGCGGGCGATCATGTTTTTGCTCAACTTATTATTGACAGCCAGATTAGCTGCTGTCATGGGGATAGATTTATTCTTCGTGATAGTAGTGAAACCATCACATTGGGTGGAGGGATGGTGCTCGAACCTCATGCAATCTATAGTCCTAAGCTAACTAATTCAGCCAAGGATTATTTGTTAGCAATGGAAGCTCCAAACCTAGAGGAGACGCTGACAAAATTACTTATTGAGCAACAGCGTATTGTAAATGTTAGCCTATTAAAGCAAGACTATAATTTGAAGGATGCGGATTTAGGGCCTGTACTGCATAACGTGGGTCTTCTAAATGAAATAAAAGCCTTTTTCAGGCACAGTCAGAAGTATCTGCTATCAAACAAATACTGGCAAACCGTCGAACAATCTATTATCGATTATGTCCACTCTTGGCATGCAGACAACCCCAGTGCTTTAGGTATACAACCGGACCATTTGTTAGTTGGATTAAGGTCTGAAATTGACCAAAATTTGTTTTGGAATATCCTAGATGATTTGGTTGAAAGAGGGGTTTTAACTCGAGTGAATAGTTTTGTAAGATTATTGGATTTTAAGCCTAAGACTGATCCTGTTGAGATGAAAAAATGGAAACTGATAGAAGAGGCTTTAAGTCAATATAAGCGTCAAATCCCCACGCTTGCAAACTTAAAAGAAGATCTAATGCTAGATGCGAAAACCATCGAGTTAGCGTTACAAAAAGCGGTGAAGGAGGGTCGAGTTTATAGCCTAGACGGGAATCGTTTTGTGGTCTTTAAGCAACTGAGGCTATTTGCTCATGAGGTTAGTCAACTCGCTGATGAGAAACCCTATTTTTCCGTTGTAGAAGTAAAAAATAGTCTCGGAATGGGGCGTAACTCATGTATTCAATTACTAGAGTATTTTGATCATATCGGGTTTACCAGAAGATATGGAGAAAGAAGAGCTGTGATTGACAAAGATTTACTGGATAGGATGTTTACGATGACATGATTCATGGAAGAGCGATGCCCCCGGTGGGGCACCTGGTCTTCAAAACCAGTGAGGTGCCTTTGAGGTGCCTGGTGGGTTCGACTCCTACCTCTTCCGCCAATATTAAATCTTATAAATGAGTATTAACGATAATAATAAACGGGGCAAAAGGGTAATGGATATAGCGTCAGTTGATGAAGAATTAGCAGTAGTTCTGCAGTCATTTCCTGAGTTAGATATTTGGACAGATCTCAATTTAACAAGGAAACGCGGAGCAGAGATGCGTGCCAAAATGATTGGTCAACTTCCTATAGTGGAGGGCGTTGAGTCCGACGATTATTTAATCCCTCAAGTAGATGCTCCAGAGGTATTGGTTCGCGTTTATCGTCCAGAAAATCAAGTCGGTCTCTTACCTGCACTTTTGTGGATTCATGGTGGAGGCTATTGCTTTGGATCTGTCGAAGGCGATGATAATATGGTGCGCCAAATGACCAAAACAGTGGGTTCGATAATTGTTTCGGTAGAGTACCGATTGGCGCCAGAGCACCCTTTTCCAGCGCCTTTAAATGACTGCTACACAGCGTTGCAATGGCTTTCAGATAATACAGATAGTATGTCTGTGGACCCCGCACGCATTGCGATCGGAGGTATTAGCGCGGGTGCTGGTTTGGCCGCTGGGCTTGGGCTATTTGTCAGGGATAATACCAACTTAAAACCCATATTCCAGTTTTTGCTTTGCCCGATGCTTGATGATCGTTGTATTACGAACTCAAGCTATATGATAACTGATGAACGAGTCTGGAATAGGCATTCAAATCTAATGGGTTGGAAGCATTATCTAGATAAAGACAAAACTTGCGAGGAGGAGCTTTATAGTGATGTTTCTCCGTATGCTGCTGCCTGTCGGGCACTGGATCTTAGTGGTCTTCCATCTACTTATATTGCAGTAGGGTCTGTGGATGCTTTCGCAGACGAGGATCGTGACTATGCGAAAAGACTCCAAGCAGTTGGCGTAGAGACGCAATTAGAGATTTTTTCTGGAGGATTTCATGGGTTTGAATTCATTGCTCCGGGCGCCCAGATATCTAAGACGGCTCGAGACTGTCACTTTGACGCTCTAAGAAAAGCTCTCTTTTAAGAAATCTACACTTAGTTTATGTTCGGTCATAGCCTCAGCGGCCATTATCACCACTGCAGCTGAGGATTCATTCAGTGCTGGCTATCTAGCTAATCGTATTCTAGGAGAAACGCTTCCCCCGAAATGTGTGACATTGGGCCATCCGCTATCCAGTAAAGTCATTCAACATCGCGGGGCTATGGTTTCCCGAAAATTAGTTGAAGGAATTATTAAAAGTGGGTGAAACCGGCTAAAGCAACCAATCTTTTGATTACTCTGAACTATACAAACAATTTGTTCTTACTCCTTGATGGCTATAGCTCTAATGCGACGACTATTTTTAGCCATCCATACAGCCTATAACTTGTTTATTTAATACGAGTCGATCTAAATATTGAGGTTTGGTAATTGTTTATTTAATACAAGTAGAGTTAAATATTGAGCCTTGGAAGTGTACGCCAATTTACATTGTCCTAAAGAGATTCAATAAATGACCTTCAACAGCACACAGCCACTCTGGCAGCCGAGTATTGAGCGAATTGATACAAGTAATTTAAAACGCTTTGGCGAGTACCTTGAGCACAAGCTTGGCGTAACGTTTGATGATTACCAACAGCTTCATCAGTGGTCAGTGGAGCAGCCCAACCTTTTCTGGGAACACATCTGGCAATTTACGGGTATTCGCGCCTCGCAGAGCTGGGACAGTGTCCTGAGCGACGGTGAACAATTTCTTGGAGCTGTTTGGTTTGAGGGCGCGCGACTTAATTATGCAGAAAATTTACTGCGCAATCGCAGTGACAAAGTCGCCTTAATTTCGCGGTTAGAAAACGGTTCACGCAAAACACTTAGTTATCACCAACTTTATCAGCAGGTCTCTGAATGTGCCGCTGGGCTAAGACAATTGGGGGTCGTCAGTGGCGATCGCGTGGCTGGGTTTATGCCCAACATTCCAGAGACTATTGTTGCCATGTTGGCTACTGCGAGTATTGGAGCGATTTGGTCCTCCTGCTCGCCAGATTTTGGTATCAATGGTGTTATGGATCGATTTGGGCAGATTGAGCCTAAGGTACTGTTTGGCTGTGAGGGTTATTTTTACAATGGTAAAACTATTGACTCACTGCCGCGTCTCAAAGAAATTTGCAGCAAGATTGATAGCATTGTGCAATTAGTGGTTGTGCCTGTAACCAGTTCTGTCACTGATATTGATAATTTTGATGACGCGGTATTATTTAGTGATTTTCTATCGGATTATCGTGGCGCTGAATTAGTTTTTGAGCAGTTACCGTTTAATCATCCACTGTATATTATGTATTCTTCTGGTACTACCGGCGCGCCCAAGTGCATAGTTCACGGTGCTGGTGGAACGTTAATTCAGCATCTTAAAGAGCACCAGTTACACGCCGATTTAAAGACTGATGATAGGCTGTTTTATTTCACCACCTGTGGATGGATGATGTGGAATTGGCTAGTCAGTGGCTTGGCCTCAGAAGCCACATTGGTACTTTATGATGGCTCGCCGTTTTACCCTGAGCCCAAGTCATTAATTGATATGGCTGAGGAAGAGCAAGTCAGTATTTTTGGTGCTGGCGCCAAGTATATTAGTGCCCTAGAAAAGGCGGGTGTGGTGCCTCGCGAGACCCACAATTTAAAGACTCTAAAAACGCTACTTTCTACTGGATCGCCGCTCTCACATGAAAGTTTTCGCTATGTGTATAGTGATATAAAGAGTGACCTCTGCCTTGCGTCTATCTCTGGCGGCACTGATATTATTTCGTGCTTTGTTCTCGGCAATCCTTGTCTGCCAGTCTGGGAAGGTGAAATTCAGTGCCGTGGCCTGGGTATGGCGGTTGAGATATGGGATGACCAAGGCCATGCCGTTACACAGACAAAAGGTGAGCTGGTATGCAGTAAACCTTTCCCCAATGCACCTATCTATTTCTGGAATGATGTCGAGAATAAAAAGTATTTGAGTGCTTACTTTGAGACCTATCCCGACATTTGGGCCCAGGGCGATTACGGTGAGATTACGGAAAATAACGGGATCATTATTCATGGACGCTCAGATGCCGTATTAAATCCGGGAGGTGTCCGAATAGGCACGGCGGAAATTTATCGACAGGTAGAAAAGCTCACAGAGGTCGTCGACAGTATTTGTATCGGTCAAACTTGGGACGATGATGTACGGGTAATTTTGTTTGTCGTTTTGCGTCCGGGTGTTGAATTGAGTACAGATCTTCAGCAGATGATTCGTCAGACTATTCGTCAAGAGACCACACCGCGACATGTACCGGCAAAAATCATCGCCGTCAGTGACATCCCCAGAACTATTAGCGGCAAAATTGTTGAGTTGGCGGTGCGCAAAGTGGTGCATGGGGAAGTGGTGACGAATACCGATGCATTGGCCAATCCCGAAGCATTAGAGCAATTCAAAAATAGGGCTGAGCTGCGTAACTGAGATTTTCACGTTGTAGTGTTAGACAATTATTTGTCCAATATTTGGAACAATGTTTGGGTAGTTAATAACTCTGTATCTTAATGTCCAGTACAGTACACATTAAAGCCTAAAAGCTCAGGCTCTAATGCGTTTTTTCATCGATTTTGGTCGAATAAAAGGTACTACGAAGCGGCAGTTTTAGGACATCTCTTGCGCGTTAATAGGTAATCACGTGACTTTCTAAGTTCTTTTTTACTCAGCGAACCATTATCATTTCTGTCGGCTGCCTTAAACATACTGTTTTTCACGGTACATCCTGCTTGCTCGAGCTCTTCCATCGTGACCAGATTATCTGAATCAAGGTCAAATCTATTCATTAAATCACTAGCAATAGCACCACTTGATAAAAACGTTAATACTAAAACACTTAATACTTTTTTCACTTTTCATACTCCGTTAATGGTTAAAAAATTCCCGTTAAACTTATCATCGCTAATGCTTTGCGTAATGTTTACAGCGAGCACATTATAGTTTTAAAGTTTACACTGTCAACTTAAAAATAAATTGGAAGCAATATACAATTTTAGTTTAATACTTATTTAAAAAATTCATCTATGAGTAAGCATTTTGCATGCCAAGTTCTATCGGCTGATATTAAGGCTGATTGGGCAATAACGAGCCTAATTTACGATTTTTTTTGTGCAAAAATTAGGGTTTTTGTCAAAAGCGCACCACATAGGGGCTTTGCTGCTGGATAAAAGAATGACTATTTAACAGACGACGAGTTAGTAGGAAAATATTGGTTCGCGCGTACTGTAGGACATGACTGGATATTAAAAATAGCCATGCTTGTTATCCAAAAGTGGAGAAAAATATTTGATTCAGCGGAGTGCCGATAACGCGGCGTAAAGACGCTCGGCATAGGTGCTTTTGTGCTCACATTGGCGACGACTTCGCTGACTAAAGTGGAAGTTTTGCGATAAGATTCATCGAGGCATGTTTGTTCGGCTCTATAAGAGTATTTTCAAGAATCAATGGAAGATCGATTTGTGTCATGATTTTACCGGGTTTAATTTCGATCGTGATCTCACTGTGGGCTGGAATGGTAAAACGATCACTGCTGAGACCTAAGCTATAAGGGCCGTTATAACGGGCCTCAAAGTCGGCATCTGAGGTGTTTTGTAAGTCAATTTCAGCGATCACCGTGTCAGGTTGGTAGCGCATGGCAGTTACTTTTAAACTTGCAGTTAGTAAAGGTGACAGGTCAGATTGTCGACCAATCAGCATATTTTTAAACCATACCACGGTGCGCTTAGCGAACAAGCCTTCCTTAATCGAGTCTGCGGTTTTTTCTTTGGCGAATACTAGGGTGACCGGTCGATGTCCTCCCTCATGTGGTTTGTAGTCCCAGTCTATTAAATCATGAACATCTGAGGTTCCTATTAGTGCAAGGTCATAATCCAACGCTACCTGAAAGGCCGCTTCGGCGTACCAAAAGCTATTGGCGACTTCAATTCCATGAAGCATTCCTCGACGAATATTATTGGCATGAAAATCATGCATCTTAGTGATTCCAGAAGTTGCTCGATTCGACCAATTAGGGTGATTCCAAAACATAAATGCACCCTGTTTATGGGCAGCTTCAACAGCCTTTTGTGCGGGCCATTGGATCGCGGCTTCGCCAAACGTTTGTGTGTCAGTTGAGGTTTTGGCATCACCTTCCACATTCAGTAGTTTGTTGGCATCATCAATAAAAATAGCATTGATATGCCCAACTGGTTCATAGCGTGTGATTTCAGTTCCACTCAAGACGATCACAGAGGAACCCTCAGCTGATTCAGCTGCCTGCTGATATGCCCGATTTCGGTCTGAATGAGGAATGTCGGCAAGATGCGGTTGCCATTCTAGATGTTCAGTAATAGCGATAGCATCTAGCCCATCCTGAAGAGCCTCGGCCACGCGTATGTTAGGCCAGACATGGCCGTCTGAGAAAACACTATGGGTATGTAAATCAACGACTAATGTTTGATAGTCTGCTGTATCTGGAAAAACGATTGCGCGCTGAGTTGAAGGTTTTGGCGCACCGGCTTTTTCATGACTAACAGCGACCAAAGACAGAGTACTCAAGGCCATGAATAAGCACAAAGTGATATTAGATTTCTTACAGATCATGATCGGCTCCGGACATTTTAATACGAGACTATGAGTACTAATTTTTGTGACATTAACACTACTCTTAAGGAGTGGGCAACCGTTGTCAATAGCACTATACATTTTGGGGAGACGACAAGTCACTACACCAAAACAAAAAAACCCCAGTCTCAGGGACTAGGGTTTTTCCGTTACTCAAGGTCCAACACTTTCTAACTATCTCGGGGGAGAATATTTGCAATCATCACTTGCCTATAATTTGACAGCATATTCTCAAGTAGTTCATTTTATTTTAAAAAATAAGATAATTAATGAGTAAATCATCTAATCAGACATTTTGATATGAACGCCATAACAAAAAACCCCAGTCTTATAAAAGACTAGGGTTTTTCGCTACTCGGGATCTAACATTTTCTAACTATCTCGGGGGAGAATATTTGCAATCATCACTTGCCTATAATTTGACAG
>OJEI01000372.1_pt1 | contig 11469 bp, 10 predicted proteins | sample 1593541 | NCBI WGS metagenome assembly OJEI01 (sample SAMN05416799, study PRJEB24817) | seawater metagenome | isolation source: Sea water | place: Canada:Atlantic | collected 2013-11 | reverse complement strand
CGGCAGCGTCAGATGTGTATAAGAGACAGGTCAAGGTAGTGCTCTAACCAACTGAGCTACAGTCGTATTACTTTATTTAAGTAAGTGTTAATTGCTTAACAACGGCGGCTAATATATAGCGTGGCGGTTGGTGAATCAAGCAAGTTTGTTGTTTTTGAGTTTATTTGCCGTTTTTTTATTCATATTGGGCTTATTTCACACGTTTTATAAAAACCTTGCCACCAAACCACATGTTTTTTAGCTGAGCTTTTAAGTAAGTTCAGTAAGTCACTTGTCGAGCCCGTTTTGACTAAGTTATTAATTTGAGGACTTGAGATACTTACGTTAAACCAAAGTTCGTTATAAAGCGGTTGTAATACCTCTAGATAACCAGTTAATTGCGCTTGATAGGGCTGAATTTCTTTTAGGTAAAACTTTTGAAATACGTTGCTTATGATTTTTGCGTTTTTATTATTTTTACCCTGAGGGCACAGCGTATTAAAGTTTAGTTTTTTTACAAACTGTGTGGCGCTGTTATTTAACACGACCTGCATGCGCACTGATTGAATGAGTGCTTGGTTAAATTGAAATTTATTAAGCTGCTCGAGTGCGCTAAAAATAGAGTCGCTATTAATTTCACTAAACTCTTTGGCCTTAATTTGCTGCTTAATGAGTACAAGTTGTTTTAGCGCCTGCAAGGTATCGCTGAAGCCTGCGGGTTCTGTAGTGAGCTCGTTTGAGGTGAGTTGCCAGGTACGATTTAACTCAGGTTCTTTAAATAACATGGTATTAAAAAAGTACATTAGGTGTGTTTCTTTATAGTTTTTGGCTGCGAGTATTTTTGTGTAACTAGGACTATTTTTATCAAGCGTATTTAAGCAAACCTGCGCACTTTTAATAAAGTTTATTTGATATTTTAATTGCCCAGCAGCGCTGGCTGTTTTTCCTAATTGGTTGTTGTGCTCACTTATAAGTACGTTAAGCTTACATTGGCTAATGCCTGCAAGCTCAACAATACTCAGTGTTAAGTCACTTTGTGCTATTGGGGGAGGCTGCAGTAAAGGAAGTTGCTTGAGCGGCTTAGGCTGTGTTGGGCTTGCATTAACTGTGCTACTTAAGCGTTCAATATAAGTAGCGTTTACAGTACTTTGTGGTTTGTTGCAGCCAGTAAGCATTAAAAAACACATTACCAGCAAAGCAGCTGGTAATGATTTAAGGCTGAGTTTATTAGTTTTGATTGAGTGCATCACTGTTAGCAAATTCATATTTTAGACGCTTTCTTACTGTTAGCATTAATAAAATAGCAGCGACACTAAGGCCTACTATTATTCCAACCCAAAAGCCATGCGGTCCCATAGCTGGCACAATTATGTCTGTTCTTGCCAATACGTAACCTAAACAAAAGCCGATTAACCAATACGATATAAACGTAATATACGATATAGGCGTGGTGTATTTTAACCCACGAAGCATGCCATTTGCAGCAACCTGTAATGCATCGGGTAACTGGTAGACACACGCTAGTATCATAATTGATGAAGCCAGTGCCATTACAGCGGGGCTGTCGGTATACAGTTGGCTAATTAAATCACGACCTGTAAAAGTCATAAGTGCCAAAAATAGTGCAATTACAATAGCTAATATGTAACTAGTCGATACGGCAACTTTTAACTGCTGTAAATTATTTTGACCATATAGATTACCAATACGAATACTTATAGCGATAGATAGGCTCAGTGGCATCATAAACAGCAATGTAGTTACACTCGCTGCTATTTGATGCCCCGATACAGCCACTGCACCTAAATGCGCAATAAATAGCGGTATACACGCAAATAAAGTGACTTCAAAAAAGGTGGCAAGTGAAATTGGTATACCTAGCTTAGTAATAATACCAATGGTAGTGAAATTAGGTTTTTCGAATGATGAAAGCAGGCCTCTAGCATCTACCTTTTTACTCATTTGGCAGTAAGTAACTTGTGCTATTGCCATAACAGTTAAAACCAATTGCTGTGGCAATGCCACAGCCTGCGCCGCCATAAGCAGGAAAACCAAATAAGCCATTTATGAAAATATAATTTATTGGAATATTAACGGCTAAACCTAATAGGCTTATATAAAAGGCGGGTTTGGTCATCCCCATGCCCTCGGTAACGTTTCTGTATACTGTAAAAATTAAAAATCCAAACACACCCCATTTCACAAAATGGATGTAGTCAATGGCAAGGTTTGCAATAGCAGGCGTTGTATCGAGCTTTAAAATAATGGCATCTGCTAAATGGGCAATACCAAAACCTGTAAAGCTTAAAATAGCGGTTAAATAAAGCGCTTGTTGAAAATAGTGGCTAATGCCTTTGCGGTCATCACTGCCCGAAAACTGCGCAATAATACCAGTAAGCGCTAATAAAATACCTTGCAGAGCAAGTAATAATGGGTTCCATATTCCTGTTGCAATAGAAAGTGCAGCTAAGTCAGTAGGGCTAACTTGGCCGGCCATAATTGTGTCGACTACCGACATTAAAATAAGTGTAACTTGTGCTAAAAAAACAGGTAAGGCTAGGGAAAGTAAACGCTTGGCTTCCCAATTGCAAAAGGTCATAAAAAAAGCTATTAAATAAAACAGACGGCAATTGTAATCTATTGCGTTTCAAATAAAAATCACAGTAGTGAATGATTTTATGAGTTGATACGTTAAACTAGCACTTTGTAATAATTTTAAGTGATTTTATGTTTACAGGAATAGTGCAAACACAAGCAACAGTGGTCTCTAAAACTCAAGCTGATGGTGTGTTACGCTTAGTTGTATCGGTGAGCGATGAGTACGTTAAGCATTTAGATTTAGGCGCAAGTATTGCTATTAATGGCTGTTGTTTAACGGTTGTGCAAGTTGAGCTAAGTAATCATGATGTGGTGGCGCAAGTGCATTTTGATGTGATTGACGAAACCCTAAAGTTAACTAATTTAGGCCTGCTTGAGCTAGGTAGTTTAGTAAATTACGAACGCTCTGTTACGTTTGGTACTGAGCTAGGTGGGCATATAGTGTCTGGGCATATTCATTGTACGTCACAAATCTCTCAAATAGTGAAGCTTGAGAATAACTGCAAAATACAATTAAGCTTGCCAAAAGAGTGGCAAAAGTACGTGTTATATAAAGGCTTTGTTGCTATAAATGGCGCAAGCTTAACCGTAGGCGAAGTTGATGAACAAGGTTTTTGGATACACCTAATTCCGGAAACGCTCGCCATTACAAACATTGGTGCAGCGCAAGTGGGTGACAAGTTTAATATTGAAGTTGATCAGCAAACTTACACTATTGTAAATACGGTAGAGAACTACTTACGCCATCAGGCTTAAGTTAAAATATTTGTTCGTCGTCACTGTCTACGTGTAGCTCCAATTTATTGTTAGCATGGTCTATATGCATATTTAAATGAATTGGGTTACAGCAGGCAGTGCAATCTTCTATATAGTCTTGATCGCCGCTGCTTGCGTCTAAGTCTAGATGTATGTGGTGTCCGCAGTGTGGGCACGTTATTCGTTGTGATAAAAAATCTTTCATAATCACTCCAGTTATAAATAATTAAGTTAGGTTCAACTTAATCGCTTACAGATGAACGTCTACTTACTCATTAAATATAGTGCTCAAATGCAGCTTATGACACTTATTTTATATCTTCAAATACCAGCTTTTCTATATGTTGTTTAGCTTCAGTAAGATAGTGACCGGCAAAGATGTTGGCATGATTTAAAATGGGGTATAGCTGGTATATTAACTTACGTTTTTCGTAATTTTGAGAAAGCGGGTAGTGCGCATTATAGGCGCTATAAAAGTCTTTAGGCAGTGGGGCAAATAGTTCGCTCATTGCAATATCCACTTCCCGATCACCATAATAGCAGGCAGGGTTAAATATTGTTGGTTCTGCTTTTAAAAATCCCATATTGCCACGCCAAAAATCGCCATGTAATAATGAAGGTTGTACTTGATGACTATGTAGTTGCTCTTTTACGGTATTAATTAAGCGTTCGGGCTCAATAAAGTTAATGCCTTTTTCAGCGAGTAGTTGTAATTGCCACCCTATACGCTCTTCGGCGTAAAATACATCCCACTTTTTGTGCCAGCGGTTTGGCTGTATGGTCGTGGCTAGGTAATTGTCTACATCAAAGCCAAACATAGCTTGGTCATGTTTTTGATGCATTTTAGCGAGGTTGCGCCCCATATTAGTCCACGTGTCGTGGGGTTGTTTATCTAAAACAAGCCATTGTAAAACAATAAACGAAAACTCTATATTTGCACCAGTTGTAATACATTCTGGTACTTTAAAATTACTATTTTGAGCCAAAAGCTTTAAGCCAATAAATTCACTTTCTAAACGTTCGAGCTCGCTTTTTAGTGCTATTTTAACGAAGTAGTTATGCGTACCATTGGTAATATGAAATAGTTTGTCGGTGTTTGTACTTTGTAATTGGCGTTTGTAGGTGTGCTTAAAGTCAAAATTAATGGCTTGGCTGATGTGCTCATTTACTGTTTTCCACATAACAATTGCTCGCCTTTTAAACAGATACTTAAACTATGGCAAAAAGGTATTAATTTAACAATCTAAACGTTGTAAAATTAACGGCTATATTGAATAAAATTACACTTACTGTAGTGGAGTTAAAATGAACAAAAGTTTAATAACCAATTTGCTAGCGGGTTTATGTGTTGTTGTAGGTTTTATGTTTAACCAAGCAATTGTGTTGTCTGTTGGTTTATTTGCACTTTCTGGCGCGGTAACTAATTTATTAGCTATTCATATGTTATTCGAAAAAGTCCCGTTTTTATATGGTTCTGGTGTTATAGCGCTTAAGTTTGAAAGCTTTAAAGTAGCTATACGAAACCTGATATTAACGGAGTTTTTTTCAGAGCAAAAAATTAATAATTTACTCAATAAAGCGCAGCCTAATATCGACTTTGAGCCAATAATTAGCAATGTTGATTTAAACCCAGCATTCGACAATTTGTTAGAGGTAATAGAGCAGTCTCAGTTTGGTAGTATGCTAGGAATGTTTGGCGGTACAGCGGCAATAGAGCCAATGCGTGAAAAGTTTATTGAAAAAATGCAGTTGTCGCTTAGTGAGATTTCTCAAACTGACGACTTTAAAGCATTAGTAAGCCAAACACTTTCACAAGGTAATAGCGCAGAAAGCCTACATAAAACGGTGCTTAAACTAGTTGATGAGCGCTTGGATGAGCTTACTCCTAAAATGGTTAAAGAGATTATTCAGACCATGATCCGCGAGCACCTAGGTTGGCTTGTAGTATGGGGCGGTGTGTTTGGTGGTTTATTTGGTTTAATAGCGGCCGTTATTTAAATCTAGCGACTAATAAAAAACATAATCATTCTATTGCATTAAATAGTGTACTTACTGCGTTAAAAATTATTTGTATAGAATAACTACACGTTGTTATTTGTGCCTGTTATTGCTCTATTTTCTTAGCGAAATAATAGAGCACTAATTTAATGCAATTGGTATAACTTATTTTTTCAGGCTGTTATTATCGCCCCCATAATTTAGTCGTGTTTTTTTTAGGAGTAACGGTGAGCAAAACGTTAGCCAGTTATTATCAGCAAGCATACGCTTGCGATCAGCAGCATTTTAATCAGTGTTTTTATTGTGGCTGTGAAGCGACAGAGCGCGATCATTGTCCGCCACTGCATATGCTACAAAGTATCGTTGATTTGGGTGAAGAGGCTGACTTTATCTCTATCCCTGCGTGTTATGAGTGCCACGCACTTTTACATAACGAAAGACTGATGACGATTGATGAGCGCTTTACCAAGCTTAAAAAAAAGCTCTCAAATAAATATGCTAAACCACTGCGCGTTTATAACATGTGGGAAGAAAGCGAACTTGGCGACATGAGCGACGAGTTTGCCCATAGTATTCAGGCGGGTATGAAATTAGGCAAAGAAGCCGCTGAGCGTTTAGCCTTTACGGGTTTTAGCTATGCCACAGAAGATGCCAAAGTAGCAGTGCGCGAAAAAACAAAAGAGTTTGATGTAGAAGGCATGATATTTACCGACTTTAAAGAGGCGCTAAATTACTGCATTAACGATTTAAATGTTCAAAAAAGCGACTTTTATAAAATTTTGGTTGAAGACTATCAAGGCGATTTTAATAAAGCATTGAGCCAGTATCGTCATCGTCATGACAAAGTAACGGCGGCTAAAGATGGTAATACACTTATTAAAGATTTTTCTAAGCTACATAAGCAAAACTCTGATTTTGTAACGCGTACGGTTAAGCACTTTATTAGTAAAGATCCCTCGCTTACCACCGAAGGTGCGCTTGAAAAGCTATATAACAATTATATAAAGAAATAATTACAGAAATTCATCTTAATTAACTGCGTTTTCACCTGTTTTTTTGGCTTTATTCCTTAGCTTTCGCTAAAGTAGCAAAAAAACAGGAGATCCAAACAACATGCAAAAATTTGCACCTTCTTTATTAGCGGTTGGCTTAGCTGCTGCACTTGTAGGCTGCCAAGAAAACGGCCCACAAGACGATAAAATAACAATTAACAAAAATCCTTACCCAAGTACTTATCAGCCAATTTCTACATCAAGCACTCTTATTACAAATGCAACAGTACTTACCGGTACTGGTGAGCGTTTAGATGAGGCTGATGTATTACTTGTTGATGGTAAAGTACAACAAGTAGGTAAAGACTTAACAGCCACTGCTGATATAACAATTGATGCACAAGGAAAATGGGTAACACCGGGTATTATTGACGTACATTCACATTTAGGCGCATACCCAAGTCCTTCGGTCGAGTCGCATCAAGATGGTAACGAAATGACCAGCCCTAACACTGCAGAAGTGTGGGTTGAGCATTCTGTTTGGCCACAAGATCCAGGCTTTAATCGTGCACGCGAAGGCGGCATTACTTCTCTACAAATTTTACCAGGCTCAGCTAACTTATTTGGTGGACGCGGCGTTACGCTTAAAAACGTACCAGCGCACACTATGCAAGGGATGAAATTTCCAGAGGCGCCGTATGGTTTAAAAATGGCGTGTGGTGAAAACCCTAAACGTGTTTATGGTCGTCAAGGTGTATTGCCTTCAACCCGTATGGGTAATATGGCTGGTTACCGTATGGCATGGGCTGAAGCCGCTGAGTACAAACGTGCATGGGATAAATACGATGCCGATTATGAAGCCGGTTTAAACCCAGAAGCGCCAGTACGTGATATTAAACACGATACGCTTCGCGGTGTGCTTGAAGGCGAAGTACGTATTCATAATCATTGTTATAAAGCTGAAGAAATGGCAATGATGATTGACCTGTCAAAAGAATTTGGTTACCACGCAGGTACTTTTCATCACGGTGTAGAAGCATATAAAATTGCTGACTTACTTGCGCAAAATGGTTCGTGTGCTGCACTTTGGCCAGACTGGTGGGGCTTTAAAATGGAAGCCTACGACATGGTTCAAGAAAACGTTGCTATTGTTGATGCGGTTAAAAACTCGTGTGCAGTTGTTCACTCAGATTCAGATACTACTATTCAGCGTTTAAACCAAGAAGCGGGCAAGGTGATGTACCGAGCTAACGAAAATGGTTTTGATATTTCTGAGCAACACGCTATTAAATGGATCACGTCTAACGCTGCTAAATCGCTAGGTATTGATGACAAAACAGGTTCACTAGAAGCGGGTAAGCAGGGCGATGTTGTTATTTGGAATCAAAGCCCATTTAGTGTCTATGCTAAAGCTGAACAAGTGTTTGTTGATGGTGCAAAGGTTTACGATAGAAACGACAGCGCGTACCAAGCAACAAGTGATTTTATGTTAGGTCAACAATAAGGAGCACCCAGAATGAAAAATTTATCACGTTCGTTTTCGCTTTCTCTGGTTGCTGCAGGATTATTAGCATCTGGTGCTGTAAGCGCACAATCACTAGCAATTATTAATGCAACATTGCATACGTCTTCTGATCAAGGTGTATTAGAAGCGGCAAGCATTGTAATGACAGATGGTAAAATCACAGCGATTAACCCAACTGAAATTAAAGTAGATCAAATTATTGATGCAAAGGGGCAAATTGTAACCCCTGGCTTTATAGCAAGTATTAATCAACTTGGTTTAGTTGAAGTAAGTGCAGTTGCAGGCTCACGCGATGCAGGTGAAGAAAAAGCCGGTATTGATTTTGATGTAAGCCTTGCTTACAACGCACATTCAAGCTTAATTCCTTACGCTCGTAAAGGCGGCGTAACACGCGATGTAATTACTCCCCATGGCGGCGATAGCATTTTTTCAGGCCTTGCGAGTGTTGTTGATTTAAGTGGTAGTTTTGACAGCGACATGCAAAAACAAGCGGCTTTAATTGTTTACTTAGGTGAGCGTAGTAAAGGCTCACGTGCTTTTACTTTGCAAACACTTATTAATAAGCTTGATGAGCACAAAACTAAAGCTGGTAAAAAAGCGAAAAAAGACGATGACAAGCCAAGTACTGAAGATAAAGTAATGGCTAAAGTACTCAGTGGTGAAATGCCATTAGTGGTTGGCGTTTCGCGTGCGGCGGATATTATTGAGCTAATTAAAGTAAAAGAGCAATTTGGTATTAACCTAGTACTTAATGGTGCGCAAGATGCTGTTGTAGTAAAAGAGCGCGTTGCTAAAGCAAATATTCCAGTGATTATTAGTGCAATGGATAGCTTACCAGGAAGCTTTGATTCGCTTCATGCAAGTTTAGATAATGCAAGTGTGCTTGAAAAAGCAGGCGTTAAAGTATTATTAACGGTAGGTGGTGATGCAAGTCACAATATTTATCAGCTGCGTTTTGATGCTGGTAATGCTGTGTCGTATGGTATGAGCCAAGAAGGTGCGTTAAAAGCGCTTACATCAAACGTTGCTGATGTATTTGGCATTAATGCAGGTAGCCTTGAAGTAGGCAAAGCTGCTGATGTAGTAATATGGAGTAATGACCCGTTTGAGTTAAGCAGCCATGTGAGCAAAATGTTTATTAATGGCGTTGAGGTTTCTACACAATCTCGTCAAGATAAACTGCGTGACCGTTATACGACAGATTCAAAAATGCCACGGGCTTATACCAACCCGCAATAATACTTAATCAATTTGAGGGATTAAATCTGACGGTAACTGCGTTAAAAATTTCTGATATAGAGCAACTAAATAACGAAATTTTTTCCTTGTTATCGACAAGATTTTCTTGCCTCAAAGTTGATCACTTAATTAAGCGAATTGGTATGATACTAAATAATTAATTAAATTAATTTGATTATTTTAAAGGCCGCTATTTTATAAATAGCGGCCTTTTTTACAAGATACAGACATAAAAAAGCCGCTTACTTTTACAAGTAAGCGGCTTTTAAATTTAAACCGATATTTATACTAATTTAGCAAGAATATCGTTAAATGTAGCGCTTGGACGCATTGCTTTAAAGGCTGCATCATCGTTAGGCTGGAAGTAACCGCCTAAATCAACTGCAGGGCCTTGCGCATCGTTAAGCTCACTTACGATTTGCTCTTTATTAGACTCAAGGTCGCTAGCGATTTGAGTAAACTGTGCTTTAAGTTCACTGTCATCATTTTGCTTAGCAAGTTCTTGTGCCCAGAATAAAGATAGGAAGAAATGAGAACCACGGTTATCAATTTCTTTCACTTTACGTGACGGCGATTTGTTTTCAGCAAGGAACGTACCTGTTGCTTTATCTAGGGTATCAGCAAGTACTTGTGCCTTGTTGTTACCAGCAGTTACGCTTAAATGCTCAAGTGATGCAGCAAGTGCTAAAAATTCACCTAAAGAATCCCAACGTAAGTGGTTTTCTTTTTCGAATTGTTGAACATGCTTAGGTGCAGAACCACCCGCGCCAGTTTCAAATAAGCCACCACCGTTCATAAGTGGAACAATTGAAAGCATTTTAGCACTTGTACCCAGCTCTAAAATTGGGAATAAATCTGTAAGGTAATCACGTAGTACGTTACCTGTTACAGAAATCGTGTCTTTACCTTCTTTAATACGCGCTAATGAGAACAATGTTGCTTCAAGCGGTGCTAAAATTTGAATATCTAGGCCAGCTGTATCGTGATCTGGTAGGTATTTATTTACTTTTTTGATTAGCTGCGCATCATGTGCACGGTTTTCGTCTAACCAGAAAATAGCTGGAACGCCTGTTGCGCGTGCACGATTTACTGCAAGCTTAACCCAATCTTGAATTGGTGCGTCTTTAACCTGACACATACGCCAGATATCGCCTTGCTCAACACTGTGCTCAAGTAATGTATTACCATTTGCATCAACAACACGGATAGAACCGTCCGCTTTTGCTTCAAATGTTTTGTCGTGTGAACCGTATTCTTCAGCTTTTTGAGCCATAAGGCCAACGTTTGGAACGCTACCCATTGTTGTTGGATCAAACGCGCCATTTTCTTTACAAAAATCGATAGTTGCTTGGTAAACACTTGAGTAACAACGATCAGGAATTACAAAGCTAGTGTCTTGTAATTTACCATCGTTATTCCACATTTGACCGCTTGAACGGATTGCTGCAGGCATAGATGCATCGATGATCACGTCACTTGGTACGTGTAAATTTGTAATACCACGGTCAGAATCAACCATAGCAATAGCAGGACGGTTAGCGTAAACAGCTTGAATGTCTGCTTCGATTTCTTCGCGCTTAGCATCGTCTAATGTTTGAATTTTAGAATATACGTCGCCTAAACCATTATTTACATCAACACCTAGCTCTTCAAAAAGCTCACCGTGTTTAGCAAATACATCTTTGTAGAATACTTTTACAGCGTGACCGAAGATGATTGGATCAGATACTTTCATCATTGTCGCTTTCATGTGAAGCGAGAACAAAACACCTTTTTCTTTAGCAGCGTCAATTTCTGCAGCTAAGAAAGCTTGAAGCTTAGAAGCGCTAATGCTTGATGCATCAATAACTTCGCCAGCTAAAAGAGGTGTGCTTTGTTTAAGAACAGTAACGTCACCGTTAGTTGCAACATGTTCAATACGCACATCAGTGGCTGTATCAACAGTTACTGATTTTTCTGAACCGAAGAAATCGCCTTCGCTCATACTTGCAACGTAAGACTGAGAATCTTTGCTCCACGCACCCATTGAATGTGGGTTGTTACGTGCATATTCTTTTACAGAGCCTGGCGCGCGACGATCTGAGTTACCTTCACGTAGTACAGGGTTTACTGCACTGCCTTTAATTTTGTCGTAAGCCGCTTGAATTGCTTTTTCTTCATCATTTTTAGGTTCAACAGGGTATTCTGGAAGAGCGTAACCTTTTGCTTGAAGCTCTTTAATTACAGCGCGAAGCTGTGGTACTGATGCACTGATGTTTGGTAATTTGATGATGTTTGCTTCTGGTGTTTTAGCAAGCTCGCCAAGTTCAGCAAGTGCATCACCAATGCGTTGTTCTTCTGTTAAATAATCAGGGAAGCTAGCAATTACACGACCTGCTAATG
>OJEI01000337.1_pt1 | contig 12349 bp, 8 predicted proteins | sample 1593541 | NCBI WGS metagenome assembly OJEI01 (sample SAMN05416799, study PRJEB24817) | seawater metagenome | isolation source: Sea water | place: Canada:Atlantic | collected 2013-11 | reverse complement strand
TCGGCAGCGTCAGATGTGTATAAGAGACAGATATTAGTGCTAAATATTTAATTGAAAAGGAAACGGCTGATGGCGCGGTAATGTTCATTCCGGCTGAAGCTATTTTTGCCGAAATTCATGCGCATCATAGTGATTTGGTTGATTATGCTAATAAAAAGCGTGTTTGGTTAGCTTCGCCAACAACCTTAATGGCGATTTTAACAACGGCGCGTTCAGTGCTAAAAGATGAAGCAACCCGGAAACAAATTCATGTTATTCAAGCGCATTTATCACATCTTTCTGCAGATTTCGCTCGTTTTAAAGGCCGTTTCGCAAATTTAGCAAAACATATAGATCAAGCCGCCAGTGACGTGAAGCAAATTCATACCTCGGCCGATAAAATTAGTAGTCGTTTTGAGAAAATAGAGCAGGTAGAATTGAAACAAGAAAAAAAAGAATCAGGTATTGCATTACCTTCAGATTAACTGCAAAGCCTTGTTCAATAAAATATTGTTATTAACGTTTAGCTGCTGATGTTAGCAGCGTATAGCTCGCACTTTTCGACATTATATCTTGGAGTTACGCTTGATTCAGTTTTTCAGCGGTTTTAGAAATAGCATTGTCAGCTTAATTATTTTTTGTATTGCCTTTATATTTATTAGTGAATTTCAACATTACTGGTTTGCAAAAATTAATCTTATAGAGCAAGTATTATATGGTTTATTTTGCATTACGATTATACTTGCAAGTTACTTCAATCGCAGTCGTCTCGCTTTAGCTGCTATCACGCTTTTTATTTTTTATCTCACTTTGTCGCATGATGTCCCTTGGCAATCTTGGGTTTTCTCTAACGGCCCATGGTTAGTGCTTGTTGGTGCTGCTGTGTTTTCGGTATTAAGTGTGATTAAAGATCGAGGTTTATTGTCAGTTCATGGCATTTTCCGCTTAATTCTGATCCTAGTTGTTATAGGGGGCTGTTATGTTTGGTCAGATAATGCTGATATCCTTATCCGCGAATTAATTGCGATTAAGTGGCTTGAACCTTGGTTAAAGTACCTAACGTTAGAGCTACCATTAGCATGTTTTTCGCTTTTACTATTTTGGCGTTTTTTAAGAGAAAAAAGTTTAGTAACGACAGCATTGCTAACAAGTTTTTGTATTTGGCTTGGCCAATACTATCAGTTAGTTACATTACCGTGGAGCGTGTTATTAACCTTGATGTTAATGCATTATTTATTTGCGGTTGTCGTTGATTCCTATTTTTTAGCATATCGTGATGAATTAACAACCTTGCCTTCGAGACGAGCGCTTAATCAATTGTCTTTATCGTTAGGGCGAAAATATACCTTGGCCATGTTAGACATTGATCACTTTAAAAAATTTAACGATACCTATGGTCATGATATTGGCGATCAGGTGTTGAAGTTAGTAGCAAGTAAGCTGGCACAAGTTAAAGGCTCAGGCAAAGTATTTCGCTATGGCGGTGAAGAGTTTACGATTGTATTTCCAGGTAAAACCATTGAACAATCTCTGCCGGCGTTAGAAGCGGTTAGGCAGGCGGTGCAAGACTATGACATTGTTATTCGTCAAGAGCAGCGTAAAACCAAAGAAGCGCGTTCTAAAAAGAAAAATAGCCAAGTTAAAACGGTCAGTGTAACTATTTCTATAGGGCTTGCCGCGAGAAAATCAAAATTAAGTTTTGATCAAACGTTAAAGTTAGCTGATCAAGCTCTCTATAGAGCGAAAAAATCTGGCCGTAATAACGTGAGTGAATAAGTTGAAACATTACCAAGGCAACTAAGTTATTAAAACTACATTAACAGTATTGCTTATACTTTAAATAGTTGAACCTAAAGAGTGATTTGCAATACGTTTTGATATTAATCAGCAAGTAATACCAATTGAAATAAATAATCGAACATTTTAAGGCTGTTTAAATCGTCAATAACTGCGTTGTTTTCAATTCCAATAGCCCGCTATTACTCGACAATATGCTCCTGCATTGTGCTAATGACTTACATCCAGTAAGAGTCAATCAAACCCTTGCCTGCAGGGACGCAGGTACTTATGTTTAGTCTGGAACAATAAACATGTGCCTGCAGGGACGCAGGTACTTATGTTTAGTCTGGAACAATAAAGATGTATTATTGAACAATTTATCCGCGCTTAAAATTGGTCAATAACTTATTACGTTTGGTATAAATCTGACATAAAAAAGCCCGAGATAACCTAATTATCTCGGGCTTTTTTGTAGTAATTATTTTGGGGTAATTGTTTTAAGGCGATTTAATACCAATTGATATAATACTTTTAACTCAATGAAGAAGTTATTAATTTTGCTCTAAAAAAATCCATTTTTTAGTTTAAAATTGCGACATTAACAAAAACAATGGTTAACAACAGCGGACAAACAAAACGTAAATAATTGCCCCAAATTGGTAGCCATTTTCTACCTTCTTGCAAAGACACATCTCGCAATTTATTACCACGTTTCCATAACCAACCAACCACTATAAAATAAAAGAGGCAGCTTAACGGTTGTAAAATAGTGGTAAGTAGTCGAATAACCAAGCCAAAAAGGCTATCAAAAAATGCGATTAAGGTCATACTAGCAACGAGTACAATCGCTGAAACCAACCAAGTTGCTTTAGGGCGAGAAAGTTTTTTTTCTTCAACTAGGTAGGCCACCGGAACTTCGGTTGAAGAAATTGTCGAAGTTAGTGCGGCAATAGATAATAACGAGAAAAAGCCAATTGCCACCAACATACCAATGCTACCCATAGAGTTAAAAAGCTCTGGTAAAATGTTGAATATTAACTGACCTTCACCAATTAATTTGTCGCCTTGAAACACTTGTTGCCCAGCCGCTTCTGCTACATATAGTGCAGGGATAATTAATAAGCCCGCCATAAAAGCGATGAAGGTATCAAGCGCGGTAATCGAAATAGCGAGTTTACCTATATCACGGTCTTTTTTCATATAAGAACCGTATATCATCATGCCACCTACACCAATAGACAATGAAAAGAAGGCTTGTCCCATTGCCGATATAATTAACTTCGGATTAGTCACCTGCGTAAAATCTGGAATTAAATAGGTTTTTAAGCCTTTTTCTGCGCCGGGTTGTTGCAGTATATAAATGATCAGTGCCACTAACATGATCAACAAAACAGGCATTAATCGTGATGACCATTTCTCTATGCCGGCGTTAACCCCTTGATGAATAATAGCCGCACCCAGTAATATAAATATTGGCGTAAACATTAAGTTTCGTGAGGTACTTGAAGTGGCAAGCCATTGTGAGGTTTCATGATAGCCAAGTAATTCAGCTACCGGCGATATAGCATGCGAGAGCATCCAGCCGGCAACTATGGTATAAAAACTCAACATCATAATTGCGCCACATAAGCCAATTAAACCTGCATATTTACCCAGTTTAGGTGAGGTGCCTCTACAAGCATCTTCTAATGCAGAAACCGGATTTTTTTGGGCTTGGTTACCAATATACACTTCTGCATAAAGCGCTGGAAATGCCAATAAAATCGTCACGACAAGGTAAACAAATAAAAATGCACCACCGCCATTGTTTGCTGCTTGAGTAGGGAAACCCCAAATGTTACCTAGTCCGATTGCTGATCCTGCCGCTGCAAGCACAAAGCCAATGCGCGAATGAAATGAATCTCTAATATTGCTCATAAATGATAATTATTATTGTGGTTAATTCTTTGGTTTGAGCTTACCTAGTTCAGACTCGTTAGCAAAGCGTTTTTAACGATTAGTTGCCTTAGATATTCCAAATCTCGTAAATTATCCAGAGATATATGCAAACGGCAGAATAAATTAGTCAAAAATGAAATGTATCATGCCCATCATTAATGAACTTATCAGGCAGTAATACTGACAATGTATGTATTTATTTCGACTTACTCGTGTCTTTTGGCTGAGCATAGGCATTATTTTATAGCATAAAAAAAACGGAAAACGTTTATGGTAAACCCACTTTACGTTTTCCGTTTATAGTGTTGAGCAAAGCCAATACCTATTTAGTTAATTTATTGTGCTATTTTTATTTTACCTATTAAAGCGAATAGCTAATTAATTAACGTGATATAAACTTTAAGGACGAATTTGTCCTTGACCAGCTACGCGATATTTAAAAATTGTTAATTGTTCTAAACCAACAGGGCCACGTGCATGTATTTTTCCTGTAGCTATACCTATTTCGGCGCCCATACCAAACTCACCGCCATCGGCGAACTGGGTTGATGCGTTATGCATAACAATAGCTGAATCAACGGCGCGCATAAATACTTCTGCGGTGTCTTGGTTTTCTGTGATAATGGCATCGGTATGTTTTGATGAATGTTCATCAATAAAGTTTAATGCTTCTTCTAACCCTGAAACAACTTTGACAGATATAATGGCATCAAGGTATTCAGTACCCCAATCTGCATCGTTAGCTGCAATAATTCTATGGTCACAAGCTTGTGCTGTTTTATCACCTCTAATTTCGCAACCTTGGAGAGTGTTAACAAGTTGAGGCAGAAATTCATTCGCTATTGCTTGGTCTACCACTAAGCTTTCAGTTGCGCCACAAACTCCGGTTCTGCGCAATTTAGCATTATTTACCACGCTCAAAGCTTTGGTTAAATCAGCATCTTTATCAATATAAATATGATTATTACCATCTAAGTGCAGCAATGTTGGTACTTGGGCTTCATTTCTGACTAACTCAACAAGGCCACGGCCACCGCGAGGAATCACTAAATCTACATATTCAGCACAACGTAATAAGGCAGCAACGGCTGAACGGTCATCAGTATCAACAAGTTGTATACATGTTGCAGGCAGACTAGCAGCACGTAGACCTGTAGCCATACAATCAACAATAATACGAGTTGAGTTCAGGCTTTCAGAGCCGCCACGTAAAATAACACTATTACCAGACTTTAAGCACAAAGCGCCTGCATCGGCACCGACATTTGGACGTGACTCATAGATCATACCAATAACACCAATGGGTGTTGATACGCGGGTTATTTTAAGCCCGTTTGGACGATCAAATTCAGCTAATGAACGGCCAACAGGATCAGGTAGTTTTGCAATATCTTCAAGAGCAACCGCCATAGCTTCAACTCTTTCAGGCGTGAGTTTTAATCGGTCAATAAAAGAGTCAGCTTTTCCCGCTTGTTTAACACTGAGTACATCAAGTGCGTTTGCTTCAAGTAAAGCAGGGGTATTCTGGCGCAGCGCATCAGCCGCTACGGTTAATGCTTGATTTTTTTGTTCAGTGCTTGCACTTGCCAGCGCCTTTGCTGCTGCTTTAGCTTGTTTGCCAAGGGTGTTGATCATAGTTTCAATATCGTTCGCTGTACTGTCTGACATAAAATTTCCTGTTTATTTCGATTACTTGTAAACTGTTTGGTAAAATTCAATGTGTTTGAATTGTGTCAATTTTTGATTGATTATTAATAACATTTATACTTAAAAATTATTAAAAACAATATTAAAAATTCAGTTTATTTAAAATAACAATATGGCTTTTTAGCATACTGTTGAGAATGTTCTATTAAATGACTACTGATTAAAAGTGTGAGTTAAACAACGTATAATAACGTGTAATTTATTTAATCTTTACCTCAAAGTAACTGCGCGTTCGTAGGCTGATAGCACTGTTGATTCAAGCAAATTTTCTAATGTTGAGCTTTTCATTAAGGTATCTAGACCTGCTTGAGTCGTACCATTTTTACTGGTTACAGCGTTTCGCAATTCTTCAACATTACTTTCACTTTTTGTGGCTAGCTCAATTGAACCGCCCAGAGTGTTGAGCACCAAAGCTTTAGCGGCTTTCGGTGAAAAACCAAGGTTAATCGCTGAGTTAATCCAGCAGCGAGCAACTTCGAAAGCATAGCCAGGGCCACTTCCTGCAACGGCCGTTACTCTATCAAGTTCATCTTCACTATCAGTCATATGTGTATAACCTATCGCATCTGTTAATTGTTTTGCGACGGTTAACTGAGCATCACTGCAGTTTGCATTAGCGTATAATCCACTAACACCACGGCCAATTTGTGCCGGTAAATTTGGCATTACGCGCATAATAGCACGTTCGCCGATGAGTTTTTCTAATGAGGCAACCGGGTAGCCAGCAGCAATAGAAATTACACAGGCATTATCTTTGAGAAAAGCTTGATAAGCAGGCAGTACATGCGCTATTAATTGTGGCTTAATGGCAATAACAACAAAATCGAAACGTTGGCCAGAAAGTTCTTCAAGGGTTTGTGTAACGTTAACACCAGCAGGTGCTTTGACTAATGAAGGATTAATGATAGTAATATTTTGATCTGTAGAGGTTGCCCAGCGAGTCAGTAAAGCACTGCCCATTTTCCCACAACCAATCATAAGTAAAGACATAAATCTCCTATTGTTTTAGCTCAGTTTTAAAGCGTTATAAATAGTTTATAAGCACTAAAAGTAAACTTTATTGAAAGCTTAAAGCTCAAATTTTCATGAGACAACTTTAAGTTCAATTGAAAAAAAAAGGTGATTAGTATATGATCTCCAAACTCATTTGTCGATTGTTGTCAATTAATAACGTTTTTTTTCAACATTTTTAGACCTTTTTTTCTTATTTAACATGGAAAGTTTCAGTAAACCTTTAAAGTGTTAAGAAAATTACTCAACGACAATCGAGTTAGAGAAAGTTTCCAGAGAATAATTGTAACTCCTTTAGCATCAAGCTTCATAAGATAATGTTATCGCCAGTGCAGTTATTTATTTTAATTAATCAAAGTACGGAGTCATTTTGCCCACATTTGAACAACCAAAATCAGAAAGTAAACCACGAAACAAACCTCGCATAGTTATTAAAGTCGGCTCTAGCCTGCTAGCAAATGTCAAAAACCTAACCCCTAGCTTTGCTTTTATGCACGGCTTACTCAGCGATATTGCTAATCTTCGCGACCAAGGCTATGAAGTTGTATTAACTTCATCAGGCTCTGTAGCTTTAGGGCTAAATACCATTGGCAGCACAATTGAAAATGCTAGTGTTCAAGATAAACAAGCGGCCGCTGCTTGCGGGCAACCTATTTTAATGCACGCATACAAGCAAATAGCATTGGAGTATGGTTTTGATATTGCTCAAGTTTTAGTTACCTTAGATGATCTGGAAAACAGACGTCGATTCCTTAATATTAAAAACACGGTTCATCGTTTAATCAAACAAGGTGTAATGCCAATTGTTAATGAAAACGATACCGTAACCACCGAAGAAATTCGTGTTGGTGATAACGACCGATTAGCCGCTAAAGTAGCGCAAATGATCGGCGCTGAGCAATTATTTATTCTTACTTGCATTGATGGTGTTTATGACCGCGACCCTTCTGAAGAAGGTGCTATTTTCGTAGAGTCTATTGAAGATGTAAGTAGTTACATGGAAGCTGCTAGCGGTACAAGTTCTTTAGGAACTGGCGGTATGCTTACAAAATTACAAGCGGCAAACATGGCGCAAAATGCGGGTTGTACTACCATTATTGCCCGAGGAACCATGGAAGCACCTGTAACAGGCGTATTAAATGGTGATCGTAAACATACCAAGTGTATTGCGCATTCATCACCATCTTCTGCCTGGAATATTTGGTTAACAGATCGCCTTCAAATGGCGGGCAGCCTAGTTATAAAACAAGAAGTAGCAGACGCATTGCTTGGTGGCGATGACGGGTTTTATTGTCACGATGTGGTTTCAATTCATGGCAATTTTGAACGAGCTGATGTACTGCATGTATATGATGAGAAAGGCGAAGAAGTCGCTCGTGGTTTATGTAACTTCTCATCAGATGAAACCGCTATTATTTCAAGCCGTCCAGATGAAACAGTAAAGACCATACTTGGATATACGGCATCACAGCGTTTGATCAATAGTGAAAACTTAGTTGTTTTAGGTGATCATCATCTTTCTTGGGATGAACCCGTACAAAGTGAATAATAGAACACGCTGATTTAAAAATATCGTTATGGCCGCTGTTGATTTGATTAACAGCGGCCTTAATTTTTAAGCTTCTAACTCTTTACACTTCTAAATTTTTACGCCTCTAGATTTAAAGCACTGTAAAATGTAGTTCGTAGTAATATCAATTGAAATAAATAATCGATCATTTTAAGGCGGTTTAAATCGTCAATAACTGCGTTGTTTTCAATCACACACGACCGCTATAACTCGACAATATGCTCCTGCATTTCGCTAATAACTTACATTATCCATGTAAGAATCAATCAAACGCCTTGCCTGTAGTGATGCAGGTACTTATGAATGTACTATGATAAGCACGGCTATTTAGTTTTATCGTTAAGTTGTATAACGAGACTCTTGAGCTCTGAAATTTCTTGTTTTAGCTCGCCTATAGTTGGCTCAGTTTTCTTTTTTTCTCTTGAACGTTCTTCTTCCATAACGTTCACCACAATACCGATAACCATATTTAAAAATGCAAATGCGGTAAAAAAGATGAAGGTCATATAGTAAATCCAGCTATAAGGATATACCTCCATCGTTTCATATTGAATATCGGTCCAATCTTCAAAGGTCATCACTCTAAAAAGTGTTAACATCGATATTGCTATGTCGCCCCATAACTTTGGATTAATGGCATTAAATAAGAAGCTGCCGATAGCAGCATAGATGTAGAAAATAATAAACATGAGCAGCAAAACATAGCCTAATTGCGGCATGGCTTTTATCAATGAGTTTATTAATATTCTCAGCTCTGGTACTACAGATACCATACGTAATACGCGAAATACTCTTACTAACCTTGCGAGCAAGGCCATTTCAGAGTCATTAATAGGTATAAGGCTGATTACCACAACGAGCGTGTCGAAGACATTCCAAGCTGATTTAAAAAAATGTTTTTTGTTTTCTTCTGTTAGAAAGCGTAAAGATATTTCAAATAAGAAAAACAGCGTGATAAATGTATCTAGTACTGATGTTACAGAGACAGCTGTATTGGAAAGCGGGAAGGTTTTTGCGCCAATTTCAAGCGCAGAAATTATGATCACACAGATCACCGACAACTCGAAAATCTTATTGTTTCTTAACTTAGTAAAAGTCGTTTTAATATTTTGATACATTGAGATAATTAAATTCAATTCGTTTTAAAGAGCTTAGGTGTCGGATTATATGCTTTTTGTCGTGGTTTTAGCTAAGATTTTAATAAAATTTTTAGTAACAACTTATGAAAAATGTTAAGGCTACATTTTTTTACAATTTGCAGCACTAAGCCAATCTATAATCGAAATAGCCATAGCGTTGTTAGTACAATTTTAAAATGCTATAAATGACCTATAAAAAATAAATTTATCAATTGAAATAATAAATTACAGCTTATCGCTGAAAAAAAACAACGCTATTGATAATAAAAAAATTGCATTTTAAGGTGTTATGAATGGCAGTAGCTCACCGAACATTTTTCTTCTACTTGCTTATTATACTTTTCAGCTTCTTAATTAATAATTCTGCACAAAGCCAAAGTAAGCATTCATTTCAATATTTAGGTAAAAATTTAGGTCAGCAATTGTCAGTCATTGAGGCAATGGAAGACCAAAATAAAGCCTTAAATATCATTACAGTGCTTTGTGAAGATGAAAGGCTGTCAACATTAGAAAAGCTTTCTGCCTTAGCCAGTAAAGGGAGAGTTTTGCATAAATTAGGTCAGCTTGAAAACGCGATTAAAGTCGCACAACAAGAACAGCAATTAGCAAACGAATTTGAGTTAACTCGAATAGAAGCCGATGCATATAAAAGAGTGGGCGTTTATGCTTATTATAATGGCAAAAACCGGCTGGCACTTCTCTCATATCAGCAAGCACTTAATTATTACCTCACCCTCGATGAACCTATTGCTCAAGCAAATTTATACAATAATATCGCTTTAGTTTATGGTCGAACTTCTCAACATCAACGGGAGTTGGCTATATACCAAAAAATTCAGCCTATATATCAAAAATATGGCAGTAAGCAAGATAACATTGATGTGCTAAGTAATATTGCTAATTTGCACTTACGCTTAAAGCGATTTGATACGTCAATACCTATGTATTATGACATTATTGAAAAGCTGTCTGAAACGTCAGATAAAGTCGCCATTGCCAAAGCTTATAGTGATTTAGGTTCATCTTATAAAAATGCTGGAGACTATCAACAAGCTGAACATTACATGATATTAGCATTAAGCCTTCATCGGAAAAATAAAGATGATTATAACGCCGCATCAACATTACATAATTTGGCCGAATTAAATAATTTTCTTCATAATATTGACCAGGCGATAAATTACGCACAGGAAAGCATTACACTTGCGCTTGCGCAAGGCCATAGCTCTGCTTATGTTGGTGCTAAATATAGTTTGGCTATCGCTTATTTTTATCAAGGCGAATATGAGTTAGCGCTACGGCACATTGAAGAGTCTACTAAGGTAATAGAAACAATAGATTACAAAGAACAACTTAAATTTAACTTGTCGTTGCAAGCGCTTATTTATGCCGCACAGAATAAAAATTTTAAGGCTGTTGCTAGCCACCGAGCATTTTTACAAACACAACTTGAATTAGAAAATAATCAACTTAACACCCAATTAGCACTTTTTGATTCTGAACAACTTAAGCAACAAGTTGCGCAATTAAAACAACAAAAATTATTACAGCAGTTTGCACTTGAAGGGTCGTTTCAATCACGCTTGATGGTTATTATTCTTGTTGTAGCGAGCTCAGTTATTGCCTTTTTGGTAGCAAGGCGTGGCATAGAAAACCGTTCTAAAACTGCTTTAGAGTCAAAAGTTAAATTGCGCACCACTGAACTTGAATATTTAATGCAAGAGTTGCAAAACGCTAACAATATTAAAAGCCAATTTTTAGCGAATATGAGCCATGAAATAAGAACACCGTTAACCACGGTTATTGGTCAAGCTGAAGCGATAATAAATGGCGATGTTGAAGAAGCTTATATCAGTAAAGAAGTGAGTATTATCCACGGTAATAGTTTACATTTATTAGAACTCACCAATAATATTCTCGACTTAAGTAAAATTGAAGCGAACAAAATTGAGCTTGAAATACAAAGCCAAAACTTGCACAACATATTACAAGAGTTGGCCAATATGTTTTGTTTGCAGGCGAAATCTAAAGGCTTAACATTTGACATTGTTCATCGCTTACCAGAGCCATTTCTTATCGATATTGACAGTGTTCGTGTTAAACAAATATTGATCAACCTTTGTGCTAATGCCATTAAATTTACACCCAAAGGGCATGTTGAATTAAATATAAGCCAAACGGCAACCCATTTGGTATTTAAAATAACCGACAGTGGTATCGGGATGAGTAGCTTACAATTACAGCACTTATTTGAAAGCTTTACCCAAGGCGATAGCAGCATTAACCGTCGTTTTGGCGGCTCAGGGCTGGGTTTATGTTTATCCGATCAGCTAGCTAAGATTATGGGAGGGAAAATTGAAGTAGAAAGTGAGCTAAATCAAGGCAGTGTTTTTGCTTTTAGTTTACCTTGTACAACTAAATTTAATGAGCAACTTATTGAGAACAAAATATCGGTAATTGACACTTATGTGAATACCGATATTAGCACTGTAGTATCGCCGAAAAAATTATCAGGCACGATATTACTTGCTGACGATCACAATGATAACCGCCGACTTATAGCCAGGCTACTCGCTTCTATGGGACTAGATGTAATTACCGCTCGAAATGGACATGAAACAATTACGTTATTTAAACAGCATGATCCAATTTTAGTATTAATGGACATACAAATGCCTGAAATGGATGGAATTGAGGCGTTTAAAATTTTGCGTCAACAAGGCTTTCAAACTCCTGTGATCGCACTAACTGCTAATGCTATGTCTCATGAAATAGAACATTATTTATCATTAGGTTTTGACAATCATTTATCGAAACCCATTGAACGAGATGTATTTATAAACACAGTGGCAAAGTATTACGATGGTAGCATTACGTTGGAAATAGCGAATGAAGGTTTCAATAGTGTTGATATGACCGATTTAGCTGAAGAGTTTAAATCGAATTTAGTATTAGAGCAGCAAGATTTAATACTACATATAAACAATCAAAACTTTGAGAAGCTTTCAAAACTATCGCATCGTATTGCTGGCGCAGCACAAATGTTTGGTTTTGCTGAACTTTCTCAATATGCTATTAAACTAGAAGCTGCGATTAAAAATAATAAGAGCGTAGAAGTTAATGAATATACTCAAAAACTACTTAACGAAATAGACCAAGTATTATGGTAATTATTTAACCTGAACTCTGGATAATGAGTGCTTGAAACTCAAGTGAACCAAAAGCT
>OJEI01000321.1_pt1 | contig 12671 bp, 10 predicted proteins | sample 1593541 | NCBI WGS metagenome assembly OJEI01 (sample SAMN05416799, study PRJEB24817) | seawater metagenome | isolation source: Sea water | place: Canada:Atlantic | collected 2013-11 | reverse complement strand
CGTCGGCAGCGTCAGATGTGTATAAGAGACAGATGTATAAGAACAATCCCGACAAACTTGTTTTTAATTACACAAAATTGACTTTTGCGAGCCTTTTAGTAGCCGATAACCCTAAAAATGTACTTATTATAGGGCTAGGTGGCGGTACGCTTTCTAACGTTATTCATGAGCTATACCCCACTGCAAAAATTCATAATGTTGAAATAGATCCCGCAGTAACTAAAGTTGCACGCGATTACTTTAACTTTATAGAAAACGATTTAGTGACATCAAGCGTGCAAGATGGCCGTATTTTTATAAAACGTGCCGCTATTAAAAAGCAAAAGTATGATTGGATTATTTTGGATGCATTTAACGGCGACTATATTCCGGAGCATTTGCTTACTAAAGAGTTTTTTGAAGAAGTACAAAGCGTATTAGCCGAAGGCGGTGTTATAGCTGCAAATACGTTTTCAAGTAGTAAACTTTATGAACATGAGTCGGCAACTTACCACGCTGTATTTGGCGACTTTATAAATGTAAGTCGCGAAAATCGTAGTAACCGTATTATTTTAGCGGGACTTAAATCAATGCCGAGCAAAGCGCAAATTAACACGCGTTTAAATGCTCTCGCCCCTAAATTAGTAAAATACGGTATAGACATAAAAGCGATTAGCCAATTTATGCAATTTACTAAAAACGATCAAGATTGGCCCGCAGATACAAAAGTACTTACCGATCAATACTCCCCAGCTAATTTACTTAACTTTTAAACTCCTGCTAAACCTCACCATTTTTACAAGTGAGGTTTAGCAAATATTTTACCATTTCCCTCTCTTTCATATATTTACTTAGCAAGCTAAGTAATGATAAAATAGTTAGCTTGCTAACTATGTTGGGATGGCTATGCCTACACACAAACCTTTTCACGAAACGCTCGATTTAACTGTTATCGGTAATATGGGCCGAGTTCATCGCTTATGCCGCGAAGCGGTAACCATTGCGGTTGAGCCTTTAGGGCTTACTCAATCGCGCTGGACTGCACTAATGCATATTAGTATGCGTGGTGAGGGACTAACACAACTTGAACTTGCTAATAGCTTAGGGATAGAAATGCCCTCACTGACTCGTACACTTAAGCAATTAGAGGAGCAATCGTTAATTGTTCGCCGTGTAGACAAACATGATAAGCGCAGTAAAAGACTCTATTTTACTGAGCAAAGTGATGCCATTTTACATTCATTGCAAGAGACTATTTCCGATATAAAAAATCAGTTATACAGCGGTTTATCTGTTGAGCAACTAGATGCGATTGCATTTGGTTTGATCAAAATGGAGCAAAACGCCCTTAAATGTATTCAAGTTAATAAGTAAGGCTAAAAATGACACCGGATCAAAAGTTTGCACGCTATGTAAGGTTTTCTCTCATAGGGTTTATCTTAGTATTTATTTACTATTTAGTGGCCGATATGGTTTTGCCTGTGACACCACAAGCACGTGTTTATCACCCTGTTGTGCAAATATCACCGCAAATTAGTGGCCGAGTCACTAGTGTGCAAGTTAGTAATAACCAATCAGTTAAAGCAGGCGATATATTATTTAGTATCGATGAAGGCCCATATAATTTAGCTAAAGAACAAGCTCAACTCGCCCTTGATGATGCCAAATTACAAAATAAACGCCTTGATACCAATGTTAAAGCGCTTGAGGCACAAATAAGTGCTGCAAACGCTAAACAGCATGAGCAAAAACTATTAAAAAGCAGAGGCGAAAAGCTCTATAAGCAAAAGTCTATATCGGAGCAAGAACTTGAAAGCATTCGTGCTAATTTTGAAGCGAGTAAAGCAAATGTTGCTGCCCTTGAAGCGCAGTTAGCTGAAGCGGTTTTAGCTAGAGGTGACTCAGGGGACAAAAACTTAGCCATGCGCCACGCTGCTAACCAGTTAGCACAGGCTGAGCTAAATTTATCCTACACAAAAGTGCGCGCATTAAGTGACGGCGTAGTTACTAACTTACAATTATTAAACGGCGCATACGCAGTTGCAGGCAGCCCGTTATTAGCTATTGTTGCTAAAAAGGCAGATTTAGTTGCCGACTTTAGAGAAAAGTCACTCACAAATATGAAGCAAGGCACCCAAGCGCGCGTAGTATTTGATAGCCGTCCAGGTGAAGTTTACGACGCAATACTTGAAACATTTGAAGCAGGCGTTAGCAGTGGTCAACTTAGTGCTAATGGTTTACTAAGTACAACAGAAACCAGTAATCGTTGGGTGCGTGATGCACAGCGTCAACGCATTCACTTAAAGCTGATAAATCATCAAGACTTAATAGCAAACATGCCTAGTGGCTCACGTGCAACAGTACAATTATTACCAGAATCAACAATTGGGCAATGGTTTGGCTCTGCACAAATCAGGTTTATTAGCTGGTTACACTACATTTATTAATGGAGGCTTTATGACTCAAATTGTTAGCCAAGGCCCACAATTAGACTCCAATGGCCTTCGCCAAGCACTGCGCATTGCAGGTGGGTGTACCCTTGGCTTTACTATTAGTAAATTAATGAACTGGCCCAATGGTATATTTTTTACCGTTTATCCTATGTTGATATTGGGCATGGTACCTACGTTAAGTCGTGGGCTTATAAATCAATTTATAGCATCTGCTGCATTTAGCGCACTTATAGTGCTGATAATGCAGGGATTGTTTTCTCACTTACCAGTCGTTATGACATTGTTAGTGTTTGGTGTTTTCTGCTTTTTATTTCATAAAATGAGTAGCGGTAGTGCCTTTTTATTTGGCGCTTTAGGCGTGATCAGTCTTTCTATTCAGCTACATTTTTCCAGCTATGTTGATCAAGGAAGCAGTATTTATCCGTTAATCTTAACTAATGGTTTGGCTATATTCTTAACCGTTATTATTGGAGCATTAATGCATGGCCTATTTCCTGATGTAACCGCAAGGCCTGGGCGAGTAATGCCAGCTAAAGCAAAAGAAAGTATTCGCCATGAGGTATTGTTATGCTCAACCGTGGCTACGCTCTCTTTTGTTGTTTTTCAGGTTCTTGATTTACAAGACTCAATATCTGCGCAGGCAGCTTCTGTGCTTATTTTATTTTCGTTGTGCTGGAAAGCCGCAGGTATGGCCGGTTGGCAGCGAGCAATTGGAACGCTTATAGGCTGTAATGCAGCGTTACTATCGCAACTATTTTTGTATAGTCACTCTGATTTTTTACTTTTTCCGATGGCTATTTTATGGATACTTTCGTTTGTTTTTGCGCGCTTTCATATTTTAGGCGGAGGCATACCTGGCATTGGTTTTGGTGTATTGACTACATTTGGTATTTTGTTTGGAAATTCACTCGGGCCAGGCCAAGATCTTGTTTATAGTGCAATGTACCGGTTTAGTTCGGTATCTGTGGCTATAATCTTAAGCTTATGTGTTGTGTATGTTATGCACCATATACTTAATCGGTTTAGCGTAACTCGCCATCATACTTATGATTAGGTAAACCCTGTTTGTAAAACTAAAGGCTGCAATTGCAGCCTTTTTAATAAGCGTGGTTAAACTATTTTAATCATCTATATGAGCAATAATTTCGCTTTACATATTCACAGTTTTTAGTCTTTCCTGGTGGTAATAAGCGTTAGCACACCCGCTATAATCCCCCAAAAAGCAGACCCTACTGAGAGCAATGTTAAGTTAGATGCAGTTACTAAAAAGGTGACTATTGCGGCCTCAGTATATTCAGTACGACTAAGGGCTTGCTGCAAACTATTAGCAATGGTGCCAAATAGCGCAATGCCCGCCAAAGCTAAAATAAGTGCCTGGGGTAAACTTGCTACCAAGCCAACTAATGTAGCTGCGCACAACGCCATTAAAATATAAAATACGCCAGCCGCTATACTCGCCCAATAACGTTTATCATGATTTTTATCCGCTTCATCACTCATACAAATAGCTGCGGTAATAGCGGCTAAATTAATAGAGTAGGCTCCAAAAGGGGCGCTAAGCATATTTACAAAGCCAGTAACATTAAGAGATGCAGATATAGGCGCTTTATATTTATGTGCTTTTAAAACCGCAATACCCGGTAAATTTTGCGAAGTCATGGTAACTATATAAAGTGGTAAACCTATACTAATACATGCTTGCAAGTGGAAAGCGGGTTCAATATAAGCAAATTCGCTCATTTTCCAGTGCAGTGCGCTGGTATCAATATGGCCCATTTGCCAAGCGAGTAATACACCTATAATAAGCACGCTTAACATAGCAAAGCGGGCAAAAAAGCGTTTACCAATAAAGTACATAACGACCATTAAGCCAATTACTAAAGGCATGTCGTTCATAAAATTAAACACATCGATACCAAAGGTAACAAGCACGCCGGCCAACATGGCGCATGCAAGCTCACTTGGAATACGGTTCATTATTTTTTCAAACCAGCCCGTCACCCCCGACAAAAACACGAGCAATGCACTGAGCATAAACGCGCCAATAGCCTCATTTAAGTTATACCCTTGGGCACTTGAAATAAGTAATGCAGCTCCTGTGGTAGACCACGCAATTAAAACAGGTACTTTGTAATAGTACGATAAACCAATTGACGTTGTGCCCATCACTAAACCGAGCATTAAAATCCAACTAGCTACTAAATCGGACGTACCACCAAGGGTTATCACTACCTGATAAATTAATGCAATAGAACTCGAAAAACCAATAATTACAGCCACAAGTCCTGCTGTAATTCGGTTAAGCAACTGATCAGACACCTTCATAAATTCCTCGTAATGCATTTATGCAGCACACAACATACGTGCCCAATAATTACATTGCAATTAGCGATTGGTTTACAAAAGGTGAAATAAATTCACTTTTTATTTTTCATTGTAATTAACGTCAAAAAGTCACTTTTAACCATTGTATTTAACCAAACAAACAAGTACCTGTAACTGAGCCAAAGCCCGCGTAAACACTACTAAAAACCAATACTAAAAAGAGCAAAAAACACACCAAAAATAAATATCCTTATATTTTATAAGGAATTATAAAATTAAGAAATAATTCTTTTCGGTTACATTTATTATCTTGATCTAATCCATTTAATAATATAAAACGTAACAAATAGTTAACCAAAAACACTAAAAGAGAAACAAATGAAGAGATCTGTCGTCTTACTAATTGCTATACCATTATCGGCATTTGCAGTTTATGGGCTATTTTTTAATGCAGATGAAACGGGCGAACCTATCGCGCCTGTTGCTATTGATTTTGTTCCTATTGATTTACAAAAAACGCGCAATACGCATCCCCCTGCACCTATTGATATGAGTAAAGATCCCATTACCGTTAAACCCATTGTTGCCCCTGACAACAGCTTACCGTTTGAGGAATTTGATGCCGTAAATCGCCTATCAGACAAAGCAAAGCAAGTGCTTATAAACGCAAAAGTTTTACCTACCGACTTACATAACGAGGCCTATATTGAGTTTGATTTAAATTCTTTACAGGCGTTAGAGACTGGCGAAAATTTTGATTTAGCTATTCCGCAAACAGCCGAAACATTCACCGCAGAAGTGACTAATGTGGTTGAGTCTGAAAATGGCGATAAGAGCATATTTGGTAAAATAGTGGGTGTTGACGGTCGCATGCATAATACCGTTTTAACGGTAGGTAAAGATGCAGTATATGGCCAATTTACTGCACCTTCTGGCAACTATGTATTCGAAAGTAAAGGTAAGTACGGATGGATTGCAGCAAAACGCGATTTATATAAAAGCCACATAGAGCATGAAGTAACCGCACCAAAACCCAAATCAGATAAAAGCATCGATATATTTGCACCAAAAATTGATGGCTAACCAAAAAGTATAAAAAGTAATTAAAGCCGCACTATAAGGCAGCTTTAGTGTGTCTGCTTTTTATAATCTCAACCAAGTTAAAAACAGTTCCAACCACAACAAGAGTAAGGAAATACAATAATGAAAAAAGTAATCACAACGACCGCACTGGCTGCGGCATTATGTGCAGCAAGTGTTGCACAAGCAGAAACAATCGATATCGGTATTTTATATACCGACCAATCAGCTGCTGCAACTAGCAATATTGACACTAAAATAAATCAACTAATTGCTTTTAGTAATCAGGTATATAGCCAAAATGGCGTTGATATAACACTACGCTTAGCTGGTAAACAAAACTTAGGTGACTACGCAGTAACGCCGTCTGAGGATTGGTTAGATTCGGTTACAAATAGCAGCTACGTAGATGGTTTACGCAGCGATTGGAAAGCCGACATGATTGCCGTATTAGGTACTGGCCAAAGTGCTGGCAATGGGCTTATTTCATGTGGTTTAGCATGGGTTGGCCAAGGCACTAATGGCAATCTATACAGCTCAATGAGCAGCCGTATGTACTCAATCACTGCAATTGATTGTGGTGCAACTACATTTGTACACGAACTTGGTCATAACCAAGGTTTAGCGCATTCACGCAAACAAGGTGACACATCTGGCGGTGTATATGTTGATGGCATGGGTCATGGCGTACAAAATGAGTTTGCAAGTATTATGGCTTACCCGCACGTTTACGGTAGCGCTACTCAGTACGATTACTTCTCTAACCCTAACTGGAGCGTAAACGGTATTGCATTTGGTATTACAAACCAAGCGTATGCAATTCGCACGGTTACTGCTACAAAAACAAGTATTGCTAACTTTAAATAAGTAGCGCATTAAAAAGTGGGCTAAATAGCCCACTTTAAAGTTTTTACATGTTCTTCCCTGCAGAGCGCTTACGCGCTCTTATAGATTAAGCTAATGCACAACCACTTTTTGCTTAATTGCTGGCATTAATGTTTTACCATTGCCATCTACTTTATTTAACAATTTAAGCCCCATCACTTTTGCAAGTACTGGGTAAATATCAAGGTTACTCACTTCTTTAAGGCTTACACCTTGTTTAAATGCAGGGCCTACAGCAATAAATGATGCAGCCATATCCTCGGTATATGCATAACCGTGAGTCCCTAAATAGGTTGGTTTTTTACCATTGGTAAATACCGCTGGCGCTGTAGTTTGCACCACAATATCGCCTACACGGGTGCCTTTATTGTAATGATACGCTGCTAACTGCTCGTCAGTTAATACTGTATAACGACCGTTTGCTGCTTTTTGTAAACGAGCTTTATAGCCGGCTATATCTGCATTTATTGCATCGGGTTGAGTGTATATGAGTAAACGTGGACCGGTGTTTTTAACTAAAAAGTTTTCATCTTGAGGCAGTGTGGTTACATCAATACTTTTATCTGGATCTATACTCGCCATACCATGATCCGAGACAATAACTAAGTTTACCTCTTGCTCTAATTTACTTAAGCGGGTTTGTAATTGTCCCATTAATTCATCAAGTTGTTTAACTGCATCTCGCGTTTGTGGTGCGTCTGGTCCAAACTCATGGCCCATGCTATCAACTAGCGAAAAGTAACTCGCAATAAAACGTGGGCGCTGTGCTTTTGGTAAACTTAACCACTGAATAATTTGATCAACACGGCTTTGGTAATCGCTGTATTTAGAATAGTGATAAAAGTAATCTGGTGTCATGCCGTTAAATAACGCATCTGACTCAGGCCAAAAATAAGTAGCCGATTTAAGTCCCTGCATTTTTGCTAAATTCCAAAGCGGAATCCCCTTCACCCAAGTGCTATCGCCCAATGCTTTGCCCATGCTGTAACAGTCGTTTTTACGCGCTTTATCACAAAAGCTATTATCAACAATGCCATGGTTTACCGGCAGTAAGCCCGTAATAATAGAAATATGGTTAGGAAACGTTTTAGTTGGATAAACAGGTATTAGTTTTTGTGCGCGAACACCGCGCTCGGCCATTGCTTTTAAATTTGGCGCACCGTGTTTTTCAATATAATCCCAACGCAGGCCATCAATTGATACAAGCACCACAGTTTGCTCTTTTGCAGCAAATGCGCTGTTCATTCCTAACATTAGGCAAATTGATAACGCCTTTAAAATCCACTGTTTCATTATAAACACCTATAAATGCACAACAATTACTCAAAAAATTATTTTAAAGCAAGTTGTTACTTTATGATACAAACTGATAGATTAAACCCTGTATATTAAAGACAAATGACTATGTGCTAAAAACTATGCCAGTCATCAATTGTAAAAAGGATAAGTATAAAGATGACCATAGATTTTAGTAAAAAAATAACGCCAGCACGAATGTATCGCACAACCTCTAACTTACAAATGGCGCTAGAAAGCGACCGTGGCCGGATTATTAACAGTGCCGCTATTCGCAGGCTTCAGCAAAAAACCCAAGTGTTTCCGCTTGAACGCAACGCAGCTGTTCGTTCGCGCTTAACTCACTCGCTTGAGGTACAACAGGTTGGTCGTTTTATAGTGCAACGTATTTTTGCAAATTTAAGCTACCAACAACAAAAAGATTACGGCTTAACCGACTTAGAACGCCCCCTGGAAAGCTTAGTAGAAATGGCCTGCCTAATGCACGATATAGGCAACCCACCGTTTGGACATTTTGGTGAAGCGGCAATAAACCACTGGTTTAATAACAACCTAGCAAGCGTAACACCCGAGCGCTGCAAAGAGCCCAATACAGGTATAGGTGTTGTTTTTAAACACCTTGCGCTTGATATTTGTAACTTTGAAGGCAACGCTCAATGCATACGTATAATTCATTCGTTGCAAACGCTTAATTTAACTTACAGCCAAAGTGCTGGTATTTTAAAATACACTCGCCCTGCTGGGCTTGATGTAAAAGACATACCCCAAAATAAAAACTACTTAATGAAAAAAGTGGGTTACTACTACAGCGAAAAAAACTTTGTTGAAGCGCTACAAAAAGAGCTCACTATTGAGCCTTACTGCCGCCATCCTGCAAGTTACATAATGGAAGCCGCCGACGACATTTCGTATTGCCTAGCCGATATAGAGGATGCTGTTGAAAAAGGGATCATAAGTACCGAATTCTTATGTACACAGCTTAAAAGTCATTATAAAAAAGCACTCATAAACCTAACAATAGACGACACAGAGCACCAAACTTTTGTAGATAAAGCAGTTGACTACGCACATGAGCGCGCCAAAGCACAACCGTATAACTTTAACAGCGAATTTTTTATATACCTGCGCGTAGCACTTTTACATCCGCTAGTTGGACATGCTGCAAAACGCTTTATTGAGAACATAGAACCTATTTATCATGGCGATTTTAACCAAGCACTTTTAGAAGATAGAAGTCATCTACACGCTGTAACCAAAATGCTAAAGCAAGTTGCACTTGAGCATGTTTTTTCAAATAAAGAAGTCGAAAAATTAGAGCTGCAAGGTTATAGAATAATTAATGGCTTACTCGATTGCTACAAACCGCTACTTCAATTGAACAGCGATGACTTTAGGCGCGCTCTAAATGGCGATTCACGTTTATTAATTGAGTCGCGACTTGTTAAAAAGCTCTCTAAAAAGCACTTAAATAGTTACCAACACGCAATAGATGCAATGCAAGAAGAGCCCGATCACTTTGCAGCGTATGAATTTTATTATCGCTGTAGATTAATTCAAGATTATATAAGCGGTATGACAGACCAATTTGCTTACGATGAATATCGCAGCCTTATGGTTATTGATTAGTCGTATTACTCTGGATAATTTTCAATTTTGCGCTTAAAATCAAACTATTAATATTTAAGCGCGCATAACTTTATGATATCAATACTAATTAGATTTACCCTTTGCTTTGCCCTATTTTATAGTGCGCAAAGTGCTGCATACAACGAAGCTATGTGCATTTTAATTAAACAAGAAATGCAGCAAAATAGTAATAATAAAGCGAGTCAAAAATATCGTAAAGCTGCGCGTGATTACAAAAATAACTGTAATAAGCCAAAAGAAATTCAAGCACAACCTAAGCCCCAAATAATAGAGCCAAAGCCTGCTATTATTACTCAGCCACAACCTAAAATTGTTGAACCTGCCCCTGTAATTAAACCTACTGAAGAAGCTGTTAAAGAAAGCATCAACGAGCAAACACTTAATTTAACTAATGCTCAAAAACAACAAATAAACGATCAGCTAAATACCAATAGTAACGAAATAGTAATCGATGCAGAGCCAACAAAAGCAGCACCCGAGCAAGTAGTTACAGAGCAAAAAAACGAAGCTGTGATAGAGCAAGTAAAACCGGCGACGCCAGAGCAAAACGTTCAACCTACGCCTGAAAAGTCTGTACCTGTAAAACCAGCACCTGTGTTAACTAAACCAGCCCCAGTAATTGCGCCGCAACCTGTAGCGCAGAGCCCAAGCTCGTTACTTTTACCCACTTTAATACTTGTTATAGTGGTACTTATTGGCGCTATGGTCGTCGTGCGCCTGCGCCGTGCAAAACAAAGTAAAATAATGGCAGAACCGACTATAGCGGCTCCACCTGAAGTTAAATCAGAAAAAATTGTTACGCCAGCTAAACCTGAAACTACAAAAGAGCCAGAGATTGAGCCTGTCGTCATCAACGAAGTAACTCAAAATAATAAACCAGTTAAGAGCAGCGTAGAGGCAAATGAAGAGCCTTTAGAGCCTACGAACACTACACAAAATGCTGATATTGAACATACACCACCGCAAATTTCAGATGAACAAAACAACGTAGCTAAACAAGTGCAAACAAGCGAAATTGAGCCTACACCGCTTAACTCAATTGATACTTTAGAGCAGACAAGTACCGCTACGTTTAACGAAGTAAAGCAAAAACCTGAGCCTAATACAGCCGAGTTTGAAGCAGCAGCAAAAACAACCTTAGAGCGTATTAAAAATGCCAGCAGCTTTAATGAGCCAGAAGTACGCGACTTTGATCCAGATGCAAAGCCTGTAAAAAAACAACGTAAGCATCATACTGCTCATATAACGGAGCCTGCGCCAATAGAAGCCGAACACAACACTGTAGAGCCGGTTATTAGTACTCCTGAGCCAGTAACAGCGAGTGAGCCGGTTGTAGATTTACACGCACCAGAGCAAATTGCTGACGCTCAATCGACTACATATACAACAGAGCAAGACTTTAAAGAACCAGAGGTACGTACATTTAACCCAGATGCACCATTACCTGGTGAAAAGCCGATGCCTAAAAAACAAAGCGCAACACCTGAGCAAGCACAAACAACACCGCCAGTTGATGAGCCACAAAGTGAGCCTAAAAAAGCAGACAGTAAAAATCCATTTGCTAACTTATCGTTAGACTCAAGCTGGGATCCTGACTCGACTGAAAAACCCAAAATAGAAGAGAAAAAACGCGCGCCTAAATCGCAAGCATTAATAGATGCAGAAGAACGCGCTAAAAACATGCAAACCAAATAGTAAGTTTTAAAGTAGCGCCTCATATTTGAGGCGCAGTTTTAGTAACTAAATAATTAACTGCTTTTTTACCGTATTACTTACACTCTTATCCCATCCTAAAATGCGCTTTAGTAATTAGAAGCTTCGCTCCTTGCGCGAGCAAGTTCAGCGCCTGGCGCAATATTTAAGCTTGAGAGTGTTTTATAAGCTTACAACTTGTTGGCGCGATGAGTGCAGAGCATACATTTAACTGGTGGTATTTTTAGACTTGAGTTTAAGGCTACGTTATCCGCAGCCATAAATTAAAGTAACTTGGTCAACATGCCCTAATTAAAAGTCCTAGTTAACAGCCCTAGCGGTACGTTTATTTTTAAGCTTTAACCCGCCAATTAATAGCAGTGGCCCTATAAACATAGCAAGGCCATACACGCCACTGGTAACTGCGTATTCTGGTTTATTTAAAAAGCTAATAGCGATTAAAATAGCTAACGATGCATTTTGAATTCCAACCTCAATTGAAAGCGTCAGCGAATCAGTTAAATTTAATTTTGAACACTTAGCAATTAACCAACCAACAACCATTGAACCAATATTAAGCACTATGCACGCCCAAAATACATCGTTAAATGAGCTAACTAATAAATCGCGCTCTTTTATTACTAGTGCGGCAATCATCATAAGCATAAAAAACAACGAGAAGCGTCTAAAAAACGGCTCTGCTTTAATGGCAAAATCACTTTTAAAGTGACGTAACCAAATGCCTATAGCAACTGGCACTAAGGTAATAAAAAATAGCCCTAATGAAGTAGTTAAAATAGAAAAAGTAGCATCGTCTGCTGGGGCAAACTGACTCATAGCAAAGCCAATAATAAACGGTGTGGTTATTATACTAATTGCAGTAGAGGCAGCTGTTAAACTTACCGAAAGTGCTAAATTAGCTTTAACAAGCTGACTTACTACATTTGACATAGTACCGCCGGGGCAAGCAGCTAATATCATTAATCCAATAGCGATAGGCGTTGGTAGGTTAAGTAAATAACACAGCCCTAATGCTAATAAAGGCATTGCTACAAATTGGCCTATTAAACCCATGACAATGCCAAGCGGGTTTTTAAATAGACGAGTAAAATCGGTTGTTGTGAGTCCAAGACCCATACCAAACATTATAAGTGCAAGAGCGAGCGGAAGTATTACTTCAGTTAATATAGATGCATTCAAATTAGACAGCCTCGTTTGTTATTGTTTTTAATTGGAGTGTTAATTTTTAAGTTAACTGTATACCAATTCGCTTAATTAAGTGATCTATTTTGAGGATGGAAAAACGTGTTGATA
>OJEI01000319.1_pt1 | contig 12692 bp, 10 predicted proteins | sample 1593541 | NCBI WGS metagenome assembly OJEI01 (sample SAMN05416799, study PRJEB24817) | seawater metagenome | isolation source: Sea water | place: Canada:Atlantic | collected 2013-11 | reverse complement strand
TGGGCTCGGAGATGTGTATAAGAGACAGATTGAAAGTATGGGCGCTGAATTTTTAGAGCTTGACTATGAAGAGCCTGAAGACACTGGCTCGGGTGATGGTTACGCTAAAGAAATGAGTAAAGCCTTTATTGATGCAGAAATGGCATTATTTGCTGAACAAGCTAAAGATGTTGATATTATTATAACCACCGCGATGATCCCTGGAAAACCAGCGCCTAAGCTTATAACAACGGCCATGGTTGAATCGATGAAAACCGGCAGTATTGTTGTTGATTTAGCGGCTGCAGGTGGCGGTAACTGTGAATTAACAGAAGCAGGCAAAGTCGTTAATGCCAATGGCGTAAAAATAATAGGTTACACAGATTTAGTCTCTCGATTACCTAATCAATCATCACAACTCTATGCTAATAATTTAGTCAGTTTGGCGAAACTACTGTGCAAAGAAAAAAACGGTACGATAAATATTGATTTTGACGATGTCGTTATTCGCAATATGACCGTAGTTAATCAAAACGAAATTACTTTTCCACCACCTCCAATTCAGGTAAGTGCAGCACCCGCTAAACCGAAAGCAGCACCGGTTAAAACCGCAGAAGTTAAACCTGAAGAGCCAATGAATCCGGCTAAAAAATACGGCATGATGGCTGCAGGGGCTTTACTGTTTGGTTGGGTGGCAAGTGTTGCTCCAGCTGATTTTCTCTCGCACTTTACTGTGTTTGTTTTAGCCTGTGTTATTGGCTACAACGTAGTTTGGAATGTGAGCCACTCGCTGCACACTCCATTGATGAGCGTAACTAATGCCATTTCAGGCATTATTATTGTTGGCGCAATTTTACAGGTAGGCAATAGTAGTGTGTTAATTCAATTACTTGCTGGTGTCGCAATACTTATTGCCACGATCAACATTGTTGGTGGCTTTGTTGTCACTAAACGTATGTTAAAAATGTTTAGAAAATAAGGGACACTGTAATGGAATTTTCTCAAGGTTTTATTAGTGCAGCATATATTGTTGCCGCGTTATTATTTATTTTCAGCTTAGCGGGTTTAAGCAAGCAACAAACGGCCGAAACAGGCAATTGGTATGGCATTGTTGGTATGGCAATAGCGCTAATTGCTACGATTGCTGATCCACGTGTAGACAACGTTTGGATTATTTTAGTTACTATGGTTATTGGAGCTGTTATTGGTTTAAGGCTAGCCAAGCAGGTAGAAATGACCCAAATGCCAGAGCTAGTGGCCATATTGCACAGCTTTGTTGGTTTGGCTGCTGTATTGGTAGGCTTTAATAGCTACTTTGAAATGGATCATTCAATGGGCGCTTTGTTCACTAAAAGCGAGCTTATGGCGGTTAATATTCATTTAGTTGAAGTATTTCTTGGTGTATTTATTGGCGCGGTAACCTTTACAGGTTCCATTGTTGCCTTTGGTAAGTTACGTGGTGTAATTAACTCAGCAGCCTTAATGTTGCCTCACCGTCACAAGTTAAATTTAGCCGCGGGTGTAATTGCATTTATCTTACTGGTTATCTTTGTTAAGCAGGGCGGTGGCGACAGTATTTTATACATTATGGCACTTATTGCTTTTGCTTTCGGTTGGCACTTAGTTGCATCAATTGGTGGTGCCGATATGCCAGTGGTTGTATCTATGCTTAACTCTTATTCTGGTTGGGCAGCGGCTGCAGCTGGTTTTATGCTAAACAATGATTTACTGATAGTGACTGGTGCATTGGTCGGTTCATCGGGCGCCATTCTTTCTTATATTATGTGTAAAGCGATGAACCGCTCTTTTATTAGCGTAATTGCTGGTGGTTTTGGCACTAATGTTGTTATCGATACCGACACAGATTACGGCGATCATGTTGAAATTAAGGCTGAAGCGGTTGCTGATATGCTAAAAGGTGCTAAGTCGGTTATTATTACGCCAGGCTACGGTATGGCTGTAGCACAAGCGCAATACCCTGTTTATAAATTAACGCAAGCGCTTAAAGATAAAGGCGTTGAAGTTCGTTTTGCTATTCATCCGGTAGCAGGGCGCTTACCAGGCCATATGAATGTGTTACTAGCTGAAGCCAAAGTGCCTTACGACATAGTTTTAGGTATGGAAGAAATCAACGACGACTTTCCTGAAACCGATGTTGTATTGGTTATCGGCGCAAACGATACCGTAAACCCCGCCGCAGCTGAAGACCCAACGAGTCCTATTGCAGGTATGCCCGTGTTAGAAGTTTGGCAGGCTAAAAACGTAATTGTATTTAAACGTTCAATGAGCACAGGTTATGCTGGCGTACAAAACCCATTGTTTTTTAAAGACAATACACAAATGTTATTTGGTGATGCAAAAGACTCGGTTGAAGAAATATTTAAAGCCTTATAGTTCTTCAACTGAGTTTGGTTCACCTGCTGCAAGACCAGTTTTAAAGTGAACGTTAAAGAGCCGACAATTATTGTCGGCTTTTTTATGCCTAACGCTATAGTGCTAATGGGAAGTGATAACGTTAAGTGCTACAAATTGTTATTGATTTTGTTCGCTATTTTTCTTTGAACAATTGAAAAAAACTATATATAACATCGCTAATTTTGTTAAGGTGTTGAGCATAAAACTATAAGCAGTTAACCCATCGGAGAGTAACGTGGTAGAACCCAGTGTAATTGAGCCCAGTATCATTGAATTGTGGGTAGGAACTATTAATGGTTATTTATGGGGCAGTATTTTAATTTATCTCCTTAGTGCCTGTGGTATCTGGTTTACCTTTCGCTTGAAAGGCTTACAAATCAGACGCTTTTTTCATATGTTTACCATTTTAAAAACCAGCCGTAAAAGTTCAAGCCAAGGTATATCTTCTTTCCAGGCACTTTGTACTTCATTAGCTGCGCGCGTGGGTACGGGTAACTTAATGGGCGTGGCTGTTGCTATTTCGCTAGGTGGTGCGGGTGCAGTATTTTGGATGTGGCTAATTGCCCTAGTAGGCATGGCAACGGCATTTGCCGAAAGTAGTTTAGGTCAACTCTATAAAGAGCGTGACAGCAAAGGCAACTTTCGTGGTGGTCCAGCATATTATATGAGTAAAGGCTTAAAAAATAGAAAACTAGCGATCACATTTTCGCTGTGCTTATTTTTTGGTTATGGCTTTGTTTTTAGTGCAGTTCAAGCAAACTCTATCACCAGTGCTTTTAATGGCTCCTACGGATTTGACCCTCTTTATACTGGCATTATTATTACCTTACTTGCCGGCTTCATTATTTTCGGTGGTTTAAAAAATATTGCCCGTTTTGCTGAATTAACCGTGCCGTTTATGGGCTTACTTTATTTGTTAGTTTGCTTTGCGGTAATTTGGATAAATATCGAAAGGGTGCCAATGGTTATCAGTGATATTTTCGCGTCTGCTCTAGGATTAAAAGAAGCCGGTAGTGGTTTAGTTGGCGCAGCCATTGTACAAGGTGTTAAACGCGGCTTGTATTCTAATGAAGCAGGTATGGGTAGCGCACCTAATGCAGCAGCAGCGGCAGAGCCTTTTCCGCCACATCCGGTTTCGCAAGGTTATATGCAAATGCTAGCGGTATTTTTCGACACTATCGTTATTTGTTCTTGTACCGCTATTTTGATTTTACTTTTTAAAGATACTGGCGGAGAAGCACAAGGGATCCAATTAACTCAACAAGCGCTTGCTTATCAAGTAGGAGCTTGGGGCAGTGACTTTATTACTATCGCTATTTTATTATTTGCATTCACTTCTATCGTGGCAAATTACGCCTATGCTGATAATAATTTAAAATACTTAAACATGGACAACTTAGCAGGGCGCTGGTTTTTACGAACAGGCTTTTTATTGATGCTAGTGTTTGGCTCTGTAGCAACATTACCTGAGGTCATCGCCTTAGCTGATTTATCAACGGGTTTAATGACTATTTTTAACGTTACTGCTTTATTCATGCTTTCAAAAGTGGTGGTTAAAATAACTAAAGATTATCATAACCAACATGATAAAGGCTTACTGCCAACTTACGAGCCAGATACAGCCGAAGAACAACGTCTCAATTTAACCAAAGGCATTTGGCTTAAGAAGTAGACGTTAAACAGCTAATATTTAATACAAGCAACTACTGACAAAGCTGCTATAATGCGCGCCTTAATATTTTGGCGTGCTACTTTTAGGTAAGTGCGTTGTTTACGATAATACAGAAATGGTGATGTAATGAGTGTGGATTCAATAGGTTTATCGGCTAACTTACTAAAAGCGGTTAAAGCCTGCGGGTATAAAAATTTAACCCCGATTCAACAAATAGCTATTCCTGTTATTCGTACCGGTGTTGATGTTTTAGCAAGTGCTCAAACAGGTACCGGTAAAACAGCGGCTTTTACTTTGCCTATTTTAGATAGCTTAGCCAATAAAGTTAGACCTAACGCCGATGGTTTTGACACCACAACTACTATTAAAGCGCTAATTTTAACACCAACGCGTGAGCTAGCAGCACAAGTTGAAAAAAACGTTAAAGCCTACAGTGAATTTTTGCCATTACGCTCAGGTGTTATTTTTGGTGGTGTAAATATGCCGCCACAAACCAAAATGTTAAAGAGTGGTGTGGATGTTTTAGTGGCAACCCCAGGTCGCTTAATTGAGCACCTTGAACAACGTAACTTAGATTTATCGCAAGTACAGTTTTTAGTGCTAGACGAAGCTGATCGCATGTTAGATATGGGCTTTTATAACGATATTGAGCGCATAGCAGCGATGATCAAAGCAAAGCATCAAACCTTAATGTTCTCTGCTACTTTTTCAAACAAAGTAAAAACTTTAGCTAAAAAAGTGCTTAAAACACCTAAAACTATTGAAGTTGCACGTCAAAACTCTACTTCAGGTAAAGTAAAGCAATCTGTTTATTGGGTGTCTGAAACTCGTAAAGCAGAGCTATTGTCTGAGTTAATTGGTGTAAATAACTGGCAACAAGTACTGGTGTTTGCTGGCACTAAAGAAAGTGCCAATATTTTAGCAAAAGAGCTAAAACTAGACGGTATAAAAACTGCCTTATGTCACGGTGATAAAACCCAAGGCGCACGTAATAAAGCGCTTGAGCAATTTGTTGACGGCAGCGTCCGTGTATTAGTGGCAACTGATGTTGCAGCACGCGGACTCGACATTGCTGACTTACCTTACGTGGTTAACTTTCATTTACCTTTTCTTGCTGAAGATTACGTTCATCGTATTGGCCGTACAGGCCGAGCTGGCAAAACAGGCACAGCTATTTCATTAGTAAGCCCGAAAGATGAGCAGTTTCTTGATAACATTGAGGCCTTAATTGAGCGTAAGTTTGAGCGAATTGTAGTGCCAGGTTACGAATTAAGTCGACCTTTGCCAGCGCATTACGATGCTAAAGAAGATGCCCCTTTAAAGAAAAGTCGTTATAAAGCTACGCAAGAAAAAAATCAATTAATTGCCCGTAAAAAAGCGGATGCAACACCTGCAGCACAACGTAGAGCAAAAGCTAATAAGAAGAATAAACCGGCAAGCAAAACCGTTAATAAAAAACGTAAATAGATTTTCTCGAATATAAGCGCTTAGGTTATTTAGGTTATTTATGTTTGATGAAAGCTACATCGATGTTCCTTTTAACTTTAGACATCACTGTTGGTTCTGTTCAGAGCCAGCAGGACACTCTTTTACTTTTCCACATTCAGCACATTTAATTTTTGATTGTCCGCATGAAGTACTCACTATACCCAGTTGTTTAGAGTGCTCTCGTGCCGCCAACAAAGCGACAGTGCGTTCAATTTGGCAAGTAGAGCAAAGTGTTAAAACTTACTTAATTAAAAAATACCGCAAAGACTTAGCCATTGGATTAAATTGGACAGAAGAAGAATTAGCAAATTCTGGCTTTGAAGGCGGCAGTTTTGCCGGCTTTCAAAAAAGCGCTTGGTTTATGTACCAAGTTGCAAAAGACCGAGTTAACTTTCGAGGCTGGCCATTAGTGCTTAACGGCGTTGAGATCATTAATGAAGATGTGGACCGAGAGTTTTGTTTTGACGGGGTAAGCTACCCAAATATCGACCAAGCAATTGAACACTACAGCCTTAACTTTTCATTAGATAGTGATTTTCTTCGCCGAGTACTGGCAAAAATTGGTCTGCAACAATTTGCAAAAGCGGTAAGGTTTTGCCGCTTGTATGTTGGGGCAACACCCAATGAAAAATCAAAGGCTTTGCGTGAATTCAATTAAATAGAGTAAGCCATAAGGTTTAAGTTCAACAAACCTTAGACATGAGCTAACTAGGGTTTTTTAAATCACACTAACGGGTGTTAGTTTAGTTAGCTTATTCGGTTGATAACGTTCTGCTGAAATTATATTTAGCACTTTTTATTACTGTTCAATATAGCCCTATCTTTTTTACTTATCGCCAATTAAGTCAAATCAAATTAACTTTGAGAAACAATACTCAACTTATGTGGCGTACTCATCTTCTGAGAATATAATGCTTTATCTGCGCGCTTAAAGAAGCTGCTAGCATTGTCAGCTCTGTTCATAAAAGCTAAGCCTAAGCTACTGGTAACATTATACTTTGCTAGCAAAGCATCTTTCGACATTGCTAAATAAACCCGATGTTCTATAACCGCTAAGGATTGCTCTGAAGCATCCGCTACTATTATCGCAAATTCGTCACCACCAAAACGAAATACCGAATCTGTATCTCGCACGCTTTTACGTAATGCTTTGGCAAATTGTATTAATACATTGTCGCCTATGTCGTGACCAAAAGTGTCATTTATAGCCTTAAACTTGTTAAGATCACACAAAATGAGTCCCGCTCGCGCATGTCGACGACTCGCTTGAGCCATAGTGCGTTTTATTTGTTCGTCAAAACTTCGTCGATTTCCAAGTTTGGTTAAACTGTCTTGCATGGCTAACTGCATAGCTTGATGGAATTGAACGGCATTGTTTAATGGATTAATCAACAAATCATGCAGTTCAGTTAATACTTTAAAGTTTGCAATACTAATCGGCATATTCACAGCATAAGTAATAATGCCAAAGAATTGACCGTTAAGTTTCAATTCAAATTGTCGCTCAGATTTTGCTTGTCGACTACCTCTTGCTGTAGCGCTTACATCTGCATGTTTAAAGTATAAGCCAGTAAAATCAAGGTACTTAGCAGCCTCAATTGCAAATATGTTGATCAGCTCGTTTACATCTAATGTAGTTTGTAATTGCTCAAGCAAAGCCAAATTACGTTGGCTTTGTTGTTCACTATGTTGAAACAAAGTGAAAGCATTAAATTTTGAGTTAGGGTGATTAACAACATTGACTGTTCGCATAAATTTTTCCCAGCTAATTTTGACGTTTAAACTTTCTGAGCTAACTAAAGCAATAACCGTACCTAAATCATAAGAAAACCACAGATTTTACTAATTTAAATAGAAAACACTGAAATTCGATGTTCGAATAACTGGGAAGTAATTATATTTGAATACCTTAAGTCTACGTTTTTATGTGTTTTTTCCTAAATAAAATAGAAATAACTTAGACAAAAGGGGGGCTAGAAGGCTACACTGATATTAAAAATATTTTTCAACAAAGCTCAAAAATCTGCCTTTATTTATTCATCGTTTTGTAAGGAATATACGTGACAAGTCATCTTGAATTACTCGCCATATTGTCTAGTGCTGTACTGATAGTGTGGTTATTTCGTCGCTTACAATTGCCAGCCATTTTAGCTTACCTCGTTGCAGGCGTTTTGGTGGGTGAGCATGGCTTAGCTTTAGCGCATGAGCATGTAGATTACGACCATTTCGCAGAACTTGGCATCGTGTTTTTGTTATTTACCCTCGGGCTTGAGTTTTCATTACCCAAACTACTCGCCATGCGACACTTAGTAGTAACAGTAGGTAGCTTGCAAGTTATAATTTCACTTGTGCTATTTATGGTTGTCGCGATGTTTTTTGGCCAAAGCTTTGCAGCGGCAATCACCATAGGTGGCATTTTAGCGCTCTCTTCAACGGCTATCGTAATAAGGCAGTTAAGTGAAAGTGGCGGCATGAAGAAAAAATCAGGGCAACTTTCTGTCGCCGTATTGTTATTTCAAGATGTAGCTGTTGTACCTTTATTAATTGTAATTCCGTTATTAGCACAGGGTGGCGACTCATCTTTTATTATGGCGCTGTTATTTGCCTTAGTTAAAGGCGTGTTTGTTGTTTCACTATTATTATTAGCCGGTAAATGGTTACTACCAAGATTATTTAATTTAGTGGCGCAAGTAAGAACCGACGAATTGTTTGTATTAACCACCTTACTCGTAACACTTGTTGCCTCAGCGTTAACACAGTGGTTTGGTCTTTCAATGGCCTTAGGCGCATTTTTAGCCGGTATGATGCTAGGTGAAAGCCAATATAAACATCAACTTGAAGCCGACATTAGACCTTATCGTGATATTCTATTGGGTTTGTTTTTTGTAACCGTTGGCATGAAACTCAATATTGGTGTGGTTTTCTCGTCACCTTTTATAATTATTTCGTTATTAATTTGTTTTATGTTGGTTAAAGTAGCTGTTGTTGTACTGCTGGCTAAACGGGCTGGAGAATCTTCAAAAGATGCTTGGGCGGCCGGTATTATGTTGGCACAAATGGGAGAGTTTGGTTTTGTATTAATTGCTTTAGCGAGTCAAGTAGAAGTGCTATCTGCTACTACAGCTTCAATTTTATTAGGCACAGGTGTATTAAGTATGGCAATAACGCCATATATGATCAGCAACGCCAGAAAATGGGCACTATGGCTCAATAAAGAAAAGCAAATCGATACTCAAGCGTTAGAAGAGTTGCCACAAAATACCTCTTTGCATGATCACGTTATTATCTGTGGCTTTGGCCGAATTGGACAAACAGTCAGTCGCTTCTTAAAACAAGAATCAATTGATTTTGTTGCCATAGATATTGACCCATTGCGAACAACAAAAGCGCGAGAAGCTGGTGAAAACGTGCTTTTTGGCTCATCTCGACAAGCAGAGCTATTACATGCAGCGAAATTATCAAAAGCTAAACTGGTGGTTATTGCCTTTGGCGAAGACAAACAGTCACTCGACGTTATTCAAAAGGTGCGTTCATTAGCGCCAAACGTACCTATTTTAGTTCGCACTCGAAACGACGATCAATTAGATGAATTACATGCTGCAGGAGCAAACGAGGTAGTACCAGAGAGCTTAGAAGGTAGCTTAATGTTAGTTTCACAAGTGTTGTCGTTATCAGGCATACCTTTTTCTCGCATTGTGCGCCGCGTTCAAAAAGAGCGTAAGAACCATTACAACCACTTACATGGTTTCTTTCAAGGCGAGCATACCGATCTGAGCCCCGACAAGATTGACCGCATCGAATTTGCTCATGCAATTATATTGACTGACGACTCTTTCGCCGTAGGTAAAACGATTAGTGCGTTAAAATTAGATGAACGTCTCGTGTTTGTTATAGCGCTTAGACGTAACAATATTGAAAGCGAAGAGCCTGACGTAGAGACCGTGCTTTTACCACAAGACACTTTAATTGTAAGGGGTAAGCCTAGAAGGGTAGAGCGCGCAGAACGTTTTGTGCAAGAAGGGCATTAAATATAAATGGGATATCATACCCAATATTTAAATTAAAAATGTATTTTACTTAGTGAAATATTGGGTAATTATTATTCAAACAAAACTAAATATTAAGAAACTCTCGTATTTGAGTTTCTTGCTCTAGTGCATCATTAAAGCCTAGGTTGATTAACTCTTTGCAATAGGTTTTCTCAAATAATAAATAGCTAAGTAAGCTTGATTCTGCATCATTGCTTATACCAATGCCGCGTAATAATAAGCGAATCGACATCGGTAGCTTATCGTAATACTTTACGGCAATTCTGTTGAAGTTATGGCTTGGGTTTATTACATAAGATTCAATATTCTTTAAACCTGATGTTTTCTTTTTATTTTCATCTGGAATTAAAGATAAGGTATGATTTACGCGCTCCATTCGCTCTATATCACTTTGCAAGGTATCTGAAAATATTGAATCTAGTAAGTGACCCGCTATTGCCGCTGTTGTTGGTGGGTGAGGGTTATTCTCTTGTGCATGCAAAGGCTCTTTTGGTTGTTCTACACCAACGATAAATATTTTTTCAGCGCCCAAATGAATAGCAGGGCTTAATGGCGACAATTGATGCACTGAGCCATCACCTAAATGGTGTCTTCTTACTTTTTCAGAGGGAAATACCAGCGGAATGGCGGCAGATGCCATTAAATGTTGGCTGTTTAATTGTGTTGGTTCGCCACGTCGTTTAGATCTAAACCAAGGTGAAATGGAATCTTCAGATTGAAAAAAGCTAATAGAGTCGCCGCTTGTATAGCTTGATGCTGTTACAGATACCGCCGAAAGGTAACGGCGCCTAATATTTGTGTCGATGCGGTTAAAATCTACTACGTTCTCTAATAGTTGCCTAAGTGGGGCATTGTTTAATAAGCTGCGGGCATTTTTATTTGCATAGTCAGCCTGAAAGCCTCCTAAAAAACCACCAATAATGTGGCTATACACACGAAACGGATCCGTATGGTAAATTCTGCATGGGTCCAAGTTCTTCCAAACCCATTCCAACTTTTTAACCGCCAATTGAAAACATGAAGCATAGCAAGCTAATGCGGTTGAATTGATAGCACCAGCAGAAGTACCACAAATAATTGGAAAGGGCACACCATGGTTTCGTGGCATAAATTTAGCTATGGCAGACAATACACCTACTTGATAAGCAGCTCGCGCACCGCCTCCGGTTAAAACTAAGGCATTATTACTGTCAATATAGCTGCGTTTGTTGGACATTCAGGAAACCGATTTTATTGAGGAAAAAAGCATTGAGGTGATTTTAATCAGTTTTCATTAGTGTTGCTAGCGGTAATTAATATTTGAGGATTGGTAGATGAAAAAAAGGCCAGCTAATGCTGGCCTTTTTAATGACACAAGAATTATTAACTAATAAAACATACAACTTTGAGCAGTCTAACGTCTATCAGAAAATAAATTTCTAGCTGCTAACGCGTTCGTTTGCAGCGTCGATTAATGGTTGCGATCCATTTTGAATAAGTGCCAGGTTAGCTGTAACTGTTTTCTTTGGTAATTTACTAATCATCAAAGAACCCGTTTTAACTGAACCTTTATTAGCAGCGAATTCTAACAAGTTTTGGCCATTACACTGAATACCAGTAAAAATATTGCGAATTTTTAATTTATTCGTCTTTAAGAATGAGCGCATACGCTTTTTGTCGTCAGCAGCAACATACTCACATACACTTTGTGCAATGTTAGCAGCTTGCGCTTTCGGGGCAGAAATAATAGACGTCATCGTTAAAGCTGTAATGGTTGTAACTAGTAATAATTTTTTCATTTTAATAACCTTTTTAATAATTAATTAGAGTTAGTAAAAGAAAAAACCACAGGATGTACCTAATAACACGGTAACTCCGCTGTCATAGATAAATAGTATATTTACCCTTAGACCGGTGGTTTTGCGTAACACGTTTTCGCGTGTTTTGCCTTTTCTTTGTCAAATTTAAGTATCTCTAAAATCTAGCTAAATTGCAACCCAACTGTAATATTTCGTGCGAATTTTGTAAGGTTTTTGAATGATTGGTGAAAATTTAGAATATAAAAAAGGGGCCTATGCCCCTTAATTATATTATTGATTTAATTGTAATTATGAAATTTTACAATCGCATCTCAGGTACATCACCTTCAACGACTAACTCACCCTCAGTTAATGAAATTATTTCTTCAACTGATACACCTGGTGCTCGTTCTAATAAATAAAATTTACCATTTTTAATTTCGATAAAAGCAAGGTCTGTTAGTACTTTTTTAATACAACCTTTACCTGTTAATGGCAGGGTACAGTTAGTTAATAATTTAGATACACCGTGTTTTGAGGCATGTGTCATGGTAACAATAATATTGTCTGCGCCGGCAACAAGATCCATTGCGCCACCCATACCTTTAATTAATTTACCCGGTATCATGTAAGAAGCAATATTGCCGTTTACATCAACTTCAAATGCGCCTAAAACGGTTAAATCAACATGTCCACCACGGATCATAGCGAATGACTCGGCAGAATCAAATATTGAAGCGCCTTTTGCCATAGTAACGGTTTGTTTACCGGCATTGATTAAGTCTGCGTCTATTTCGTCTTCGGTAGGGAACTGTCCCATACCAAGCAAGCCATTTTCAGATTGCAGCATAACTTCCATACCTTCAGGCACATAGTTTGCCACTAATGTTGGAATGCCTATACCTAAATTAACGTAATAACCGTCTTGTAGTTCTTGTGCAACTCGCTGTGCTAGTTGCTCTCTTGATAAAGCCATAAATTACTCCTTACTAGCTGCGAATAGTGCGCTGTTCAATGCGTTTTTCGAATGTACCTAAAACTAAGCGGTTTACATAAATACCCGGTGTGTGGATTTGATCCGGGTCTAATTCACCCGGCTCAACAATTTCTTCCACTTCTACTACGGTTATTTTACCTGCCGTTGCGGCCATAGGATTAAAGTTGCGCGCAGTTTTTCTAAACACTAAATTACCGTAGCGGTCGGCTTTCCATGCTTTTACTATCGCAAAGTCACCAGTAATAGCGGGCTCTAAAATATAATGTCTGTCTCTTATACACATCTGACGCTGCCGACGAGCGATCTAGTGTAGA
>OJEI01000306.1_pt1 | contig 12930 bp, 9 predicted proteins | sample 1593541 | NCBI WGS metagenome assembly OJEI01 (sample SAMN05416799, study PRJEB24817) | seawater metagenome | isolation source: Sea water | place: Canada:Atlantic | collected 2013-11 | reverse complement strand
GATGACCTTTGGCATCCCACATGAATTTTCGTGATGAGGACCAGGCGAAATCTCTGACATTATTGGCTTTGAAGCGCCACGTTTGACTTGCTGTACTTGCGGTCTTCTCTTTCTCCAGGGCTTCTTCAGCAGTCACTATGTAAACCGGCCTAGAGGCTTTTTCGGCCGCGACCAAACGCTCTCTTTGTTGTTTAGTGAGGACTTTTTTAGGATTTTGTAAAACGCCCGTCGCGGCGACAATATGATCATCAGGTACAGTTAGACTAACATCGTAATTACCAAATTCCAGTGTAAATTCACCGCGCCCTAAAAATTCTTTATTGTGCCAAGCTTCGTAGTCGGAGTAGGCCGATACACGCGGGAACCACTGGGCTAACAGGAATATATCATTGCCACCTTCTCGAGCGTCGTCGGGAAAGTGTTCATATCCCGCTCTTGCTGAAACTGCATCCTCTTCTAAAATATTGAATTGGAAGTTCATGTTGATCTGCGTTGATTGCCCAGGTTTTAGTGGCTTTGGAAGATCAATGCGCATCTGTGCGCCCACAATAATATGGGGCAATGGCACATTGTTACTATCCGTTACATCACTGATTAGGTAGCCTGGCTGGTTATCTGCATAGTACTGTTGCCGTCTTAACTCACCAAAGCTAATGCCGGCGGGAGCATCTCCGTCATTTGACTTAGTGCCCGGTCCACGGCGTCCAATTCCAGCAAAATCACCAGACATTTCTGCCATTGAGTCAGACTTGAAGCGATTTTGCTCCAGCTGAAGCCAAAGGTATTTGAGCGTTTCAGGAGAATTATTGCTATAACTGATTTTCTGGCTTGCACTTAACCGTCGGTTGGCCTCGTCGAGTACCGCGGTTATTTTGTAGTCGACTTCTTGTTGCCAATAGTCATGCCCCGGTTCGCCCGAGGCAGTTCGGTAGCTATTAGGTGTCGGCAATATCTCCTCTAACTGCCGGAACTTATCGACAAAGTCACCCTTTGTCTGAAGCACCGCGTCGGCCTGCGCTATCGTGGAGAGAAGTGCAAATGTTAGTGTGAATACTTTAGAGCTCAAGTTTATTTCCTCACAAGAATCAACAACGTTATTTTATCCAAACCTAGTTATTGCGGAATAATCAATTAGAGTTAATTTGTCGCGTGTAATGTGCTGTTAAGCTCGACAGCTGTTTTGTTAGTTAAGCACTCAACCGCTCCAGTTACCGAGTTGCGCCGGAACAGGAGATCACTCTGCCCTGATAGATCTCTCGCTTTACTTTTTCCGCTGACCTGTTTGTGGTCATCTAGGAGGGTGACAATGGTGCCGCCAGTCACATAGAGGCCGGCTTCAATGGTGCACCGATCTCCGAGTGAGATACCGGCACCGGCATTAGCACCTAATAGACATTTCTCGCCCAACGAAATGACTTCGGTACCTCCGCCAGAAAGGGTCCCCATTATTGATGCACCACCGCCGATGTCTGAGCCAGCACCGCAAAATACACCAGCAGAAATTCGCCCTTCAACCATGTTAGGCCCCTGAGTACCGGCATTAAAGTTAATGAATCCCTCATGCATTACCGTGGTTCCTTCACCCACATAGGCACCCAATCGGACTCGACTAGTGTCGGCTATACGCACGCCAGTTGGCACGATGTAGTCGACCATTTTGGGGAATTTGTCCACACAGTCTACGTGCAGAGGAGTCCCCTGGATACGCGCAGCTAAGACACGACCAGGAAGCTCTTTAATGTCAATGGCACCGACGTTGGTCCATGCTATATTTTTTAACACGCCAAAGATGCCCGATATATTCGTTTGGTGCGGCTTGACTAACCTGTGTGACAGTAAGTGCAACTTGAGATAACTCTGAGGGACAGACAAAGGAGCCGCGTCAGTTGACAGCATTATGGCGACCACCGGCTTGCTTGAGGCTTTTAATGCGGTAACAGTTTCGGCTAGCTGGTTATAGCCATTTTGAAGAAGAGCGCTAATAAGTGCCGCAAGAGCCTCCTGCGATGGTTCTATGTCACCATTGTGTGATCCTAGGCACGCTACAACAATAGCTGCTAATTCGTCAGAGGGTGCGAGCATGGGTTCGGGATAAAAAACCTCTAGCCATTCTCCGGTGTTGTTTTTAGTACCGATGCCAATGCCAAACGCGTAAAGATTATTCATAAGATCGTTATTTTCCTGTTGGTTTTACTTAAAGATGGACTGGTAGTGATCGGGCTTAAAGCCGATAGTAATAATGCCGTCGTTATCAAGAATAGGGCGTTTAATCATGGCAGGATTAGCCAGTAACAGTGCGGCTACATTATCACAGGTGGTGCTTTGCTGAATACTAAGATCGAGCTTGCGCCAGGTGGTGCCTCGACGATTCAACACCGCTTCCCAGCCTGCGCTGTCAATCCATTGGTTTATTTGGTCAATGGTTAGGCCGTTAGCCCTGACATCATGAAAACTATGCTCAATTTCTTGTTCATTTAACCAAAGACGGGCTTTTTTTACGGTATCACAGTTTTTGATGCCAAATAGGATAGTCATGGGTAAGGAGTTGCTCTAATTTTGGCCTGCAATAGTAGCAAAAGTTATGCGTGATATCCGCAAATAAGAGTAGCCTTTGAGCCGTTCTGAAATTGAGCACAAAAAAAAGCCCCTCACGGAGAGGGGCTTTTGGCGTATTACAATCTTTAAATTTAGAATGCAAACTTCAATCTAACATAAGCCATACGACCTCGTGCATCGTGCTGACGCGAGTCATAACTAAAGTTAGCTGAATCCCATACCAACGGTGGCTCTTCATCAGTTAAGTTCAAAACACCCATAGTGATTTGTGTATCCACAGAAGACATTGTTAACTGATAGTTATATTGAGCATCCCAGGTAAGATGGCTGTCGATGTTACTAGAGTAGCCTGCTGGAGGAGCTGCTCGTGTAGTCTCATAAGCACTAATATAACGTGCGGTTACAGACGCTTGGTGAGCTCCAGTTTCCCAACGTAATGACGCATTAGCTTTTGTATCCGGCAACGATCGTGCAAAGTTGTCATGGTTGAAGAGACCAACTACATCCGTTGTTTGGCCATTGACCGGAATTTCATAGCTCAAGTAATGACTTAGGTCGACAGTCAAGCCGAGGTCACCTAGGCTGCTCTCAGGGAAGTCATAGGCCACTTCAATATCAATTCCATCGGCATTTACGGAGGCGGCATTAAAGTAATTAGTGGTGATACCGAATAGTGTGCCGCCCTCAGTACGTTTTATATCAGATTGACTTGGATCAGCAACAACTTTGCCTTGCGCGCTTTCAATCGTAATTAAGTCCGTGTAATCAACGGCCCAGTAGTCTAGCGTCACCTGCAAGTTATCAGTTGCCGTCCAAACCGCACCAAGGTTGATGTTGTCTGCTTCTTCGGCCTTGAGATTAGCATTAGCATTTTGCGCAACACGAATGAACGCGGTGCCACCTTTAGCGGTTCCGTCAGCATTGAAGTCTTGAATACCCTGAAGACTCACTTGACTGGCGTAAAGCTGTGCAAGCGAGGCTTCGCGATAAGAGGTAGACGCAGATGCACGCAATATTAAGTTATCTGTGGCTTCAAAGCGCATAGAAATCTTAGGGTCAAAGGTAGAGCCTGAGTCAAGATTTTCATATCGCCCGGCGAATCCAATATCCAAAGAATCAGTAATGCTCCGCTGAAATTCTGCGAACACAGCCCATGCTGTTCTGGCTTCATCAACGTTAACACCACCACCTAAGAATAGGAGATCCGCTGGTTTTGTTAAGTTGCCTTCAGCATCGAATTCAACGCGGCTGATATCATTGCGATTGACCTCTAACGACTCGTCTCGTACCTGAATACCCGATGCGAAATCAAATCCACCAATTTCACCATCTACAACGAAGTCGAAAACGGTTAGTGCTGTATCAGTAGCGGTTTCCTGCTGAACAGATATGTGGTCGATTAGCGCCTGACTATTCGCCAGGGGGTCAAATAGATTAAAGCTCTCATTGCCATTCGGCCCACCAGTTCCTGCTATGGCAGCTGTAAATCTGGAGGTGCTGGTGTCCGGTTGAACGCCATAGCCATCATAGTTACTATGAGTCAAAGCAGTGTTGAAGTGATAGTCACCAAAATCACCATCGAGTTCGAATGCTGCTCTGAAGTGCGTGTTGTCGCGCGTTGCCAATGGTGAGTCAAAGGCTGAGCCAAGAGGGCGGCCTAACCACAATACTGGTACGCCAAATGGATTTCCCGCTTGACCAGGCATTATGGCGCGAGACGGGCTCAAATAGGATAATGCAGGATAGCTGGGAGACTGGGGGTTATCCAGAACCTCAACATTAGCCCACATGGCTTCAGCATTGAGTTCCATACCGTTGTCGAGATCATGCTGCACGCTGCCGAAAAGGTGTGTGCGCTTCTCTTCATTGACGATATTGAATCTTGGCCCGTATTTAAAGCCACATCGTTGGCCACTTGCTTGCGGTATAAGGATCCCACCATTTTCGACACAGCCAGCATCGGCAACATTTTCAAACGGAGTATAGGTACCGGCATAAGGACCAAATTCAACGGTAGATGGACCGAATAGGAGAAAGGAATTGCCCAACCCAGAATTCGCATTTTCAATTAGTGTGGGGCGATCCGCACCGCTCAAATTTGAGCGATCCATGTATTGAGCTGCAACGACAACGTTAGTTCTTTCGTCAGCCCAACCTTGTAAGAAGCTGATTTGGGTGTCTGTTTGACTGTCTGAGGTGGTTGACTGTTGAAATACGCCAATTTCAGTTCCCTCAAAATCGCTTCTAGTAATATAGTTTACTACTCCCGCAATGGCATCAGATCCATAGACTGCAGCAGCACCTTCTTTAAGAACTTCTACACGCTCTATCGCAATAGCAGGAATCATACTAGTGTCGACAAAGCTAGATCCATCATTAGCTACGGCTGCGGCCAATGTGTTACGGCGACCATTTACGAGTACGAGCGTTGAACCCAGTCCAAGTCCCCTTAAATTAACATTACTCGTACCCTGAGTAGAGCCAGAGGTAAATGAGTCAGGTACGTTCTCTGCACCAGAGTTGGCCGTCATGTTTCTAGTAATATCGGAGATAGACATAGCACCCATTTGGTCAATATTATCTCTGTCAACAACGACTATTGGTGATGCTCCGTCTTTTGCGCTCGACTTTAAATAGGAACCAGTGACTAGCACTTCCTCTATCTTGGTGTCTGCGGCTTCTTGAGATACTGCGAATGAACTTGCTGTGATTAGCGGAATTAATACTAATGATGGTAGCTTTTTAAACTTCATAGACTGCCCCTGTTTGTATATATTGATTATTGTTGGATATATTTTCAATTTACATGTTTAACAATAAATTGAGAGAGGACCATATTACTTTTCGAAAAGAAATGCGACATAAATTGTAATAAATGTCAACATAGTTTTCATACAGTATCACGATGTAATGAGATGCTTCATAAGTACTTGTTGCTTTTCGAGACGAAATACGACATATATTGTAATAATTGTCAATATAGTTTACACGCAGTATCATTCTGCAAAACCTTATCGTCATCCACTCCATAATTACAATATAAACGTTATTAATAGTTTATTGTTCGAGCTATTGAAATATCCGTTTTGAAGAATAGGAGAGGAGCGGTGAAATTATTCACCTCGGTCTAGGGTTTTTTAGCAGTAAAGGGGTTTTTTCTTTTGGGATAGCAGGTTGTGCAGATATCGCAGACACGGCCATCACAGCCGCGCGCCGAGCAGAATTCACGGCCGTAAAAGATAATTTGTAAGTGAAGGCTATTCCAATGGTCTCGATGGAAAAGTTGCTTTAGATCACGCTCTGTTTGGGTGACATTTTTACCTTTGGTAAGCCCCCAACGCTGCGCAAGGCGATGAATGTGCGTATCCACTGGAAAGGCAGGGTGCCCAAACCCTTGAGACATAACTACTCCGGCGGTTTTATGACCTACGCCCGGGAGACTCTCTAAATCCTCAAAATTAGAGGGCACTATGCCATCAAACTGGTCGACAAGAATTTTTGATAATCTTGAAATTGCTGAAGATTTTTGTGGGGCTAGCCCGCAGGGCCGCACTACCTTGTAGATGCTTTCGATCGGCACATATTGCATATCAAATGGATTGTCTGCTAGGTCAAAGAGGGCTGGCGTGACTTTATTGACGCGCTCATCTGTGCATTGAGCGCTTAAAAGCACAGCGACCAACAGCGAAAAGTTATCTTTGTGGTCAAGTGGCACGGGGGTTTCTGGGTACAATGCAGTTAATCGTTCTAAAATAAACGCGGCACGTTCTTTTTTGAGCATCAGTTATTGACCTTGGAATTCGGCAGAGAGCGGATAAACTGCTTAATACGCAACGCCGCTTCTACGCATTCTTGTGTATTAGCCACGAGGGCCATGCGCACACGATTTTGACCTGGATTACCCGTGGCAGAAGGTCTTGATAAAAATTGACCGGGTAAAAGTGTGACATTTTGTTGTGCAAAAAGCTGTTGTGCAAAATCTACATCATCGATAGGGGTTTTAGGCCACAGATAAAAGCTCGCGTGGGGTTCTGGAAAATCCATGCAGGTTCCTAATATCTCGGTAACAGCGCCAAACTTATGTCGGTATAACGCTCTATTTTCAATCGTATGGTTTTCATCTTTCCATGCCGCTATAGATGCTTTTTGCACCGGTATCGACATACTGCAGCCATGATAGGTTCTGTAGCTAAAAAAGTGTTCGATTAGCGATTGATCTCCGGCCACAAAGCCTGAGCGCAATCCAGGTAAATTTGATCGCTTAGAGAGGCTGTGAAAAACCACACAGCGCGCATAGTCATGACGACCTAATTGCTGGCAGGCCTGTAAAAGTCCAGGTGGTGGTGTTGATTCGTTAAGATAAACTTCGGAGTAACATTCGTCGCTGGCGACGACAAAATCATAACGATCGGCTAGCTCAAGAGCGTATTGCATTTGCTCTAGGCTCATTACTGCGCCGGTCGGGTTACCCGGAGAGCAGAGCTGCAGTAATTGGCAGCGTTGCCATATTTCTTCGGGTACTGCTGACAGATCCGGGATAAACCCTTGTCTGGGGTCGCAATCAAGATAGTGAGGTTGAGCGCCCGCTAATAAGGCAGCGCCTTCATAAATTTGATAAAAAGGGTTGGGTGCAACCACCAGCGGTTGAGTGTCCGAGTCCTCGTTGGAGATTGTTGCCTGGGTAAAAGCGAAAATAGCTTCTCGGGTGCCGCAGACAGGTAATACTTGATGCTCGTAATTGATGCTGCCGGGCTCCAAATTAAAGCGATCCTCCAGCCAGCCACTAATCGTTTCTCGAAGCTCGCTAGTCCCTCTTGTCGTAGGGTATTGATCGATGCTCTGAATGTTATTGATCAAGGCTTGCTTAACAAACTCTGGGGCAGGATGCTTAGGCTCGCCAATAGATAGTGAGATATGGCTCAAATGAGCGGGAGGGGTAATGCCCGACTTTAAATGAGCTAGCCGCTCAAATGGGTAGGGGTGTAATTTACTTAAATAACTATTCATGCGCTCAGTGCCGTATTTTCATTTGCTGGAGTTCATTTCCTTGGGCATCTTCGCGATTGCGTGCATCTAATTCGTTACAAATGGTTTGCTGTAACTCGTGGTTGAATACAGTATCAGTCAGCGGTTGATGATTAGAATCGGTGAGATGAAAAACGTCTTCGACTCTTTCACCTAGGGTAGCGATTTTAGCGTTATAAACATTGATTTCATAGCGTAAAAATATGCTAGCAATATGAGCTAAAAGACCGGGTCGGTCTGGCGTTATAACCTCAAGAATAGTTGCGTTAGAGTCATTGTCATTACGCAATGATACGACCGTTTTGAGGGCAAAATGCTTTAATTGCCTAGACGTTCGACGCTGTATATCCATAGTTATTTTTTTAGGCTGTGCGATCTCCTGCGTTAAGCTGGTAATAATTTTTTTACACAGGTTCACATTCTTTCCTAGGGGTTCACCCTCGTCGTCTAAAACGTAAAAAACATCGAATGCACGCCCATCACTGGTGGTCTGCAGTCTAGCGTCTTGAATGTTAAGCTGCAATTTGTCGAGTACGGCTGCAATAATGGAGAATATGCTTTGTTTGTCTCTGGTATGCACAAATATCTGAGTGGCAATGGGTACTTCTACCCCTAGATCTCTTATCAGAATCACAGGTTCATTAGCATCAGGGTTGTTGAAGATAGCCTCTGTGAATCCAGCGATATCATCCGCACGCTCACGTAAGAAAAGTTCATCATCTACATCATGCCATATTTGTAGGGCTTCGCTTTGAGATATACCCTTGGTCTCGAGTCGTTGCAAAACGGCCGTTTTTGCCGAGGCTACCCAGGTGGCTTTTTTGGATGGAGCGCTAAGTCCTTCTTGCAGTACACGTTTTGTCTCAAAATATAAGTTGTGCATCAAAGAACCTTTCCAGTCCGTCCATAGCTTCGGGTTAGTAGCATTAATGTCAGCAACTGTTAGTAGGTAAAGGTGTTCTAAATGCATGACATCGCCGACATTGTTAGCAAATTTGTAAATAACGTCGGGGTCAGAGGTGTCTTGTCGCTGTGAAACGGTAGACATTAATAAGTGGTTCTCAACTAACCAATGTAAGAGTTCTATTTCTTCAGGTTGCATACCGTGACGTTCGGCAAAAGCAACGATATCAATCGCACCAAGTTTGGAGTGATCACCGCCTCGTCCCTTAGCTACATCATGATAGAGCGCGGCTATAATAATCAGTTCGGGTTTGGCTAAATTTTTATAAATGTGTGAGGCAATAGGGAATAGCTTACTCATCTCCGGACGAACGAACCGTCGAAGGTTTTTTACTACTTGCAGAGTGTGCACATCCACAGGATATATATGGAACAGGTCATGCTGTGTCTGCCCAACAATGCGCCCGAACTCAGGGAGATATTTGCCAAGAATGCCATAACGATTCATCCGCTGTAGCTGAAAAGAAAGCTTAAATGGCACACGAAGCAGGCGCATAAATAGTTGTTTATTGGCAGGGTCCGAACGAAAATCGTCATTGATTAAATTTCTATGCAGCCGAATTTGACGAATGGTGGCTGCCCGAATGCCTAAAATATTATCATTCTCGCCAAGAATCACGAATAGCTCGAGCAATGCTGAGGGCTGCTTGATGAACACTGATTCGTCTACTGTATCTAAATAGTTGTCTCGGACAAGAAATCGATCGTTAATGACAGCAACCTTTTTTGTTTTTCCCTTTCGATAAATGGCTTCGTCAAGATATTGCAGCAGTACATCGTTGAGTTCCCGGATGGACAGAACGACTTGGTAGTAGCGCTGCATAAATTTTTCAACGCCTAATTTACCTTCACTGTCGGAGTAACCGAGCATCGTCGCAAGCTGTCGCTGGTAGTCAAACAGCAGACGCTCCTCTGGCCGCCCCGCAATCAGGTGCAGACCATATCGGACACGCCATAAGAATTCTTCATCCCGGCGAAGCGTCAGGTATTCTTCTTCACTGAGAAATCCTTTTTGAACCAGTTGGGAGCGACGATGCACGTCAAAGTGGCGCTTGGCAGTCCAGTTGGCAAGCTGTATATCTCGTAATCCACCGGGTGCCTCTTTGACGTTCGGCTCGAGGTTGTACTCTGTATCATCATGTTTATGGTGGCGGGCGATCTGTTCATCGATTTTCCCACGGTAAAAATCTGCCGAAGCCCATATTTTATTGGGGCCGGTTTTTTTAAGCATCGCAAGCCTAATATTCATGTCGCCGCAGATAAGCCGAGTTTCCATGAGGTTTGTTGCAATAGTAATGTCGCGCTTTGCCTCACTAACGCACTGGGCCAGTGATCTAACGCTATGACCAATTTTTAACTGAATATCCCAAAGAAAGGTTAAAAATTGTTCAATGCTGTTTTTATGCCGAGCGGCATGGTCTGCCCTCATTAAAATTAAAAGATCAATATCTGAGTGCGGGTGCAATTCCCCACGCCCATAACCACCGACCGCTAGGAGGCATATGCCGTCATCCCAGTCGAACTGTAGCCAGGCTAAGGAAATCAATAGGTCTGCGAAGCGAGCCGATTCATTGACCAGAGTATGGATGTCTTCGCCTTCGTGAAAACGATTGTTAAAATGTGCCCTTGATGCGTCGATGGCATTACGAAATACTTTTATTGGTTCTTGTGCTTCTAGATCAAGAAGAAAACGCTTTTGATCGAAAAAAAGAGGCGCATTGAGCATCGTATTTTGGGGTGGCACCAACGATTTGGTGGGCATTAGTGACACGGTAGTAAGCTCCAGATTAAAATGATTCTTCTTGGCGACCAGTAAAAATTTCACAGCCATTGGCTGTTACTGCCATTGTATGTTCCCATTGGGACGAGAGTCGACCATCTCTGGTTTCAACCGTCCAGCCGTCCGGTTTCAGTTTGGTCGTAAACTTCCCTGCATTAACCATCGGTTCTATCGTAAAGGTCATGCCTTCTTTAAGTTCCATTCCAGTGCCAGGTCTCCCGTAATGCACAATTTGTGGCTCTTCATGGAAGTCTGTACCAATACCATGCCCGCAATAATCTCGTACGACTGAGTAGTAATTTTTTTCTGCATGATCTTGAATCACATACCCGATATCCCCAAGACGGACGCCTGGCCCCACTAACTTGATGGCCTTATAAAGACATTCTTGGCTGACTTTTAATAAGCGTTCTGCATGGGGTGCCACTTGACCCACGCAGTACATTTTGCTGGTATCGCCATACCAGCCATCTTTGATAACGGTCACATCGATATTAATGACGTCACCTGACTTGAGAATCTTTTTATCCGAGGGGATCCCGTGGCAAATTACCTGATTAATTGATGTACATATTGATTTTGGGAATCCGTTGTAGCCAAGACACGCTGGAATTGCTTTTTGGACATTAACAATATGATGGTGACAAATTTGGTCGAGCTGTTCTGTGCTTACACCGGCAATTACGTGTTCTTCTATTAGTTCAAGGACCTCTGCAGCCATACGGCCTGCGATGCGCATTTTAACGAAATCATCCTTGCTGCGTAGCTTGATTGTCATGTGGTCTCCATAGCCCAGTTTTTTAGGCTGTTATTGTACTCATCTTATGGCGCTTGAGGGAATGTTCAGCGTTTTTTTATCAGTTGGTCAAAAGTAGTGGGCATCCCAGTTAATTATGTAGCGCCGTCACAGACGGAAACCACGATAAGAGTTACTTTTTTCTTTAACTCGAGGCTACCATATGATATAAAGCGCGCCGTTGTGGGAATGAACTCACAACAAATTTAATGTTACATAAACGACACACACATTCCGACACGAAGGTCTGGGTGCTTGCATAGCGCAGTTACTGCTTTGTGAGTTGATCTTTGGGGGATGTGGAGGCTTAACCCCAAGAGGAAAAATTATGTCTATTGTCAGTATGCGCGATATGTTGCAGGCTGGTGTGCACTTTGGCCACCAAACCCGCTTCTGGAACCCCAAAATGAGTCAGTTTATTTTCGGCTCACGTAACAAAGTACACGTCATTAATCTAGAACACACAGTTCCAGCTTTTAACGAAGCCTTGGAAATCTTGCGTGTTGAAGCAGCAAAGGGTAACCAGATATTGTTTGTGGGAACCAAGAGAGCTGCGCAAAAAATTATCAAAGAGCAAGCTGAACGCTGTGATATGCCTTATGTTAGTCATCGTTGGTTGGGTGGTATGTTAACTAACTACAAGACTATCAGAGCATCTATCCGTCGTTTCCGAGATCTAGAAGCTCAGGAAAGTAACGGTACGTTCGACAAGCTAAACAAGAAAGAAGTTCTAACGCGAACCCGTATGAAAGACAAGCTCGAGAATTCTATCGGTGGTATTAAGGATATGAATGGCTTGCCTGATATTTTATTTGTGGTTGATGTTGATCACGAGCGTATTGCGATCAATGAAGCTAACAAGCTAGGTATCCCAGTGGTCGGTATTGTTGATTCCAATAGTAATCCCGATGGTGTTGATTACATCATTCCAGGGAATGATGATTCTATTCGCGCGATCAAACTTTATGCTGCGTCCATCGCAGATGCAGTGCTAGAAGGAAAAGCGCAGTCTGCTGCTATCACTAGCAAAGATGAGTTTGTAGAAGAGGCGGCAGTTGAGCCAGAAGTCAAAGCCGAAGCCGAAGCCGCAGCCGAAGTAGAGGTTGTTGCTGAGGTTGCTCAGGTTGCTGCTGAAGCGCCAAAGGCTGACGAAGCGGTATAGCTTTTAGTGAGCACATAGCTATCTAAAGGGGGTTTTGCCCCCTTTATTTTAAATAAAAAAACGATTTTGAGAGGCATATGATGTCACAGGTAACATCAGCATTAGTGAAAGATCTGCGTGAACGCACAGGTCTAGGAATGATGGAATGTAAGAGAGCTCTGGTTGAGGCTGGAGCTGATATAGACAAAGCCATTGAAGAGTTGCGTAAGTCTAGTGGTATGAAGGCGGCTAAAAAAGCCGGTCGAACAGCGGCCGACGGACTTGTTTCTGTTAAGGTTGATGGAGGTTTTGGTGTTGTTGTTGAAATCAACAGTGAGACTGATTTTGTCGCGCGTGATGAAGGTTTTCAGGGTTTCGTGCAGACTGTAGTCGACGCTGCGTTTGATTCAAAACAAACTGACATGACAGCATTGATGTCCGGTGAATTGGAATCTTTGAGAGAAGCTCTTGTACAAAAAATTGGTGAGAATATTTCACCACGTAGGGTGTCTAGTATCGATGCAACTGTGGTGGGCGGGTATGTTCACAGTAACAACAGGATCGCTGTTATAGTGGGTTTAAGCGGCGGTGATGAATCGCTTGCAAAAGATGTGGCCATGCATGTAGCTGCGGTGAATCCTGCAGTGGTAAGTTCAGACCAGATGTCCG
>OJEI01000301.1_pt1 | contig 13045 bp, 10 predicted proteins | sample 1593541 | NCBI WGS metagenome assembly OJEI01 (sample SAMN05416799, study PRJEB24817) | seawater metagenome | isolation source: Sea water | place: Canada:Atlantic | collected 2013-11 | reverse complement strand
CGAGATCATGCCTAGTCTCGTGGGCTCGGAGATGTGTATAAGAGACAGATATTACGCACAGCGCGCAAGTGCCGGACTAATTGTAAGCGAAGGAACACAAATTAGTGAGCTTGGTAAAGGTTACGCTTGGACTCCGGGTATTTATTCAAATGAGCAAGTTGCAGGCTGGAGTAAAGTAACAAGCGCAGTACATAGCGCTGGTGGAGTGATGTTTGCTCAGCTTTGGCATGTTGGCCGTGTTACCCACAGTGACAACACCGGTGGCGTGCAGCCTATTTCAGCCTCGGGCATTGCCGCAAAAGACGTAAAAGTATTTGTAGATACAAACGGCTCACCGGGGTTTGTAGACACCCAACTCCCACGCGAAATGAGCAAACAAGATATTACGCATGTCATAGGCGAATTTCGCCAAGCAGCTAAAAATGCAGTTAATGCAGGGTTTGATGGCATAGAGCTTCATGCTGCAAATGGTTACCTTATTAATCAATTTTTAGACTCAGAGTCAAATGCTCGCACCGATGAATATGGTGGCAGTGTACAAAACCGAATACGCTTTTTAATTGAAGTGGTACATGCTGTTAGCGACGAAATTGGTAGCAGCAAAGTAGGCGTAAGACTTGCCCCGTTAACAACTCTTAATGGCACAGTAGACGAAAACCCTGAAGAAACTTACTTAGCGGTTTCTGAGGCACTAAATAAAGCCGGTGTAGGTTACATGCATATAGCCGAAGCCGATTGGGATGACGCACCTTTAATGAGTGTTGAGTTTAAAAAATCGATTCGCAAAGCCTTCAGTGGTGTATTAATTTACGCAGGCAAGTACACCAAAGAGCGCGCAGACAACGCACTTAGCGAAGGCTGGGCCGACATGATTGGCTTTGGTCGCCCGTTTGTATCAAACCCAGACTTACCAGCACGCTTAAAGCAAGGCAAGCCTCTTAACAGCCACAACCCCGACACTTTGTTTGGTGGTGCAGAGCAAGGCTATACCGATTATCCAACGGTATAATTGCTAGTAAGTAATTAACATTGAGTAAAAACATGAAGGGCTGCATTTTATGTAGCCCTTTTTTTGTGCATTGATTCTAATAGCTTTACCTTGAGCAAAAAATAAAAAACGCGTAAGTTAACCGGGTTACCTATTTTAATAACAAGAAAATAAATGAAAGCCAAAGAGATAGAACAATTAGAATTATCAAATTCTAAAACCCGAGAAGTTATTACACCCTACGCTTTTAAAATTGACAGTGCTTTACTGGGCTTACCTTTAGCTACACCTATTCAGCGTGCACTAGCTATTGTTATTGATGTTGCGCTGATATTTTTAGCGGCCAAGCTTAGCGCGGCTCTAATAGCATTTGTTGCGGCAATGGCATTTTATAAAGGCACGGCGCAGCAATACCTTCCAAAAATGTCGAATGTGTGGCGAAGAATCTTAAAAATAACGGCAGCAAGTATTTTATTTGTAAGCGCACTTACTGTGCTTTCAATTGGCATTGATTACCTAGAAGACGATAATGCTGATCAAGGTTTAGCTGTTCAGGGCGTAAAAATACAAGATGAAATACAGCTTACCGCCACAGAAAAACAACGGGTAAATACTTATTTAGCGCAAACAGCTGATGAAAGCTGTGATCAACCTTGCCAACAAAACGCGCTTGATAATTTAATCGGGGAAGTCCCCGAATTAGCAGAAATGGACGACCTACAAAGCCCACAACTTGCTACCGTACTTTTACAACTATTGGTGCTCAGTGAAAATAACGAAATAAAGCCTACACAGTTAATAGAAGAAAAACCTGCACAAACAAACACAAATAGTATTTTGCAGTGGGGCAAAGGCATTATTCAAGACTTAGGCTTAGGTTTTGGCTGGGCTGCTGTTTACTTTACGTTGTTCTCGTTACTTTGGCGCGGCCAAACACCGGGTAAAAAGGTTTGTAATATCCGTGTTGTCGCCCTAAGCGGTGAGCCATTAGGTTTATTAGATTGTTTTGGTCGCTACGGCGGCTACGGTGCAGGCTTTGCAACGGGCTTATTGGGCTTTTTACAGATATATTGGGACCCAAACAGGCAAGCAATTCAAGATAAAATATCAGCCACTGTGGTTATTAAAGTTAACTTGAATCAAGTTGTAAATGTGGAAACGGTAGAAGAGACTGTAAAAAGTTAAGTTTGCTCTTATTAATTACAAGGATGGTTATGAAAGCTTTATTAATGGCGTTTAGTTATCTGTATTTTATTACAGCTTCGTATGCGTCAGAAAATATTGTGTTAGCAAAAAAACATCAGCTTAAGTCTATTATTTTAGGTGAGCAGCGCAGTTATAGTGTTTATTTACCGCCAAGCTACAAGCAAAACCTCGAAAGAGTATATCCTGTTATTTACCTGCTTGATGGCGACCCAACCCATTTAAAAGCCTTAGCGGGGCTTGTTGAAGCACTCAGTACTGAGCGGCTAGAAAAACAAATTCAACAAGCAATTATTGTCGCTGTTCCTAATAGTAAAAATGCGATAAGAGAGCGCGACTTTACCCCTACCAATGTCGATTGGACTTTTAACGGCAAGCTACTAGAAAAATTTGAAAAAATTGGCAATGCCGCAAACTACACCGCTTTCTTTGAAAAAGAACTTATTCCCTTCATTAATAAAAATTACCGTACATCAAATAAGCGGGTATTAATTGGGGAATCTTTCGGCGGCTTGTTCGCAAGTTATGTTTTACTTACAAATCACTCTTTATTTACTGATTACTTAATTATTGATGCAACCTACCTTTGGGATAATAATTATCTCAATCGTTATTTTGACGAGCAACAGCTTATAAATAAGCAGCTTAAAGGCAATGTATATTTTACTTTTGCTAATAATGCAGCTTTTGGTGAAATTGGAGAGGCTAATTATAAATGGGGCTTAGAGCTTGCTAAAAAACTAAAAGCGCACCCGAGTAACAGTTTATATATAAATCAACGTTACTTTGAAGAAGAAACTCATGGCACGGTGGCAGCGCTTAGTTGGTACTATGGTTTAAAAAGCTTATTACAAAAATAAGTCTTAATTTATATACTAGGTTAGTGAAAGGAGTAATTTTGGGTATATTGTTAACGAAATTTAGTAGTGAAAAATTAAAAGGGAATTAAATGAGTAATAATTTTAATGAGGCTATAAAGGGCTTTTTTTGGGGGATAGGGTTTGTAATAGCAACACTCGGTGGTATCAGTGTGTACGCGCTAACAATAGCCGCAGAAGTTGATAGTGGCTTTAAAGAGCAGGTATCAAATAAAGCATTGGAGGGCACTGACGACTTAAATAGTGATTATAAACTTACCCTTTCTGATATCTTTAAAGAAAATGGGCGAGTAAGAATAACTGCCGAGTTAAAAAATATCACCAATGAAAGCATATATGCAGGTGGTGTTATAGCATCTACATTCGATAAAAACGGAAAGTTTGTTGGTAATTGTTTAGGTAAAAGCGATGATATTTTTATAGAACCAAATAAAAGTAGCTATATTGATATTCATTGTAATCTACTGAGGCCACAGGTGAGCAGAGTACACTCAGCAAAGCTAAAGTTTAAGTGGTTTTGATAGTTGCTGTAAACTACCCCCATAGAAAGCAAAAAGCATAACGAGTAGTTATGACTAAAAAGTTATTTAGTTGGGAGCGAGGACGCCAATAGTCGGGTTACGATAAAATGTTACTATGCTGTATGCTAACCTCATTTAAATTTGATACTTAATTAAACTCCCGCAAGTAAGTGAAATAAAGTCGCATACCGATAAAGTTAAAGTCGGTCGGCATTTAGGCTCAATCTCAATATTGTATTGATGTATGCCGTTAAAGGTGGTGAGTTTATCTGTGAAAATCCAATTATAAATTACAGTCAAGTTTAACTTTTTAAACCTGATATTGAGCAACACCAAGCATTAAAAATAGAACAAAGCTCGTTATATTTTTAGCATAGGATAGATTAAAAAGTAAATTTGCGTAGGTTGGGTAGAGCGAAGCGAAACCCAACAATAAACACTTTTTTAAATAGCTGTCCACCGACAGCTATTAATTTTAATTCACTTTCTCAACCTAACCCCAAACCCAACAACTCCCATCAACAACACAAATCCCCACACAAACACATTGCCGTATTGGCTGTACACGCTGTCGCCTTTTATGAGCTTAATGTTGGCTTTCAATGTTGTAGCTTCAAACTGAGGCATGGTTTGTTGAGTGTGGCTTATAGGGTCGTATACGGCGCTTACACCATTGTTAGTAACACGCACTAGAGGGCGCTGTAGTTCGAGCGCGCGCATACGGGCTATTTGCATGTGTTGCAAAGGCCCAATAGAGTCGCCAAACCAGGCATCGTTACTTACCGTAAAGAGTAGGTCGGAGTCGCTTTTGTAATTACCGCGCACTAAGTCGGCAAAAACAATTTCGTAGCAAATAGCAGGGAGTAAGTTATAGCCATTGGCGCGTAAGTTGTTTTGTACTTTGTCGCCACGGGTAAACGATGACATAGGCAAATCGAATAATGGGGCAATAGGGCGCAAAAAGTCTTGAAACGGTACAAATTCGCCAATAGGTAGTAGCTGGTGTTTTTGATAGCGGTTTTTATCAAGGTAATGGTAATGCCCATGCTCGTCGCCGCGCTCTTTATTACCGACAACAATTAAGGTGTTAAATATATTTTTGGTGTCTCGCTGGTAGTCAACAATACCGGTTACAAGGGCGGTTTTATTAAACGAGGCGGCACTGTCTAAATTGGCTAGGTAGGAATCGGCAAGCATTTCTATTTCAGGCACTGCGGCTTCTGGCCATACTATTAAGTCGGCATCCCAATGTGGACGTGTCATGTCTTGGTATTTGCTCATTGTGGTCCAAAACTCACTTGGCTCAAAGCGCAGGTGTTGCTGTATGTTGCCTTGTACGAGCAAAACTGACATGTTTTTATCTGTGTAATGAATGCTGCCTGTGGTATTGGCACCTGTAAAAATAAGCGCAACAGCTGTCGCAGTAACCGCCGGGGTTTTAAAATCTTTTTGGGTAAGTCTATATAGTGCAAAGCCAATAGCGACACAGGTAAGAGTTAAGCCAAACTCGCCAATATAAGGGGCGAGCAGCCTTAAAGGCCCGTCGGTTTGTGTGTAGCCAAAGCTTAACCACGGGAAACCGGTAAGTACGGTGCCACGTAAATACTCACTAATTGCAAAGCAGGCAATTAGTAATGCGCCAAAGCTTTTAGGGCCACTAGCAAAGCGTGTAGTTGCCCAAAAGGCAAGTGCGGGAAATAATGCTAAGTATGAGCACAAAAAAGCCATTAACGAGAGCGACGCTATAAGCGGCATACCGCCAAAGGTGGCAATAGAAACATGTACCCAGCTTATACCTGCACCAAACCAGCCTAGGCCAAATATAAAGCCATATTTAGCACCGGTTTTTGCGTGTGCTTTACCGGTATTATTGGGATTAATGCAAAAAATTATGGCGCCAAGACTAATAAATACGATGGGCCAAATTTCAAAAGGGGCATAGCCAAAAGTTAAAACAAGGCCCGCAACGAGTGCGAGCCATGCTTTTTTGTCTTTTGCTAATAGGGTAAGTCTAGTTAGCAGTTTCTTCACTGTCGTTATCATCAGCCTTAGGAACGGTGACTTGCAGTTGCAAAATACGACGATTGTCGGCGTTGGTTACTTTAAATTGGTAACCTTCTATGTCAATCGTTTCACCACGGCTTGGCATATGGCCAAATGCGTGCAGTACAGTTCCGCCAATAGTATCGGCTTCGTCTGTGCTGTAGCCTGTTTTAAAATGCTCGTTAAAGTCATCTACAGGTGTGAGTGCTTGCACTACGTGGACATGTTTAGCAAGTTGACGAATATCTTGATGTTCTTCTTCTTCGTCGTGCTCATCTTCGATTTCGCCAACAATTATTTCAAGAATATCTTCAATCGTTACTAAGCCTGATACGCCGCCGTATTCGTCAATAACAACAGCCATATGGTAGCGTTGCTGACGGAATTCGTTTAGCAATGTATCAACACGTTTGCTTTCAGGTACTACCATTGCTGGACGTAAATAATCGCGTATTGATGGTAAATGCTCGTCTTTATTTAAGATCAGTGGCAATAAATCTTTAGCGAGTAAAAAACCTTCTACATGATCTTTGTCTTCAATCACCACTGGAAAACGAGAGTGAGTTGAGTCAACCATCATTGGAATTAGTTCTTCAAGCGGGCTGTCGATCTCAAGAGTGATCATTTGTGAGCGCGGAACCATTATGTCTCGCACTTTAAGCTCAGACACGCCAAGCACACCTTCTATCATCTCTTTTGTTTCAGGATCGATTACGTCTCGTTCTTGCGCATCGGCAATAACTTCGACCAGCTCTTCTCTATTCTGGGGTTCCCCTTGCAGCATTTGGGTTATTCTACCCAACCACGTTTTGCCAGAAGAACCCTGGCTAGATTGCGAGTTACCGTCGCTCATTGCGTCTAATTGCTCCGTTAATTTAAATTTCGTCCCGGTATGGGTCTGCTATATTTAGCTCTGCAAGTAATTGCTTTTCTATGCTTTCCATTTGCAAAGCGTCTTCACTCTTTATATGGTCAAATCCAAGCAAATGCAAGCATCCGTGAATAACCATGTGGGCAAAGTGGTCATGAAATGACTTCTCTTGCTCAATTGCTTCAGCTAATACAATGGCTGGGCAAATAATTAAATCACCAACCAAGGGAATATCTATTCCTGGTGGTGCTTCAAATTCGAACGACAGTACGTTGGTCGGTTTATTTTTACCGCGATAGTCGTTATTAAGCTGTTGCGATTGCGCTTCGTCGCTAATAACGATACTGAGTTCTGACTCATCACGGTATTGGCTAAGGGCTTTGTCGGCCCATAGTGCAAATTGTTCTTCGCTTGGGAGGTTGTCAAACTCACAGGCTATTTGTAAATCAAGTTCGGTTGTCAAAGTATTACTCTTTAGTAGTAGGCTGTTGAAGAGCAGCGAGTACGTCTTTTGCATTTTGCTTTTCAATGCGCTTAAGTCGCTCGCTTTCGTCGTTACGCTCGTAGGCTTCAACTATGCGTGCTACAACAGGGTGACGAACTACGTCATGGGCTTTAAAGTAGTTAAAGCTAATTTCTTTTACGCCATCAAGCACTTCAATTGCATGGCGAAGACCTGAGCGTGTGCCACGAGGTAAATCGACCTGTGTAATATCGCCTGTAATAACCGCTTTTGAGTTAAACCCTATACGTGTTAAAAACATTTTCATTTGCTCGGCGGTGGTATTTTGGCTTTCATCTAAAATAATAAAGGCATCGTTTAGAGTACGTCCGCGCATGTAAGCAAGCGGTGCGACTTCGATGATATTTTTTTCGATGAGTTTTTCTACTTTTTCAAAACCTAGCATTTCAAAAAGCGCATCGTAAAGAGGGCGCAGGTATGGGTCTATTTTTTGACTTAAGTCGCCTGGTAAAAAACCAAGCTTTTCGCCGGCTTCTACAGCAGGGCGTGTTAATAATATACGACGAATTTCTTGGCGCTCAAGGGCGTCGACGGCGGCAGCAACTGCAAGGTAGGTTTTACCAGTACCTGCAGGGCCTATACCAAAGGTAATGTCGTGGTTTAAAATATTAGCCACATAAACACCTTGGTTGTCGTTACGTGGCTTAATAACACCACGGCGGGTTTTAATAACCATTTCTTTGCCATAAGCGCTGCTGGATGCATCTTGCTCTAAGGCTTTTGATTCGGTAATAGCTAAATGAACAGCGTCGGGTTCTATTTCGCCTAAAACACCACGAACTGGTTGAGTATCAACATAAAGGTTTTTTAAAATTTCTACAGCGCCGGCGCAGTTGTGTAGTTTACCGGTTACTTTAAAAAAGTTGTCACGGTGAATTATTTCAACAGCCAGGTGGCGTTCAATTTGTTTGATGTTTTCGTCAAACGGGCCACATAAAGAAGAAAGGCGTTTGTTATCGGCAGGTTCTAAATAAATCTCTAATGTTTTTAACTGATTACTCAAAATTGCTTCCTATAGTACTGCGCCAGCGTTAACTGGCGCTAATTGTGTGACTAAGGAACGAAAGTAGCTACGCCAATTTCGTTAACAGTGTCTGGTTTTGGCTCTGCAGCTGCAGCTTTAGTTAAAATAGCTGAAGGAGCGACTTCACGTCGTAAGTTCATTTCTGATTCTGTACGAATTAAGTCACCACGTAAAGAGTTAGGTAGTGCTTCGGTAATACGTACATCAACAAACTGTCCGATCACTGTGTGCGGGCCAACAAAGTTTACTACACGGTTGTTTTCGGTACGGCCACGTAATTCCATAGGGTTCTTCTTAGAAGGACCTTCAACAAGTATACGTTGCTCTGTATCGAACATTTGGCGGCTAATTTGCTGCGCCATTTGTGTAATACGGTTTTGTAGTAAGTATAAGCGCTCTTTTTTCTCTTGCTCTGTTACGTCATCCGGCAAATCTGCCGCTGGCGTACCTGGGCGTGCGCTGTAAATAAAGCTAAAGCTCATATCAAAACCTATGTCGCTAATAAGCTTCATGGTTGCTTCAAAGTCTTCTTTGCTTTCGCCTGGAAAACCAATAATGAAATCTGATGACATGCTTAAGTTAGGACGAATTTTACGTAACTTACGAATTGTCGATTTGTATTCAATTGCCGTATGGCCACGTTTCATTAGGTTTAATATACGGTCTGAACCACTTTGTACTGGTAAATGTAAGTGATCTACAAGCTCTGGTACATCGGCGTAAGCGTCGATTATATCTGGGGTAAATTCTACCGGGTGCGATGTGGTGTAACGAATACGGTCAATACCATCAATAGCTGCAATAAGACGAATTAAATCAGAGAAGTAACATATTTCGCCATCGTGTGTGTCGCCGCGGTATGCATTTACGTTTTGACCTAAAAGATTTACTTCACGTACGCCTTGCTCTGCAAGTTGTGCAACTTCAAGTAGTACGTCATCTACTGGGCGACTAACTTCTTCACCGCGGGTATAAGGTACAACACAAAAAGTACAGTACTTAGAACAGCCTTCCATAATTGATACGAAAGCAGATGGGCCATCTGCTTTTGGCTCTGGCAGGCGGTCAAATTTTTCAATCTCTGGGAATGAAATATCAACAACCGATGAGCCTTTGTCGCCTTGCACTTGTTTAATCATTTCTGGTAAACGGTGTAGCGTTTGCGGACCAAAAATAACATCTACAAATGGCGCACGTTGGCGAATAGAGTCACCTTCTTGTGAGGCAACACAACCACCTACACCAATGATTAAATCTGGCTTGTCGTCTTTTAATAACTTCCAGCGACCTAATTGGTGAAATACTTTTTCTTGTGCTTTTTCACGAATTGAACAGGTGTTAAGTAAGATTACGTCGGCATCTGTTGCATCTTCAGTTAGCTGGTAGCCATTGGTGGCATCTAAAAGTTCAGCCATTTTCTGAGAGTCGTATTCGTTCATCTGACAACCCCAGGTTTTAATATGCAGCTTTTTGCTCATTGAAATATAGCCTCGTGTTCAATTCGATAGTGGCACAAAAATGTGCTTGAAACAGGATTAAGGAGCAAGCATGCTCACTTAAAGGAGGCGTATTTTAGCTGGATACCCGTCCAGATCCAAGTATAGTTTTCATGTTTGTGATCTCAAATCAATACGAGGCGAGTTTAATCAGCGGTTAGGGATATCCTCTGGTATAAAACAAATTAATTTTGATACAATTAAAACAGACTCAAGTAATAATAAAATGATGAAAAACATGACTAAAAATAATGTGATAGTAGTTGGTGGTGGCATGGTTGGCGCGGCTATGGCGATAAAGCTTGCTCAACAGGGCTTTGGCGTACGCATAATCGAAAAACACCTAATAGACCCATCACAGATTCTTAGTAGTGATAAGGTTGATATTAGAGTGTCGGCTATTAATCGTTTTTCAGAAAATTTACTTGATGAATTAGGAGCAATGCCGCTTTTAAGGCAAAACCGCATAGCGCCTTATCAGCAATTAGAGGCATTTGAGCGCGGTGATGATAATTTATTGTTTGACTGCGCCGATATAAACACCACGCATTTAGGCCACTTAATTGAAAATAGTTTAATTCAAGCAAGTTTATGGCAGCAATTTGATCATTATAAAATTGAGGTTATTGAGCAAGCCACACCTATTACTAAAATAGAGCAAACGAATGATTTAATTACGCTTGTGTATGGAGCTCAAACCTATACCGCTGATTTAGTGATTGCAGCCGATGGCGGACAATCGCAGCTGCGTGCTAAAGCTAATATAGGAATTACCGGCTGGCAGTATCAGCAACATTGCATGGGGGTATTAATTAAACTCGATGCGCCGCAACAAATAAAAACATGGCAGCAGTTTACGCCAAGTGGGCCACTCGCATTTTTGCCAATGCAGGCACCATACGCTAATTTAATTTGGTACGACGATGCAAATACACTGCAAGCATTTAAAGGACTAAACCCAGCTGAGCTAAAAATGCACATACTTAATAAATTTCCTGAACTTGCTGGAGACTTTGAAGTACAAACTCATGCAATATTTCCGCTTACTCGCCAACACGCTAACAACTATTCACAAGGGCGCTTGGTTTTAGTCGGTGACGCTGCACATACAATAAATCCGCTTGCAGGGCAGGGGGTAAATTTAGGTTTTCAGGATGTAGTGGCACTTGCTGAGGTTTTAGACAATGCAGGGGATATAGGTTGCCCACTAAAACTTAAAGAATACGAGCGAGCTCGCCGTAAGGCTAATTTATTAATGATGAGCATGATGGATGCTTGTTACTTTGGCTTTTCTAACCAAGTTGCGCCACTTAAATGGGCACGTAGCCAGTTTTTAAAAATGGCTAATAATACGGGGCCGATAAAAAACTGGGTTTTAAAATACGCAATTAGTGGTGATTTAGGCTAAATTTAAAGTAGATATTAGAAAGGCTCATTTATGAGCCTTTTTTTATGTCTGTTTTTAAGTCAGCAAATAGTGACTCGGCTATATTGAACACGGTTTTAATTTAACTGGTGTTACATCACTAAATCGCAATTTAATAACTTTAAAGAGCCTGTGTGTGGATAATTTTTTTACAGTAATAATTATTTTAGGTGCGCTACTACTTGTTGCTAGCTTAAAAACAACCGTTAAAGTTTGCAAAAAAACATCGCAAAGAGCATGGAGTGTACTGCTATGCGCTATTATTTTTTTTATTATAGGGTATTGGTGGATACTTTATTATTTTTCAAACCACGACATTGCACCCGTCGTTATGAATATGGTGGCTATGTTGTTACTTGGCGGTGGTGGGTTTGTTTTTTTAGTTATTAAACTGAGCTTAAAAAGTATTCTTAAAATAGAGCAAGCAACGCAGTATCAAAAATATCAAACTGAGCACGATAACTTAACAACTCTACCTAACCGCGATAAATTTTTTAAATCTTTAAGTAAACAAGTTGAATATCCTTCCCCATTTTCACTATTTTATATCGACTTAAATAACTTTAAACAAATTAATGATGCGTTTGGGCATCAGTGTGGTGACCAACTTTTGGCTGCATTTGCCAATAAATTAAATAAAGAATTATGCGGCATTGCTAAGTTATATCGAATAGGTGGCGATGAGTTTGCTTTTTTATTGCATACCGATACAGATGAAAGCATGAATTATTGTGTAAACATTATAAACTCAGCCGTCAAAAGTCCGTTTTGTACGAATGAGCAAATGGTTAAAATACAATTAAGTATAGGCGTAAGCCGTTTTCCTGATGATAGCCGATTGCCCGATCAGCTATTAAAAAAAGCTGACTTGGCACTGCATGAAGCTAAAAAAACATTTCAACCTTTGGTAAATTACTCATCTGCAATAGGTAAACGAGCTGAGGACTTTTTTGATTTATCAGCCAAAATTAAAGTGGCATTACATAAAGATGAGTTTGAGCTTTATTTACAACCCATAATGGACTCTAAAGATCTGCAATTACATGGCCTAGAAGCGCTTATCCGATGGCCGCAAGATGATGGTAGCTTTATTAGTCCAGAAAAGTTTATAACCGTAGCTGAGCGTACAGGGCTTATTTTTCCTTTATCGAAATGGGTTGTACAAGAAGCCGTTAATCATATTAGAAAGCTCAAGCTATTTGGTTTCACCGGTACTATACATGTCAACTTATCGACTAAAGATATTGAAAGCAGCGAGTTTTACGATTTTATAATTAGTTTACTCGCAACCGACCCTACATTAAGCGACTCGTTAATTTTTGAAATTACAGAAGGTGCAATGATGACAAATATACCGGCTGCTAGAAAAATGATGCAACAGTTGAGTATGCGCGGGTTTAAATTTAGTGTTGATGACTTTGGTACTGGCTTTTCGTCACTGTCATTATTAAGAGAGCTGCCAATCAATCAAATAAAAATTGATCAGTCGTTTGTCAAAGATATGCTTACTAACTCGCCTGATTACGCCATTGTAGAATCTACATTGTTTTTAGCGAGTCGATTAAATTGCGATGTAGTTGCTGAAGGAATAGAAACTAAAGAGGTAGAACAGGCGTTGTTGAGTCTTAACTGTGATTATTTACAAGGGTATTTATATAGCAAACCAATAAATATAGATGAATTTATAAATGTTTATTTAAGTGCAGAAAAAGTAAGTTGAATTTAATGAGTATTGAGAAGTTTTAGACAGGGGAGTCAAATTGGCTGGGATACCAGGATTTGAACCTGGGAATGCCAGGATCAAAACCTGGTGCCTTACCGCTTGGCGATATCCCAACAAAGAATTCTTTTATAATTTTAGTTCTTATCAGAACATGGTGCGGAAAGAGAGACTTGAACTCTCACAACCTAAGTTACTGGAACCTAAATCCAGCGCGTCTACCAATTCCGCCACTCCCGCATCAACAATTTGCCAATTTAAACTCTAAGCTAGAGCAATTCTTTTATCCAACTTTCCTTGGTAGAAGAAGTTGGCTGGGATACCAGGATTTGAACCTGGGAATGCCAGGATC
>OJEI01000289.1_pt1 | contig 13488 bp, 10 predicted proteins | sample 1593541 | NCBI WGS metagenome assembly OJEI01 (sample SAMN05416799, study PRJEB24817) | seawater metagenome | isolation source: Sea water | place: Canada:Atlantic | collected 2013-11 | reverse complement strand
GTATTATGCTCTGTGCCATAGCGCCGTTATTATTGAATAACATGGTCTTTGCCAAACAACTAGAAAATGTAGGTTCTGAGCCTAAAAATGTTGAATTTTTAAATACAAAACCGGCATCAAAGAAGTTACCTTTTTCTGAGGCAGTGCGTGTTGAAAATACCTTGTATTTGTCAGGCCAAATAGGCTTAGATCCTAAAACAAGTAAACTGGCAAAAGGTGGTGTTATTGCTGAAACTAATCAAACGTTAACGAATATACAACAAGTGTTAAAAAGCCACGGGTATGGCATGGAAAATGTTGTAAAGTGCACTGTTATGTTGACTAATATTGCTGACTTTGCAGCATTTAACCGAGTTTATACACGTTTCTTTTCACCACCATACCCAGCTAGAAGTGCATTTGCGGTAAATAAACTTGCTTTAAATGCGACTGTGGAGGTTGAGTGTATTGCTAGCACTCATTAATTGATTGTATTTGCCCAATACTATAAATATTATCTTCATTTAATTATCTTTAAAGTAAAACAGAGTGTTATCACTCTGTTTTTTATTTTTTCTGCAATATTTTTTCATCTAATGTAAGTACGTGTATCTAATTAATTTAGCGTTAGCATTCCTTTAATTATTGTTGACTTAACATAAGGGGATGTAATCGATTTTAGACCGAAAAAATCTACTGCGCTTGTTTGTCTGTTTAGTTTTAAAATTCCATGTAAAAGGGCAAATGAATTTACTACACCAGCTTTGAAGCAAATAATTGGCATTAAACTACAATAAATTCACATATAATTGCTAATTGCTGCTGATAGCGCTTTAATTTAAGGCGCTATCAGGGTATGTTATGCGTTTTTATTCTAGGCATGATTATTAATGAGCAAAAATACTTTCTATCGTGACTTACATTCACAAGTTGAAGCATTGATCAGCGATGAAGCTGATGTTATTGCGAACATGGCAAATGTTAGTGCTTTATTGTTTGAGCAATTGGCTGATGTTAATTGGGTGGGTTTCTACCGAATGATAAACAATGAACTTGTGCTAGGTCCATTCCAAGGTAAAGTAGCTTGTATACGCATACCGGTAGGTCGTGGTGTTTGTGGTACAGCAGTAAGTGAAAACGAAGTACAACGCGTTGCGGATGTGCATGAATTTGATGGTCATATTGCTTGTGATGCTACGACTAATTCAGAAATCGTATTACCCGTAAGCTTAAACGATAAAGTCATTGCAGTGCTTGATATAGACAGCCAAGCCTTTAATCGCTTTGATGCTGACGATCAAGCAGGACTAGAAAAAATAATTAGTTTATTTGAAAATGTTATGATCACGCATGGCGTGTTAAACTAATGAAAGAATTTATTGTTATTCATGACTATCTTGTCTCAGAAGCCGTTGTTGGTGATTGGGATGGTCAAGAAGAAGTAGTCGCTGAACGCATAAACGAGATTTATCATACCGTTTATGATTTAGCAGAAGAAGATATTGCGCCAGAGGAACTCGAGCAATTGCTTGCTTTGGTGTGGGATACGTGGATAGGGCAAGAAGCCTTAGCTGAAATCGAAAGTGAAGATATTTATGATTGGTGCCGACATTTGTTGGAAAATCGAGAACAATATCTTGCAGATCAGAATCAAAATTTTTAAAAGTTGTATTTATGGAAACTAAAAAAGAAAGCGAAGTAAAAGTAGTAGCAGACGAAGTAATTGAACCTACGTCAACTGCTGATGCAGAAGTTAAGCGTATTAGCACAAAAGAAATTATCGCCTATTTGGCTGAAAAATTTCCAGCATGTTTCTCTATTGAGGGCGCTGCTAAACCATTAAAAATTGGTATATTCCAAGATTTAGCAGAAAAGTTAGCGGGTGATGAAACCGTTAGCAAAACTCGCTTACGTCAAGCACTGAGACATTACACAAGCAGCTGGCGCTATTTAAAAGCGATTAAGCTAGATGCATATCGTGTTGATATCGACGGTAACGACGATGCTAAAATTGATCAAGAACAAGCTGATTACGCAAGCAAAACACTTTCGGAAAGCCAAGAGAAATTTGGTAACAAAAAACCTAAAGACAAAGCTGCAAAAAAACCTTATAAAGGTAGTAATACTAAGGGAACTAAACCTGCGGCTAAAGACTCTACTGATAGTAGCCGTAAAGAAAAGTTCAATTCGGTTAAATCAACCAAACGTGCTGTTAGCAAACCTGCTGTTAAACTTAAGCCTGTTGAAACAAGTAATGTTGTTGTCGGCAAAAGTATTAAAGTGCAATTAGGGCAATCATCAATGGACGCTGTTATTACAGAAGTTTCAGGTAAAGATGTTAGCGTACAATTAAACTCAGGTATGGTTGTTAAAACACAAGTTAAAAATATTTTTACAGAATAAATTTGGAGTAAGTGAATGCATAAATTTTGTCGTTTAGCTGTTGCGGTATCGTTGTCACTTGCCAGCATTTCAATATTTGCTGACAGTAAAGAAGACAACTTAGTTTTACCTGTATTAGCGCCAGAAAGTCAACACGCTACATCTACTAAGCGAATAACGGCGCAATTTACGCGTGCACACTACAAACAAATAAAAGTTGATAACTTACTCTCTGAGCAAATATTTGATCGCTACATTAAACAGCTTGATTATGCTCGTAATGTTTTTCTTGCCTCAGACGTAAAGGCATTTGAGCAATATCGAGATGAATTTGACACGGTAATTTCACGTGGAAAACTTGATATTGCTTATGAAATTTATAATCTTAATCTACAACGACGATTAGAAAGATATCAGTATGCTCTTAGTTTATTAGAGAGTGAGAAGCCTTTTAATTTCGAACTAGACGAATATTATAATTTTGATCGTGAAGAAGCGCCATGGGCTAGCTCAACCGATGAGCTTAACGAACTATGGCGCAAAAAAGTAAAGTACGACGCCCTTAATTTGACGCTAGCCGGCAAAGAGTGGGAAAAAATTCAAGAAGTACTAGGTAAACGCTACCGTTATGCGATTAAACGTTTAAAGCAAAGTGAAAGCGAAGACGTATTTCAAGTTGTAATGAACAGTTTTGCTCGTGTAGTTGAACCACATACATCTTATTTGTCACCACGAAATGCTGAAAGATTCCAAATGGAAATGAACCTATCCTTAGAAGGTATAGGGGCAGTATTACGTGCAGAAGAAGATTATACCGTTATACAAAGTGTTGTATCTGGCGGTCCTGCAGACAAGTCTAAAGAATTAAAACCTAAAGATCGCATTGTTGGTGTATCACAAGACGATAAAGAGTTTGTCGACGTGATTGGCTGGCGCTTAGATGATGTTGTAGAACTTATTAAAGGCCCAAAAGGCACTAAAGTAAGACTGCAAGTTTTAGGCGAAGAGTCAGAAGACGATAGCACGATTAAAGTCGTTTCAATTATCAGAGATACGATTAAACTTGAAGACCGTGCAGCTAAATCAGAAGTGTATTATGAAAATGAAGCGGATGAAAACACTAAAAAATTAGGTGTTATCACCATTCCAAGTTTTTATAACAATCTTTCTCGTGATGTTAAATTAGAAATAGCTAAGCTTAAAGATGAAAACGTATCAGGCATTATTGTTGATCTACGTGGCAACGGCGGCGGCTCATTAACAGAAGCGACATTACTAACCGGCTTATTTATTGATAAAGGTCCTGTAGTGCAGGTACGTGATGGTGCTAATCGTGTACAAGTGAATAGTGATAAAGACGGTATTAGCTTTTACGAAGGTCCATTAACGGTAATGGTTGACCGATACAGTGCATCAGCTTCAGAAATATTTTCAGCCGCGATTCAAGATTATGGTCGAGGTGTTGTGGTTGGTGAGCATACTTTTGGTAAGGGTACGGTTCAACAACATCGTGGTTTAGGTCGTGTTTATGACCTTTATGAAAACCCTTTTGGTAGTATCCAATTTACTATTGCTAAATTTTATCGCATAAATGGCGGCAGCACTCAACATCGCGGTGTATTGCCTGATATTGAATTTCCATCAGCAATAGATCCAGCTGATTGGGGTGAAAGTAAAGAAGAGAATGCGCTGCCTTGGGACCAAATTCCACAAGCTCGTTATAATAAACTTAAAGATATTAGCCAAGATGTTACTTATTTAAGTTCATTACATAGTTCGCGCGTTGCGAACAATAAAGAGTTTAACTATTTGCTATCTGACATTGCAGAATACAAAGCAGAAAAAGATGATAAAACTATTTCGTTAAATTTAGTAAAACGGAAAGAGAAAAAAGAAAGCCGTAAAGCCAAGCAACTAGCTCGTGCGAATGAACGTTTAACTTTGATGGGTAAAGAAAAAGTTACTGACTTAGATGATTTACCAGATGATTTAGAAGAGTTAGATCCATTTTTAGATGAAACTGCTAAAATTACTTTCGACTTGGTCTCATTGGGTAAAGTCGTCAAAAAATAGCTTATTTATAAGCGAATATTAAAGCCACCTTTAGGTGGTTTTTTTATTTTAGAATAACCAGGCTAAATTTTTACTTGAAAATTTTGCATAATTATTCTTACATATCCTTATAAACAAAGGGCTAGTTAGCGATAAATTGTCAGAAAAACCTTGCACTATTTGACAACAGTCGGCATCTTACTAACACAAATAATATAACCACTATAATAACTAAGATAATAAGGTGTAAATTTATCTATGTCTGATCCTCAATCAACTCGACCACCGTCTATGTTGGATTCTTTAATTCCAATTTTTGTGCTTATTTGTTTACTCATAGCCGGCGTTACTTTCTTTGGTGATAGCTCATCTTCTGGACCTAATCAAATTGCTTTGTTATTAGCTACTGGTGTTGCCGCCGTAATAGGGCTTAAAAATGGTCATACCTGGCATGCTATGGAGAAGGCGATTATTCATGGCATATCAATATCTCTAGGTGCAGTACTCATTTTATTAGCTGTAGGTTCATTAATTGGTACCTGGTTATTATCTGGCACAGTGCCTACCATGGTTTATTACGGGTTAAAAATTATAGACCCAAGTTGGTTTTATGCTGCAACATGCTTAGTGTGCGGTATTGTTGCAATGAGCATAGGTAGTTCTTGGACAACTGCCGCAACTGTTGGTGTTGCATTTATAGGTATTGCTGGTGGATTTGAACTCTCTACATCAGTAACCGCCGGTGCTGTAATTTCAGGTGCTTACTTTGGTGATAAGCTTTCACCTTTATCAGAAACCACTAATTTAGCACCCGCAGTTGCAGGTAGTGAGTTATTTGAACATATTCGTTATATGCTTTGGACAACTATCCCATCTATTACTATTGCATTGATTCTTTTTCTTATTATAGGTTTTAATCACTCTTCAGCAGAAGTTGGTAGCACAGACAGCATAGCGTCATTAACCAGCACACTTGAAAATACATACAACATTTCAATTTTAAATTTAATCCCCCTATTTATTTTATTGGTTATGGCCTATAAGAAAATGCCAGCATTCCCAGCCGTTGCAATAGGTGCGGTCATTGGCGCCATTTGGGCATTAATTTTTCAACAAGAATTAATTTCAGCGATGGCGGCTGAGGGTGTAGAGTCAACTAAAGCCGTTATTATGGTGGTTTGGACCGCTTTTTTTGATGGTGTAGTTGTAGAAACCGGTAATAGTGAAATTGATCAACTATTAAGTCGTGGCGGTATGTCAGGCATGCTAAATACTATTTGGCTTGTTGTTACTGCGCTAAGTTTTGGTGCTATTTTAGAGCACTTAGGCATGTTGAAAAAGTTTGTCGAAACAATTTTAGCGAAAGCTAAATCAATTGGCAGTCTAATAGCAAGTACGGTGGCAACGTGTATTGGTACCAATTTAATTACTGCGGACCAATACATGGCAATTGTAATGCCCGGTAGAATGTATAAAGAAGAGTATAAAAAACGAGGTTTACATCCCGTTGTACTTAGTCGAACTTTAGAGGACTCAGGTACCATTACCTCTCCTTTAATTCCATGGAATACTTGTGGTGCTTTTATGTTTGGCGCAATGGCATTAACTTCTTATGACTATATATTTTATTGTTTCTTTAACTTAATTAACCCTATATTAGCCGTGACATATGCATATTTGGGCTTTAAAATTAAAAAAATAGTAACAAGCACATAATATATATTAAATATAAATAAATATTCACAAAGCCTGTTTATTACAGGCTTTTTATTACCTGTTAAAAATGCAATTTACTAATAGGTAAATTATGCAATCTATTGAGGATACACATGAGTGATTTTGCCCCAAGATATTTAGCTGACTATAGCGAATCAAACTTTTCAATTTCTACAGTCGAACTAGATTTTAAATTAGACGAAACTAAAACCCGTGTTACTAATCGTATGAAGATGACACGTAAGGTAGCGACCAAAGATCCCCTAGTTCTTGATGGTGAACATTTAACGCTTTTGTCCGTATTAATAGACGATGAAATATTATCAAGTGATGATTATCAACTAAGTGATAACAGTTTATCTTTGCTGGTAGACAAAGCTGAGTTTACGTTAGAAATTATTACTGAAATTAATCCACTAGATAACACCGCGCTTGAAGGGTTATTTAAATCTGGCGATGCTTATTGTACACAATGTGAAGCAGAAGGTTTTAGACGCATTAGTTATTATTTGGATCGCCCAGATATTATGGCAACGTTTAGCACTAAAGTTATTGCAGACAAAGAGAAGTTTCCATTTTTATTATCAAATGGTAATAAAGTTGCTGAAGGAGATTTACCTTCGGGTCAGCACTTTGTGCAATGGCATGACCCATTTCCTAAGCCTTGCTATCTATTTGCTTTAGTTGCTGGTGATTTTGATATTTTAAAAGACAATTTCACTACCAGTTCAGGGCGTGATGTTGCTTTAGAGATATTTGTAGATAAAGGTAATTTCAATAAAGCACATCATGCCATGGCCTCATTGAAGCATTCAATGAAATGGGACGAAGAAACTTTCGGGCTCGAATACGATCTTGATATATATATGATCGTTGCCGTTGACTTTTTTAATATGGGCGCAATGGAAAATAAAGGCTTAAATGTATTTAACAGCAAATTTGTTTTAGCTGATGAAACCAGTGCAACAGATGTTGATTATTTTAATGTCGAAGCTGTTATTGCCCATGAATATTTTCATAATTGGACAGGTAACCGAGTTACTTGTCGAGATTGGTTTCAATTAAGCCTAAAAGAGGGTTTAACGGTATTTAGAGATCAACAATTTAGTGCTGATATGCATTCTGCTGCTGTTAATCGTATTCAAAATGTTCGTGTACTGCGCTCGTTACAATTTGCTGAAGACGCAGGGCCAATGGCGCATCCGATCAGACCCGAAAAAGTAATAGAAATGAATAACTTTTACACCCTAACGGTTTATGAAAAAGGTGCGGAAGTTATTCGTATGATCCATACCTTGTTAGGTGCTGATAAATTCAGAGCAGGCATAGATTTATATTTTAAACGTTTCGATGGTATGGCAGTAACATGTGATGATTTCATCAGTGCAATGTCAGATGCTTCAGGTGTTGACCTAACCCAATTTAAACATTGGTATACGCAATCAGGAACTCCAATAATTAATGTGAATGAAAGCTTTGATATTAAAACATCTGAATACACACTTACTTTAGCGCAATCGAATGGAGACAACCCAGCATTACATATTCCCATTGGCATAGAATTAATTACGGCTAAAGATGAACAGAATCAATCAACCTTGTTGCAATTAACGGAAAAAGAGCAATCTTGGACCTTTAAAGGTTTTAGCCAAAAGCCAGTATTAGCTTTGCTAACGGGTTTTTCAGCGCCTGTTAAAGCCCCCTTTAGCCAACCGGATCAAGATCTACAAATTATAATGACAAGAGCAACAGATGAGTTTTGTCGTTGGGATGCAGGGCAAAAGCTGTTAACTACTTACATTATGCAGTTATTACATAATCCAGCGTTAGTACTGCCTGAAAGTTTATATAGCGCATTTGTTGAAATTTTAAATGCTGATATTTCAGAGGCCTTTAAAGCTGAACAGTTAACGTTGCCAAGTTTTAGTGAATTAGCCGATAGTATTGATGAAGTTGACCCGATAGCTTTACTCAATGCCATTGAAAATATTCAGCATCAAATAGCCAGTAAACTAGCACCTATGTTGTTAAAGCAATACCAACAAAATATACAAGCTGACTATGCTAATGATGGTAAAGCTATTGGAAAACGCGCATTAAAAAATATATGTTTAAGCTATTTAACTCGTTTAAATGATCACCAAAATTTAGTTACTCAGCAGTATCAAAGTTCAAATAATATGACAGATACATTGGCTACGCTGAGCTGTGCAGCAAAAAGCTCTCATGAAAAACTTAATGAGATGATGGTAGATTTTGAAGGCAAATGGCAAGACATAACACTCGTTATGGATAAATGGTTTGCCATTCAAGCCAGTGTTAATGATGAGTCTATATTTGACAACTTATCGAAACTTATTGCCCATCCGTTATTTAGTTTGAAAAACCCAAATAGAGCGAGATCGCTTATCGGCGCATTTGTCAATAGTAACCCACGTTATTTTCATTGTGCTTCAGGCAGGGGATATCAATTTTTAATTGACCAATTAATTAAACTTAACGATATAAACCCGCAAGTAGCGTCTAGATTAATAACACCATTGATACAATTTAAGTCTTTTGATCAAGACAGACAAATTATGATAAAAGCTAAACTTGAACAGTTAGCTAAGCAAGAAGTACTTTCTAAGGATTTAAAAGAAAAACTTGATGCGGCACTAGCGTGATAGGAAAGCTGAATGAAGTATTACTTTTACTTGAATATAACTAATCAAGAGTATTTACCTTATTATCAAGGACGAATTCAATCGATTGTAGTGATGTCAGATCAGGGCGTTAAAGTTGAGTTTCCAGCTATGCATTTGCGAAAGCATCTTAAAGGAACAGGTATAAAAGGGCACTTTTGTTTACAAACTCTCAACAATAAATTTTTGTCATTAGATAAAATATCTTGATTAGAGTTTTTGCTTTAAACAGTGGTCAGACCATCCTAGGTGAAAAGTACAAGGTTACAATTACTTTGTCGAAGACTATTTCTGTTCACTAGTTAATAAATGCAGCTCAAATACTAGCCGTTTAAAACATGCGTTTTAAACGGCTTTTCATTCTCATCAGATGACTTAACTCAAGTCTTTAATATAAAGGGCTTTAACTGTTGTTTTAGCGCTTGCCACATGATGTAAATGATGTAATTATTGTTTTATACCATGATAGATGGATATAAAAATAAAAATGCAGAATTACATTTGGGGAGAAATGATATGAAACAGAACCTTCGCAACGGCTTTTACAAAAAGCCACTTGCTGTCAGCATTGCCGCCGCCTTAATTACATTGACTAGTGCTAATGTTCAGGCAAAAAACTTTCAGTTAGGGAACTTCGATATCAGTTTCGATTCTACGTTCTCTGCAGGCACAAGCTGGCGTGTAGAAGATAGAAATTGGAATGATAATGTCGGTAAGTCTAATAATATTAATAATGGCTTTGATTTTAGCCAATATCATCCAATACTCAATGTAAACCCTAATGCAGCAACTGTATGGGATGGCGCTGGAAGTTATTCAACCAATGGCGATAACGGCAACCTTAATTACGATTCAGGTGAAAGTTTTTCTAAGTTAATTAAAGGCTCACACGATTTAGACATTCGTTATGATAACGTTGGTTTCTTTGGTCGTGCGATGTATTTCTATGACTTTGAAATGGTCGACGGTGAAAGAGCTTGGACTAACCCAAGTTCAGGTGTAGTTAATGACCCTTGTCGTGATGATGAAGCACGCGATCAAGTTTGTCGTGATGTTCGTGTTTTAGATGCTTTTGTTTATGGTGATTTTAACTTAGGTGAAATGCCATTTTCTGTTCGCGTTGGTCAGCAAGTAATAAGCTGGGGTGAAAGTACACTAATTTCACACGGTATCAGTGAGCTCAACCCTGTTGATATCTCTCGTCTTAAAGCTCCAGGTTCAGAGTTAAAAGAAGCGTTTATTCCTTTTGGTGCTGTTTGGGCATCTTTAGGTGTAACTGAAAACTTTAACGTTGAAATGTTTTATCAATATAACTGGGAAAAAACGGTATTACCGGCCCCAGGAAGCTACTTTTCAACTAATGACTTTGCTGGTGACGGTGGACAATTTAATAACGTACAATTGAACTTCGCCAGTAACCCAGATATGGATCTTGATTCACTGATTACAAATTTAAATGGTTTAAGAGCACAAATTCTAAACGGCAACCTTGCATTGGCTGATGCCGGTAGTGCTTATGTTGGTGGTTTCCCAACTAAGTTAACGCTACGTGAAGAGGGGGCTGAAAACGATCCTGAAGATGGTGGCCAATATGGTTTACGTTTATCTTGGTATTTACCAGAGCTAAATGATACAGAAATTAGCTTCTACCACATGAATTACCATAGTCGTCGTCCTGTATTTTCTGGTGTAACAGCAGATTTTACTCCTGAAGCTTTAGCGCATGATGTTGGTATGTTAGCTTCTACAGAAATTACTTATGATAACTATACTGATTTAAAAGCATTTTCACGTGTAGAACTTGATTATATTGAAGATATTAAGCTTTACGCGTTAAGTTTTAACACTGCCGTTGGTACAACATCTGTTGCGGGTGAAATAACTTATCGTCAAGACGAACCTTTACAAATTGATGATGTTGAATTGTTATTCGCCGCTATGCCACAACAATTAGCGAATAATCTAGGTCGTACAGAGTTAGATGGTATTTCACAAATGCCAGTATTTGCCGGTGGAGAACGTGCAAACGGTTATATATTGTCTGATACATTACAGGCACAAATGACGTTAACTCATCTTTGGGGACCAAGTTTTGGTGCCAGCCAATTGGTAACATTGCTAGAAGTTGGTGCCATTGATATTCAAGATATGCCGGATCAAGACGTTTTACGATTGAATGGTCCTGGTACTGCAAGAAACGGTGGTGTTGCAGGTAAAGAAGGTTTGGAGTTAGCTTTACAAGATGGCGTTGAAACCAACCCATTTCCAAGTGCCTTTGCTTGGGGATATCGTTTTGTAGCAAAACTTGATTATAACGATGTATTTGCTGGCATAAACGTTTCGCCAAAAGTTGTGTTTTCACATGATGTAAACGGTATAACACCGGATCCTTTATTTTTGTTTGTTGAAGATAGAAAGTCAGTCTCACTTGGTTTAGGTTTCGATTACCAAAGCCGTTGGTCAGCAGACTTAAGCTACAACAGCTTCTTTGGTGGTGTAGGCACGACCAATCAAATGGAAGATCGCGATTATGTATCTTTTAACATTAAGTATTCAATTTAAGGTTGTATGAGGACTATTTTCATGAGAAATATATTTAAAAGTACCTTTAAAAAGGTAACGCTAGTATCAATGGCGGTCACAGTAGCATTAGCATCGGCTTCTGCATCAGCAAAAGTCAGTGATGAAGATGCGGCTAAATTAGAGAAAGAGTTAACACCATTTGGTGCTGTTCGTGCAGCGAACAAAGACGGCTCTATTCCATCTTGGACAGGTGGTATAAAATCAGCTCCTGCTGGTTATACAGTTGGTGATCATCATGTTGATCCATTCCCTGAAGATAAAGTACTGTATACTATTACCGCTGCCAATTTAGCTGAATACAAGAGTTTATTAACACCGGGGCAAATCAAGTTATTTGAAACTTACCCTGATACTTATAAAATGAATATTTATCAATCACGCCGTTCAGCGTCGTATCCTGAGCATGTTTATCAAGCAAGTGTAGATAATGCGACTAAAACTGAATTGGTTGAAGGTGGTAACGGTATCATTGAAGCTGCAGTTGGCATTCCATTTCCGATGCCAACAAGTGGTTTAGAAGCAATTTGGAATCATATTTTACGTTATCGTGGTGAAAAAATTGTTCGTGAAGGTGGTCAAGCTGCACCTACGTCTTCTGGCGATTACACCTATATGGGTTTTGATGATCAATTACTAATTCCATACGGTGTTAAAGGTGTTAAATCCGCAGAGCTGCAAGAAACGAATATTTTATTCAAGTTTAAGCAAAAAGTAACAGAGCCAGCTCGTTTAGCAGGTACGGCATTATTAGTTCATGAAACTATGGATCAAATAAAAACACCTCGTCAAGCATGGACATACAATACGGGTCAACGTCGAGTTCGTCGTGCACCTAACGTTGCTTACGACGCACCTGGTACAGCGTCAGATGGCTTAAGAACTACTGATGATTTTGATATGTTTAATGGTGCGCCAAATCGTTATAATTGGACACTAAAAGGCAAGCAAGAGTTATTAATTCCTTATAACGATTATCGTTTGCATAGCGACAATTTAAAATATGACCAAATATTACAACCGGGTCATATTAATCCAGAACTCGTACGTTATGAAAAACATCGTGTTTGGGTTGTTGAAGCTAACTTAAAGTCTGATACTCGTCATACTTATAAAAAACGTGTGTTTTTTATCGATGAAGATAGTTGGCAAGTAGCGGTTACCGACATTTACGACAATCGTGACGAGCTTTATCGTGTTGGGGTTGCTCATGGTATTAATTACTATGAAGTACCAACACAATGGTCAACGTTAGAAGTATTTCATGACCTACAGTCTCGTCGTTATATTGCGATGGGCTTAGATAATGAAGCTAACATGTACGACTTTTCGGCAGATTTACAAGATGTAGACTTTACTTCTTCGGCATTGCGTCGTGAAGGTAGAAGATAAAATAACTAAATGATTAAAACGGCTGGCTAATGCTAGCCGTTTTTGTTTTAAATGTTATCAAGAGTTTTTATGCCAGGTTGAAGAATTAGCAGTTTGTTGATGGTAGTTAAAATCAATAACGGTGGCGATGGACTATACTGTATGGCTTGTAAATATCTATTTTTTCAGATAAATAGTAAAGCGCTTAATTAATCAATTTGATAATAATTTTCATTCCTCATAATTTTAGCTAAACTAAAATATGAGGGTAATCCGATGCGCTGAACTCTGTTCACGCTAAATTTATAATATTTCAACCTTAGACATAAATCTTAGTCTAAATGAATGGAGCTAATATAGTTAATGATGCGTCTTCTCATTCTTTTACTCAGTTTTCTTACTATCCCAATTATCAATGCGCAACCGCAAGACGCGATTGTTGCTCCTTTAGCGAGCAAATCTCTTTTACTTGATATTACAATTGTAAACCAGTCTACATTAGTCGCTGTTGGCGAACGTGGTCATATTTTGCTTTCTCATGATGGTGAGGTATGGCAGCAAGCTAAAGTCCCCGTGCAAGCTACATTAACTGCTGTTTATTTTTTCGATGAAAATAGAGGTTGGGCTGTTGGTCATGACGCAACGATATTGCACAGCCAAGATGGTGGGCTCAATTGGCAAGTTCAACAATATTTACCTTTACTGGAAAAGCCCCTTTTTGATA
>OJEI01000204.1_pt1 | contig 15767 bp, 13 predicted proteins | sample 1593541 | NCBI WGS metagenome assembly OJEI01 (sample SAMN05416799, study PRJEB24817) | seawater metagenome | isolation source: Sea water | place: Canada:Atlantic | collected 2013-11 | reverse complement strand
ACGAGATCATGCCTAGTCTCGTGGGCTCGGAGATGTGTATAAGAGACAGGATTGTTTCATCGCCATGGTGAAGTCAATAATTTCACGTGTTTCCATACCTTGTTGGAAAATCGCCATGGCCATTGAGCCAGCTTGAGCATCATTAAAATCTTTTGTTACTAGGCCATCTACAAAGCTTTGAATTTGTTCTTTAGACAGCGAGCCACCATTACGTTTGGTGCGAATAATTTCTTGAGGTAATAACATTAACTAGAGTCCTTATATTTCCAGTAAATCTTTAGGTGTAAAAGCATCTGGTAATAGTTCGTTAACTGTCCATTGCTTTTTATCATTATTATGGTTAACAGCCATCACGAGTGCGTCAGGTGCTAAAAACTCAACAATAACTTGTCGACAAGCACCACATGGTGGCGTTAATTTTTCTTGATTGGTATAAATAACTATCGCTGAAAACGACTTCTCACCTGAGATAACGCCTTGTGCTAAACAATTGCGTTCAGCACAAACCGTTAAGCCGTATGAGGCATTTTCAACATTACAGCCTTTAACTACCTTGCCATTAGCTGTTAACGCAGCAGCACCCACATGAAAGTTGCTATAGGGCGCATAGGCATTTTCAAAGCCTTCTTTTGCAGCATTAACGAGTGTTAATAATTTATTTTCTTCTATCTTCATCATTAAAAAGCCTTTATCTGACCATGTGGTCAACTTATATTCTATCCTAGTAAATCACTAGAGGAAAAGCAACCTATATAATCAATAATTACGGGCTATGATGTGCCAATAAACAATTTCCAATACCGTGAAAATAAAAAAGCCAACATAACTGTTGGCTTTTTAAAAAGGTATTACTTAGTAGATATTAGAAAGTGTATTTAACACCAATCTTCATACTCCAAGTAGACTCTCTATCTTGGAATCTAGCTGGTGTCTCACCTTCACTAACATTTGCAGATTCATAAACGTATTGACCCGCATCGTTGATACTATAATCTAATATCTCTGTTGCTGATTGACCAAATGGTAATTGGTAAACACGTGCAGCACCTTCATCAAAAATAGCTAGCGCATTTTTAATGTCGATATAGAATAAACCTTTATGACCTTCTAAGAAACCTGGGATTTCTTGTTCAAAACGTAAGTCCATAGTCGTTGTCCATGGCGCAGTATAGTCGTTCTTACCAAGGTAGCCGCCATCAGAGCTAATACCAGCCGTTGCTAATTCAGCCATAATTTCGTCGTAGCTTAAACCGTTAGCAAAATCAACCGCACCATCGCTAGCACTTGTTGGAATGTAAGGTAAATTAGCTGTAGTAAGATCTAACTCGCCAGATAAACCAGTACGGTTATTGTAGCCTAGCAAGTAGCTAAATGGACGACCTGATTTGCGTTCCCAGAACATGTGCATGCCAGTGTTGTAACCTTCAAACATTTCAGTGTTATATGAAAGGTTGAACGTTAAACGATGCTTAACTTGGTAAGCTGACGTACCAATAGTTGGGTTCTCAGGATCTATAACTGGGTTAAAGTTGTATGCCGTATTTGAAGAAGTACCGGTTGCATCTACACGATTACGAATAGTTGAATGCGTGTATGAAAAGTTTGCTTTAAAGCCATTTTTCCAATTTTTAGCTACTGATAATGTCTCAATCATTGTATGACCGCCAGATGTATTAGTTAATAATACATCTCGTGCATCTCTATCAGCGTCAGCAAAAGTATAAATTGGACGACCTTCAACAGTTAAACCGCCATTTCCTTTTGAAGTATCTAAAGTACGAGAAAGATCAGACCATGCCATATCTTTCTGAATATCTTTATAAAGAATTTCACCACTTATGCGCCAGTCATCACCTAGTCCGATATCACTTAAATCAGCAACGTAATCAGCTGCTAAGCTATACTGCCATGTTGTAGGAACTTCGAAGTTTGGATCAATTGCGTCAATATTTGAATTTGGTCCACCTAACTCAGATTGAGCAATTTGATCTTGTGCATGTTGTGGAATACCACTTGGATCAGCATTTTGTAAGAAAGTATTAGCGGCTATATCATCACCGAAGCTTCGATATAATGCGATTCTTGAGCCATCATTTGTAAATGCATTAGAGATAAATACATTTGGTCGGCCGCCACTAAATAAGCCAGCACCACCACGAATGGTTAAATCATCAGTTGCAGTCCATGTAAAGCCTAGACGAGGTAATAACACATCTAAACCATCAAGGTTTTCATTGTTTGAAAAACCATAACGATCATAAAAACTTTGGTTAAAGTTAGGAGCATCATCATTTACAGTTAATTCATAACGTAAGCCATAAGTTACGTTAAGTGAGTCATTAACATCCCAGCTATCTTCAATGTATAATGCATGGTTACCAAGGGCAAATTCAGCGGCTGCATCATCACGGTTTAAGCTTGGGTTATTTTGGTATTCAAACCAATCAGCTTGACCTGCTTCAAAGTCATCTATGCTATCGAAATACCATGAACCTAAGTAATGTTGCATGAAAATGTTATAAACTTCTACTTCTTCGTATTCCCAACCAAAAGAAATAGCATGATCTTCGTATAAGTATTCACCACTTGCACGGAATTGGAAAGTTTCATTAGTTAGTTCATTTGCATGACGACTGTCATCAGAACCTAACATAATTTCGCCACCGTTTACGGTGTCAATTTTAACTTCACCAAACTCATAACCACCAAGTGAAACTTGTCCGTTAACAGATTCTTTTTTTGAAACTTTAATTTCTGTTGAGAAATCTTCAGTCCAGTAAGAGAATAATTGAGCAACGTAAGTATCAAATTCATTCGAACGGTTATACCAATGAGAAGAAAGGTATAAATCATCTGAATTACCAGAGCCTTGGTTACCCGCACTGTTACTAGAACCGTGTGAATAGGTAAAGGTTGCACGATGATCTTCGTTGATGTTCCAGTCTAGTTTCAATGAGTACTTTTCATCTTCTAGTGGAATAGAATCGTCCCAGCTTCCAGCATCATAGCCATATTTGTCACTAGCAATGTTAATTACACGATCAACTTCAGCTTGAGATACTTGAGTAACTTCATTAGCAACACCAGATCCTAAAGGACCTTTGTCAACAGAACTTGGTGATTCAAAAGTTTCGTAAGATGCGAAGAAAAATAGTTTATCTTTAATGATCGGACCGCCAAACGTAGCACCCCAAGTTTCTTCATCAAATTTTAAATCAATTTTGTCGCCATCGTCTGTTTCAGGAGTACCAGCCCAAGCATCTTTTGCTTGTTCTATAAACATAGAACCATGGAATTCATTTGTACCTGATTTTGTAACAACGCTTACTTTACCACCAGAAAAACCGCCTTCTTTAGCGGTAAATGGTGCAATGGCAACACTGATTTGATCAATTGAATCAAAAGAGATTGGTGAACGTTCTGTAGGGTAACCATTACCGGCTAAACCAAAATCATCATTAAGGTTTACACCATCAACAGCCAAACTGTTATATCTTGGGTTACTACCCGCTAGAGATAAAGTATTGCCATCATTACCAACAACAGCCATTGGGTTTTGACGAACAATGTCTTTCAAGTCACGGTTGAAAGCAGCTGATTTAGTTAAATCGTCGCCACTAAATACACTAGATGAACCTTTTGACGGGTCAAAGAATGTTGAAGAACCTGTAACAGCAATACGTTCAATATTAACATCGTCTAAAACTTCATTAAGACGGAATACATCGCCTAACGAGATATAAATACCTTCTAATTTTTTATCAGCATAAATATCAGAGTCAATCGTTACCGTGTATGGACCACCAACACGAAGACCTTGTGCAGAGAAGTTACCCGTATCGTTAACTTTTAAAGTTTTACGAGTACCTGAAGGCTCATGAACTATGGTAATCGTTGCATCTGTAACTACATTACCGCTTGCAGTTAAGATATTGCCACGAATTGACGATGACGTATCATCAGCCATAGCTGATGTTGACAACCCTAACGCAAGTACAACTGCGCCAGTAATGCGTGAGAGACGATGAGTTTTCATCATAATATTCCTTGGTATAAGTTAGTGTTTTGTTTTGTAAATATTTTATTAAAATGTTTTTTAAAGTTTTACTTAGCTAATTATTCATCTTTTTATTGTTTTATAAGCTTCTGCATGTGAAATTAAAACAGAGTTTTATTACATTTTCATTACAAAATTTTACACCTATTTGTTTAAAAATTTACATTTTACAAACAAATAAAATACAAAAACACAGAGGCACCTAATAAACACTTCAATAACAATAACTTAAACAATCAATTTAAACATAACAAAAAAACACTTATAACCATAAACTGCTCATTAGACATTGATTATAACAAAAAATGATAAAAACATACCGTTTGGTCAAGATAAAATAAAGTATGATTTTAGCTCTATTTTTTAAGGGCTGTATTAGTGTAAAGAATATAACCATGACAAAAAATGAAATTATAAGTAGGTATATTTTCTTGTGAAATCCTACAAAACGTATTAAAACAGTGCCTTAAATATGTATTTAAATTAAACTGACCAAGAACTGTCGAGCCTGGCTATATTACTTGAGAATAATCAACCCGATTAATTGGCAACACATATAGCAAGATTACGCTAAGGTTCGTATGGACCGAATAAGTGTAATATTGGCTTAATAGAATTACGTTAACAAAAATATAATTATAAAAAGGTTAATCACGTGAGTAACAATAACAGCAATGAAAAGCAAGGAAGCATTCGCGCTAGAAGTGAGGCTATAATTTTAAAGGCCGCCCAAAAAGAGTTCATATTACAGGGCTTTAAAGGTGCTACCGTTCAGTCTATAGCCGATAACGCAGGGCTACCTAAAGCTAATGTTTTGTATTACTTCAAAAATAAAGAAAATATATACCATGCTGTATTACAGTTAACACTTGATACTTGGGACCAAGGTATCGGTGAACTTGATGTTGAGGACGGCCCTGTTGTTGCTATTGAAAAGTTTATTGCCTCTAAAGTTAAAATGTCTTTCGAACATCCAGAAGCCTCTAAAATTTATGCAATGGAGATTATTCAAGGCGCCTTGCACTTAAAAGAGTTTGCACGTACGTACCTTCGTCAATGGGTTCGTGAAAAAGCGAAAGTATTTCAAGTATGGATTGATAGTGGCGAAATGAAAGATATTGATCCCGTAAAGCTTATTTTTTTAATTTGGTCTTCAACTCAACATTATGCCGATTTTGAACAACAGATATTAACGATAATGAATCGCGCTGATTATGAAGAAGATGATATGACTCAAGTAACACAATTTTTAACTGACTTTATATTGCGTGGTTGCGGGTTAAAGTAGGAACTTTGATGAAATTATTTACATTTTTATTAACAACGTCCTTATTAATAAGCCCAGGGATAGTAATGGCAGAAAGAATCAGCAAAACAACATCTTCCATACGTATTGCCACTTTCAATGTGAGTATGGAAGCTTTAAATTATCTCCCCTCTGAATTAGGTAGAGAAGCTAAACCTACGGGTAAAGAATTAGCGCAAGCATTGAAACAAAACCATCAACAAATTAGAAATATTGCTGAAATAATCCAACGCGTAAATCCTGATATAATTTTGTTAAATGAATTTGACTCAAATGATAAAACTCATCAATCATTGAAGCTTTTTTTAAGTGAATATTTAGCAAAGAGCCAGCAAGGTGAGAACGCTATAAACTTCCCTTACTTTTATCAAGGGCCTGTCAACACCGGTGTTGCATCAGGTTTTGATTTAAATAATGACAACAAAATAGGAGAATTACCCAGCGATGCCTTCGGTTATGGACTTTTTCCCGGACACTTTGGTATGGCATTATTATCTAAGTATCCAATAGTAGAAGATAAAATAAGAACATTTCAGCTATTTAAATGGCGAGATATGCCTAATGCCATGATGCCTATCGATCCAGAAACAAAAGCACCATGGTTTAATGAAAAAGCCTGGAACAACTATCGCCTATCTTCTAAATCTCACTGGGATATTCCTTTAAATGTTAACGGAGAAGAGTTGCATATTTTAGCAAGCCACCCCACTCCACCCGTGTTTGACGGACCTGAAGATCGCAACGGAAAAAGAAACTTTGATGAAATACGTTTTTGGATTGATTACTTAACCCCAAGTGCCGCCAGCTATATTTACGACGACAAAACCCAATATGGTGGCCTTAGCGAAAATAAAGCCTTTGTTATCTTAGGCGATTTAAATGCTGATGCTGTCGATGGAGATGCGATTAAATCTGGTATTCAAAGCTTAATTTCCCATGCACGTGTCAATGATCCTACACCTTTTAGTGAAGGCGGAAAACTTCACAAAAAGGACAACCCTAACGCAAAATATCACACAGCCTATTGGGGCATGCGTGCCGATTACGTATTACCTGCTAAACAGCAACTACAGGTCATTAACTCGGGTATTTTTTGGCCCACAGTCAAAGAAGCTGAGTTTAGATTAATTAAAGACCGTGCTGCTTCATCAGATCACCGACTAGTTTGGGTCGATGTAGCATTTAAAGAATAAATTTATGAACAAACAACAGCTTAACTTAAGCTGTTGCACTTACCTTTTACCCTTATAAAGTTAGCGGATATCAATATGAAAAAATTCATTCCAAGCTTATTAACCAGTTTGTTAATCATGTCTTGTAGTCAACTTCAAGCGGCACCAACCAAATTAAACACCAGCGCGGCAGATAATATGCCCAAGAATATTATCATGGTTGTCGGTGATGGCATGGGACCAGCTTTTACCACAGCTTATCGTTATTATAACGACAACCCAAATACTCCTGAAATTGAAAAAACTGTGTTTGATCGCAATTTCACAGGTACCAGTAGCACCCACCCTGATCCTGAATCTGGCTATATTACCGACTCAGCAGCAAGCGCTACAGCGTTATCTACCGGCATAAAAACTTACAATAATTCGATAGGCTTAGATATAAACAGATTGCCGGTTGAAACCGTTTTAGAATATGCAAAAAAACAAGGCAAGAAAACCGGCGTTGTTGTTACCGTACAAATAAATCACGCAACTCCTGCTTCGTACTTAGCTCATAACGAACATCGTTATAACTATAACGCTATCGCTGACAGCTATATTGATGACGGTATAAAAGCAGATCTATATTTAGGTGGCGGCTGGAAATATTTTATCCGTAAAGATAGAAACTTAGTTGACGAGTTTATTGGTTCTGGTTTTCATTACATCGATAAATATAGCGAAATAGACTCTATTCCTAACGATAAGCCGGTATTAGGGTTATTTGATAAAACCAATTTACCTTGGGCATTAGACGATACCAACAAACACCGTTTATCAATGATGACCAAAGCAGCTACCAAGCAATTAGAAAACAAGCATGGTTATTTCATGCTAGTTGAAGGAAGCCAAGTAGATTACGCCGGACACGCGCGAGATATTGCTGCGGCAATGGCAGAAATGGACGACTTAGCAAAAACCATTGAATACCTTGAAACTTATGTAGCAGATAACCCAGATACATTAGTAGTGATCACGGCAGACCATAGTACTGGTGGTTTAACTATTGGTAAAAAAACAGCACGCACAGACCCAAACATTAATAGTAAATACTTGTGGCGACCTGAATTTATTAGAGCCATGACTATGTCACCACAAACAATGGCGAGTAAGTTTGTTGAAAATGATTTAAGCATAGAAAAAATTAATGAATTCATGACTTTTGATATTACCGAAGCTGACTTAGCTAACTTAAAAGCAGCAAAGGTTATCGACCTAGATATTATGACGCAATTCAACCAATTATCTGCTGCCGAGAAAAAGGGCAAAAGAACGCCAAGAGCTTATCAATCTGTACTTAACGTAATGACCAAAATCATTGATATAAAAACGAATACTGGCTGGGGATCAATTAGCCCATCAGGAACGCATACTGGCGTTGATGTCCCCGTATTCGCTTTTGGTAAAGGTAGTGAAAACTTCAATGGCTTTCAAGATAACACCGATATTGCTAAGAAAATATTTACCTTGCTAGGTAAGAAATAACTTAGTATTCGTTAGCCATAGGCAGCCAAAATGCATGATTTTTTAATACAGTTATATAGAAATTAATCATTAAACGCTAATATTGAATCAAGTTAAAAACGTCGAGTAATTCACTCGGCGTTTTTGTTTATTAAGCTTAAATGATTAAAGCTTAAATGATTAACCTTAAACGACTTACCACACAATAAGTCAAATCTATAAAGCCAAATATTAAACATAATAGCTATCAACAGCTCAACGCCTAAATTTCTCACTGAAATTCAGAGTATAAAAAGCCATCATCAATTTCACACTTTGATGATGGAATGATGGCTAGCAGGATTTCGAAATTAAGCTTTTCTTTTAAAGCAGATAAACTAACAAAAAATAGTGAGTTACCAGCTTGCATAAGCCTTAATCTTTATTGAGCTCATCATGCAATTCAATATTAAGCTCTAAAACGTTTAAATCGCCTTCTTTTTTATCAAGATTTATCGAGAAACTTTCATCTGATACTTTAATATATTTACGTAAAACCTTCAGAATATCTTCGGTGAGTTGCGGTAAATAATCAGGCTGCTTATTACGGCTATTACGTTCGTGAGCAACAATAATTTGCAGACGTTCTTTAGCCTTAGAAGCTGTTGTTACCTGCTTTTCTTTTTTAAAAAAATAATCAAGCAATGCCATGTTAACCTCCAAATAAACGACTAAGAATGCCTTTTTTCTCGGCTTGTATAAATCTAAATTCAACCTCTTCGCCAAGTAAACGTTCAATAACGTCCTGGTAGGCTTTACCTGCATCGCTTTCAGTATCTAAAATTACCGGTTCACCGGCATTTGATGCTTTAAGTACCGCTTGGGATTCAGGTATAACACCTAGTAAAGGTATTGAAAGAATATCTTTAACATCTTCTACGCTGAGCATCTCACCTTCTTCTACACGTTTTGGTGAGTAACGTGTTAGTAATAGGTGTTCTTTTATTGGCTCTAAACCAAGTTCTGCTCGGCGAGAGCGACTAGCTAACATACCTAAAATACGATCAGAGTCACGTACTGAAGAAACTTCAGGATTGGTAGTTACAATGGCTTCGTCAGCGTAATACAGAGCCATCATAGCACCTGCTTCTATACCTGCAGGCGAGTCACAGACAATAAAATCGTAGCTTTTACCTAGCTCTTCAAGCACTTTACCCACATTTTCTTTATTTAATGCATCTTTATCACGTGTTTGCGAGGCAGGTAATATTGACAGGCTGCTAACACGTTTATCTTTAATCAACGCTTGATTTAATGTTGCTTCACCATTGATAACATTGACAAAATCATAAACAACACGACGTTCGCACCCCATGATTAAGTCAAGATTTCGTAATCCAATATCAAAATCAATTAAAACAACTTTATGACCCTTCAACGCAAGGCCAAGGCCAATAGCAGCACTTGAGGTAGTTTTACCCACACCGCCCTTTCCTGATGTAACAACTATTATTCGTGCCATAGACCGAATATCCTTTATAAGTTAAATGTTAAAGTTAAATAAGTTTTGACGACGTTAATTCGCTGTCAGTCAAATGAATATATACAGGTGAGCCCCAGTGCGCTTCCATTGACTCACTAAGCCAATAGTTGCCATTAATAGAAACCAACTCTGCTTCAAGATTTTGGCAATATATTTGTGCTTTATGATGACCTTTAGCACCTGCAATTGCTCTGCCGCGTAGCGAACCGTAGATATGTATATTACCATCGGCGATCACTTCAGCGCCGGCTGAGACTGAACCAATAATGACAAGGTTTTGCTCTTTCGCATAAAGCTGCTGGCCAGAACGAATTTGCCCTCGATGAACTTTATCGGTATATAAATGACAAGTTGTTGCTGGAGTTGTTGAACCTGTTTGTGATGCTGAACTTTGTTTAGCTGCAGTATCTTTAACTAGCGTACTTTTATCAGCAGCGCTAGCCTTAGCAGTGTTAACAAAAGAAAAACCTAGTTGGCGAATAACTTGACGTTGTTCTTTTTCAATCGCACCTGTAAAACCAACAAAGATAAAATTAAACTCTTCTATTAAGGCTTTTACTGCTTGATAATCAATTAAGCCTGCTACTTGTTCAATACTGACTACAACAGGAACTAAATGAAAGAAATCAGGGGCTTGTGCTACTTTTTTTGTTAAATCAGCACGAATATGGGCTAACATGGATGTTTTTAGATGTAAAACAGATAGGGTAAAACTTGACCCTTTAAATTCAATACTGGCATCAGCCATAATGAAGTTATTCCTAAATGAAGCAACAATCTGTGTTTAGACACTCATTATTTACAATGATAATATCTACATTGATAATATTTACAAAGTGTTGCCAATATTACCGTTATCTTAACTAACCGATAACGGTAATACTAATAAATGAAACATTGCTAATCCAAGCTATTAATAAACTTACTTATTTACTTGGCTTAAACTATTTTTTAAAGTCGAAATTAAAGCAGCTTGCCCATCTTGAATACAATTAACTTTATTATTTGCTACAAGTAGTGAATAACTTAAATTAATTGACGCAACTAATAATGTACGCTCATTGGTAGCCATACCTTTTTGTTGCTTGATATCATCACATATAACAGCCAGGTTAGCCGCAGCCTGCTTAAAATCTTCTGCTTGCTCTGCTGAACAAGAAAACTTGTGCTGCTTGCCCATAATTTCAACGTTGATACCGATAGGGTCTTCAGCAAACATTAACTAAGCTCTTCTACACTTTGTAATTTGTCTAAAATGCTTGTTACAGCATTGCTGGTTTGCTTCTGCTTTTCTTCACTTTCAAGTACTTCGAGTTGCAACATTTCATTTTCATCAGCCAATAATGACTTTTGCTGCTCTAAAGTTGCCACTTGGCTTTTTAGTAAGGTATTTTTCTCAATGATCTGTTCAATCAGTTGTTCGAGTTGAGGGAGAGTATTTTCTAACATAAGGCGCTCTTGTTAACTGTATAAATAAAAGCGCAAACTTAATCTAAACTGAGACAAAATGCTACTGTTTAACAAGATTTAAAGCTGAATTTATGTAACAAATATTAACGACAAGCCAAATGAACACACAGAGTATAAAAAACAAACATTTATAACAAAAAACATACAGTTAATTTAACTTTACATAGCAGTGGCTGTAACGGTTTATAATCTGTTAACTCGGCTATAAAAATCAATTAATTAACCTTAAGTAGTGTTTAGCCATATAAAGCTACAGTAACAACAAAAGAGTTTTTTGTCCTATCTAGGTAATATAATCTATTCGCGAGTCATTACGTTAAAATCTAGCTTGTGATAATTGAGTATAATAGCTAATATCAACATAGTTAATAGCCATAAATGGATAGCATCACTATGAAGAATAAGGTCAGTCTATCGGTACTAATGCTTTTCTCAATCTTATTCAGCATGACGAGTGCAGCAGAAAAGTTAACGGTAGTTTTTGGTGAAAAGTTAGCACCTTGGGTTTTAGCTGATACCGATGAAGGAATTATCATCGATATATTAAAAGCCACACTTACCCCCTTAGGATATGAAATTCAACCGTTATACATGCCTTATGCGCGACGAACACATGCTTATAAATACGGTAATGTAGATGCAGTTTCTGATATGAATTTGAATACGATTAACCAACACAATTTAAAAGGTTACTTCTCAGATAATGCTTATGCTTATGAAAATTTTGCTTTTAGTTTGCATAAAAATAAATTTAATTTTACCCAAATAGAAGATCTTAAAAACCATAGTTTACTTTCGTGGCAAGATGCTGCAATTCATTTAGGTGAAGCATACGCGAAAATGGTGAATAGTCATGACAGTTATAGCGAGACCTTTGATCAATTAGTACAAGTTAAAATGCTTTATTTAGACAAATTTGACGTTGTACAAATGGATGCGAATATTTTTGATTACTATCGAGTGCAGATAATAAATGATGGCAAAATAAATGCCACTCAACAAGTTGACCGTTTTGGGCTATTTGGTGAAAGTCCGAATGGTTTTTTATTTAAATCAGAAGCGTTACGAAACAAATTTAATACGCAGCTACTACGCATAAAGAAGTCAGGTGAATACCAGAAAATATTTGATCGTTACTTAACTACCGGTAACACTGGTACGGAAAAGATAAAAAATTAAATCACTTAATTTGTACTCAAGCTAGAGTTAATTTCTTTCAGCTAATCAATAACGTAAATTTTAAAGTTTATTTTGCATTTAGATTTTAATAAGTCATGCATCAGTAAAAATAACACATACCATAAATAATCTAACTAGCAACAAAGTCATGCTAGACACAAAATATATTATCCCCTTATTAAGCCACCCATAATAACTTGTTCATATTTTTATGAGTAAACTACACTTAGTTCACAATTTTAAATGTGGTGATTATTATGCCTAAACCTCGTTCTCAACAAATCAGTTTAACCGATACGCCGAATTATCATATTTGTAGTCGCACCGTTCGCAAGGCCTTTTTATGCGGTGTTGATAAAGAAACCGGCGTTAGTTATGAGCACAGGCGTAGCTGGATTGAAAAGCGTATATTTCAATTAGCTCAGGTGTTTGCCATTGATATTTGTGCTCATGCTGTGATGAATAATCACTTACACCTCGTTCTTCATGTTGAAAGTGAACAAGTGGAAAACTGGACAACATTAGAGGTGCTTACTCGTTGGCACAAGTTGTTTAAAGGTACCCACCTCACTGTTAAATTTCAGCAAGAACAACCGTTAACGCAGTTCGAATTGGAGATGGTTGAAGACACAGTACAGGTGTATAAACAGCGTCTCATCGATATCAGTTGGTTTATGCGCTCTTTAAATGAGCCTATTGCCAGGCAAGCCAATAAAGAAGATAAGTGTACTGGCCACTTCTGGGAAGGACGCTTTAAATCTCAAGCCCTGCTTGATGACGCTGCATTACTGTCTTGTATGGCTTATGTAGATTTAAATCCTGTCCGTGCCGGTATTGCCCCAACGCCTGAGCAGTCAAGCTTTACCAGTATTCAACTACGTATCAAAGCAGCGATTAAAGGAGAGCAACCTAAAGCCTTATTACCTTTCACTGACAATGAACATCAAGACAAAACTGCAGGCATTTCTTTTAGCTTAAAAGATTACTTAACACTTGTTGATGAAACTGGGCGCGTGATGAGAGAAGATAAACGCGGCGCTATCAATGCTAAAACGGCTGAAATACTATCAAGACTCCACATCAGCGATGAGAGCTGGTTAAAACTCACCACCAACTTTGAAGGTATGTTCACTGGCGCGGTAGGTACTGCAGAGCATTTGTGTGAATTTACAGAGCAGGTTGGTTTAAAGCGAGCTCATGGTATCGCCAACGCTCAGGCTTGTTTGAATAGCGCTTAGCCAACTAACTCAGTTCAATAACAAAAAATATGGTTTTCTGAGGATGACATTAAAAGCTTGCCTGAAATTCAGCAAATGCTCAGAAAACTCTGCAAATAGGCAACATATCCCTCAGTTACATACTGAATAGTCCTACTAAAGAAAAAGTAATCTTCCCTTTCTTTGTTTGGTTTTTCTACAAAGATATTATGGGTGGCTTGATAAATAGCTGCAAAGATATTATGGGTGGCTTGATAAATAGCTGCCTCAGTTACATACTGAATAGTCCTATTAAAGCAAAAGTAATCTTCCCTTTCTCTGTTTGGTTTTTCTACAAAGATATTATGGGTGGCTTGATAAATAGCTTGATAAATAGTTTAGGCAACTGATCGCAACCCCTTCAGAAAATCAATCGCTATTGACTATATAAAGCAGACTCCGGGCTTGTCCAACACCCGAATAAGGTGTCGGCTGCGCGACACCTATTCTTATTTGTTAACTAGCACTTTGCTCTTTCTTAGAATTCTGTTTTTCCATTCTAGAATATGCTTCAAATAAGCTGTCATAAAGTTCAGCTAAACTAGCAACTTTTAGTCCTACACCAAGTTCTTTTCGTAAATCATCAACCACTGTTGATAGGGACTTTAAAGCTTCTAATTCTGGTTCAAAGAAATCTCCGATATTACTAAATTTATACCTCTGCTTAATAAACCTAACAAACTGAAACACATCTTCATTAGACCAATTTCGTAAAGCCACTTCTATAACATCTACGCTTATGTTTTGAAAAATCGGAGTGTGCATTTTATTTTGATAAACATCATCTTGAACATTAGCCCATGACACTTTAAAGTCTTGAGAGAATTGCGAATTTTTATTATCTTTTTTTAGAATATCCAGTTCTTCTTTCTTCAAGTAGAATTTTTTACTTACCTCATTGTCATAAAAGTTAATTCGATACCTATATTCAAATTCATCCTCTTCTGCTGGCGCTTGAAACCTATCGACATCAACACTATCACATAAATCTAACAAGCTAGGTTTTGTATGTTTTTTAGGAGCAATAACTTTTTTATCCAGCATATAAATATATGTATCACAAATACTGAACCATTCGTAAACCTCTACATCCGTCTCTTGAGCTATAAACGCTTCTAGTAATAACACACCATCTTGGAATTCTTCTTCGGATAATTGATTTTGAACCCAAGGTGATTTCATGGCATCAAGAAGAGTCTGTTTTATTGGTAAATTTAATTCCGATTTTAGATTAGTGAACTCGTAAAGCCCATCACAGCAGTAGCAAATTAACTTTTCATTCGCACCATAGAAACTTCCATCGAATATTGCATCCAATTTTTCATAGTCACTATTGTTTTCTTTTTCATTGTCTTTATCCATTCGACGGAAAACTCTTGAACCAATAGCATCAATGATTTTTTCTTTAGAAAAAGCATGCTCGAACTTTGCACAGCATATTCTTATTATATCTCCTAAGATTCTTGATAGTGCTAGATCAAGGACGACATTTTCTATTTGAGATATTTCTTTTTTAATACGAGTAAACTTTGACAAGGCTCTTTTTAAAACTCTAATGTTTTTCGAGTTTATAGCCGTAATATTTAGAAGAAGTTCGTTAGCTAACTTATCATCAATAGTTTCGTATTCTTCTTTAAGGATTGAAGTAACTTCTTCATGCGTAAAGCTAAATTTATATTTATCGGCAAATACTTTCTCAATATCATTTTTACAATTAAGCTTGTCTTCGTTTGCCACTACAATAACTTTTATATTTTTCGACTCAGCTAAACTTAAGCACTCACCTAAAATTTTTTGAATTAGTTTTTCTTCAACAACACGTTCTAAATCATCTAAGATCAATACACAATCATCAAGCTCGCCATAGAGTTTATATTTGTAGGCTCCAGCAGCTCCGCTTAGCACAGCACCGACACCTCTTTCTCCTAAATTATTTGCAGCACCATCAATGGCTTTAGAGAAGTATTTGGCTAGTACGGACGCTTCTTCTTTGTCAGTTAGTGACAAAGAGATAATCTTATCTCTAAAATCATCAATGCTAGAAATTCCATAAAGGGAAAAAAAGTAAACCTTTTGACTGAATTTTTCTTCAACCTTTTCTCTCAAGTTATTATTTATAAAATGTGTTTTGCCACTTCCCCATGCTCCATCGAGCAAAACAATCTGCGGAAATGAAGGGTCTTCTAATAGCTCTATTATTTGATCGACTTGCTTCACAATGACCTCGAAATTTCCCGTGCTAGTTAACAATTTAATAGGAGGCAACTTGCCTCTTTTACAGCAAAAAAGTTTCCACCTT
>OJEI01000195.1_pt1 | contig 16181 bp, 17 predicted proteins | sample 1593541 | NCBI WGS metagenome assembly OJEI01 (sample SAMN05416799, study PRJEB24817) | seawater metagenome | isolation source: Sea water | place: Canada:Atlantic | collected 2013-11 | reverse complement strand
TTAGTGGAGTTAAGATTATGAGTATTTTAAAAAAATTATTTACAGCAGTACGTGGCGGCGCTCGTGAAGCAGGCGAAGCAATTGTAGACAAAAATGGCATCCGTATTTTTGAGCAAGAAATTGCAGACGCGCAAAATGCACTTCACCGTGCTAAAAAAAGCCTTACTGAAGTAATGGCCAAAGAAATGCAAACTAAGCGTAAAATTAGCGCTGTAGATGCATCAATCGCTGAACACGAAGCGTATGCAGGCCAAGCTCTTGAAAAGGGCAACGAAGCGCTGGCATTAGAAATTGCAGAAAAAATTGGTGACTTTGAAGCTGAAAAAGCCGAAAACGAGCAAGTATTATCTGGTTTTAGTAACCATATTGTTGCGCTTAAGCAGCAAGTTAAAGATGCTGAAAAATCGATTAAAGAGAATCAGCGCCAGCTTACAATGGTTAAAACCACTGAAAGCGTACAGCAAGCAACAATGGCTGTTAACAGCACGCTTAATACAAACAGCTCGTCTATGACATCGGCTCGTCAATCGCTTGAACGCATTAAACAGCGTCAACAAGATCGTAGCGACCAGCTAGGTGCTGCAAAGCAACTTGAGTCAGACGTAAATGGCGATGACTTAAAAGCAAAAATGGCTGAAGCAGGCATTGGCGACACAAGTCCAAAAAGCGCTGATATTTTAGCTCGCATCAAAGCGAAGCAAAATAGCTAACCATTACGTTTATACTTTAAAAAGGTAACCGAGTTTTGCTCAGTTACCTTTTTTGCTTAGAAGGCAGCCTTCCTATGTTTAATTTTTTCAAATCTAAAAAAGAGCCAGAGCGTCAGCTTAATCATCCGAGCGAGCTTAAAAAAGGCGACATGTTTAGTGTTATCGACTCATTTGCTTATCCGGCATGGTTAAAAGGTGAAACGCTACGTGTTACTGATATTCAGACTTACCAATATCAGCACAGCAGCGATACTGAGTTTGTACTTGAGACAAATAGCGGCCAAGTTGTATTTTTACAAATTGAGCAAGATGACGGCGAAGAGTGGGCTAACTTTTCTATTAAAATTCAGCGAAACGAAGTTGAAGAGATATTTGGCCTTGATGAGTTTGCGCGTATTTTTGATGAAGAGTCGTTAACCCACATTACAGTGCAAAATACACCAGAGCGCTTTATGCAGTTTTTAGCTAAAAGCTATCAACAAAGCGAGTCGCCTTATGTGTGTTATTTCCATAATAAAGACTACCGCAACCAAGCATTACCTCGCTATGAGCAAGAAGGTGGTGAGCCATGCGAAATGATTTGTTTAGCATCAGATAATGAAGGCTTTGGTTTAAATATCGAAATTTGGGATGGCGGCGAAACCGAAGTATCGCTAACACTGACGCGCCCAATGTCAGACATTGTAGACTTGTTTCCCGGAGATGCTAAGTGAGTGATGCTAAAGACAAGTGGTTGCGTCAGGAACAAGCTGTACGTGCCACACAAATGGCATTTGATCTAAGCAGTGAAGTTCAAAAGCTGATAAAAAAGCAAGCTATTGACCAAGAGTTAACGCCGTCAGATATGATCCGTAAAATACTTGGCTTAGATGTAAAATCTAAAAAAACGCGTCAACGTTTATCGTTTAATTTAAATGATGACGAGATTGCGCAACTAGCCAGTCGCTTTGATGTCCCAAGTGATGATAAGCGAGCCGTAAAACAACAAGTAGCTGACTTACTAATTGCTCACACTAAAAAAACTAAGTAGTTGCACTAGATTATTATGAATATTACTCTAATTGCTTATCTACTTATTTTTGCGTTGTTTGGTACTGCGGCGAGTTATTTTGTACGCTTTATTTATGCATATTGGGTGCTTAAAACAATGCCCATGAAGTACATTATAAAAGCGGGTATTTGCGTAGTGCTGGTTGTTGTAATTTCAGCGTTAATTCCGTATTTAGGTTAACGCTGAGATTAAATTATACGCGACCATTTTTATTTTATATCAAACGACTGGCATTGGTGATTAATACACAGCGACTGCACTTCAAGTACTGGTGAACAATCGGTTAAGCCTTGTGCTTTATTTTGTATTTTTTCTTGTTTTGTTATTTGTTGAGCAAGCTGTTCTGCTTCTTCTTGAGATGTGTTCAGCGTTGAATAAACAGCATACTTACTCGGTCCGCCGCATGCGCGGGCGCCCACTTCAAGTACTTTGCACTGAAAACTTGCGGTGCAGCTGTTATTACTCACCATGTTACTAAGATCATAGTTTAAGTCAGACAAGTTTTTACTTTGCTCATTTGACGTCACAGTACTAGCACAACCACTTAGTAATAAAATGCTGCTAGCAATGCTTAAAATTGATAGTTTAATTGCCGATGGTAAACAACTCATAACGTTATCCTTAAAATGCACTTACCGCTGAACCTTCAAGTTTAACACATTTATTTTCAACACACTGCGTGCTTGGCGTTGTTAAATGCTGACAAATGCTCATCATCCCTTTTTGTGAATTATAGTTACTTTCAAGCTTAGTAATTTTATCGCTAAGGGCTGCTACTTGTTTTTCAGACGCTGATTTTGTTGAGTACACAATAAAGCTGCTTGGCCCACCACATGCGCGACTGCCTACTGCACTTATTCTGCATTGAGTGCTGGTATCACATTGCGTATCTGTAATTAACGTATTTAATTCGGCTTTAGCTGTTTTTATATCGTCTATTGAAACGTTTTTTAAATCGTTTATTGAAACGCTTTCAGCAATTACATTATTTTTTGTATTTTCTTGTAATTGAGTGTTTTCTTTTAGCTTTTGCAGCTCTTGCTTTGGCGCTTCAGTTTCTGAGGTTATTGTTACTTGCTGCGTTTCAGTTGGCGTTTTATCTAAGCATGCAGTTAAACAAAGTGGTAAAAGTATGGCTAACAATGGGGTACGCATAACAAACCTTGATAGTGATGAAATATTCATCACTATCATACACGGTGCATTTTTTACGGCAATAAAAACTATATTATCAAGTAATTAAAGCCGTGAAAAATATCGTTTATTAAAGTCCACCCTGCGTTAGTTTGGTGGGATTAAGTAGCTTTTCGAGTTCACTGCGTGGTAAATCGGTTTCTTGTTCGGCTACATCAATAATAGGGCGGGCTTCATTATAAGCCTGCTTTGCTATTTTTGCTGCTTTTTCATAACCGATCACCGGATTGAGCGCAGTCACTAAAATTGGATTTTTAGCGAGTGCTTTATCTATATTAGGCTGATTTACTTTAAAGCTGGCGATGGCTTTATCGCCCAATGCTTGTGCGCTATTGGCAAGTAATTCTATGCTTTGCAAAATATTATACGCAATGACTGGCAGCATAACGTTTAGCTCAAAATTACCCGCTTGCCCTGCTACTGTAATGGTCGCGTCGTTACCGATTACTTGTGCGCTTACCATGGCTGCGGCTTCTGGTATTACCGGATTTACCTTGCCAGGCATAATAGACGAGCCCGGTTGAAGTGCTTCTAGCTCTATTTCGCCTAAGCCCGCAAGTGGCCCTGAGTTCATCCAGCGTAGGTCGTTCGCTATTTTCATTTGTGCTACAGCGAGTACTTTTAATTGCCCCGAAAGCGCTACTATGGCGTCTTGTGAGCCGATGTTATAAAAAAAGTTACTACTAGGCGTAAATCTAATGCCTACATTGGCACTCAGGTTTTCTGCAAATTTGGCTGCAAACTTAGGGTCTGCATTTATTCCTGTTCCAACAGCTGTACCGCCTTGTGCCAGTTCGCATACACGCTCTAAGCTATGTCTAATTCCTGCTGCGGCATGATTAACTTGTGACTGCCATGCACTTAGTGTTTGATCAAACGTTACAGGCATTGCATCCATTAAATGCGTACGGCCCGTTTTAACTATATGGCCTACTTCAGCTTTTTTCTTTTCTAGGCTTTGTGATAAGTTTTCAAGCGAAGGAAGTAATTCATACACTACATTTATTGCGCTACTGAGTGCGATAGCAGTAGGGACTACATCGTTAGAACTTTGCCCCATGTTTACATCATCATTAGGGTGAATGCTTTCACTGCCTAATCGGCTAGCAAGCGTTGCAATAACTTCGTTGGCATTCATATTTGAGCTTGTGCCCGAACCTGTTTGAAAAATATCAACGGGGAAATGCTCAACATGCTCGCCATCAATAATACTTTGACAAGCTTGCTCAATAGCATTTGCTTTGTCTTTACTTAAATGGCCAAGCTCGCAGTTACTTTGTGCAGCGGCTTGTTTTATATAAGCCAGTGCAGTGATAAATTGCTTTGGCATAGATAAGCCACTAATGGCAAAGTTATTAACTGCTCGTTGTGTTTGCGCTTGATAGAGCGCATTAGTAGGTACTTGTAGCTCGCCCATGCTGTCTGATTCTGTTCTAAAGTTGCTCATAAGTGTGCTCCTTAAAAAGGGTTGAATTCGTGACTAAGAATACGAGCTTCACGCTCAAGTATTAAAAATTGTGCAGTATTGTTATGCACCTTATAAAACCGTTTTAATGCTAATAATGGTTTGTATAGCTGCTCTAAACATTGTTTACGAATAGCATTATGTATAAGAGGGTCGCACATTTTGTTCATAATTTCATGGTGTGTGCGCCTAAGATAAAACTCTTGAAGCAAGGGATTATGTTGTTGCTCAAATTTTTTGGCGACGTTAAGGGCGGTTTCTATGTAGTCGGCAACGAGCATGGGTGCATGCAGGCCAGGTCTTAAGCAATGACAAGAGAGTTCTTGATGGTAACGATGCTGGGCATAATTTGAAGACATAAAAAAACCGACTCAAGTTAACGATAATAGTTATCATTACATTTAATCGGTTTCAGTGTAAACAGTTATTATAAAAATTATTTGCGATACTAATTTGAGTATTAATTGTAGCCAAGAATAAATATCTGATCTGTTTCATGTTTGGTCATCGCCTGTTGATTATGTTTAGGGTGCGAAAGTAAGTCGATTACTGTAGCTCTCATATCAACGGCGTAACTATGATCGTCGGTGGTTTTTTCGGTTATAGCAATGGCCGCGTCTACAGCGGTATAAGGGGGTATATGCATAATTTTATCCTTTGAAATTTAATATAAGTTAAACCCTTTAGTGGGTTAACAATATAAAAGCATATTACGTACCAACCATAATGAGCCAGCTCAACCATATGATAGTTATAGTATTTAAAAATTACCTTTTTTTCATCACGACAAAATAAGCTAAATTTGCTTTACTGTTGTGCATTAATCTACAATTTTGGTGCACAGTAATGACAAAGCCATTTTCACAAGCCTGTGAAAACAATAAAACCCCTATTTTAGAGCAATTAAAGGGCGTATTAAAAAATACTAAAACAGTCCTCGAAGTCGGATCAGGAACAGGCCAGCATAGTGTGTTTTTTGCAGAGCAATTACCGCATTTACAATGGCATACAAGTGATCGCGCTATAAACCACGAAGGGATTAATTTATGGCACCGCGAAGCTAATTTAACTAATTTACATGCACCACTTGAGCTTGATTTAAATAATGAATGGCCTGTAGATAAGGTTGACGCTATTTATACTGCAAACACATTTCATATTGTAAGTTGGCAATTAGTTGAACGTTTTTTTGACGGTGTTAAACGTCACTTAAATAGCGACGGTATGTTGTGTATTTATGGGCCATTCAAATACCAAGGTGAATTTACCAGCCCAAGTAATGATGACTTTAGTGCCTTTTTAACAGAGCGCGATCCGTTAAGTGGAATAAGAGATTTTGAAGCAGTTGAACAACTAGCTAAGCAAGCAGGGCTTACGCTTATTAGCGATACTGCCATGCCTGCAAATAATCAGTTACTCGTTTTTAAACGGCAGTAATGAGCTACATCGCTCTTTATATATATCAATATGGCCGCGTTCACGCTTTAAGTAGTCGCTTATTGCATTACTAAAGTCGCCATCAACAATATGGTGAGCAGAGTAGGTAAGTACGGGTTCAAATCCGCGTGCTATTTTGTGCTCACCTTGTGCTCCCGAATGAAAGCAGCTGAGTTTATGCTTTATTGCAAACTCAATACCTTGGTAATAGCACAACTCAAAGTGAAGCGAATCTACTTCCTCACTTGCTCCCCAGTAACGCCCATAAAGTGTATTCTCACCTACTAAACTAAGTGTTGCAGCAATCACGTTGTCGTCTTTTTTGGCCAGCATAATAACGAGATTATTAGCCATTAATGCATGTAAAAGCGCAAAAAACTCCATATTTAAATAGCCCAAATGACCAGATCGCTTTAAGTAGGTACGCTGATAAAACTCACAAAACAATTGCATTATCTCGGGCGTAATTTGCGTTCCTTGCAGCCATTCAATATCAATATTTTGTTGCGCTATTTTAGCTCGCTCTTTTTTAAGTGACTTACGTTTTCGTGAGTTAAGTATTTGCAAAAAATCGTCAAAGGTTTCAAAACCTTTATTAAACCACTGAAATTGCACACCTACTCTTAGCATGGCATGTTGCTCAGTTAATGATGTTGCTTGGGCTTGGTCGCAAAAATTAACATGCCACCCCGACCACCTTTGCTCAGCACTGTGTATGCTAAGTTGCTCTGTAATGTACTGATACACCGCATTAGGGTTAGCGTGCTCGATAGCAATACGCCTGCCTTCAATAGGGCTAAAGGGAATGCCAGATAGCCATTTGGGATAATATTCTAAACCGTGTTTTTCGTATGCCTCAGCCCATGCCCAGTCAAATACGTACTCGCCGTATGAATGACTTTTTAAATACCCAGGTGCAAGCGCAATGAGCGTATCATCTTCAAAAATAGCGAGGTGATGGGGCTGCCAACCGCTTTTTTGTGTTACGCATTGGCTTTGTTCAAGGGCATATAAAAAAGCATGTTGAGTAAATGGTTCATCACCAAATAAACGTTGCCACTGCGCCTGATCAATCTCATTAATACTGCTAAACCATTGGTGCGAAAACGTTCCCATGACTACTTACCTTGTAGTTGTTCTAAGCTGTTCTACGTTTTTAATAAACGTACTAATTTGCTTTTTAAGCTCGGTAAAATGAGGATTATAAGTTAAGCGTTGTAAAGCCGGATAGTGTTTTAAGTTGGCGCTTGTTCGCTCTCCTAGTTGTGGATTTTTTGTTGTTTTACATGTCTTGTACAGGGACTCGTCGTTAATAAAGCTGCCACAATTACGATAGGTTGCGTTAATTCCATAATGTGGATTTTGCGGTGAGTTAACAATAGCAATATGCGACATACCATGAATTTTTTTACACTGAGGCGATGTGCACTGCGGGTTATTTACTGTGTAGTCACTAGCAAAGTCTGGCGGTAAAATATCAGTGCTTCCATAAAGTACTAAAGTATCGAGCAGCTTATATTTTACTGAATTATCTTTGTGTAATGCACTTAATAATTTTAGCGTGGCACGCGTATCTATCGTGGTATCAATATCGCTAAGTACACTAAAAATAGGTAATTTAAGTGCAGGGCGTTTGTTTAAGCTACTTACGCTTGCAAGTGACATTGCATCGTACGAAGCGGCAGCTGCATTTAAAGGAAATGACTCATATTTAGCAAAGTCTACATCGGCGTCTTTATCAATCCAATTAACAAAGGGTATGGCATCAATCCACTTTGCTATCCAGCCGTACTTATTATGTGGCTCAGAGCCTGGCGAATAAAGCATAAGCGCTTTAATTTTAGGGGATACAGTGTGTTTGGTTGCGTAATCAAGAAGTAACGCTGCACCGGTAGAGTAACCTGCGAGTATCACCTCATCAAAGTCTTGTACCGAGCGTTCAATACCGTATTTTATTGCTTGTTGCCATTGGCTAACGTCTACATTGAGTAAAGCACTTGCGGCGCTTCCATGCCCTGGTAACAATATAGTACGCACGGTATAGCCTTGCTGATAATACACTTGTGCTAAATCGTGATACGTAAAGGGTGAATCAGTTAGTCCGTGGATTAGTAGTGCAACTTTATTACTGTTTGGATGCGTGAGCTCAAAAGGAGCAATAATATCTGCAATAGTAGGGTCAGGTTTTCGCGTACCTTGCGTTACTAATTGCTGGTACGTTTGTGTAATAACAGGGCATGGCATATTTGCACGTGGATTGGCTTTATTTATATGTTTATATGCAAAATCTAAGTAATCGTTAAATGGTAAAATGGCGTGGTAATTAAAGCGCTGGTGGTTGTGCTCATTTTCAAAGCGTAATAAGCCTTGTTGCTTACTTTTTGTTATAAATTTAAAGTCGCTCGCCTGCGATATACAGTTTTGAGCGACAGCAATATGAGAAAAAACACTTAAAACAAAACCAAAAGCTACTCTTAAAAATACTCTTAAAATTAAACCACTATTGTTCATTAACTTCTGCATATTGGACAAGACACTCGGTTAGCTTAATGAGTTCAAGCGGTTTTGCAAGGTGCTGGTTAAATCCAACGGCTTGTGCATGTGCTTTATCCTCTGGCATAACGTCGGCAGTTAAAGCAATAATCGGGAGCTCTTGTTCAGTTTTAAACTGGCGGATCAGTGCCGTTGCTCTATAGCCATCCATTACAGGCATTTGGCAATCCATAAGCACTAAGTCAAAATGCTGCTTTTTCACTATATCGACCGCCAACTCACCGTTTTCTACCATATACGGCACAATCCCTAACGAGCCAAGCATCGCTTTAATAACCATTTGATTTACCGGGTTATCCTCTGCGACCAAAATATCTAGCGAAGTAATATTAGTATTATCAAATGTAATAACATGTTCTTTTTTAGGTTCTGTTGTTTCTAATCGCATTGAAAATGTAAAAGTAGAGCCTTTATTTATTTCACTTTTAAGTGTTATATCAGCCCCCATTAATTGGCTTAGCTCTTTTGCTATTGTTAAGCCAAGGCCTGTACCACCAAACTGCCTTGAAGTAGAACTATCCGCTTGGGTAAATGCGTTAAATAATTTTTTATGTTGGCTTGGTTTTATACCTATTCCGGTATCACTAACGTTTATAACAAGCTGTACTTTATTGGCGGCAGTAAACTCTGTTTCTATGTTTAAAGTAACGCTGCCTTGGCTTGTAAATTTAATCGCGTTGCTACATAAATTAAGTAATATTTGCTCAATTCGCATAGGATCACCAATAAACCAGGTATCAACAGGTAGCTTTGAATTAACTTGCCATTTAATACCTTTGTTAACTGCGCTTTGCTCAAACATGTTGTTTATACGTGTTATTAAAGCACCTAAGTCGAATGCAATAGATTCAATAACTAACTTTTGGGATTCTATTTTTGATATATCAAGAATGTCATTAATTAAGTTTAATAAGCTTTTAGATGCTGAGTTTATTTTATCTAAATAGCCAATGAGTGTACTTGCATTGTCTGTTTCTCTAGCAAGTGAAGAAAAACCAATAACGGCGTTTAATGGTGTTCGTATTTCGTGGCTCATATTCGCTAAAAATTGGCTTTTAGCCTGATTAGCTAAATCGGACTGCTTCTTTGCTTGTGCGAGTGAGTGAGTACGCTCTGCAACTTGACGTGTAAGTGCGATTTGTTGCTGATTAAACAGCAGTAAAACCATTAAAATTAAAGAACATACGGCAACTTGAAGTATGAGTAATAATAAAGTTAGTTGACTATTATGTTGTGTTAAAAAGCTTTCTTTAAGGGCTAGTTTTACAATCCATTTTTGCCCTGCAAAGTCCACATCAAACGACATTAAGCGGCTGCCTTTAGCTTGCTGAACATTTTGAGAGTAATTACTATAAAACGGCGGAGTGTTTGTATCTTCGTATATACCAATCGAAAACATATCAGACTGTTCTTTAGAAATTGCCTGCTCAATAATACTACGCACTAAAAATACACCAGTGGCATAGCCTTTAATTGTTTTTTCATCACTATGCTGGGAGTACACAGGGGCAAATAATAAATAGGCTGGTTTAGGTTGTTTGGTTTGCACCAACTGAATTATTTTAGTTCCGACTGGCATGTACTTTATAGCGGGGTTAAGCAGAGAGCTTTTTCGATCAGGGTTTGAAAATACATTAAAGCCAATAGCTTTTTGATTACCATTAAAAGGAGCTATGTATTTTACTATAACAAGGGGATCACTAGTTTCAAGAGGTTCGCCAACTACATCAATATCTAAATGATAAATGTTTGATATTTCTTGGGCAAAGACGTCGCGTTGATCTTGAGGTATTTTTGCGTTCCACGATAAGGCGTTAATAAATGCGTGCTGAGTTAGTAACTGGCTAGCATAAGAATAAAAATCTTGCTGGCTTAGCATGGGAGATGACTGTACCTGACTTGCTAGGCTCTGCACTGCAATAATACTAAGATTTGTATATCTATAAAGGCTGTTTTCTATAACGTGGACTTCACGTTCAGCAATTTTAATAGTGTTTATACGATTTTCTTGATCGTATAACTGCGTTGTTACCGCGACTGATAAAAATAAAATAGAGCATACTGCAATTGTCGGAAACGCCGATATATTATGTTGATTAGACTTTTGTGGTAATAAAGAAAGTAAAAGCGGAGTCGCAATTAATACTCCTAATGTATCACCAAGCCACCAGTAAGTAACATTCTTCCAATGATTATCAACACTGTAAACCGAGTTGAATTGGCTTAAGGCAAATACGCCAAAGTTAGCCGAAATTAAGCTGACCAATATTGCTATGACAAGGATAAAGTAAATTATATTCTTGCGCTTTTTAAAGCGCAGCGGGTGCCCAAGCCAATACTTTAAAAGAGCTGCGCCGACCATTGCCTGTATAACAACACCAAAGGCGATATACATAGCCTCGTTGAATGAGTTGCCGACCAGGACTAGCTCATGAACAGAACTGTCAAAAATATTAAGGTTAAAGGCAATTGCAGCTACAAATAAAGGCGGGATAAAGCGCCACCACCAAATATAACAACCGACTAGTGCTATGCCGGCAGGTAACCAAATTGGAATTATTTGCGAGTTAAAAGCAAGTTTAGTGAGTGCTATGCCGACTAAAAAATATGCTAAAGCAAACATGATGTAAAAAATAATGGAATGATTTTTAGAGTTAAAATTTTTCACATAAGGTCCAAGCAATTATTATTGTCGTTTTGAAATATCAGTATAGCTAACAGTAAGTTATTTTGGTTATTTTTATAAAGGTAACTGTTTTTTGCTAAATGATTGTTTAAGCACAACTGTTGATTCTATATTTGCGATACAGCTTAAGCCACCTAGTTGATGTTTCACAAACGTTTCGTAGCTCTCAAGATCATGTGCAATGATTTTTAATAAATAATCATAGCTTCCTGATATTACACAACACTCTAATACATGTGGTAATTTTTCTACATGTTGCTCAAATTGCTCTGCAGCACTAACCGAGTTTTGGCTTAATCGTACAAACGCATATACCAATACATTAAGATTAAGTGCTTTGGGATTTATGGCGGCGTGGTAGCCGGTAATAATGTTTTCTTGCTCTAACTTTTTTATACGCCTTAAACAAGGTGTATCCGATAGGTTAATACTGCCAGCTAAATCTGAAACCGACATACGAGCTTGGCTTTGCAGTGCAATGAGTAATTGCTGGTCTTTTTTATCTAACATAGTTGTCGGCTTTTATTAATTATTTTTATATTTGTAGTGATTATTGCTAAGTATTGCAGTTTTTACTAATTTTTTTGGCGTTTTACCCTAATTGAACTCTGTTAGCATTTAACTATAAAAATAATAGAGCACACCAATGAACACACATACCGCTATTTTCGATCACTGGATACGAACAGAGTTTGTCACTTTAAATAGTGAATTAGAGCAGCTTTATTGGCAGCAAACCGATAAAGCAAATGTAGAAGGAATAGGTGAGGCCTTAAAGCAACAATTAGAAAAAGAAGGCAACGCATTAATTAGTAATTTATTAGCCGAGGGAAACACAGATCAAGGCTTTGATAGCGCTTTTGACTTACTCGGTAACGTAGGATTATTTATGGCAGCGTGTAGGCGCCATGAAATTACTGAGCCAAGCAGAGAAACCACTTCACCGCTAATTGAAGCCTCAGCGCTTGCTATGCATATAGGCGCATCCATTGGCGTAACCCCTCGTTTTGCTACCGCCCACTTAACTACTCATAACAAAGCACTTAACGGTATTTATAAACGATTTACCAATTTACCTGATGAAAAGCTATTTCTTGATTACAACACCCAAGGTATTTTGGCCTATAAACGTGCAAGTGATGCTTTATTAAAAATATTGCCGTTAGGTATCTCACACCCCCTGTGTGGTGAGTTATTAAAAGTAGCAAAACAAGCGCTTATAGATGTAATTGAGTCAAATAATGCACTTTATTCTGAGCTCGATGCAGATCGCTTTTTTAACTGCGTTCGCCCTTATTATAAACCGTACCGTGTAGGTAAAGAGGTTTACAGAGGTGCAAATGCTGGTGACTTTGCAGGTATTAACGTGATTGATATGCTGTTAGGGCTGTGTAGTGCAAACGAGCCTAGTTACTCGCAAATGCTGGTGGATAAGTTTTTATATATGATGCCAGAGGATCAACAAATCCTGCGAGAAGCCATGCGTATGCAAAGCTTTATGGATGACTTTTTACAAGCAGAGCAATATAAAAATACAGATTGGTTTAAAAGCCACGCAACGTTATTTATTCAAGTGTGTAAATTACATGGCGACACCGCAGTCGGTCATCATAATCAACTGGTTGAAAAGTTTATTGCTCAGCCTTCAAAAAATATGCAACAGCAGCATATGAGCAAGGTAACAGCAAGTGGTCCGCCGCTTCATGTGTTACTTGATTCGCTCGAAAAATTAAGAGATAGGCGGGCCAGTGCCAAACGCGACGATATAAAAACACGTTTTGACGATCTAAATACACTTAAAGAATGGGTTAAATAGCATGCTTAAAAATGATTTTTGTATGGCTGATGGCTGTTATTTACTAAACCACTCGGTAGGGCGTCCTCTTAAAAATACGCAGCAATATTTAGCTCAGCACTACTTTTTACCGTGGGAGAGCTCAAATAAAGAACCTTGGCAACAATGGTTGCCCGCAGTTGAGCAATTTACTACCGCGCTTGGTAAGTTATTTAATGCGCCTAGTTCGCAGTTTTGTCCTCAGGTTAATTTATCAAGTGGCTTAACAAAGTTGCTTATGTCGCACCCACGGTTACAGCAAAAAAATTGTAAAGTGCTAATGGCACAAAGTGATTTTCCGAGCATGGGTTTTGCAATGCAAAAAGCATTACCAGAGTGCGCACAAATTATGTTTATACCAGAGCACGAAAACCTAACTGATATTAGTGTTTGGCAGCGTTATATAACTTGTGATATCGATTTAGTTTTTATAAGCCATGTGTATTCAAATACAGGTGTACAGGCGCCTGTATACGATATTGTAGCTATAAGTAAATTAACTAATAGTTTATCAATAGTTGATGTTGCTCAATCAGCGGGGGTTATACCGCTTGATTTAAGCGTGCTCGATGCGGACTTTATGATTGGCTCGAGCGTTAAATGGTTATGTGGTGGCCCAGGTGCAGCTTATTTATGGGTTAACAAAAATCAAATAGAGTATTGTGAGCCTAAAGATGTGGGTTGGTTTTCGCATCAAAATCCATTTGAGTTCGATATTAACCACTTTGAATATAACGCCAGTGCGCTTAAGTTTTGGGGGGGCACCCCTTCTGTAGCGCCTTATATTATTGCCGCAAATAGTATTGCCTACTTTGCAGAGCTAACAGCTCACAAGGTAAGGGTGCATAACTTAGCGATGCTTACGCTTATTCATGAGCAACTAAGCGAATATGTTGCATCACCTATGATTGGTGATAAATGCAGCGGGACTGCTATTTTGTTTTTTAACAAGCAACAAGACCATGTACTTACAGAGCTTAATAAAGCGAAAGTTAGTGTAGATGCTCGCAAATTTGGAATACGAGTATCGCCACATATTTATAATACTCAAGAAGACGTTGCGCAATTTATTTCTATAGTAAAACGAGCGCTTAAGGGTTTTGGCTAAGCTGCTGCTTTCTTTGCTTTAATGACTCTATTTTTTGCTGCGTTTGACTAATTGATGCGTCGTAGGCTTGTTTTAATGAATTTGTTTTAGTTGCGATAGCATCAGCAATAGACGAAGCGCCTAAACGATTGGCCTTATCTTGGGTCATATAATCTATTTGTTGTTTTTTAGCTGCGTATTCTTTTTGGCTTTGTTCAATAGATAGCTCAAGGCGCTTTATTTCACGCTCTATCTGCTGAACCTCTAAGTAGTCATCAACAGAGGTATCGGTAATACCTTTACCGGGCGTAGAGCTTTTATATGCTTCAATTACATTTATATCTTTTAGAGTAATAACTTGTGCATCTTTAGCGCAAGGCGTTTGGCTAAAAGTAGGAACGCCCTTAATTACACACTTATACACTGTTGTACTTTGTGCCAAGGTAAAAAATGGTGCTGCCGCGCAAAATGATAGCAATATGAACCGGATCATAGCTAAACCTATAAGTGGCTAAAGTTGTGTTAATAATGCCCTAAGTTATTACTAGGCACAATTTGTTTAGTTTTTATAAATTTTAGGCACAAAAAAACCACAATTAAGTGGTTTAAATTAAGTATGGTGGAGAGGGAGGGATTCGAACCCTCGATAGAGCTACAAACTCTATACTCCCTTAGCAGGGGAGCTCCTTCGGCCACTCGGACACCTCTCCAACGCATAACCGGTTGTATTGATGATATAAAAAACCACCAACTAAAATATGGTGGAGAGATAGGGATTTGAACCCTAGATAGGCTACAAACCTATGCCGGTTTTCAAGACCGGTGCATTCGACCACTCTGCCATCTCTCCGTGACGCAGAATAATACTTAGGTGATGGGGGTGTGTAAATAGCAAAATGTCTGTTTGCCTAAAAAATAGACGTAAATACGTGTTTTTTTACAAATTAGGGGAAATTAAGGCAATTATTAATAAAATAAAGAGGTTGCAGCAAACTGTGGGAGCTAAAAAAGAGACTTTTTAGTGGTTGGGTGTTTGCTGCACCGAATAAATAACCATGGTTGGGTGATTATTTATATTGCGCTGCGCCGCCAAGTGCTAATTTTTTACCAAGGGTATTAAGCCTAGCTAGCATTTTTGCTTTTCGGTTGGTTGGTTTAACTGCAATTTGTGTGTTTGCTGTTTGGTTTAATGTATTTATAGGGTTCATCACTTGGCTCCGGTTTAGGTCTGTTGAAAACATGCGCATTTTGCATGCAAAGTGTACAAAGATAAAACGATAAAAATTACCTGTGAGGCATTAGTTATTTTTATCTGAAGTAGTGGTTGTTAATCAAATGTTTAATTGTGTTTTTTCTGTTTTTAATTTTTATTTTACTCGGTTGTTTTTTAGTTTGTTGTTTTAAAAGTGTTTTTACTGGTTTTGTTTTTTATTTATGCATATTCGATTGTTTTAAATGGGTAATTATTCAGATTATTTTATTTTGGTTTTTAATTGTTATTTTTGTGGTTTTTTTATAGCAGCTAGTGGTTATGCTTAGTGCATTAAAAATCGTCGTTAATTTGATATTTAAAATAGTAATTGACTTAAAAATACGGTTTTTTAATAGAGTGCTTCTCTAATAAATAAAAAGCGCCTGCTATGAGGCAGGCGCTTTAGTGTTAGTTACGTTTAAACGTGTCTAACTGGGGATGGAGCCTCTCAGCTTTTTGCTAAGGGCATAAATTTTGAAGCAAATTGCTTGCTGAATATTTTAGTCTTGCTTAGCCACTAAAAATTGGATGATTAAATCTTTAGTGTTATCAAAAACCGGGGGGCATATGAGTTAAATTTATGCTCATAAAAACGCTGCTTTTATCTTTATTGTTTATAACGATAAATAACGAACGCAGTCTATGTTTGTATAAAGCCATAGAGTTGTTTACTTAGGCAAGTACTAACTAGACCAATGGCCCTTATTCTGAGCCGAACAACATAAACGAGAAAAAAGAGATAGAACAGATACAAAAAAGCAGCATTCAATAAAATAAAATGCTGCTGAAGGGATGTTAAATATAGTGAGTTAATTGCGGGTTATTTAACGTGTTTAAAGGTAAATAATTGATAACCTTCTAGCCTGTCTCTTATACACATCTGACGCTGCCGACGAGCGATCTAGTGTAGAT
>OJEI01000194.1_pt1 | contig 16199 bp, 10 predicted proteins | sample 1593541 | NCBI WGS metagenome assembly OJEI01 (sample SAMN05416799, study PRJEB24817) | seawater metagenome | isolation source: Sea water | place: Canada:Atlantic | collected 2013-11 | reverse complement strand
CGCTCACGACCAACACGCCTCGTAGAGCACCAAACACTATGCCAAAGACACGGTCGGTACCCGATAAACCAGTACGATGTACGAGCTCACCTAAAATGTAGTTTAGTAAACCGCCTAACAGTAGCGTCGCAAAGAATAATATGGCTATGGCCGCCGCATTTCTTAAAAGGGGTTCAGAAATGGTTGTTAGGAAGGAAGCTAAATATTGGTAAAATAAGCTAGAGATGATAAAGGCGCCAGCCCATACCGCTAATGACATTGCTTCTTTTACAAAGCCGCGTATTAAACCGATGATGGTAGACAATACAATGATGCCAATAATGGCGTAATCAACCCAGATCATAAGAACCAATTAGTCGCTAATTTGGGGCGCATTCTATACCCAAACATCGTTAGTATGCAAGTTTAAACGGGAGATTACTGGGTTGTAGTTAATACAAAAAATTAACATTCTAGTCTAGGTATTGTGAGATAAAGATAATGATAAAAAAAATATAAATAAATAAAAAAAGGCTTGTTATACAAGCCTTTTTAAAATTATTTTGTTACTTCGTACTGCGTAACTTTACCATTTAATTTAGTAAGCTCTTTGAGCTGGGGGAGCTGCTTTTGTAATTCACTTTTATCAAGCGAAGGACCAACAAATACTTTGGTTAATGTCCCATTTGGGGTTTTAATCGGTTTAGTAAACGTTTTAAACCCTTCAGCCTTTAATTTAGCCTGTAATGCTTTAACGTTTGCAACATGTGAAAAACTACCTAATTGAATAACATAGGCCATACTCGTTAGGTTTTCATCACTTTTACGTGGTGCAATTGGCTCTGGCTTAGCTTGAACAGGCGCTTTTGTAATTGGTGTAGCTTTGGGTTCTATAGTTGCTTCAACAACTTTATCTTCCACAGCGTAATCACTCTCATCCTTCGCGCTTTGCTGCTCAAAAGCTTCATCGTCAGCTTGAATGTCTTCAATTTCATCTTGCTTTAGTGGCTCAGCATTAGCCATATTTTCATCAATTGACTCTTGAAGATCGATTGTTTTGAACTCAGGGCGGTCTGGGATCGCTTTAAAGCCTTCTTTATAATGCACTTTTTCGCCATCGAGTATATTAGGGATAAACACAATTGCTGCGATCACCACTATACTTGTTCCGACTAAGCGATTAATAAAACTTGAGTTCACCGACATCCTCTCTATTTTTTAAAGTAATTAATAGCGCCAGCAACTGTAAAAAATGAACCAAATATAATCAACATAGTATCACTTTGTTGTTCTGGTAAAATTACATTCAGTGCTTGTGCCACACTATCATAGCTATTAATAGTATTATGATGAGACAATTTCTGCAGTGCATTTTGTAAATTACTTGCAGTGTCACCTCGCGGGCCACTTAAGCTCGCTAATGACCACTCATCAACCAAGTGACTTACTTCTTTAAATACACCCGCTTTATCTTTATCAGCAAGCATAGCGGCTAATGCATGAATTTTAAAGCCTTTATCTTTATAGCTTGATAACTTATTGGCTAAATAACGCGCCGACTCAGGGTTGTGTGCTACATCGGTAAAGACTAAAGGCTCAATACTTAACTGTTGAAATCGCCCTTCGACAACTAAATTAGCTAAACAACTTCGTATAATTGATTCACTAGGTAATAAGTTTAAAACACTTAGCGTAGTTAATGCGGTAGCTGCATTTTGACACGGTATTGCAGGCTTATCTATTTCAAAATTATGTTCTTTATATTGCCAATTAAAGCTCTCAGCATTTTCTTTAAAAATAAAGTCACTGCCCGACAGCGTCATGTTGGCATTAATTTCTTTACCATAATCAGTCATTGTGTGAGGAATATTTAAATCCCCTATAATAGCGGGCGTATTTTCACGAAAAATACCGGCTTTATCATAAGCCACTAACTCACGGGTATCACCTAAGTACTCTTTATGGTCTAAGTCTATAGTCGTGATCACGCTTGCAAAGGGAGTGACTATATTTGTGGCGTCAAAGCGCCCACCTAAACCAACCTCTAGCAATACATAATCGACGTTACAGCGTTTAAAAATTGCCAACGCACCCAAAGTACCATATTCAAAATAAGTCAGAGGAGTGTCTTTACGGCCTTGCTCAAGCTGGTGAAAAGCATCTATATGAAATTGGTCTGCCAATTCTTCCCCATTAACTCGTACACGCTCGTTATAACGAATTAAATGTGGAGATGCGTAAGTACCCACATTGAAACCTTGCGCTAGCAATAGCGACTCTAAGCAGCGTGCTGTGGTGCCCTTACCGTTTGTACCGGCAATAAGAATAATTTTACTTGGAGTGTTTAACAGGCCAATATTGTTAGCAACATTAGCAACTCGTTCTAAGCCCATAGCAATGTTAGCTGGGTGAACACTTTCTAAATAAAAAAGCCAATCATCAAGGCTTGATGATTGGCTAGGAGTTTTTTTTGTCATAGCGTGTAATCAGTAAAGCTGAAATTTACGCTACTCTATGCTCTTGTTCCGTAGAAGGCAAGTTCATAAATTTAGCTAAAATGCGTGCAAGGGTATCGCGCATTTCACGGCGGTCAATAATCATGTCAATTGCACCGTGTTCAAGCAAAAATTCACTACGCTGAAAGCCTTCAGGTAATGTTTCGCGAACAGTTTGCTCAATAACACGAGGACCCGCAAAACCAATTAATGCTTTAGGTTCTGCAACGTTAATATCGCCCAGCATAGCAAGTGATGCAGATACACCACCCATAGTTGGGTCAGTCATGACTGAAATAAACGGAAGACCTTTTTCAGTCATTTTTGCAAGTGCAGCACTTGTTTTAGCCATTTGCATAAGCGACATAAGCGCTTCTTGCATGCGTGCACCGCCTGATGCAGAAAAACAAATAAGCGGCATGTTATGCTCTAAACATTGATCAACAGCATCAACAAAGCGAGCGCCAACAACAGAAGCCATTGAACCACCCATAAACGAGAACTCAAATGCTACTGCTGCAACTGGAATACCTTTTAATCGGCCTTTCATAGCTACAAGTGCATCTTTTTCACCACTTGCTTTTTGGGCTGCACTGATACGATCAGAGTATTTTTTAGAATCTTTAAACTTAAGAATGTCTTTAGGCTCATGTTGTGTGCCAAGCTCTTGACGGTCACTTTCATCTAAAAAGTGCTCCAGGCGCTTACGGCCACTAACACGCATGTGGTGGTCACACTTAGGACATACGTTTAATGACTTTTCTAATTCAGCTTTATATAAAATTGAATCACACGATGTGCACTTAGCCCAAACACCTTCTGGGATTTCTTTACGACCTGATGATTTTGTCGTTTTAGGTAAGATTTTTTCTAGCCAACTCATTTGCAACTCTCTTAATGCTGTTCTGTGTCGCGAGCCTGCCAATAGCAATTAGCAGACAAATTTTTTCAATTAAAACATGAATTACACTAACGCGGTATAAAAAACTGGTCTTAGTAGTTAAAAGTGTTCATAAAAAGCACTAACGACAACCATAACTAAATTTCAGCGTCAGGTAAAAACAATGGACCTAAAGGCATTTTAGGAATATTAAACTCTTCAGGATAATCGACATCAACCAAGTATAAACCTGCAGCTTTAGCTGTAGCACTTGCTTTAGCACGCTCTTTACAATCAAGTAATTCTTTCAACCAAATAGGCTGTTGCTTATGTATGCCAATATCCATCAAGCTCCCCGTTATATTACGTACCATGTGATGTAAGAACGCATTCGCCTTAATATCAATAATAACGTAACACCCTTGGCGCTGTACCGATAAATGATGAATAGTACGAGTCGGTGTATTCGCTTGACAATGGATCGCTCGAAAAGATGTAAAATCGTGTGTCCCGATCAAATACTGACAGGCTTCCTGCATTTTAACTTCATCTAATGGGTGATGAAAATGCGTAACCCCTTCGCTTAACACTGCTCCTCGAAAAGGAGAGTTATAAATAATATAGCGGTATCGGCGAGCGGTTGCACTAAAACGAGCATGAAAATCGACAGCAACTGGTTGTGCAAAGCGAATAGCAATATCTTTAGGCAATAAGGTATTCATACCCATTGTAAATGCGACCATGTCACGCGAAGCTTCAGTTTCAAAATGTATTATTTGACCTGTACCGTGCACACCCGCATCAGTTCGCCCCGCACATACTACTTCAACTGGGTGATTACAAATACGCGACAATGCCTTTTCTACTTCTTGTTGTACGCTATTTACATGTGATTGACGTTGCCACCCACTATAGCGTACGCCGTTGTATTCAACTCCAAGTGCTACTCGCATAATTACTGCTTTACCTACTGTGCTAATGAACACGGCATTTTATGCTATCTCTCGACGCAATAAAAGGAGGTGTGCGGTAATACCCTTTTTATTAAAAACATGAACATTTTAATGAATCAAATAACTTAATAATTACGATGTAAATTATTCTTTTATAACAATTACATACTATAAAATTCGCTTCATTAATGCGTTGCTTTTCCTTGTTATAATTAAACTAACATCCATAAAAAAACCCTTAATTAGAATAACCAATTAAGGGTTTTTTTAACAATTTGTTATTTTAGTTTCGCTTTTAAACTAAGTGCCTCTTCTTGAACTTCTTCTGGGCCTTTGTTGATGACATCCTCAATGACCTTGAGCGCAGAATCAAAATCATCAATTTCAATATAAGCACGCGCTAAATCTAGTTTAGCTGAGTAGCCACCACTTTCAGCATCAACATCGGTTGGGTTATCACCAGCAAGTAATGCATCAAACTCACTCAAACCGACATCCATATTAACGTCGGTGTAAGGTTCGTGTTCAAGTTCAGCCTCTTCACTTTCTTCTAATAATGAATCTATATCTACAAATTCATCATTATCAAGTTGCTCAATATCACTACTTTCAACAAGTGGCTCTTTTGTAGTTAATGAGCCATCTTCCTCTAAGTCTTCTTTTAGCAAGCTGTCAAAGTCGACATCAAATTCACTGCTATCCTCAGCGCTTAATTCTTCAGGCTCCGCTAACTCACTAAGTAATGAATCAAAATCAGTTTGCGTCAAATTTGACATAAACTCTTCATCAAGTTCATCGTCAGAGCTAATATCAGTGCTACCTGCTTCATCTGAGTTTGTTAACTGTGCTTCGCGCTCTGCATTTGTTTGCTCTTGCTGCTCGTCTGATAACTCATCAGTTAGCGCTTGCTCTAAAGTATCTTCGTCAAACTCAACATCTAAGTCAGAAAAATCGTCTTCAATTAAAATTTCATCATCAAAATCGTCTTCTAAACTATCTAAATCAGTATTTTCAGAAAGCGCAATTGATAAGTCCTGCTCAGCTTGGCTGGAAGCGACTCCCTGCGCCTCACCGTCTAAATCATCACCTTGTAATTCTTCGGGAGTAAATGGCAACTCACTTTCTAGTGTTTCTTGAACTTCATCAAGGTTAAGAGGTTTGGTATCCTCTTCTATACTAACTGGTTCAACAGAATCAATTCCGTCATTAATTTCTTGCAGTAAATCATCATCAAACGACTCGTCTTCAACCTTAGCTTCTGATTCAGAGAAGTCATTATCAAAATCATCTTCTAAGCTATCTAAGTTAGCATTTTCAGAAAGCGCATTTGCGAGATCTTTCTCTGTTTGGCTAAGTGCTACTGCATTTTCTTCACTCGGTGTATCTTCTTTAGGTTCTTGCGGCTCAAACGAAGGTTCATTCTCCAATAATGAATGATCATCATCTAATTCAAGTTCAGGATATTCATCTAACTCTTCACTTGGCGTTATAAGATCGCTATCAAGCTGCTCTTCAATTTTTGTAAGATCTGAGTCATCGTCGCCCGCTAACGGATCGTCGCCAAGATCTACTTCTATTTCTTCAAGATCGTCGTCAAGCTCATCTAAAGACCAATCTGGTGTTTCTATATAGTCATCATCCGTCGCTTGTTGTAGCTCATTTAAAAGCTCATCAACGCTCTTTAAAGTATCATCTGTATATTCTTCAAGCGCATCTTCAGGATCAAGAAGCGACTCTGATGTATCTGAAAAATCATCAACCGTTACATCTATAAGTTCAGATTCTTCTTTAAGCTCAGGCTCTTCTGCAAGTTCAGGCTCATTGTAAAGCTCGGGCTCTTCTTCAAGCTCAGGCTCTTCTTCAAGCTCAGGCTCTTCTTCAAGCTCAGGCTCATCGTCAAGCTCGGGCTCTTCATTTAATGATGAAGCAAGCGACTCAATATCATCAACATTTAATTCTTCTTGAGCATCTGCTAAATCCTCAACTGAGTCTGCCAATGCATTATCAATTTCTGAATCTCTTACATCTGAATTTTTTACTTCATCATCAATTAGGTTATCTATATCGTCTAAATCAAAGCCATCACTTTGTTCAACTAATGAATCATTTGCAGCATCAACTGCAGCCTCATCAATTAGGTTATCAATGTCGTCTAAATCAAATTCGTCACTTTCCTCAACTAATGAATCATTTGCAGTATCAACTGCTGCCTCATCAATTAAGCTATCTATGTCGTCTAAATCAAAGTCGTCACTTTCCTCAACTAATGAATCATTTGCAGTATCAACTGCTGCTTCATCAATTAAGCTATCTATATCGTCTAAATCAAAGTCGTCACTTTCCTCAACTAATGAGTCATCTGCAGTATCAACTGCAGCCTCATCAATTAAGCTATCTATGTCGTCTAAATCAAAGTCGTCGCTTTCTTCTAGAAGTTCATCTTCGTCGAGTAACTCTGCATCAAGTGAGTCATCTACCACATCACTTTTTGGGTCATTCGCCTCATCAATTAAGCTATCTATATCGTCTAAATCAAAGTCGTCGCTTGTATCAAGTTCAGCTGAAGTGTTATTTGAGGTATCTAATTCTGTTGATGTTTGATCTAATAATTCATCTATATCAAAATTATCTTCATCTGCAAGCTCTTCACTTAAAGCCGCCATTTCATCATGAGATTCTAAGCTGTCATCCTCTAAAGCTTCGCTTGTTTGCGGTGCATCAAACTCAGGTAGACTATCGTCTTCATCAAACAAGCTATCTAAATCGTCATTAGTTAGGATTTCATCATTGTTAATTGAGTCATCAGATAAGTCTAAATCTATATCTTCAGCGTTTTCATCTGAAGGTTGATCAAACCCTTGCTGCATAAAAATATCGAGCTCATCATCGTCATCGGTATTTTCATCATCAAAAACAATGTCATCGCTTAGCAAGCTTTCGAGCTCATCCTGATCAAGTAAATTTTCGTCGCCAGAAAAATCATCTAAGCCGTCGTCTAAATCATCATTAGGCAACATATCACTTTCGAGACTATCATCTAATTGAACACTCAAGTCATCTAAAGGGTCAGGTACAATTGGATCGTCATTTAAGCTTGGGCCTAAATCATCATCGCCAGTATAAGTTGGGGTTTGTGGTAAAAAGTCATCATCGTTTTGCGGCTCTTCTTGATTACTTGCTCGTTTGCGTAAAAACATAACGATTGCAAAAATAATCAGTAACCCAGGAATAAACATTAACAAGCCCAGTACTATGGGATTTGAAAATAATGAGCCAAAATCAAATGACTCTTTTGGTATTACTTCTTGTTTTTTTTGTTGGGCAATAATCTCGTTTTGTTTAACAATGAGTTCTTTTAACTGATTTTGAATTTCGCTGTCTTGTCCTAATTGCAAACGTAAGTTTTCGAGCTCTTTAGATATTCCTGATAACTGTTTTTTAAGATTATTATTTTCGACTAAAATCTCTTCTACATTACTAACTGAGCTTTTAAACTGTTGTTGTAACTCAACAAGCTTAGTACCTTGCTCTGTTTTTATTTCATTTAATTCTTTCTGTATCTCTTTTTTAGCATCGTCTACATCAATTTTACGCGCTTGAGTTACTTTTGTTTGCGCTGAGTTAATTTCGCTTTGTGTAAGCGTGCCATTTTTTTTCTTTTCCCATAATGCATCATCTTGCTCAGAGCGTTGCTTTGCGAGCTGCGTATTTACAGCTTTTATTTCGGCTAAGGTAGGGATTTTTAAATAGGCACCATTTTGAATGTGATTAAGATTTTGTTCTAAAAATGAATCGGGATTTTTGTTATACAAAGCCTGCATAACTTGATAAATACTGACAGAATTGTCTGGGCGCACTTTAGCTGCTATACGCCAAAGCGTATCAGTTGGTTTAATTGGCCCAATTGATCGCCCTTGCGCACCATAGTCAACGCCTTTAGGCCCCTTTAATTGGGTACTGTCCTGAGAGTAAACTGGCGTTACTATCAATGCAGACGCTAATATAATAAGTGTAGCTAAACCGCGCATGCTGATCCTTTAATATTTAAATATTAATAAAACACCTAAAACTTAAGTGCATAAATATTGTTTATTATTGCTATTATCAGCCAAATGACTGACTCGCATTTATTATTACAATCTATTTTTATTGCAAGCTCTATTCCAATTACAAACTATAAACCAGTTAGAGCGTAATATCCATCGCAACACCTTGAAAATAAATGCCTTAAAACATCTTTATAAATAACAATTTATTGAGTGTTATCAATCAGTTTTTGTATTTTTAAAATTAAACGGCAAAAATTTGACAAGCTATATAAACAAAAAGCGGCAAACAACTACTGTTTACCGCTTCAAAAGCATGTTTAGCGCAATTAACTATTACATGTAATTGGCAATAAGCTCTTCTGCAATTTGAATGCTATTAGTTGCAGCACCTTTACGAGTGTTGTCACTTACAACCCACATGTTTAATCCATGTGGATGAGAAATATCAGCACGTAATCGACCTATATACACAGTATCGTTACCACTAGCGTCAGACACTGCTGTTGGGTAGTCACCTTCATCATCAATTAGCTCGACACCAGGCGCGTCTTTTAAAAGTTGTTTAACGTGTTCAAAGTCATAAGGCATGCGCGTTTCAATATTAATTGATTCTGAGTGCCCAAAAAATACGGGAACACGTACACACGTTGGGTTCACTGCAATAGTGGTATCACCCAAAATTTTATGAGTTTCGTTTACCATTTTCATTTCTTCGCGCGTATAGCCATTATCTTCAAAGCTATCAATTTGAGGAATAACGTTAAATGCAATTTGCTTTGGGAATACTTTATTATCCATAGGGCGTGCATTCATCAAATTAGCTGTTTGCTTTGCAAGTTCATCAACCGCGTCTTTACCTGCACCCGATACAGCTTGGTAAGTAGATACATTAATACGGTCTATTCCGTAAGCATCATAAATTGGTTTAAGTGCTAACATCATCTGAATAGTTGAACAGTTAGGGTTAGCAATAATATTACGATTTCTAAAATCAGCTAGGCTTGAAGCATTAACTTCTGGCACCACGAGTGGTATTTCAAAATCATTTCTAAAGTGCGATGTATTATCGATTACAATACAGCCGGCTTCAGCAGCAATAGGAGCATATTTTTCAGATACACTGCCACCAGCAGAAAACAAACCTATATGCGCTTGGCTAAAGTCAAAGCCTTCAACGTCAAGTACTTCAATGGTCTCACCACGAAACTTTATATCTTCACCTGCGCTGCGGCTGCTAGCAAGTAAAAAAAGCTGATCAACAGGAAACTTACGATCTGCTAGCGTTTCAATGATTTGACGGCCTACTAAACCAGTAGCGCCAAGTACGGCAACGTTATATTTTTGCGACATATTTCTTCCTCTATAAACGACATTAAAACAACATCGTTAGTTAAATAATTATTCAGCTATACTAAAGCCAAGCTGGCTAAGTGCTGCTAGTTGTGGGCTATCACCTTGTAGAAATAAGGTGCTAAATTCTCGCCTTATAGGATAGTTTTTACGTAAACTATCGAAGCCGTCGCTCTCTAGGCGACGAAGTAAAATTCCGTCATCGCGGCGAACGTCATAAATTAAATGCACTAAACGAGCAATATCTTGCTCATTAAGGCTTTGCGTAACAGTTGCATTTGTAACGGCTGGTGTTGGTAAAAAATCATCCAACGATTTAATCGCCTCAACACCTTTGAGCTGACACAGTTTTTGATACAACATTTGTGTACCACGAGCTTTCCCCTCAAGTGTATGCCCTGCAATGTGCACACTAGCGTAACGAACATGCTCTAGTAATTCAGTTAAAATATTGGGTTCTTTCTCCCATACATCAAGTACTAAATCTAAATCAGCCCCAGCTTCCATTACCTCAAGCAATGCTTGGTTATCAATTACATCGCCACGGCTTGCATTAATTAGCGTGGTTCCTGGCTTAAGTGCTTTTAAACGCTCTTTACCCATCATGTGCAGTGTTTTGTGCTCGCCACTTTTAACAAGGGGAACGTGAAAAGTAACAACATCTGATTGCGCTAATAACTCGTCAAGCGCTACATGTTCTTGTAGTAAGCCTTGTTCGTGCTTAATCGGATCGCACAGCAGTACAACTACGTTGAATGCTTTTAATTTTTGCGCCAAACATGTACCAATGTTTCCCATCCCTACAATACCAATTGTTTGACCACACAATGGACGCGCATTTTCTTGGCTTAATGCAAATAAGCTACTAATTACATATTCAGCTACAGCAACCGCATTACAACCAGGTGCACTTGTAAAAGCAATATTTCTGTCATGTAGTAATTGCGTATCAATATGGTCAATGCCGATTGTGGCAGTACCTACAAAGCTCAACTTGTTAGCTTGTACCAAAAGTTCATGATTAACATTTGTCACCGAACGAGTAAGAAGAACATCTACATCTATTAATTGTTCAGGCGTTAATTTACGACCATCAAAACGCTCAACCTCACCAAAGTCTGCAAAGTACTGCTCAACTAAAGGCATATTTTGATCGGCAAGAATTTTCATTACAGAGTCCGTTTGGCAATTAAGAGGCCCCATTGTAACGAACAACCTAGCCTTTACACAAACTAAAAAGGTGCATTATAGTTAATACAAACACTCAAAAATGGAGATGTGGATTGTTTTAAATCAGCAATTAAAATTAGGAATTTAAACGATGCAAATAATAACCTTACTATTGAATACACAAAGGCCGAATCACAGCATGATTCGGCCTTTATTATGCAAAATAAACTTCAATTACATTATATTTTATTTACTTGATTTTAGTTTATAGCTCAAAATCTTTTTTGAATTTCAAACCAAATTCACTTCGATCATTACTACGCATTACGCCAACAAAACCTGATTGTTGTAGACGACCAACATCGTAAACTTCGTTTAGAACGTTTTCACCATACAGTGTAATTTCCATATCGCCATATGGATTAGTGTAGGAAATATTAAAACCAACTAGTTCACGAGAATCAATGGTCTCACTTTGGTTATAAACTGATTGCCCTTGCATTTCGCTTCGGTACGAATAGTTAGCATTAAATGCAAGTGTTGCGCCGCTCTCTAAATCCATAAAGTAAGAAGGTGCAACCATAACAGTCCAGCGTGGTGTAAGTGCAGGTGAATCGCCTTTACCTATACCTTGTACACCCTCAGCCACTTCTGTGATTTCAGAATCTAAATAACCAACTGCACTGCGAATAGTAAAGTCATCAGTAATAGCGACTGTTGTTTCAAGCTCAATACCTTGTGCTTTAGACTGGCCCGCATTTTCTACAATTGTTACAAAACCGCCACCTGCTGTTGGGTCTGAAAATGGTAATGCTAAATCAGTGTAATCAGTCACAAATACCGCAAGCATCATAGATACATTTTCGTGTACTTGGCCTTTTAGACCCATTTCGTAGTTAACCGCTTTCGTTTCGTCAAATGATACAAACTGGTCTGGTCCACCAAATGGGCGCGGTGGAAAACCACCTGTTTGGTAGCCTTTTTGAATCTGGCCATACACATTCATATTATTGCTAAGCTGATAAGATGCATTTACATCCCACGTAACTGCATCAAAATCTGCACTTACATACTTACGAGTAGGAAATGATGGGAATATAGCATTTGCATCTTTTTCATCTTTTGAATAACGAAGACCACCACCTACCGTTAAATCGTCAGTTAAATCGTAGCTTGCATTAAAGTAGGCTGCGTAAGAATTAGTTTCTTGGTTAATTTCAAAATCGCCGTAACCACCAAATGATTCTGTTACTCCGTCATTCAATAAGCCATTGGGTGTATTAAATGGGCTGAATACAAATGGGCCTGAACGTGTAAAGCCATCTTCATTAAAAAAGTAAAGGCCTGACACAAAGTCCATATTATCAAATGTTGCATTTAGTTGAATTTCAAACGAGTACTGATCAGCTCCGCCCTCTTCTGGAAACTCAGATAAGTTTAAAGGTGATGCGTCGTCATCTAGGCCACCTTCATACTCAGATGTACGGTAGCTTGAGATAAACTTAGTAGTATAAGTATCGTTAATTGCCCAATCAGCCGAGAACGATGTGCCCCAACCTGAGTAAGAAGTTGATTCAATACCTGCAACGGTTGTACCTAAATCATCAGGGTCTGATGGAATTAAATCTTGAGTCAATAATGGGAAGTCGCCATTAAACACATCGTTTGCATCTAGCGGGTCAGTTAATTCAATTGTGTAAGGCGATTGACCTGACTCGTTATCAACTCCATCTAAAGCAAAAGTGAATGCTAAATCGCTGTTCACTTGCCATTTAAGGGCTACACGACCACTGAATTCCTCTTCCTCACCAATTTCTTTCTCTGGATTTGCTAAATTAACAGCTTCACCAACACCATCACGTGTTTTGTAAGATGCACTCGCAGACATACTTACATCATCTGTTAGTGAGTTATTAAAATAAACATCACCAGCAATACGTCCACGACTTCCCAGCTTAGCTGAAGTAGTTACAATACCTTCATCACCAGGTTGCTTTGTAATTACATTTACAGCGCCACCTAATGTATTACGACCATATAAAGTACCTTGTGGACCACGAAGCACTTCAACACGCTCAACATTGGGTAATGATAAATTAGAACCCATTTGACGACCTAAATAAACGCCATCTAAGTATACGCCTACACCTGGATCAGTAGTTATTATGTGATCTTGCAGACCGATACCACGAATGAACACAGACGCATGTGCTGCATTACCAACACCGTAACGGGTGATGTTTAAGTTTGGAACATATTTACCAATATCTTCAAGATTACTCATATTGGCTTTATCAATTAAGTTCGCCCCAATTGATGTGATAGCGGTTGGAGATTCAAATAAGCTCTCTGTACGTTTACGAGCTGTGACTTCGATTTTTTCAAACGCGTCTTGTTTTGCGGTTGTTTTAGCTTCTTCAGCATTTACTGAAGTAGATAGTGCAGCGACAATTGCTAGGCTTAACTGTGAGAGTGTGCGTAGTTTCAAAATATTCTCCAAAGGATACCGTAAATTGTTTATTATGCATTTACTGGTGCAACCAGTAAATTTTGGGCATAAAAAAAGATGCGTGGTAGCATCTTTCCTCTGGAAGGGCATTATATTACACAATTGTGAATTTATGTATTTATTTTTTGGTAAAAATGCAAATGTTCCTATAAAGGAAAGGTTAACACGTTGCAGCAATACTTACTTTTTACGCTATTACTGCATAAAACCTCACTCTACAAATATATGTTATCAAATTAAATTGGTTGCAACTTTTCTTAATATTTTTACTTAAAATCATAAACCTGCATTAAAAATATCAGGTATCCCTCTTCAAAAACCAATAGTAAAGTATTAATTTAATTAATTTTTACTACTAACTTGCTAAATTGATTAGATATAGCTCTATTTCACTTCTATAATATGCTCGAATCAACATCTAATTAACTAATAGGAAATACATATGAAAAAGCTATCTGTAGCAGTAGCATTATGTGCGGCTTTAGCAACAAACTATGCTAGCGCCGAAGTTCGAATTAATGGCTTTGCATCAATTGTCGGTGGAAAGAGCCTTGATAGCGACAGTACCTTATATGGATATGATGATGACATTTCATTTAAAAACGAAAGCGTCTTTGCATTACAGCTATCAGCTGACCTTATGGAAAAGCTAACGGCAACAGCTCAAATTGTTGCTCGTGGTGAGAATGATTTCGACGCAGAATTTGAATGGGCCTACGTAACTTATGAATTAAGCGACGAGTTACAAATTAGCGCGGGTAAAATGCGTGTACCTTTTTACCGTTACTCAGATTTTATTGATGTAGGTTACGCTTACCGCTGGGTACGCCCGCCTCAATCTGTTTATAGCATTCCTTTTTCTACCTATGAAGGTTTAAGCTTATTGCACAATACACAACTTGGTGATTGGGATTCAACAGTACAAGTCATGTACGGTAGTTTTGATGGTGAAATAGACGCAATCACTGAAAAAACTCAAGCTGAGCTTAATGATTTTGCTGGCATTAACTGGACGCTTGCATACGACTGGTTCAGTGTTCGTGCTGCATATTTGATTGCTGAATCATCATTTGCACTTGACGGAACAGACCCCAGCGGCGCTGCATTAAATGGATTAGAAGCTGCACTTCGCGCAAACAGCTTAAACACGTTAGCTGACGATATTGCAATAAACGAAGATGACAGCAGCTTTTTCGGCTTTGGCTTCTCAATTGATTATGATAATTTCTTATTTGATGCTGAATATACACAATTTGAAGTAGAAAACAGTATTTTGACTGAGCAAACACAATATTATGCATCTGTAGGTTACCGCTTGGATGACGTTATAGTCCATTTTACGTATGAAGATAATGACGATAAGCATGATGCATCTCGCTTTGACCCTATCGCAGCAGTACCGAGCCTTAATGCAGCTATAAACGGTGCCTTGACAGGTGTTCAAGCGCAAAGCAATGTATACACTATCGGCGCGCGTTACGACTTTCACCCTTCTGCAGCGTTTAAAATCGATTTTAGCCGCTTTGAAGACGATGTAACTGATACAGAAACTGATGTTGTTGCTGTTGGCGTTGACCTTGTATTTTAATTGGAGCAAATAATGAAAAAATTAATTTTAGCTAGTGCACTTTCATTGTGCTCAATTAATACTTTTGCAGAAGTTGCGGTAATAGTTAACGCTGGTAACGCAAATGCTTTAGATGCAGATACAATTAAAAAGATATACCTTGGTAAAGCCAAGTCATTTGGTGATGGTACTAAAGTAAATCCAGTAAACCAAGATGGAACCGCTGCAGCAGATGAGTTTAACGATAAAGTTGTAGGTAAATCTGGCAGTCAGCTTAATGCTTACTGGTCTAAACTTGTATTTACAGGTAAAGGTACACCACCAGAGAAGTTAGGCTCAGATCAAGCTGTCATAGATTTTGTAGCAGCTAATGCTGATGCTATCGGCTATGTAGATAGCGCAAAAGTGAGTGGCAACGTAAAAGTAGTTGCGACCTTTTAACCGTTTAAATCGGTAAATTAAAAAACCACCAAATGGTGGTTTTTTTGTGCCTGTAAAAAGTTATATCAATTAGCTTAATTAACTAAGCTGTTAAAAATATGGGAAACGCGTTAATAAGCAAGGTAAAAGTTTGTTATCCAATTCATCAATGTAAATAGTACAGTTAGCGTCCAGTCTTGCACTTTAAAATGCTCTGTTATTGCAGGTCGGTAATACCTACTAGCCTACAAAACAAAAAAGCCTCCACTTGGAGGCTCTATTGGTGTAAATTTTACGTATATTACTCAATTCTAAATTTGGCTGTTGCATCTAGCAGGTTATCTGATAAGTAATGTAGATTTTTAGCTACATCTCTTACAGCTAGTAATGAATCCATGGTATCTTCAAAAGAAACATGCATATTAGAAACATTTTCTACAACCATGGCTGCAACCGATGTTTGCTCTTCTGTCGCTGCTGCAATCTGAGAGTTCATACCGTTTATTTCTAACATTTGCTCTGCTATTTTTTCTATTGATATACCTGTTTTTTCAGCCGCTGTTGCATTATCTGTAGCCATATCACGAGCAGAAGTCATGGCAGTAACCGAGTCATTAGCAGCCGTTGTCAGTGCTCCTAACAACTCTCTAATCTCATTTGTAGAATGAGCGGTACGTGATGCAAGCTCTCGTACTTCATCAGCTACTACCGCAAACCCACGACCATGTTCGCCAGCGCGTGCTGCCTCAATAGCTGCGTTTAGAGCAAGTAAGTTGGTCTGTCTCTTATACACATCTGACGCTGCCGACGAGCGATCTAGTGTAGAT
>OJEI01000151.1_pt1 | contig 18341 bp, 15 predicted proteins | sample 1593541 | NCBI WGS metagenome assembly OJEI01 (sample SAMN05416799, study PRJEB24817) | seawater metagenome | isolation source: Sea water | place: Canada:Atlantic | collected 2013-11 | reverse complement strand
AGAGACAGATCTTTAAAATTAAGTGGTAACAGATTTTTTCACTTTTTCTTTATAACTTCGACTAACTTTCAACTCTTTACCATTTGACATAACTAAGTAATATTCACCATTAAGTTGACTGCAAAACTTATCAACATAACTTTTATTGACTATGGTGGAGCGGTGGCTTCTCAAAAATCGTCTGGGGTCTAACACTTCTTCGAGTTGCTTCATGGTTTTACGTAAAATATGAGTATTATCATGCGTATGAACACACATATAGTCGCCAGCAGCATCTATCCATAAAATGTCTTTTACTGGTACCCTACTAACTTCACCTGCATCTTTTATCGCAAGTACATCAGAGTAGCTTGATATACTAACAGGTTCATTGTTTTCTAGTTCTTGGAGGATTTTTTCACAATCATTACCCGTAACATCACTAACAAGTCTTACGAGTTTAGATTTATGCTTCGCGTTGACTTCACTGCTGATGTTCTGACGAATTTTATCTAAAGTTTGTGCAAGTCGTTGTTCATCGGCAGGCTTTAGTAAATAGTCTTGTGCATGTACTTCAAAAGCTTGCATAGCATATTGATCGTAAGCAGTAACAAATACCACCATAGGCAAATCCAAACCTTGATCCAATATAGCCTCAACCACTCCAAAGCCATTCAAGCCTGGCATTTGAATATCAAGAAATAACAAATCAGGCTGGAAAGTTTTAACCGCCTCTAATGCTTCTCTTCCATTGCTGCACTGTGCAACAATGTTTATATCTGGATGTTCTTGTAAACGAACCGCAAGACCTTTTCTAGCCAAAGGTTCGTCATCAACAATTATTGTGCTGAGTAGCTTGCTCATATTCGGCCGCCAACTTCATAGGGAATTCTTATGCTGATTTTAACACCAGTTGGTACATTGTTGGCAACAACTAAAGAAAAATCATTCTGATACAAGGCTTGTAAGCGTTCTCGCGTATTGACCAAACCTACACCATTTTCTCGAAATAGATTACCATTTTTAATATCTGCACCTGGGCCATTATCAGCCAATTCTATTAGTAAATCGTTACCAAAACGACGTACTGATATATTGATGGAACCACCTTCTTCCTGCACGGCAACAGCATGTTTAATTGCGTTTTCAGCTAGAGGTTGCAGTATCATGCTAGGCACTAAAGCTAGATTACAGTCAGTAGCAACTTCACAAATCACTTGTAAACGTTCTTCAAAGCGTACTTTTTCAATATCTAAATACAGTCTTAATGCTTGTAGCTCACTATCGAGGGTTACCCGCTTCATTGGATCTTTATCAAGTGAATAGCGTAAAAACTCACTTAGTTTAGTCACCATACCATTAGCTGTTTTATTTTCTTCGACCAAAATTAACGTTGATATAGCATTTAGGGTGTTAAACAAAAAATGTGGATTTAACTGATAACGCAACATTTTTAATTGGGCTTGATGAGCAACATTATTGGCACGCAATACGTTTTGCTTTTCTTTTTGCAGCATTTGATAGTACTTAGTACCAAAGTATAAACCACTCCAGCTTAAAATAATGAAGAAAGAGAGGAGACTGTTTTTGGTGTAATAAAGCCAAAAATCAGGTCTGTAACCGTGCTTGTATATTTCCCAGTAATTAATATTTTTAACTACCTGCCAAAGCACCCCCGTACAATAGGAAGTTAAAATAACCACGAAGGCTATTTTTAACGGGGTAAAATTCCAGACACGACGATATATATATCTAAGAGGAGCAGTAAACAACCAACCCGCATAGGCATTTAATAAAATAATAACAAGGAAAATATCGCGTAAATCATGCAGCAAAGAACCTAGGTAATGTACCAAGGCAAAGCCACACCAACCAGCAGTGTGTACTAGCCAAAATAAGCGATTTCTATTTTCTATAAATTCTTTCCAATTCACATAAAAGACCTATTAGTGAGATTAGGGTAATTATGCGCTATGCAACTTACTCTCGCACTACCACTAGTCTTAAGATTAATACGGCTTATCTCATTTGATCTAAAATCGTATTTGCTTGTGAATAACAGACCGATAATAACGACATCTGATTTTCAGCTAAAATTTTGTAGCTTTGCTGCTTGTTAGCTTGATATTTAGTGAAATACCACAAGTAATTGACTAATATGGATAAATCATAGTAACACGTAACCGCATCACTGGATATATTTGCCTCAAACTGGCCGACACCTAGTATATTGTCGACAATTTCTGATAGGTTCTCGCAGTTGTTTGCACTACTTTTGTGTTGCAGGCCAAATAAATTAAATGTTTTAATTTTATTACGCTCAATCTCATTAACGGCCAATAACATTGCAATATCATATTCTCTGGGAGCAATACATGCACATTCAAAATCGATTAATTGATATAAAGCTGTCGAACTTTTATGCTCACTTTTTATTCGCATCGCATTAGCGAAATTAGCATCTCCATGGCACAACACCTTTTCGCTACTTAGCACTATATTAGTTATCTTACTTAAATTATGTTTTAACACCGCTAATAACGAATCTAGGCTATGTTTTAATGTTTCATCGCACTCTAAGTTGGTTAATAACGGCTTAATAGTGGTAAGAATATCTAAGGTGGGTATTGGCTGAGTTGTTGTTATTTGATCATCATTCGGTAGATTTAACCCTACTGATTTTTCAAGGCCAAAATGTTGGGTATTTGATTGCTTGTAATCAATAGTATGGCAGCGTGATATCAGCGCTAGCATAATGGCTATTTTTTCACTTTCGCTTACTGGTGCAGTATTTAAGCCCTCACCGACTATAAATTCGGTTATTAACCAGTTATGCCCTACATAAATTAAATCAGGTGATATACCTTGCGTAGCAGCTAGCTGAGCAACGGTTGCCTCAACGCTTTTAGAGTCGAGATACTTCGCGAAATATTTATTATTGTTATAAGCAACACAAAAACAAGGCTGACTTAACCCTGCTGCAATTATACTGATGTCATCTGCCCTAAGGTTTTTAAAACAAGGCAGCTGACATAGTTTTTGAATTAGAATTTGTTGATCCATGGTTATGAGCTCACATTCAAAGTAGATCTTGCTGTTTACTCAATTTATGTACTACTTAGCTGATAACTGAATTATTCATACAAATTTCGTCATGTTGTTGACGAAATTGCATTTTATAATACTTACGCCACTGCCAATAACCATAAATAGAAAATATAACGAATCCAGCAAATAAAGCAGCCGTTGGTAGCAAGCCTTTTTCAATATAAAGATAAATTGAAACTATATCTATAACAATGAAGTAGAGCCAATTCTCTATAACTTTTTGGGTAATTAAGTAAGTAGCAAATACTGAGAAAACCGTTGTAGCGCTATCAAGATACGGAAAATGTGCAGGAGTATAGTTTGCCATTAACCAACCCAAAGCTAAAGACACTAAAGCCAAGCTCACAATTATCAGGCTATGTCGCTTTAACGACCACTGACTATAGAGTAATGCTTTTGTTAATGTTTGATTTGTTGATTCAGTATTTTTATGCCAACAAAACCAACCATATAGCGCCATTAGTAGGTAATACAGCTGTAACAGGCTGTCCATCCACAAATACACGTTATAAAAAATAACTGTATATAATATGGTGCTAACTATGGCCGCTGGCCAACACCAAATATTTCCTTTTGCAGCTAACACAACATAGAGCACTGATGTTAATACCGCGAGTAACTCGAATAATGGCAAGGTAGTGAAATAATGAATAATCTCACTTGTTGCGCTCATTGAACTGTCCATTAAGACTCAGCTTCTACTTCAGAGCGGTCACCGCCAATAAATTTACAAATAAAAACAGCAGCATTCAGCTTTTGGTGTACATGCTTTATTTCAGTCATCACATGAGAGGTAGCAAGATCGTAGTCTCCAAATACTTGCGTGCTCATACCATTCGTTACAACCGTTAAGCCTTCAACTAAACGCAAACGTTTAATAAACGCCCAAATTTCTGTTTTAAACTTTTCTTCCGCCAATGGGTATAAGCTAATTTCAATTGATATTTTCATAATTACTACTTAATCATATTTAAATAAGGAGCACGCTAACCTTGATAAATGCGTGCTCGAGATAAGCTGTAAATCCAACTTATAGCAATTATTGCTAGATAAAAGCTAATAAATTGCAATACGTTGTAAGTTATAGCGTTTAAAAGTTGTAGTCAAATGTTGCGCCAAAAACTGCAGGTTCAGCCAATTGATAGTATGCTTTTGCCGTGTATTCATCTCGTGGATCATTACCAAAATAAAAGCCACGTGTTGCATACGTTTCATCAAATAAATTACGTGCCCATAATTTTACTTGCCAATCATCTTTAGTGTAACTAAGAGATAAATTTACAATCTCAATAGCTTCTGACTTTTCTTGATGGGTGTCAGAAAATAGAAACTCATCTTTACCGTCAACTGAAATATTTAATAGTAAATGATCTGACAGTTGATAATTCAAACCAAGGTTGAATTGATAACTTGGCGCATGCGCTTGTTCGTCTCCTGATTTATCATTACCATCTGAATCAATAAAACCTTTATATTCAGTATCTAACAGCCCTAAAGCGCCATAAAGTTCAAGTTCAGGTGTGATTTGCCAGCCAGCTTCTAGCTCTAAACCAAAGTTGGTCCCTGTTGCTGCATTACCTAAATATGAAACAAAGTCTGTACTACCATCTTCACGTAACGCTAAAGAAGAGGTACGCACTTGCATATCGTCTCTGTCCATGTAGAAAATAGCGCTGCGAACATAAGCTTGGTTATTTAATAAATTTACTTTATAACCTAGTTCGTAGTTCCATAAATATTCCGGTGAAAACTCACGTAAATCAGCGGGTAAACTTCCTTCTGTATTAGCACCACCAGCCTTGTAACCTCGATTAATGGAACCGTAAAATAGGTTATTTTTATCCATTTGATAAGACAACACAACTTTACCACCCACCATGGTATCGTTTGGTGAAAACGCTAGCATTTCACTGTCGTTGTAATCCGAGTTTCTTCGCTCTAACCTAAGACCTGTAGTAAGACTTAGCTTTTTATCAAGTTGGCTATCAAACTGAACAAATGCGGCAATATTATCGGTATCAAACGTTGATGTAAAATCAGCAGAAAGGTAAGTATATTTTCTTAATAAATCAGTTTTCTCTTGCTTGAAATACAAGCCTGTTACCCAAGCGGTACTCTTGTTGAAAATTTCTCCACCCGGCTTTGACACAGCTCTTAACTCAGCTGTAGCTGAGGTTTTATCACGAAAATACTGATCTTCTGAGCTATATTCCCAGTCGGGACGTATACCAACAAAAGCCCAATCTTCATCATAACCATAATCTAAAGTTGAGTCTGCGTAGCTAAAAATGCTCTCTAAGGTAAAGTCGTTAAAACCTTGATAAGTAAACGTTGTTGCTAGGGCTTTGGTGTCTTGACGATCAAAACCTGGTTGGTCAGATAATGTTTGACGAGTATTATCAAGTGAGAACGCATCATAACCATTATCAAAATCTGCAACAAAAGTTGTTATATCAATAGTTAAGTCGTCGGTTGCTTGAATAGCCAACTTACCACGCATAGTAAATTCATCGCGATTATTAGTATCGTCACGATTTAAAAAGTCATTCTCGATGAAACCATCGCTACTGTACTGCTCAACCGCCAAACGATAGTTTACTTTCTTTGTTGCCGGCCCTGATAATACCAAACCAGCACTGTAACTATCGTAATTACCAGCAGATAATCTAACTTTACCTTCAAAGGTATCGCTAGGTTTATTTGATGTAATATTTATCATACCCGCCATGGCATTAGCGCCAAAGCGTGTACCTTGCGGGCCACGGTAAACCTCTACTTGTTCAACGTCAAACGTTGACGCTATGCTACCAACACTTGAAAAATCAATACCATCAATAACTAAACCCACAGATGGGTTAATGGGTTCTTTAAATTGGCTACGTTCCCCAATACCACGAATTTGATAATATCGAGCACGTTGCGTACCACTAGAAAAATTAACATTCGGTGTGCGAGCAATAATCTCTTCTAAATTTTGTGCGTTTCGTGCATTAATTTCATCGCTGGCGATAACAGATAAAGAGCTTGCAGTTTTTTGTAGTGATGTTGCACGAAAGTCACCATCAATGGTGATGACTTCTGTTACGGGTGCAGCAATATCATTTGAAGTTTCTTCAGCAAATGTTGTTTGAGCAACAAGGCTAGTGAATATTGCTAAAGCAACAGGTGTTTTTATAAATGTCATTATGATCTCATAAATTCGACTAGGAATACGTTATGGGATCCGGCATATGGGAAGATAGCTTAAGGTGTATAAACTGTATAATTAACAGATACCTCAAGCACAATTCGAGGCAACAAAAGTTAACATACAGAATGGTAATACGATGAGCTTAACCATTCCTACGCCGGTACTATCCGGTTCAGGTTCTAAGGGTTCGCTTCGCATCTCAGCCATTAAAATCGTTAAATTTATCAGGCACCCCTTGGTTCGGTATGCATACTAACAATTTTTACTGGAAAGTACAGAGTAAAAACTTTAAAAGCTACAATTAACTCAGCTTGCTGCCTCTATTGAGTTAAATGATGCTAGCGCACTCACATCTTACAATAGTCGCTTAAATGCCTTAGCAATATTGAGGTTTTATAGATTGATTCGGGTTAACTATGAAGAACAATAGTGAGGAAAAACGAAGGGAAATAACGAGTAATACTACAGCAACTGTTTTGTCTCGCCTGAATATACACTCACCTCTGAGCATAAAAAATAACACAGAGGTGAAAATATAAATTAGATTTTAATCACTACACTTTATGAATCCAGCCGAATTTATCTTCATGCGTACCGTATTGAATTCCCGTTAATTCATCATACAAATGCTTAGATACTGGGCCGGTTTGGTTACTATTAATAATATGTTTATTACCTTTAAAACCAAGTTCTCCAACAGGTGATATTACTGCAGCAGTACCACAACCAAACACTTCAGTTATTTTTCCACTGTCAATATCTGCTAAGATTTCGTTTATATCTAACTTCTGTTCACTTACTTCATAACCAAGCGTAGGGGCTAGTTTTAAAATTGAGTCTCTAGTTATACCCGGTAAAATGCTACCGCTTAACGCAGGGGTTACTATCTTTTTCCCTTCGTAAACAAAGCATATATTCATCGCGCCAACTTCTTCTATATATTGGCCGTTAACTGCGTCTAACCACAACACCTGTGAATAACCAATTTTACTCACTTCTTCAGAGGCTAAAAGACTTGCAGCATAATTTCCACCTGTTTTAGCTTCACCTACACCACCTTTTACAGCACGTCGATATTCGTCAGAAACGAAAACGGCAATTGGGGTTAATCCGCCAGAAAAATAACTACCTGCAGGTCCTGTAATTATAAAGTGACTATAAGCACTACTAGCTCCAAGGCCAAGTTTAGGACTTGTTGCAATCATGGTTGGACGAATATATAAAGAGGCACCCTTTTGATCTGGCACCCAAGCCTTATCAATTTTTACTAATGATTTTATAGCGTCAAGATGTAGAGCTTCATCTACTTCTGGCATAACCATACGTTTTGCTGAGCGATTAAATCGTTTTATATTTTCTTCAGGACGAAATAAATTAATACCACCGTTAACATCTTTATATGCTTTTAAACCTTCGAATATTTCTTGGCTGTAATGAAAAACTGCCGCTGATGGATCAAGTGAAAGTGGACGATAAGGGCCAATATTTGCATCATTCCAACCGTTATCTTGGTCAAAATTTTGTAGGAACATATGATCAGAAAATGTTACGCCAAAACTGTATTCTTCAGGGCAGGCATTACATTGTTCTATCGGTAGAGAATTTATTTTTATCATCATTTATACGCTCATTTTAATAAAGTAATATTTCAAATATTGTATGGTTAGCAAACTAGGCTATTGCTTCAGCGAGACGTTAACATAGGCAACGAACTTTCTATTAAGTCATGTCATTTTATTTAACTATTTTCGGAGAAATCACTCAAGCATAATGTTCCAATTTTTCGTAAAGTTTTTAAACTACGAACTTTTTATAATTCTATCACTTGGAATATACGCTAAATCAGCGCTTATTTGGCAAATATAAAGTAAATTTATGTAATTAAATTGCGATTAAATCGGAACAATTATTTTGCACCATCACTTTATTGGAATCACTATGGTTTTTTCTTGAATAATTAAAAATAAGCATAGACATTGCAATGTTGATTAGTGCCTGCAGCCTAAAAGCTTATTTACTGTTAAGTTTATTGTTTCAGGCTGATATTTTTTATGACTACTTCTCTGAAATAATCCGTATTTCAGAGAAGTAGTCATAATGGTTTAAGGCAATAGCTAGAGATAATGACTAAAGATCGAAGCTAAATTAGCTAATATTTAGCATTTTACCCAAAGGTTCTCCGCCTACTAAATGTAGGTGGATATGATAAACTTCTTGGCCACCATGTTGATTGCAGTTCATGATCAAACGGTACCCGTCTTCTGCAATACCCTCTTCTTTTGCCAGTTTTTTAGCAACACTAAACATACGACCTATGGTCAACTCGTCTTCTTGTTCAATATCATTAGCTGTGGCAATGAGTTTATTTGGGATCACCAAAATATGACTTTTGGCTTGTGGAGAAATATCGCGAAATGCAGTTACTAGATCATCTTGAAAAAGTAATGGGGTTGGTATTTCCTGGCGAATAATTTTAGAAAATATAGTTTCTTCTGGAGAGTTTATGTCGGCCATCAGATTATCTCAGTTGGGTTAAATACTATTTCACCTTAGTTTAACCAAGAGTTAAACGAATAACAAAGGCTTATCATTCGTTTAACTGCATTAGATTTTATATATTTTAGCTATGTAAACTGATCAATCAATTTTTGCTTACCTTTGTTTGATACTTTTTTTATGTCTTCAACTAATAAGTAATTTACTGGCACTAAAATTAACGTAATAAAGGTTGCAAATATTATCCCAAAACCTAATGAAACCGCCATAGGTATTAAGAATTGGGCTTGTGTAGCTTTTTCAAACAGTAAAGGCATTAAACCAATAAAAGTAGTTAACGATGTTAGCATTACTGGACGAAAGCGAGATTGAGCCGCAATTAATACTGCGTCATAAGCTTTAATGCCAGAACGAACTTTTGCGTTTATAAAATCAACTAAGACTAAACTGTCGTTTACTACAACGCCAATAAGCGCCATTAAACCTAGTATACTCATTATGGTTAAATCCATACCCATGATCCAATGCCCTATGATTGCACCAATGGCCCCAAACGGGATAACCGACATAACGATGATCGGCTGTACATAAGATTTAAAAGGTATCGCCAATAAACAGTAAATAATAAAGAATACAAAGACTAAGCCCCAAGCTAAACTACTAAAAGAGTCGGCTTGCTCACGCGCTTCACCTTCTAAACTATAAGAAACCCCAGGGTATTTGCTCATTAACTCGGTTAAAAATTGATTAAGATCAGCATTTAACGTGGTCATATTAGTGGCATTTTTATCAACATCAGCGGTTACATTAATCGTACGGTATCGGTCTATACGAGTAATAGCAGACGCACTCTTACCGGGCTTTAATGTGGCAACATGTGATAAAGGTACTTTGCCACCACTTGGAGTATTTATCAGCATATCGTTTAGTTTGGATATAGATTGTCGCTCTGACAATGGAAAACGCAACATAACGCGTAAATCATCACGGCCACGTTGAATACGCTGAACTTGTGAGCCAAAGTAAGCATCTCTGACTTGTCTGGTAACCCAAGTGTTATTCATACCCATGGCATATCCCTGCGCAGTTAATTGTATTTGCAGCTCTTCTTTACCATTGGATAAACTATCAGCTATTTCAAAAGCGGTAGGGTAAGTTCGAATACGGTTTTTAACTTCATCAGAGACCAGTTTCAATGTTTTCAAATCTGTTGCGGAGAGCTGAACATCAATGGGATCGCCCCCCCTACCTAATTCTGCTCTGAACGTAACACTTTCAGCGCCCGGTAATGGGCCAATTAATTCTCGCCATTCTTTAACTAATTGTGCAGTACCAATGCCGGTGGTATTTTTATCAGCAGCTAATATTTCAAAACGCACACGACCTTTTTCTTCACTGGTGATAGCTAAGGTATTTAAAATCAAGCTTTGGCCTTGTTCATCACGATATTTATCTTGCAGTAATTTCGCAGAATTAGACATTTTTTCAACATATGAATCTACTACATCAAAACTCGTACCCACAGGCATAGTGACACTACCAAGCGCTGTTTCACTAGCAATACGTGGGAAGAATACAAAGCGAGTCCAGCCACTAGTAATAAAGGCTACAATTAGAATAAGAACACCAAAAAACAATGCCACTGTAGTTAAACGATTACGAATAGACAATGCCAACAATGGTTTATAGTATTTAAGGATCGCATTTTCAAAGCCATCAGCAAAGCCTTGTTGCCAAACACTAAATTTAGATTGTTTGGTACTTTCACTGCGCAAACGTAGCGACTTTAAATGTGAAGGTAGTACAAACTTAGACTCTATTAAACTAAACAATAAAACCGGGATAACAATAACCGGAATTTGTGCAAATAAAGCGCCTCGCTGCCCTTCAATAAAAGCTAACGGCAAAAAGGCTGCTACTGTGGTCAAAATACCAAAAGTTACTGGGGTTGCAACTTCTTGTGTTCCTTTAATGGCGGCCTCTAAACCGCTAGATGCCGTTTGGGTATGCCGATAAATATTTTCGCCGGTTACAATGGCATCATCAACAACTATACCCAACACCAAAATAAAACCAAATAAACTCATGATATTAATAGAAATATCGAAGAATGGCATAACGATAAATGCGCCCATAAAACTCACCGGTATACCAATTGACACCCAAAAAGCTATCGAAGGACGTAAAAATAATGTCAGTAGAATTAAAACAAGAAAGCCACCTTGTAACGCATTGGTAATTAATGTGTTAAGTCGACTTTTTACAATTTCAGAATCATCATCCCAATAACTAAGCACAAAGCCTTGAGGTAAGGTATCTTGACGGTCATCGATATATTCTTTAACCGCATCAGCAACGTCAATTGCGCTTTGATTACCAATTCTATACACGTCTATTAACGCACCTTGCTGACCGTTAAAACGGGCGCGCAGTGGCGTTTCTTCAAAACCGTCATTTACTGTTGCTATATCTTGTAATAAAAGAAACGTACCATCGGTATTAGTTTTTATTACAATTTTTTCAAACTCGTCACGACGATAGGCTTGACCAATATTACGTACTAGTACATCCCCCCCATCGGTACGCACATTACCTGCTGAAATATCCACAGAGCTATTACTAATGGCTGTTGATATTTCACTTAGGGTTAATTGATACTGTTCTAATTTACTTTGATTAATATCGATACTAATTTCATAATCACGAACAGCATCTAACGCTACTTGCGTTACCTGAGGTAATTTCAGTAAATCATCACGCACTTGCTCGGCAAATTCACGTATCTCTTTTTCACCGTAATCAGAAGCAATAGTAACTGAAATCACATTACGAATACGTTGCGCGATTGCGGTAACGGGCTTTTCTGCGTCAACGGGAAAGGTATTTATCGCATCTACACGGCTTTTAATATCAGCCAGTAAATCTCGAACATCGATACTCGAGTCTGCTTCAATTCGAACCGAAGCGCCACCTTCAACAGAGGTACTAATGATTTTTTCTATACCTTCAAGATCTTGAACCGCTTCTTCAATGCGTATGGCTACGCCTTGCTCTGCATCTTCTGGTGTAGAGCCCTGTAAAGTAACAGAAACATTCACTATTTCAGATTCAAAAGACGGAAAAACTTCTAATGGAATACTACTTTTTATTGAGAAAATACCGGTCAATAAAATGGTGATCATCAATAAATTAGCCGCAACATGATTTTTAGCAAACCAATCGATCATGACTTAGCTCCTTTATCATCAAACGCTTGCTTTTCACCCTGTTTAGATCCTCCATTTTTTTCAGGTCTTTTCTCACGCCTTTTGTCAGCGTTAGCTTTTTCTCTGGTTTTTTTAGCTGCTTTTACCGGCTTACCATCGATACTATTTATACTCACTATTGTGCCTGAAGTAACTTGACCTAAAGGGGTTAACACTAACAATTCATCAACTTCTAAACCCGACTTAATAACCGCAACGTCTTCACTTTGCCAAGCGATCGAAATGTTTTTACGTTTGAGTATATTATCATCAACAACATAAACGTAGCTGCCTTGATAAATCGCTTTATTTGGAATACTCAGTGCATTTTCAATAGTTTTACCCTTAATTTTTGCGCTCACATACTGGCCAATTTTTAAAGGTAAGCCATTGCCTTCATTTTCTCCGTACGGATCGTCAATTTGTGCTACAACAAATAATTGTTGCGACTCTTCATCAAACGCTCCTTCTGTTCGCACAACTTTACCTTGCCAACTTTGACGGGTGGCTAAATCTGAGAATATTGTCACGTCTGGTTGTTCTTGGACTGCAGCATTTTCAAAACGATTGCTTTCAGGCAATATCATATACGCTAGGTCTTTATTTTTTAACGGCAAACGTATTTCAACATAATCAACGGCATAAATTTCAGCAAGTTGTGTACCTATACTCACCACTTGTCCTACATCAACAGATTTGCTTAATACTCGGCCTGTATAGGGTGCAATAATATTACTACGCTCAACCGCTAATTCAGCTTTAGATAAACTGGCTTCGGCTGAAAATACTGAGGCTTGCGCCGCCATTAATTGCGGCTTACGAAGCACTAAATCAGGTGCTTTTTTGTTATTACCTAAGCGCTGCCAATCTTGCTCTGCCTGCTCTACTCGAGCTTGCTCTTCGCTAAAACTCTGTTGTGCACTAAATAAATTTGCTTGGGCAATTTTAACTTCAGCGAGTAAATCTCTTTGATCCAATTGCAGTAAAATATCGCCTTCTTCGAAAAATCCGCCCGCTCTAAATTTAGGATTAATACTGATAATTTGTCCTGACACTTGCGGTAATAACACACTCTGAGTACGCGGTTTTATCGTGCCATAACTATCGATCCCAATAGCAAGATCGTTTCGTATTAATTTTGCAACTTCGACACTGATCTGTGGTGCTGCACTGGGCTGACCTCGCTTTGCTGAAGGTGGATTACTCGTTACTATATACGCAGCGAATAAGAGCGATAATAAAACAATGATTGGCAGTAGTTTTCTTAATTTTAACGACATTATTTTTCCATGCTTGTGCGGTTAGTTAACGATGTGGGTAATGAGTTACCGCTAGTTTTTGGGCTATCAATTCTTTGGTTATCATTTTTTGGGTTATTAGCTATCTGGTTGTTCTGTACTTCGTTATTGCTCAATTTATTCGTGGTATCAAGGTAATCACCACCTAACGCCAGATATATTTCAATTCTATTTTGCAGTAATTGATTAGTTAACTGTATAACGGTGGTTTGTGCGTCAAACGAACGACGTTGAGACTCTAATACTGTGGTATAGGTTACTAAGCCACGCAAATATTGATCAAATGAAAGCTTTTCTGCCGCGATGGCATTTTCTTGCGCTTTTAAATAAAAACTATATTGTTGATTAAGGGATTCTCTTTCGCTTACGCTATTTTCAACATCAGCAAACGCTTGATAAACTTGCTGTAAATATTGTTTTTCTTTTTGCACAACAGACAATTTTGCTTGTGCTTCTAGTGACTCTAATCGACCTGAATTAAATAACGGACTGGTTATCCCACCAATTAAAGACCAAGCTAATGCTCCGCCATCAAGTAAATTAGTGAGTTCATTGGCACTATCACTTAGCCCTGCATTTAAATTAAAACTAGGAAAACGTTGTTTATGTGCTACAGCTAACCCAGCATCTAACGCTAACAATTCTAACCACCCTGCTTGAATGTCTGCTCTTCTGGTGAGTAGTTGTGCAGGTAAACCTAGGTTGATTTCTTCACTAATAACAGGAAGGCTTTGTTCACTTACTCTATTTGCTAGCGGATAATCACCCATGAGCAACTCAAGTGCTCTACTTTTAATGTTTAAGGTTTGCTGTTGATCTGCCACACGCGCTAATTCTTGATTAACGGTATTTTTAGTTAGGTAAACATCTAACGCATCATTCAAACCCAATTGATAAGATGATTGAATCATTGATAAATTGCGTTGTAAGTTATCTGCTCGTTCTTGATATAAGTTAAGCAGCTGTTGTGCCTGTGTTAAATCAAACCAAGCTTTAGTGATATCAGCGACTAACGTGAGTTCACTGTGCCGATAATTAGATATTGCTGCGGCATAATTTAGTCGGTCTTGATTTTGTTGGTCAGACAGCTTTCCCCATAGGTCAAGCTCGTAAGTTAAATCAACACTGAAATCAGCGCTGGTTTGATAACTAGTAGTATTACTTGTTACTTGTTTGCGTCTTGAATTTGCTAAAGATAAAGAAAGTTCAGGTAGATCAGTTGACGAGCTTATGTTTATTCTTTCTTTTGCAAGTGCCACACTCACTTTTTCAGCATTCAGTGTGTAGTTACTTTGTAACGCGTAACTTATTAATTCTTCTAAACCCCTGTCATTAAAGCTTTTTATCCAGCCATCATTTACTTGGATTACTTCATTCGTTATTACATCAGATTGCCATTTAATAGGTATGTTTTTATCAACTAGAGCCTCTGGTTTTGAATGAGATAGTCCACTTGGGCTGCTGCAAGCGCCAACGAGTAGCGCTAAGCTAATAGCTAAGCAACACTTAGAATTTAGCTTGTTTTTTGGCGAACTAAGTTGCCTCGAACTCTGAGAAAACCCCAGCTCTACCAACTCTGTTGCTTTGTTAAAACGAACGTTCAAAATCCTTCCTCATAGTAACAATTACATTTTTAAACTATTGATTTAACAATATAGTATGACTGAGTAAAGTTACACACAATATTCTTTACACTGCTTTACATAACCTGAACTCTGGATAAGCAGCACTTGCTCAATGCTCCCTTTTAAGCCATTTTCTGCGTTAAAACGTCGATAAATAGCGCGCTATTCATAAACGTTTTGCCTTAAAAATGGCATAAAATGAAGCATTGATGATGTCTATTCGTGATGTTCACCTGGCTAGAGCATTTACTTTATCAACTAAGCTTTTGATTCAGTTGAGTATCAAGCACTCATTATCCAGAGTTCAGGTTACATAAGTTTTTGAACAATAAGACGAGTGGTTTATTTCATACGCTAAACAACGTTTTTAAAGTAAGAAGACGAAAAGCTTTAAATGAATATTTTGTTTTTCCGCTGTTTATTATTTTACTGCTATTAAAAATTTGCTTTTCTAGTAAAGCTATAGTTCAGATGACATAAAAGCGCCAATCAATGGTTAATTGATTGGCGCTTTTATGTCTTTTAAAACGACAAAACTCAGTAAAAACAATTAAAGTGTTTTAATTATTTACTCAGTTTAAAGTTTATTTATTAGCTCTGCGGTCTGTAACGGCTTGATCTAACTCAGCAAGTAAGGTTTCTGTATCTTGCCAGCCTATACAAGCATCGGTAATACTTTGTCCATAAGTACCTTTTTCACCTTCCGCTAAATCTTGGCGGCCTTCCACTAAATGACTTTCTACCATAACACCAAAAATGTCATCATTACCGCTACGCATTTGAGCACAGACATCTTTACACACCAGCATTTGGTTTTCGAATTTCTTACTGCTATTGGCATGACTAAAATCAATCATTATATTGGTATTTAAACCTGATTTTTCTAGCTGCTGAGTAACTGATTTAACACTCTCTGCATCAAAATTAGTTTTTCGGCCGCCACGTAAAATGATATGACAATCTTCATTACCTGTAGTTTCAACTATCGCTGAATGGCCATACTTAGTCACAGAAAGAAAGTGATGAGGCGCACTTGCAGCACCAATGGCGTCAATAGCAACTTTAATAGTGCCATCAGTACCATTTTTAAAACCTACTGGGCATGATAAGCCTGAAGCGAGTTCACGATGAACTTGGCTCTCGGTTGTACGCGCACCTATAGCGCCCCAACACATAAAGTCGGCCATGTACTGCGGAGTGATCATATCTAAGAATTCACCTGCGGTAGGTAAACCCAAATTATTTAAATCAAGTAACAATTTACGGCCAATGCGCAAACCATCATTTAGTTTAAAACTATTATCCATGTAAGGGTCGTTAATAAGCCCTTTCCATCCAACGGTTGTTCTGGGCTTTTCAAAATAAACACGCATGACAATTTCTAACGAGTTTTTATATTTTTCGCGAAGCTTTACTAAACGTTCGCCATACTCCAAAGCCGCTTTTGGATCATGTATCGAACATGGACCAATAACGACAAGTAAACGATCATCTTTGTTATTAAAAATGTTACTGATGGCTTGTCTACCAGTAAAAACCGACTTGGTTGCCTGCTCTGAAGAAGGGTATCGCTCAAGTAATGCGATAGGAGGTAAAAGTTCTTTAATATTATTAATACGAACGTCGTCGGTTTGCTCAAACATATTGCTTCTCTTTATACTAAAATTTTGTTTATTATTTACGTCTAGACACCTAGATGATTATTCCAAATTTAACTTATCAGTGTTCTTACACTAATAGCAACCTAAAATACGAAAAAAGCGGTATAATAAAAATATTCGACTTTAGCGGATAATAATTAGCTTTATTTTATTAGATGCTTGTCGTATTTTTTATCAAACAAATATATAGGTTGCACAGTATTATGAACCACTCTCACCTGCCGTTAATTGATTTACATCGTCATTTAGACGGAAACATTCGCCCTAAAACCATATGGGCATTAGCACAACAGCACAACATAGCTTTACCTGAAAATAACTTCGAAGCATTCATTCCTCATGTACAAGTTCAAGGTAGTGAAAGCGATTTATTAGCTTTTCTAAGTAAACTTGATTGGGGTGTCGCTGTACTCAAAACTTTAGATGACTGTAAGCGTATTGCCTATGAAAACGTCGAAGATGCATACAACGCCGGTATTAATTATGCCGAATTACGTTTCTCACCTTATTATATGGCAATGAATAATAATTTAGTTATTGCTGATGTTGTTGCGGCTGTAATAGACGGTGTTAATGCAGCTTGCAAAGTATATGATGTTAAAATTAACCTCATTGGTATTTTAAGTCGTACTTTTGGTGTTGATAAATGCCAAGCAGAGTTAGATGGCCTTCTCGCTCATAAACAACATTTGGTTGCGATTGATTTAGCGGGAGATGAGTATAATTTTCCTGGTGAAATGTTTGTTGAACACTTCAAACAAGTCAATAAAGCACAATTACAAGCCACCATACATGCGGGTGAAGCAGCCGGGCCAGAGAGTATATGGCAAGCCATTAACCAATTAAACGCTAAACGCATTGGTCATGGTGTTGCTTGTTATCAAGATGAAAAGCTGATGGATTATATGCTCGAGCATAATATTGCTATAGAGTCATGCCTTACTTCTAACTTTCAAACCGGTACGATTAAAGACTTAAGCCAACATCCAATTAAAGAATTTTTAGCACGTGGACTTTTGGTATGTCTAAATACCGATGATCCGGGTGTGCAAGGCATTGAACTTAAAAACGAATTTAAAATAGCACGTGAGACTTTAGGCTTTTCAGATAAAGATATACAACAACTACAAGAAAACGCCTTAAAGGCAAGTTTTTTATCAGATAGCGACAAAGCGCTTTTAAAACAAAAAGCAGCAAATAAACAGTAATCCGTGTTGTTGAAATTGTTAATGATAGGTTAAAATAACTGATTAACAATCAACTAGGAGAACACGTGTTCGAAGTTATAATTGCGATAATCACAGGTATATTTGTTGGATTAATATTTTCATTATTGAAATTACCCATACCTGCTCCGCCAGTTTTATCTGGCATTGCTGGTATTTTCGGCATTTATTTAGGTGGCATCGGTTATCACTGGATTATTGAACGCTTTTTCAGTTAGAATCCTATTTTAAACATTTAAAAGACATATCAGTAAAACATCCTTGATAGCAGCTGAATTACAAATTACCAGCAAAGGCTAGAAACTTACTGTGATTGAACACCACTAACAAAGGTTAACACTCATGGCAACAGCACATATTGAAGCAAACAATGGCGATTTCGCAAAAACGGTACTTATGCCGGGCGATCCACTTCGCGCAAAATACATAGCAGACAATTTTCTTGACGACGTAAAGTGTGTAACACGCGTACGTAATATGCTGTCTCTTATACACATCTGACGCTGCCGACGA
>OJEI01000147.1_pt1 | contig 18646 bp, 16 predicted proteins | sample 1593541 | NCBI WGS metagenome assembly OJEI01 (sample SAMN05416799, study PRJEB24817) | seawater metagenome | isolation source: Sea water | place: Canada:Atlantic | collected 2013-11 | reverse complement strand
GCTCGTCGGCAGCGTCAGATGTGTATAAGAGACAGGTTACACAAGTTACCGGTATGGTTGAACGTTTACGCATGGTTAAAAATGATTGGGAAGTCGAGCAAATAAAAGCGGCTGCGGCCATTGCTGACGAAGCGCTTAGACAAACATTACCCTATTTTAAAGAAGGTGTAACAGAGCGAGACCTAGCGCTGGAGCTTGAATTCAGAATGCAAAAACTAGGCTCTGAAGGAATGTCGTTTGCCACTATTTTAATGTTTGGAGAGCGTTGTGCACTGCCTCATGGCAGCCCGAGTGAACGTACTCTATCTAAAGGTGATTTTATTACTCTTGACTTTGGCGCAGTGGTGAATGGTTACCGCTCTGATATGACTCGCAGTTATGTACTTGGTAAAGCTTCAAAGAAACAATCAGCAATCTATCAAAGCGTAAGCAATGCTCAGCAAGCAGCGATCAACCTACTCAAAGCAGGTGTTGACTGTCTAGACTTACAAAATATCTCACAGCAAGTACTCGATGACTCTGGTTTTGGTAAATGGGCAGGGCAAGGGTTGGGCCATGGAGTTGGCTTGTTTTTACATGAGTTGCCCTTTATTAATAAAAATTGCCGTCATGTATTAGAGGCAGGTAATGTGATCACGATTGAACCTGGTATTTACATTCCGAATTTTGGTGGTGTGCGAATAGAAGACGATATTTTAATAACTCAAAATGGTTATGAAGTATTAACCCACGCCCCTAAGCCGTTCGAATTGGAGGGTTAGGATGAAAGTAATAGATCAAACGCAAATTGATGACTCCCTAGATTTTGACTCGCTTCGTATTGCTCTACAGAAAGGGTTTGCTCAACAGTTTTCTATGCCTAGGCGTAACGTGTATGAGTTAGATCAAACAGACACAAACCATGATGCATTTGCCGTATTACCAGCATGGAATAAGCAGGTAATTGGGGTTAAGGCATTTACCTATTTTCCAAGTAATACTGACAGTGAGTATGCGTCACTTTATTCAAAAATAATGCTGTTCTCGCGCGCTCATGGTGAACCGCTTGCACTTGTTGATGGTACACGTGTCACGTTCTGGCGAACGGGTGTTGTATCTGCTTTGGCAAGTTACTATTTATCGCGAAAAGATAGCCAGCATTTAGTCTTTTTTGGTAGCGGTAATTTAGCTGAGTATATGATTCGAGCACACTTGAGTGTGCGCAACTTTAAACGGGTAACGTTAATAGGACGTAATCAAGATAAAGTTGCTGCTTTACACAATAGCTTACAGCGCGCATTTACTGATATTGAGTTTGTACTCGGACAAAGCTGTGAAAAAGTTATTAATAGTGCCGATGTAATCAGCTGCGCAACGGGCTCACCAATACCATTATTTAGTGGCTATTGGTTAAAGCCTGGTACGCATGTTGATCTGATTGGTAATCATCGGTGTGACTCGCGCGAATGCGACACTGTTACTATAACGCAAAGCAAGGTATATGTTGATAGCAGGGTGAATGTTCTTGCTGAGGCTGGTGAGCTGTTAATTCCTATCTCTGAAGGAGCTTTTGATGCAGCTAATATATCCGGCGAGCTTGCGGAGCTAGCTAAAAAAAATAACTATGAGAGAGAATGTGAATCCGATATAACAGTATTTAAGTCTGTTGGCACAGCGTTAAGCGATCTTATAACTGCACATTATATTTATAAGTCATTAAAAAATGAGTAGCTTATTACTTTTATTATTAGGGCTTTGTTTCGTTATGTTGAGCTTACTAACATTTATAAGATGGCTCAGGATTCGTTATGAGAAGCAACATTGGCGAGTTTGTAAAATTGTAAACATTAACAATGTAATTGATAATAACGTGCGCAATTTAGAGCTTTTGCACTACAAGAGGATGTTAGTCAGCTATAAATTCAAAGGTAATTTTTATAGTGTTTTTGTTGCTTTTGATCAGCAGCTTATAGCCCAGTTTAAAAATGGGATTGATTGTACAATTTTAATTGACTCTAACAATCCTAATGTCACTTATCTTAATAGTAATTACTGGGTGAAATACTGTGGAGTTTGGTTTTTTTCGGGCATTATTTTTATAGCTTTAAGTTTCTTAATCCTCATCTGAATTGGGTATAATAAGAGAGCTGGTTAAGGTGTTTGCTTAAAGTGCGTAGTTTAGCTTTTTAAAAAAATGTATCTTATTTTGTAAAAGTTAAAATAGCTTACGACAACTGGAAAGCTTTTTTCTCTTTTAAATATTAGCTGACTATAGTTTTTTTCTCAAAGTGGTGATGCAAATAAAAGGGATTCATAAGTATTAAATATTTAGGGTATACCTGTAATTAATAATTTAAAGGTTAGACATATTTTATTCCTATAATCGATTATCAGGGTATAGGTTTTTACGAAGGCTGAGTTGTAGGTTCGATCCCTACCGAGAGCGCCATTTGCGTTTAAAGTATCATTTCCTGTTTCTTCCTCAAAATACCTACAATTATTTAAATTAGTCCGCTGCCTTACATTATTTAATTTTCGATAATAAAATATGTAGCAATCTATTTTATACCTTTAGGCGTATATTCATTGCTGAGCTTATGGTTTATTCTTGCTAGTGCGTATAATTATTGATGTTAATCATTTATTATTACCCTGAACTCAAAAGCTAGACTTTTATAGCTAAATAATGCTATTTAAAGTATATATTCATTAATTATAGAAACCCTCATTTTTATGCTAATCACCTTACCTATATCAGAACTCGTTCCAGGCATGTACGTAAATAGCGTTACTAAGCAGCAGGAGAGTGTGGATGGCATAAAAATTAAAACCAGTGGTTTGGTTCGTGATAAATCAATCATTCAGCGTTTAATTACCGAAGGGGTGCTTGAGCTTCTCATCGACTTTACAAAAAGTGATGTCGCCGTGCCTAGGGTTATTAAAAGGTGGGAAAGGTATCACCTCTTTAATGTTAGATATGATTGTAAATCATCATGAGCGTCTTGATGGTTCAGGCTATCCAAGAGGTGTAGATGGAAGCAAATTAAGCCGCCCAGCTCGGATCATTGCGATTGTAGACGTATACGATGCATTGACAGCAGATAGACCGCATCAAGAGGATGATGAGCCAATTAATGCGCTTCGCTATTTGTTAGCTAACAAACAGCTGTTTGATGCAGAGTTAGTACAGTTATTTATTAAGTGTTTAGGTGTACACCCAGTAGGGACTATTGTTAAGTTAACCAATGAGCGATTAGCGTTGGTGCTAGAGGGCAATCATTCAAACCCTATTAAGCCAAAAGTTAAATTATTTTATAATGCAAAGCATAATCATCACGTAACGCCTAAAGATATAGATTTGAGTACCGACAACCAAGAGCTTAAAATTTTAGCGAGTGTAAAGCCCATGGATTATCAAATTAACTTATCTCGTTTGTTAAAAGATCATCTGCTCGTTTAGCCTTAATACATCGGCGCTTTTGGTTTGCCTGAGCTGATATAAACGCGCCTAAAAAGCAACTTCCCATTAGTACCAACCACAACAAAGTGCCAAGCTCTACATGTAAAGCTGTGCAGCAAAATATGAGCGATACAACAGCATTTAACATAGCGCCTAGCCAGTAACGATTAACAGGGTTGTCGCATTGTCCGGCCTGTGTGCACGCGCAGTAATTTGCCTTATAAAAGAAAAATACACTGGCTCCACAAAAAATGAGACCCACCATAATTAGAACGATCAGCACAGTTTTAACCCGTTGGTTATTTTAAAAAGAGTTTGAAATGCGGCGTAATCCATGTCAATCTAAATGATAATTAATTACATTTAGAGCAATTACTCCAATAACATATTTCTTGTCCGATGAGTTTTAAATAGTTGTTAAAATGTAGTTAAAAAACGTGTTTTTTAGGTGTTTTTGGTGTGATCATGAAGTTTTTTTCTAAAAATTAATGTAGTGTAGTCGGGTTTTGAATATAAGTAACAACACACATAGCTACCCAAACAGTGAGTTTGGTTAAGGACACAACAATGAAATTTTCTAAAACGCTTATCGCAGCCTCGCTTGCATTTGTTTCAGCTGACTCTTTTGCAGCTGCGTTTCAATTAGCTGAGCAAAACGCATCAGGTTTAGGCCGTGCTTATGCTGGTGAAGCATCTATCGCAGACGACGCGTCTGTTGTTGCACGTAACCCTGCTTTAATGACTTTATTTAAAGATAAGCAACTAAGTGTTGCTGCTATAGCCGTTGTTCCAGATGTTAGCCTTGAAGGCACTGGTACAAACAATGGCATCGACCCGAATGCATTAGATGACGACAGCATTGCGCCTAGCGCCGTTATTCCAGCAACTTATTTCACAATGCCAGTAAACGACAGAGTATCAGTTGGTTTTGGCGCATTTGCTAACTTTGGTTTAGCAACAAAATTTGATGACGACTACGCGGCAGGTCAAATTGCCGGCGAAACAGAAATTGTAACCGTAAATATGAACGCAAGCGTTGCCTATAAAGTAAGCGAGCAGTTCAGCTTTGGTATTGGCTTAAATGCAATTTATGCAGAAGCTAAAATTATTCGTAAGTTTGGTGCTTCAGCTTTACCAATCCCTGCTTCAACAGATGCAGTAAACCTTGAAGGTGATGATATTGGTTACGGCTTAAATGTTGGTTTAATGTACCAATTAGACGAAAACAGCCGTTTTGGTTTTAACTACCGTACAGAAACTGACATCACGTTTGAAGGTGAATACTCAAACGAGCTTCCTTCTGCATTTATTCCTGGTGGATTAGACGGACAACTTGAACTTCCAGGTTCGGTTGAAATAACGCTACCTGCTATTGCTGAGTTTTCTGGTTCACATCAGTTAGACGAAAAATTAGGCTTACATTACAGTGTATTGTGGACTGGCTGGAGCAGCTTTGATTCATTGGAAGCACAAGTAACAGCACCAACGGGTGATAAGTTTAGCGCATTTGAAAAAACAGAAGATTTCTCTGATGCACTTCGTTACTCAGTAGGTACTGACTACCAGTACAACGAAAACCTATTGTTACGTGCAGGTATTGCGTTTGACGAGTCGCCTGTATCACAACAGCATTTATCAATCTCGATTCCAGACACTGACCGCTTTTGGTTCTCTTTTGGTGGTAACTACATCATCGATAAAAACTCAAACGTTGATTTAGGCGTGAGTATTATTCGTGGTAAAACACAAAACTACACTGAAAAAGATAACTTAGGCTCGCAGTGGTCTTTTGAATCTAAAGGTCATGCTACGCTTATTGGCGCGCAGTACAACTACACGTTTTAATGTAGAAGTGCCTTTAGCTTAGTCATTAGGCACAAAAAAGCCGCTCACTTTAATTAAAGTGAGCGGCTTTTTAATGCCTGCTAAATTGCTTTAGCAGGTGACTAAAATTATAAGCTTTCAATCTTCGTTTTTTGCTCAAGCAGCTTAGTTTTAGCATCGGTGAATTCAGCTAACTTAGCGTTTTCTTTTGCAAGAACAGCTTCTGGTGCATTGTTTACAAACTTTTCGTTAGCGAGTTTGTTTTGCACTTGTGCTAGGCCTTTTTCTGCTTTTTCGAGTTGCTTGTTGATACGTGCAAGCTCTGCTTCAACATCAATTAAGCCCGCCATTGGGATCATAATTTCAAGGTTGCCAACATAAGAGGTTGCACACGCTGGTGCGTCGTCTTTGTTTTCAAGCATTGTAAACTCTTCAAGCTTAGCCAATGATGCCAAGAACGATTTATTTTCTTCAATACGGCGCACATCTTCGCTCGATGCATTGGCAAGTAATACGCTCAGTGGCTTGCTTGGGCTAATATCCATTTCACCACGAATGTTACGAATAGCTAAAATGAATTGTTTAACCCACTCTAAGTCTTCCATTGCTTGTGCATCAACGCTTGCTTCATTATAAACAGGGAAGCCTTGTACCATAATGCTAGTGCCCGCTGTTTCAAGGCCTGCAAGTGGTGCAACACGTTGCCAAATAGTTTCTGTGATGTATGGCATCATTGGGTGCATTAAGCGCAGTAGGCTTTCTAGTACCGTAATGAGTGTATTACGTGTACCACGTTGCTGTGCTTCATTACCTTTAAATAATACGGGCTTAGTTAGCTCTAAGTACCAATCACAGAACTGGTTCCAAGTGAATTCGTAAAGTGTGTTAGCAGCTAAATCGAAGCGGTAGTTATCAAGGTGTTCAGTGTACGTTTTAACTGTGGCTTCATATTGGCCTAAAATCCAGCGATCTGCTAGCGAGTACTCTTTTTGTGCATCGTTTGCAAAACCACAGTCTTGCTCCTCTGTGTTCATTAATACGTAACGGCTCGCGTTCCATAGTTTATTACAGAAGTTACGGTAACCTTCAAGGCGGTTCATATCCCAGTTGATATCACGACCGGTAGATGCCATTGCTGCAAGGGTAAAGCGAAGCGCATCGGTACCGTGTGCTTCAATACCATTTGCGAATACTTTGCGCGTGTCTTTTTCAATTTTAGCGGCAAGTTTTGGCTGCATCATGTTGCCAGTACGTTTTTGTACTAAGTCTTCAAGTTCAATGCCGTCAATCATGTCTAGCGGGTCAAGTACGTTACCTTTTGACTTAGACATTTTATCGCCGTTGTCGTCACGTATTAGGCCAGTAACATACACTGTTTTAAACGGCACTTGTGGTTTACCATTTTCATCTTTAATAAAGTGCAGCGTCATCATGATCATGCGCGCAACCCAGAAGAAAATAATATCAAAACCTGTTACTAACACGTCAGACGGGTGGAAGGTTTTTAAATCATCGGTGTTTTCTGGCCAGCCTTGCGTTGAGAATGTCCAAAGCGCTGACGAGAACCATGTATCAAGTACATCTTCGTCTTGGCTAAGTGCTACGCTATCTGCAATGTTGTTATCGCGGCGAACTTCCGCCTCATCGCGGCCAACGTATACGTTGCCTTCGCTGTCGTACCAAGCAGGAATACGGTGACCCCACCAAAGCTGACGTGATATACACCAATCTTGTACGTCGTTCATCCACGAAAAGTACATATTTTCGTATTGCTTAGGCACAAATTGAATGTCGCCGTTTTTAACTGCATCTTTAGCAGGTTCTGCAAGTGGCGCAACACGTACATACCATTGGTCGGTAAGTAGTGGCTCAATGACCACACCAGAGCGGTCGCCGTAAGGAACGGTTAGGCCGTGGTCTTCAATTTTTTCAAGTAGGCCTAGTTCTTCAAATTCAGCGATAATCGCTTTACGCGCTGCAAAACGATCAAGCCCATGAAAACGCGCTGGAATTGGCGCATCGAGCTCAAGCTCTTTGCCATCAAAGGTGTAAGTTTCACCTTGCGTTAAAATAGCGGCGTCTTTATCGAAAATATTGATCATTGGCATTTTGTGACGCTTGCCAACTTCGTTATCGTTAAAGTCGTGGGCTGGGGTTATTTTTACACAACCTGTGCCTTTATCTTTATCGGCGTGTTCGTCAGCAACAATGGTGATACGACGGTTAACGATAGGTAATAAAATGTCTTTACCAATTAAATCTGTGTAGCGCTCGTCATCTGGGTTTACTGCAACACCTGAGTCGCCTAGCATAGTTTCTGGACGAGTTGTGGCTACGACAATGTAGTCTTTACCGTCTTGTGTTTTAACGCCATCGGCTAGTGGGTAACGTAAGTTCCACATGTGGCCTTGTTTGTCTTTGTTTTCAACTTCAAGATCAGAAATAGCAGTGTGTAATTTTGGATCCCAGTTTACTAGGCGTTTACCACGGTAAATTAGGTTTTCTTTATGAAGGCGAACAAATACCTCTTTAACCGCTTCAGATAAACCATCGTCCATCGTAAAGCGTTCACGGTCCCAATCAACTGATGCGCCAAGACGACGAAGCTGTTTAGTAATTGTGCCGCCCGATTCGTTTTTCCATTCCCAGATTTTATTAATAAAATCTTCGCGGCCTAAATCGTGGCGTGTTTTGCCTTCTTCGGCATGCAGTTTACGCTCAACCAACATTTGCGTTGCAATACCTGCGTGGTCAGTACCTACTTGCCATAATGTGTTGTTACCTTGCATACGTTTAAAACGCGTAAGGGTATCCATTATTGTATCTTGGAAAGCGTGGCCCATGTGTAAGCTACCCGTGACATTTGGCGGCGGGATCATAATAGAATACGGTACGCCTTGGCCAGATGGCTTAAAGTAGCCTTTTTGTTCCCAGTCTTGATATAGAGACTGTTCAATATCTTGCGGATTGTAGGTTTTATCCATTACACAGAACCTTAAATAAGTACTTAAATTAGTTGGTTAGTTTGCCTGAGTGGCTAGCTATTAATATCTTGCGTGGTGAGATTGGCACCGAGTTGGCGTAGCTTTTTAAAACGCTCGCGGGCTGCTTGCTTAGCAGCTGGTTCTACGGGTACAAAATCAAAAACTTGGTTAAACCGACGAATGTAATCCGGTAACTGAGTAGCCAAGTTAATTAAAACTTTACGATTGCCAACAGGTGGCGTAATACCAATTTCTACAGGTGCGCCGCCTTTAGGGCCTTCACCTTGTAAATTATGTGGCACAAAACTATCTGGATCGAATGCCCAAATTATTTCATCAATGGCACAGGCTGCTTCGTTATCGTTAACACAAATAAACACACGTTGCCCATTTCGATACTGATCGGCCGCAATTTGAGCTGCCAATGCAAAATGATCGTCAGCCTTCGCTTTAGACTCATCTTGTTGCTTTAGAACGAAAAATTTAGCGTTCATGTTCATTGTATCGGGGTTTCCCATGACATTGAATGTATACCAAATTGATATACACAAATTAAGAGGCAGATTTTGCCATATAACGGGGTTTGCTTCAATTAATACACAAATAAATAAGGCGCCAAATGGCGCCTTATAAATAGCTAAATAGATTATTAATCGTGCGTAGCTTCGCTTACACCCGCTCGGTTTAATAAATACTGAGTAAGCATAGGAACAGGACGGCCCGTTGCGCCTTTTTTAGCGCCACTGCGCCACGCTGTACCGGCAACATCTAAATGTGCCCAATTATACTTTTTAGTAAATTTAGATAAGAAACATGCCGCAGTAATAGTACCCGCAGAGCGTCCACCTAAGTTCGTAAAGTCAGCAAATGGGCTTTCTAGTTGATCTTGATAGTCATCCCATAACGGTAACTGCCATGCACGGTCGCCACTTTGCTCAGACGCTTTTAATAAATCGTGTGCAAGTGGGTTATGGTTTGATAGTAAACCAGTAGCATGCGCGCCAAGGGCTACAATACACGCGCCAGTTAGCGTTGCTACGTCAATAACCGTATCTGGGTTAAATCGTTCAACATATGTTAGTGCGTCACATAATACTAAGCGGCCTTCAGCGTCGGTGTTTAACACTTCAACTGTTTGCCCTGACATTGTTGTTAAAATATCACCTGGGCGATACGCATTTGAGCCAGGCATGTTTTCACAACCCGCTAAAACACCAATAACGTTAATCGGCAATTGCATTTGTGCAAGTGCACGCATTGCGCCAATAACGCCTGCTGCTCCGCCCATGTCGTATTTCATTTCGTCCATGCCTTCGCCTGGTTTTAATGAAATACCGCCTGAATCAAACGTTAGACCTTTACCAACAAGTACAATAGGGGCTTGGTCATCAGTGGCGCCTTTGTAGTTAATAATCGACATAATCGATTCGTTATCACTACCTCGGCCAACAGCTAGGTAAGAATTCATACCAAGTTCTGCCATTTGCTTTTCGTCAATAAGATCAACAGTAATGTTGTCAAAATCAGTTGCCAGCTCTTGTGCTTGTTCACCTAAGTACACAGGGTTACAAATATTTGGTGGCATATTAGCTACGTCTTTACATAGCTTACTACCTGCAGCAATGGCTAAACCATGCTCAATAGCGCTTTCGCCAATAGTTAGTTCGCGTCGTGTTGGTACGTTAAACACCATTTTGCGAAGTGGACGGCGAGGGTCTACTTTTTTACTTTTCAGTTGGTTAAACGTATATAAGCAGTCTTGCGTTGTCTCAACTGCCTGACGTACTTTCCAGTAGGTGTCGCGACCTTTAACGTGTTGCTCTGTTAAAAAGCAGACTGCTTCCATAGAGCCCGTTTCGTTTAAGGTATTTATAGTTTTAGAAATGATTTGTTTATATTGTTTATCATCAAGCTCACGCTCTTTACCACAACCAACAAGCAATATGCGCTCGCTTAATACATTAGGTACATGATGCAATAATAAAACTTGGCCTGGCTTACCTTCTAAATCGCCACGGCGAAGTAAATTAGAGATATAACCATCACTAATTTTATCGAGTTGTTCACCAATGGGGGATAACCTACGTGGCTCGTAAACGCCAACCACAATACATGCGCTGCGCTGTTTTTCTGGGCTACCACTTTTTACGTTAAATTCCATTGTTACTCCTGGTTTTGAGTCGTTTAAGTTACTAAGTTGGGGCTAAAAAAGTATTTTCTAGTCTTATCTACGTAACTTATGTAAGGATAATTCTTATTTTAGCTGATTTTGCTAGACTCTTACTGTGTAATTGAACTTTATATGCTTAAGGGCTACTAATGCAACATTATATCGTGCACTTAGGTAGGATAATTAATTTTGATGGCTTATAATAATAGCCTATTTGCCGGTATTAATTGGGTAAAATAGCTATTTAACTATTCAATTCTCACTATCGTAGTGAAATTCCATGTTTAACAGGGGCGAGCATTGCTAATTTTCCGTTATTTGACCGCTGAGGTTTTAAAATCGCAGGTCGCCGTATTTTTAACTTTGATGACAATATTTTTGTCACAAAAGTTAGTTGGTATTTTAGGTGATGCCTCTGAGGGCAGCATTCCTGCTAAATTAGTGCTATCGATGATTGCACTAAAACTTCCACAACTAGCCTCGCTAATACTTCCGCTGAGTATATTTTTAGGCATTATTTTAGCCTACAGCCGTATTTACGCCGATAGCGAAATGACCGTACTTAAAGCCTGTGGCGTAAGTGAATGGTATGTTGTGCGCGTAACCCTTATATCAAGTGTAGGGCTTGCTATATTAGCCGCAGCATTGACTATGTATATAGCTCCGTGGGCAAGCGAGCAAGAGTATCAATTAAAAGAGCAAGCCAAAGCCGATGCGGGGTTATCTGCACTCAGAGCTGGGCGGTTCCAAGAAACCGGTAACGAAAAAGCCGTGGTGTTTATTCATAATATTGAAAAGGGTGGCAAAGAGCTCAATAAGGTATTTGTTGCACAGTTACCCGATAGCGAAAAAGGCAACTTAGCGCGCTTAGTATATGCAGAGCAAGGTGTTGTGGTTGAAGCCGTAAATGGTGAGCAACAGCTCGTACTAACAGACGGTAAACGTTACGAAACAGATGGCGCAACGCCTGCACTTAACTTAACAGAATTTGATGGTTACAGCGTACAAATACGAGAACAAGAAATAGAGCACCAACGCCGTAAATTAGAGGCTGTGCCTACTAATCAATTACTCGCCATTAATACACCAGAATCTATTGCTCAATGGCAGTGGCGACTCGCTATTCCATTATCAATTCCGCTACTTACCTTACTGGCAGTACCGCTAAGTGTGGTTAATCCTCGCCAAGGTAAATTTGCAAAACTAGTGCCTGCTATAAGCTTGTACTTAGGCTATTTTATTTTACTAAATGCCGCTAAATTTGCAGTTGAAGATGGCAAAATTCCGCCTTCAATTGGCTTGTGGTGGATTCACCTAAGTGCCTTATTTATAGGTGGGTTATTAATTATAAAAGGGCGACCGTTGGGCGCTTGGCTTAAAGCCGTTGTAACTAAGCGGGAGTTAGGCTCATGATGAAAACGCTTGATTGGTATTTAGGCCGCAGTATTTTACAAACTACCGGCTTTGCATTGTTGGTACTTGTTGGTATTAGCACCTTAATTAAGTTTATCGACCAGCTAAAGTCGGTAGGGCGTGGCAGTTACGATTTAATGACCGCAATGCTTTACACGCTTTACACAATACCTGGCGATTTAGTGGTGTTTTTTCCGATGGCTGCGCTAATTGGTGGCTTAACGGGGTTGGGGGCACTTGCCTCAAACAGTGAGCTGGTAGTGATGCAAGCGGCTGGTATGTCGCGCTTACAAATAATTGGCTCTGTGATGAAAACGGCCATATTTATGGCTGTATGCATGATGGCACTTGGCGAATGGGGTGCACCTGAAGCGCAATTACACGCTAAAGAAATGCGTAACCAAGCAATACATGGCGGCGATGTATTTAACACACAAAAAGGTGTATGGGCTAAAGACGGCAGCAATTTTATTAATATTGAAGATGTTGACGAAAACGGCAGGCTCAATGGGGTACACATGTACCACTTTGACAAATCGTTAGAGCTTACCCAAATCACTAAAGCAAAAGATGCACTGAGCCGAAAAGAAGGCTGGCTACTTCGTGATGTAAATAAGGTTATTATTACGAGCGAAAAAACCACAACAGAGCAACTACCAGAAGAGTTTTACCCTTCACAATTGACCGCTGAAAAATTAGGGGTTGTTTCGGTAAAACCAGAGTCACTTTCATTTACTGGGCTTTGGTCGTATTTAACTTACTTAGAGCAAAACGAACAAGACACCAGTACCTACGAGCTTGCTCTGTGGCGTAAGCTTATGCAGCCTGTATCTGTAGCGGTAATGCTGCTGGTGGCGCTCTCGTTTATATTTGGCCCACTGCGTACCGTTACTATGGGCGCACGTATTATTATGGGTGTTGTAACGGGGATTGTGTTTCACTTAACTAATGAAATATTTGGCCCTGTAGTTATGGTTTACCAAATACCCGCTATTATAGGGGCGGTATTACCCAGTATTATATTTATAGGCTTTGCGACATATTTGATGAATAAACGGGTATAGAGTACCCATTCAAAGCATTAAAAAGGGTGACCAGTGGTCACCCTTTTTGCTTTTTAATTTCCAGTTTTGGAAAGCTGGTATTAATCAAGCTCACTATAAATACGTCTGTTTTCTTCTTTAGTAAGTGCAATAACTTCTGTTTTAGAGATGTAATCTTGCAGTGCTTTTTTGTTTTTAAAATCGACTAACACCACCAAATTACCTAAACCGAGTAAAGCGCTAACGCTGCGGATAATTGATTGCGGCCAGCTAATTAAATTACCTTCAAGAGTTTGTACTTTTAAACGCCATGCACGCATGCCAATGGTTTGCCCGCTTTTAGTCCAAAAGTAACCAAAAAATACTAAGCTAACAATAATTAAAAGAGCGGTACGAATACCCGAAAGAAGATTTGAATTTTGAATAAATGCAGATACATCCTCTGCGCCATTTAAACTAATTACATCGAGAGAAATAAGCCCCTGTACTGCAAATAAATACAGCACTACAGTTAACATCGCAAACGCAATAATGGCTAACGTATCGTAGACCAACGACGCAAAACGGCGCCAAAAACCAGCACGTGGAAACTCACCCGACATAAATACACTCTCACTATTAATATGCGAGCTAGTTTAACAAAAAAGCTTACAAATACTAAGACATGTTAATGTTTAGAGAGAATTGATTTTATTGCTGTAAATTACTACCTACGGAGGGGAATGAAAAAGACCCTACTATTTACAGTAAGGCCTTTTAATTTATAGCGAGTTTAACCTAGCTTAATGGCAAGGTATTTTATGTCGTCACCACTTATTTGCGGTAAAAAATAAATATCGCCGTATTTAAAATACTGCTGTGAGTTAATTATTACGGCCTGTGCTGCCTGAGGCAGTGAGTCGTAAGTTTGGCCCAAGCTATAATCATTCACATTACCCACTTTTACTGCCTGATTAAGGCGAGTTGATGGCTCATCAACAACCGTATAACCATTATTATCTGCAATGTAGTACACATTTTGATAAGTGTAGTAAGTCGTATTATGGTGTTTAAAATGCCTGTAATTTCTTGGTAGCGTATTTATACGCAGGCCTCTAGGTGGTTTAACAACATGGTAGCCTCTTTTAGCTTTACGGTAATAAAGGCCGTCGTTAAACGTAAACGAAATACCATTAAATCTGATTGATGCGCTATTGCGTGGTAAATGGTTTATAAATCGATTTTGTCTGTAAGCGACTGAATTGTGATGGCTTGTTAAGTAGTTATATTTTCGCTGGTTGTAGCGGTGTAGTTCACGCTTTTCCTGTTTGTACTTAGCAAGTTTACGTTTTTCTTGCTTACGGTCTTCTCGTTTTTCTTTTTTATGCTCAATACGCTGCTTTTTTTCATGGCGGCGTTCATCGCGTTTATATTCAACACGTTTTTCGTGGTCACGTTTAAAGCTTTTATCATTCTCTCGCTCGTTTTGTGCTCCAAGCGCAGAGCCTGATACTGCGCCAATGGCGAGCAGGGCAGGTAGTAAAAAAGTAAGTTTCATAGTATTGCCTCGTTTATGTTTTTACATAACTGGGTTCAATACTAGCGGCTCAAACTGAATGTTAACTGACATACAACAGCAAACGGAGTTATGCTTACAGCTTTTTACATTTTACTGACGGTTCTTGACATAATCTCTAGTTTTTGACGATTTTAGGAATATTTTGATACACCAAAATGATTAGTGGTATTACAAAAAATGGATACGAAATTAGTAATTAAGCCTTCCTTGGCTTTGCAGATTAATTACTTTTGATAAAAAGGATAATCGCTATAACCTACTTCAGTACCGCCATACATAGTGGCTGCATCAGCTTCGTTAAACGTCCAATTATTTGCTATACGCTCTGGTAAATCAGGGTTAGCTATAAATGGGCGACCAAATGCAAATAAGTCACCGTAACCTTCACCTAAAATACGCACTGCTTTTTCTACTGTGTATTTACCTGCATAAATAATGCGCCCTGAAAATTCAGCTCGGACTGCTTTATAAAATTCTTGTGGTAAATCGGGAGCGTTATCCCAATCAGCTTCCGCAATCGATAAGTAAGCAATACCTGCTTGCTCAAGCACTTTAACGGCCTGGATATAAGTGTGATGAGGGTTTGATTCAACAAGTCCTAAATACACTCGTGTTTCATCTGTGCTTTCAAATAAAGGAGCAAAGCGAACACCTAAACGATCAGAGCCTACAACGTCACTTACCGCTTCAACTATCTCTTTTAAAAAGCGCAGGCGATTACTAAGCGTTCCACCGTATTGATCGTCACGGTTATTAGTATGCTCAGAAATAAACTGATTAACTAAATAGCCGTTAGCACAATGAAGCTCCACACCATCAAAGCCAGCTTCTAGAGCATTGCGTGCAGCTTGAGCATACATGTTTACCAGTTCGCCAACTTCAGTTGTTGTTAGCGCACGAGGCTCACTTGGGTCAGCCAATGCGCCTTCACCAGGTGCGGTTTCAATAAATACTTTTACGTTGTCAGCTGCAATGTCTGAAGGACCAACCGGTTTACCTGAATTTGGTTGTAGTGTGGCGTGCGATACGCGCCCTACATGCCAAAGCTGAGCAAAAATAACACCGCCTTTAGCGTGTACCGCGTGTGTTACTTTTTTCCAGCCTTCAATTTGTGCTTGCGAGTGAATACCTGGGGTCCAAGCGTAGCCTTGTCCACGAGGTTCTATTTGTGTGCCTTCGGTAACCATAAAACCAGCCGATGCCCGCTGCGCATAATACTCAGCCATTAATTCATTAGGAATATTGCCAGGCTGAGTGCTGCGAGAGCGAGTAAGAGGTGGCATCACAATACGGTTTTTAAGTGTAAAAGGGCCAAGCTCAATTGATGAGAATAAAGGGGCGGTATTAACTAATTCTGATTTCATTTTAAATTCTCTTATAAAGCAAACAAAGGCTTAAATAGTGGTTAAGTAACATTGGCAGCATAGAGATTTAAGGATACAATTTGAAACAACACTTTTTTGTGCAGCATACAATTATGAATGGTATTAGTCGGCTCGATATAAAACAGTTAAGAGTACTCAGTAGCTTATTAGAACTGCAAAATCTTTCGCAAGTAGCCAAAAAAATGGGGTTAACGCAACAAGCCATTAGTGAGCAACTACGAAAGCTACGAGATTTATTTGACGATCGCTTGTTTATACGCCAAGGCAATAACATGGTTGCTACTCCTAAAGCGCAAGGACTCAAGGCGCCTGTTAATCATATTTTAAAGCAATTAGAGTCGTTACTAGAGCCCGAGCAGTTTAGCCCGCAAACTTATAAAGGTGTGTTTACCATAAGCGCAACCGACTACGCCACGCAGGCTTTATTGCCGCAATTATTTAATATTACCCGCCGCGAAGCACCGGGTTTAAAGTTGATTGTGCGCGACTTTGCATCAGATAACGTTAATCAACTTATAACGGCAGGCGAGCTTGATTTGCTGATAAGCTTTCCAGAATTTATACCCGACAACCTTTCTTATATCACTTTGTTTGAAGAACAGCATTTGTGTATTACCGGTATAGGTAACACTACTTACACTGAACCTTTGAGTTTGGCGCAATTTGCAAAGCATTCACAGCTAGTGGTGTCGCCATCGCGTGCTAATTTGCGTGGTTCGCACGATCAGTGGTTTGAAAGCCAAGGGCTAAAACGTAATATTGTAATGTCGGTACCAAGTTTTTCTGCGGTGCCCGACATTTTACATACAACCGATATGCTCGCGTTTTACCCATCAAGATTATTACCTAACAGCAAAGTTAAACAGCTAAAAATAGAAGCTCTGCCCCCTACATTTAAAGTAATAGCCGCATGGCATCCGCGTACTAATAACAGCCCTATTCATAAATGGTTGATAGAGCAATTACAAAACTTATAAAATCCGTAAAAATGCAACAAGATCTAAACGCTCTTGCTTGGTGAGTTTTAATGGTTTTAACAGTTTCGTCGTTTTAGGAAAGTGTGGATCGTTTAATTGGCTTTTCCTAGGCTTAGGTCTTGCTCCACCATGGTTGTACATGTTTACTATGCCTAGTAGGTCATCAAAAAGCCCATTGTGCATCCAAGGAAATGTTTCAGTTAAACCAAGTAGAGAAGGGGTTCTAAATAACCCTATATCACTTGGATTATTTGTAAAATTAAACCGCCCTTTATCTTCAAAACTACGGCCGTAGTAATGAAGGCCAGTGCCATGAAATTGGTTGTCACTTAATAGTGCGCCATTGTGGCAAGTCATACATTTTGCTTTGGTTCTAAATAAATGTAATCCGTTTAATTCATTATCGGATAAACGTCTAAGCGCTTTTTTTGGATTACTCTGAACCTCATTAATAAATGATTTAAAGCGAGTATTAGGTGCAATGAGTGTTCGCTCAAATGCAACGAGGGCTTCTGCCATTTGTGCCATAGAGAGCGTATTTGAATTAAAAGCACTTTTATTAAATGCCGTATAGCTTTTATCTTTATTGACCCGCATTAAAGCTTTTTGTGGATCTAAGTCCATTTCAATTGGGTTGCTAATGGGCATAAGTGCTTGTTGCTCAGCTGTTTTAGCGCGACCATCCCAAAAAAAACTTTGCCACTGATCTATGCCAAAAATTGCAGGGGTATTGCGTGTGCCTATTTTCCCATCAATACCCACTGCGGTTGTGCGGCCATCATGAAAGCCTTTGTCGTGCTCATGGCAGGTTGCGCAGCTAACGGTATTATTACGCGAGAGCTGCACATCATGAAAGAGCTTGTCACCTAAAGCAACATGCTCAGGTTTTGGCGAGGCTACAGGCAAAAGCGACATGGGCTCAACGCTTCTGCCATCACTGGTTTGAATAGCAGGCCAGTGTGCTTGGCCTTTGCTATACAGTGAGCGTAAATCGTGGCTACTTGTTGGTGTGGCGTTTAAGCTAAATGAGCACAGAAAAAAAATGCTTAATAACCTAATCATAGTTATAGCTAACTCCTAGCCAAAACATACGCCCAGGCTCAATACCAGATGCGCCTTCGTTTACTGTGTAAGTACGTGCATTCAACAAGTTAGAAATATCTGCTCTTATTTCAACTGACTGGGTTTTTGTTAGGTTGTGGCTATAGCGCAGGCTAAGGCCTAGCATGGTTCTGGCACGAATTTCTTGTTCTTCGTATATATCAACAAGTGTTGATTCTGCAGGACAATTCGCACAGCTCTGTTCAAGGCCTATGCTTTCGCTTGCGCCGGTGCTCACTGCGCTGGTGTAGCTATCACTGAAGGTTACGTTAAGCCCTGTGCTTAATGAATTGCTCCAATCAACATTCCAACCTAGCGCACCGGTAATCGGAGTGCCAAAGTTTGTACGAATTTGATCAAGTTGTCCAAGCGTTACAAGCTCGCCGCTGCCACTTGCATTTACGTAGTAAACGAGTTCGTCAAGGGGGGTATTTTCAGCAGTGGCATTGTAGTCGTCGTTAGAGACTTTGTTTTCAGCGTATGAGGCGTTAGCCCATAATGAATGGCTACCAAACTGCGCGCTCCACGAAATAGAATAGCGCTCTGAGCTACCATCACCTTCGTTGGTCATACGAATATATTTATATCCATCGCTACCTGCTTCTTCATCGGTAACCTGAGAAAATTGCTGATGCTTTTTACGTTTGACATATTTAAGCGATACATTACCTGCTTTTTCAAATGAATGGGCAATACCTAGTGCCTGTCTCTTATACACATCTGACGCTGCCGACGAGCGATCTAGTGTAGAT
>OJEI01000146.1_pt1 | contig 18658 bp, 12 predicted proteins | sample 1593541 | NCBI WGS metagenome assembly OJEI01 (sample SAMN05416799, study PRJEB24817) | seawater metagenome | isolation source: Sea water | place: Canada:Atlantic | collected 2013-11 | reverse complement strand
GATGGGCTGTTTCACAGTGACGGGCAGATCCAGTGACGCCTAGTGTCATCATTACCTTACCTGAGCCAATACCTTTTTCAGAGAGCGCCTGTTCTAAGGCAACCACGCCACTGCTATCTTCACCGGCACCCATATACAGCAGGCTGGTGGTTTCAAGTGGGTTACTTAGACGTACCATGGAAAGCGCAACTCTTTGCTGAATAAGTTCTCTGGCGACAGTAATGCCAACGTCCCATGAGGGGAAAAACACCACTTGAAACAACTCTTTTTCAGGAAGAGGGGTGATACGTACGGTCACCTCAGTGATGATACCCATACGTCCTTCTGAGCCAAGGATCATCTCTCGCACATCTGGGCCTGCAGAGGAGGCCGGAATGGTGGGTATATTCAAGGTGCCAGCGAGTGTTTCGATGCTACCACCGGCAAACAGATTTTCGATACGTCCATAGTGTATTGATTGCTGACCACTTGAGCGACTCGCTACCCAACCACCCAAGGTAGACAGTTCCCACGACTGAGGAAAGTGACCAAGGGTAAAGCCATGTCCATTAAGCGCTGCTTCTAACGCCGGACCCGCAATACCAGAACCAAAGGTTGCCAACTGACTCTCTGTGTCGATATGCAGTAATTTATTCATTTTACCCATATCGATGGTGAGTACTGCGCGCTCACTTTCATCAGGGTTAATATGCCCAACTACTGAGGTGCCGCCACCATAGGGTATAACAACAATATCGTTAGCCTTGGCATGATCTAATAGCATACGAACTTGCTCAGAAGATTCTGGCATTGCAACACCATCGGGGAACGTATTGACATCGCCACTGTGCATCTCTAACCAATCAGGCAGACTTTGCCCTCGAGCATGGCGCACACGGACCTCTGGATCGCAACTTATCAGTGAATGTTCGGCCAATCTGGTTGACGGTACTTTGGCGATAACATCATTTAATGTCGCCTGAGGCAGCGATGTAGGCGGCCCTACTAATGCCTGTAATAGCATACGTAAGCCACTATTTAGCTCCATATTTAAATCACTGTTTTCATTACCCCAACCATTCCATAACCGCATCTTAACTACCCTATATAATGTGACTGTTATTATCGCTAGCAATGTCCATTTTTACTCACGCAAGTATAGCGTTAATGGCACCGAAACCCTCAATTGTTGGGGTATACTATTTACAACTATAGTAACTGCTGAAGCTATAATCGTCTCTGTCTAAGTCCGACAGTACGGTCACAATTTCAGTCATTGAGTAGGCGTGAAAAAACATACATGGATTTAACACACAACAGTGGTCTTGCTTCGGTGCCGGCGGTAACTCAATACCTGCGGTCTGCCCAGGCCTGTGGTGTTGATTACTCTTTACTGTTAAGTGAGGTAGGCATTGATGCTGAGACCCTCAAAGACAACACCAAGCATGTCTCTAGTCAGTCCATGGAGGATCTTTTAGAGCGATTAATTGAAGCTAGCGGCGATCCTTGTTTTGGACTTCACTCTGCTCAGTTTGTAGAACCAGCGTCTTACAGTGTACTGGGTTATATTTCGATGAATTGCTCAACACTGCGTATGATTCAGGCGAAAATTCCAATTTATGAGAAAATTGTGGGTGATATGGGGGTGACCTCCATTGAGATTGCTGATGGTTTTGCGTTACAACGATGGACCTGCCAGTTTAAAAACCCGATGGTACGCAAGCATGAAATCGAAAATGTGTTGGCATCTTGGTGTCTTTTTGCTCGACGATTTCTCAATTTTGAGGGTTGGCACAGCGTTTGGTTAGAGCACGAGGGCCCAACTGACCCGATATTGTTAGCTAGCTATGCCGAACTCTTTGGCTGTGATGTTTTATTTAAACAACCCGCAAGCGGATTCCGATTTGCTGAAAGTGCGCTAGACGAGGTCTTCCCTCAAGCTAATGAGCAGTTACTGCAAATGTTACTCGATCATGCGACCATTATATTGGGCGGTTTGGACAAAAAGCAGCTGGTAGCAGATCAAGTAAAAAACCTTTTGCGACTGGTGCTAAAGCAGCAAACCCCCTCGAGTCAGATGATTGCTGAAATGCTTGGTATGAGTAGCCGCACCCTGCAGAGAAAGTTAGATGAGGAGGGCACAAGGTACAAAGACTTACTCAACGAATTACGCCTGGAGTTGGCGCTGTATTATCTGAAAAATACGGAGCTTTCGCTCGACTCCATTGCCTATCAATTGGGCTACGCAGAGGCGCGCTCGTTCTATCGAAGCTTTAAACTCTGGACTGGCCGCACCGCTGGCTCTTATCGAACAGACCCTACCGCTTAGTTTTCAGTCTTGGTATCAGCCCCTGTTTCTGCGGCTCGCCACACGCGAATAAAATTACCACCCCAGATCTTGGTGATATCGTCTTTGGTATAGCCTCGCTTGAGTAGCTCGACGGTAACATTTAACGCCTCACTAGCGTCGTTGAATCCAATGATGCCGCTTCCATGATTGAAATCGGTGCCAATGCCAACGTGATCAACACCAATGCGCTGAGCAATATAGTCAACATGATCGAGCATTTCGTCTACACCGATGGGGCCAAGTTGGGCGCTGGTGCGAGTTAAAAAGTCTTTCTTAATGGCTGGGTCATCAATTTCCCAATACAGTTCAAAGGGGTATAAATAAGATTCATCAATGCCTGATTCACGCCGTATTTTGCGAATATTGGCATCCATGTCTGGGTCAGTAGAGTCAAATAAGTAGCCTCTGAAGGGGGCTATGTGAATAACGCCATTGGTTTGTCCAATACGATCAATTTCTTGATCAGATAAATTTCTACTGACATTGGTTAGTGCTCTGACATTGGAATGACTGGCAATGACGGGGGTGCTGGATAGGGCCATGACTTGCATGGCAGCCTCCATGGACAACTGTGAGATATCCATAACACCGCCGAGTTGATTGACTTTTTGCACCGCCGCTTTTCCTAGCGAGGATAAACCGCCATGCTCAGCGTCTGGCTCCCGTGTGCCTGTTTCTCCGTCAAATAGTGTTCGCGAAGAGTCCGCAAAGTTATTGTGGCCCATGTGTGTTAGGGCAAATACTCTAGCCCCTGAACTATATAGGCTATCGATACCGCCGACATCTGTGCCCAAGATTAATGCATTTTGAAAGCCAAGGATCAGCGCTGATTTGCCGGCAGTGTGCGCCGCACTGAGTTCGGCGGTACTTTTTACCATGACGGTATTGTTGGCTGGGTCGGCTACCAGTGCATTCACCGCAGCGAGCTTTGTTTGCGCCAGCGCTTTTGCCGCCACATAGCCGTCAGGGGTTCTCGGCATAGGCCCAACTGCTAAAGACATGACAACTGCGTCTAAGCCACCTTTTTGCATTTTCTGTGGGGCTACTTTAGAGAGACCGTCAGAACCGACATACATCGAAGGCTTGCCGGGTATTTCAATATCGGCATGAGCATCTATGGTCAATGCTGAGGCATGTATGGCTTGTGCTTGAGCCACTAGAGCGGCATGTTCATCTGCAGATAAGGCGGTTTTTGCCGCCATTGTAGGTTCAACACTTAAGGCAAATTGACTGACGATGAGTAAAGATAGGAGTGATAATTTGCGCATAGTGACGACCTTGTCATTCATTAAAGGAACCACATCATGCCATCAATACACGCAGTTTCTCAATCAATTCCCAGACAAACGCTGGCCTGGCCCCTAAGAGCAGGGTCTAAGAGTTAGTTTTCATAGATAGCGTAGATTTTTTGCGTCGGTTCTATAACTTCCCACTCACCCTCAAAACCAGCGGGCACACAAATTTTATCGCCGGCGACAACGATGAGTTCATTGCCCTCGGTGTCGCGCAGAATTGATTTGCCACTTAAAATATGGAAATACTCATTCTCGGTATAACTGACTTTCCAACAGCCAACCTCTGCACCCCATTCTCCGACAAAGAACCGATCGTCGGCCGAAAAATGAAGTGTATTATTTTGCTCAGGATTGCCTTTAACTAACCGATCCTCGGGTGTTGGGTAACGCTCTATTTCTGCCGCGCTGGTTACAACATTGACTACGTCAGTTATTTTTTTAGACATAAGATTTCTCTGTATTACTGTCTTTATATGATACGGGTCATTTACCTAAAAGCCCATTATCGGATGCCCATTGCTTTGAGCGTTTCATGCCTTCATCAAAGGTGACTTCAGGCTTCCAGCCAAGGACACGCTCGGCTTTTTTTATAGAGAACCAGCTCTTGGTAGCCAGTTGAGCCACGGTTGCTGGTGAGGCTTCATTGAGATTACCCATGAGATCGGCCACTTTTGAGGCAATGGCGGCGACTCTTAGCGCAAGCTTAGTTGACACAAGCATGGGGCCTTTTTTACCCAACCACTGATAATGTGGCGCAAAATAGTCTTTGGTGGGCATGTAGCCTTCACAAGATAAGTTAAATATTTCACCTACCGCATCAGGATGTTCTGCCGCTAACACTATGCCTCGCACTAGATCGTCAATGTAAATGGGTCTAAAGAAGCCTTCGCCTTTGGCAGGTAGCATAAATTGGTTTTTTGCTATGGCTTCTAGTGGTGCAATGATCCAAGGACGACTGCCAGGACCGTATGCATCACCTGGACGCACAATGACTACTTCGATATCGCTATTGGCTTGAGCCGCAAGCACGACGTGCTCGGAAGCCAGCTTGGTGAGTACATAGCTACCGCCATCGGCATGTACTGGTTGGTCTTCGTCAAGTTCACCTTGTGCGGCGTTACCATAGGCAACGATGGAAGATATTTGCACAAAACGGCGCACCTCATGCTTTTTTGCTGCGGCGATTAAGTTTCGGGTAGCCAACACGTTCACGCGCCACATATCCGTGTCTTCCATAGCATTAGAGACTAGCGCCGCAGTATGAATAATGACATCGCATTCGTCTAACAAATTTGCAATAGTTTCAGGTTCAGCAATATCACCTTTTACAATATCTGAGCCATTGCCCACCAAATCAACACCAACAACCGCTTGGTTGTTATGTTGGTAATAACGCATCAATGTATTGCCAATAAAGCCATTAGCGCCGGTGATTAGTATCTTTTTGATCGTTTGCTCGTTCATAAGTACCTCAAAGGTCCATTAATTTTTAGTGTATGGGGCTAGCCCATGTTGTTGCGATAAAAGCTGCCCACTAGTCTGGTGAGTCGCGCTTTAGAAAATAGTCGAGTAATAGCGGCGGTCACTTTGTTAGCAGCACCGGGAACAATCGCGCTTTTACCTGCGAGACAGCCCTTAATGCCTGCCTCTGCGACTTCTTTTGCAGACATCATCATGTTGGGGGCAATACTCAGTTTCGCACCTTGATCTGGGTTATCCATCATTTTGGTGGCGGTGTAGCCGGGGCATAGTGCGGATGCTACGACGCCACTGTTAGCCGCTTTCAGTTCATCCGCCAGCGCCTGTGTAAATGACAACACATAGGCTTTGGTGGCTGCATAGACATTCTGATTAGGAATGGCCATCCAAGCGGCCAGGGATGCCACATTAAGGATGTGACCCTTTTTTCTAGAGGCCATATCATTGGCATATAAATGGCTCAATGATGTTAAGGCGAGTACGTTGACGGTAATCATGCGCTCTTGCTCAGCAAGGCTTAGTTCAGTGAAAAACCCGTTGTGTAAAAGCCCCGCGTTGTTGACCAAAAGGTCAATTTGCAGGTTTTGATCGCAGGTGCGTTGAAAAAGCGTCTGGGCGGCCTGTGGTTCAGATAAGTCAGTGGCCATAACGGTGCAGTTAATGCCGTAGGTCTGACTGAGTTTTTCGCTGACCTCATTCAACTTATCTTCACGTCGCGCCACTAAAACTAAGTCATAGCCCTGAGCGGCCAGAATATCGCCAAACTCCAGTCCGATGCCGTCGGATGCGCCTGTAACTAGTGCAATTTTGTTACCCATAATGTACTCCCCAAGCCGTTAATATTTAGTATTATTATTGTTTAAAGTCGACAAAAATAGGCGAAGACCATGCTTGTTGACCTAGTGGTTTCTGGCAGTCATCTTTCTCAGCTGTTCGGTAGTCACCAAAACAGGGGTCAGTTGCAATGGCATTGCCCTGATCATCAAAGCTGGTGCGCAAATTACCACCATTAATGGTCGCAATAGCCTGCTCGTGAGCCCGGATGTAGTAAAGAGCGTCGCGGCCATCGATGGCAAAGTTAGGATCTTCAAACTCAATATTGCAGCCTTCTACAGAGGGCGCGCACTCGAAGGTTCGCCACGGGTCTTCAATCAATGGTGAAACTTCTTCGCCGGCAAAGGACTGGGGTCTGATCTTGATAACCTCAATACGATCGATAAGGTAGCGTTCATCTGAAGGGTTGTAGCACTCACCAAGAGACAGTTTCTGCAAGCGCTTCTCCTCAAGTGTTGCCACGACATAGTCGGGACAACCCGGTAACTGTTTAAAAGAACCAACAACCTTAGCGCTGAACATTGGGTTACTACTCATGTCGACATCACTTCCCATAGGTAGTGACTGATTGCTTTGTGGTGCATTGAGTAGATCAAACCATACAAGCATGCGGTGGCCACTGGTTCCGTAGACTTCCCGACGCTTCATGGCGTCCCAAATAGCGTCTCGATCACGACCTTGAGCATGCACTGCTGCTATGCCTCCAGCATTTAAAAAAGAGTTTGTGCGTTCAAATTCTGATGCAAATATTTTGGCACTCACAGGATCAATCTGATCAGCGGTAAGAGATTTAGGTGCAGTCTCTGTTACCACTGCAGTGCTGGCAAAAATGGATTCCCAAAAACTGTCTCGAACACCGGTTGAGTCAGTGGTATTGTTTCTATCGAGTTGTTTAAACCCGTGACCAGCTCTTGCTGAGTGAGTGTCTGTAGAGCCAATAAAGCCCCAGCGATAGCGCAAGGGGTTTTCTGGATCATCAAGATTTTGTAGTGCAAGACCATATTGCACTGACTTACGCGGTTTGTAGTTAAATGCGGGTAGAAAAACATCTCGCGCTTGTCCGGCATCAAGCCATTCCTCGGGGGTACTCCCGGGAACCGTCATAAAGCCATAAATGGTATCCACTTGTACAAAGTTATGGCGAGCCTCTGCTGCGCGTAAGTCACATTCTTTAGCGTCAATGCCTTCGGCTAAACAGCGATCGGCAATAATTTCACCTGCTTGCCAGCAAGCAGGAAGATAATTGGCTTGGGGAGCAGGGCAGACCCATTCACCCTTGTCATTGCGGGTACGAACCGTGAAGTCTCTAAATACCTCTGAGTTACCATGGCCAGAATACACTTCGATTAAACGCGTTTTATCGGTGTCACTATTTGCCTTGGTCAATTGATGTATCCAATTGGCATTGGGCGGTGTGTAAAACCCCCAGCTGGTGCCGTGAGGGACAACAATGTTGTCAAAGCCCCACTCATCGAGCTTTTTAAACAGCTCCCCGGGTGTGGCGACACTTTCATAGCAGTTGGCTGGAAGTAATGGGCTGGGCAGAGACGGGTCACACACCGGTGTGCCGGCCATGTTTTCAACCCAGGTGTTGTACGAGGCGTAATAGTCTTTATGACGTGGGTCTAGGACTCCTAAAATACCCGATTGCTTGCCATCATTTGAACGTGCGGCAATGGTGGCTACCCCAACACCTACTGAGGCAATGGGATGGCTGGGTAGTTTTGCTGGGTCATCGTCTTTAAACAGTACATTGTGATGGCCGTAATGATTTTCAGCCACGGTACCTACTTGAGTCCACTCCCAGCCGAGGAATGCAACTATATCGGGGTTCATTGGGTCACCGGCCGTACGATTACATTGACGCACTGAGTTCATACCGTCGCGCCATTGGCCCAAGGTAAAACTCTCGGCATGATCAGTCAAAAAATAAAAGTCTAACTGTGAGACGAAGCGTGCATAGTCACAGGCAAATGCCGGTGGATAGGCTCCTGAAGCACCGTGCATCATCGGCAAGCTGTACATAAAGGCATCCGCCGAGTTGGTGGTATGCACATGAGTATCACCAAAAAGAATCTGTTTTTTGGCCATCACGCCATCATTTCGACTGTTAGTGCGCGCCGCTATAACCTCGGCTGGCAGACGATCTTGTGTAATCTCAACGGGCGTTAGTGGAGAGGTATCCCATGCTAAGTTGGGGTCTTCAAAGTAGCCAGGGAAAAGCCGATACACCGATTCCGGCGCATTATTCGTTAATACGAGGGCGATGGTGATCCCCAAAATAGCCACAACAGCGGAAAACTTTTTAAACATTTTTAAACCCCTTTTTATTAAATAATTCCATAACTTCGCCCAATAAACCAGTATAAGCCTAAGCCGCAGAGTGCTGCTGATACTAAATCAATGACTAATCTAGTGTCAGTGAGAAACCTAGATTGTCTTATTTGCTGTAACAGCGCCCAAACCACAGCGATGATCACTATTTGACCCAACTCAATACCCAGATTAAAGCCAAGTAGGGCAGGGAGCAACTGCGTATTGGCCAATCCTGTTTCCGTCAGAGCACTGGCAAAGCCAAAACCGTGAATCAATCCGAATATAACGCTCGTCACCAAGCGCAGATTAGCTGACAAATGCTCATCTGCAGAATTCCATAGATAGGCTAATGTGAATAACGCTAGCCCTAGACCGCTCAGGGCACTCAATCCAATATTCCAGATTAAATTGATAAGCACTATTAGTAATAGGCCCGCCACAGAAAAATAGGTAATTTGGCGATGATTACCGGTGAGTACAGCGATATTTTGTACGGCCACCAGGGCGATGGTAAAGCCAATTGCGGCTTCAACAATATCAAGATCTGGTATTACCCAGCCCAGCGCAGCTAGCGCTAAGGTGATGCTATGACCCAGCGTGAAACCTGTGACCATCCAGACTAAGACTTTCAAACTGCGGAGGAGCAATAAAAGCGCTAATAGAAACGCAATATGGTCGATGCCGCCAAAGATATGTTCGATTCCAATCAAGACGAATTGAGTAATGCTGTCAAACCAGTGACTACTAGTGGCTAGTTGATTAGTAATTTCATGCTGCCGCTGTTTGTTGGTAAATAGGTACTGATAAGACGGCCCCCTATTGAGGGACATGTTTGCATAATGGACGTGAGAACTAGCAACATTAAAAAAGCTATTAATACTGATGCTGATATCACCCAAGGATGCGCCGCAGTCGAAGACTAACCTAACACGAACATATCCCAGTGCTGAGGGTATTGGTCTCACGACTTCCGTACTTGAGCAGGGCAGACTATCTTGGGATACGCTAATAGCGCTAATTAGATGGCCTACCAATAGGGTATCTAAAGATTGGTTACTCTGACTTTGAAGCCGAGTAATTTCTCTGGATTTAGCCGTAAAAACTGCGGTGGCAATATTGTCAGTTATTTCCCAGTCAGAAAAAGACTGACTGCGATTATGGGAATGAGCCTGTGATGAAGTCGTGGTGACGATGAAGGTTAGCAGGATAGCAATTGTTAGTTGGATCAACTTAACCATTACTGAGGCGCCTGTTTAACGATCGATGGCGAGTTTAGCCACTCAATGGTTGCGTTGGTACGCAGCAGCTCGATATAGCCTTCAAGTGCCTTATCACTGGACGCGGTATTGGTTCCGTTGGCGGCGACAACGTCACTTTGAATACTGTCCAGCATGGTTTGTAATGTACGTTGGCGGACGCTTAGGTTATTGCGCAGCGCACCATCACTGATCGCTTTTTGTACCAACAATTCTTCTTCTATCAGACGATCTAATACAAGGGTTCTGTCTTGTGCACTAGCGGTGCTGCGTTTCTCCTGACTATAAAGGGCCAGAGCCTGATTATATTGAGCTTTTCCAATGGCGGTGTCGTTGACCCAAGCGACTACGGTCGTGTCATCGGTTACTGACACATAAGGGTCACTTATAGCGACAAGGATGCCTAGTATTGAGCCACATATTAATAGGGTGAGGGATCGTTGATTGGTTGTCAGTCCTGGTATGCTTTTCATGGCTATTTATCAGTACTCGCTAGTTGTCCAAGCAAGGATAAATTTAACTGAATACTCGCGGTCTGTTTGAGTTCCTCTAGGGTCGTCGTCAAACTATCACGACGCTGTCTGCTAATTAATTCAGTCATCACGGTTTCTCGAACCTGTTCAAAAGGCATCAATGTTGCCGGCTGGTTTTCAATGACTTGCAGTAAGTAAATATTGTCGCCTTGCACAATGGGTTGTGAAATCTGGGTAGCTGAGAGCCCTAGTGCCAGATCGGTCAACGATATCCCGAGATAACGGATTAGCATGTGTTTTGGAAGTGGTGATGCAGGGATCGGTAATATTTTACCGCCCCGAAGTGATACAGTTTTTTTGAGACTATCCCCCAGTAAGACCGCATTGCGAGAAATATTAGCCATTTCAACATCATCAAATTGTGCCGCCTGAAGCGTTATTCTTTGCGGTTGTTGAAAGATCGCTTGATGGTCGTTATAAAAGGCGATGAGCTCAGGTTCCTTGATTAGCACAGCCTGAGACTCACGCACAACCGTATCAATAGCAGATCGCGCTAACAGCTTACGGATACCGGGGTCTGCCTGCAGAATACCCAGTTCTTCCGCGCGCTGTAATATCAGCTCATCGTCGATCAAGCGTTGTAAGAGTTGCTTATCTCTATCCTGAACAGGGACGTCGATCATGAATCGACCAGAACGCTGACGGGCAAACTTTAGTGCAGATTCGGTCACCGGCTGTTGATTGACTAAAACAACGGTATCTATGGGCTGATTTTGCCAGCTAATCTGCGTGTTTGAACCGACTAATAACAGCAGGAGGCCGAGCAATCCAATGGATGCACGCACGCTGTTACTTGAGTTAACGGCGATTTTACGCATAGCTGCCCGAACAATTAGTCATAAATACCAGGACACTATCATAGCGCAGGTAGGGCTCTTCACACTGTCATTACATGACAGGCTACTCACAAAAACGGACAGTCCTTATTTTGATATCCATCTATTTACCCGTAAACTGCGATCCATGCCCAGGCGAATGTTTGATGAGTTAACCGACTTGGCTATAGAGTTCTCATTGACTGCCAATGAAAGCTTATTAAAGCCCTAATGGTTTACTTGGAGTATTACTATGTTTGAGAATGTCTTGGTTGCTGCTTATGCATTGATTTTTATCACATTTTTAGTCAGCTTTTTACATGCTTATTTGACGGTTAAGTTGATTGGAGCCAATCAGAAGTGGGCCAAAGGGATCCCACTAATGCCCTATCCAGATGCGCCGGAGAATTTAAAACTGGTAAAAAATAACATTCAAAACTTATTTGAATTCCCTGTTATCTTTTACGTACTGTGCGTTTTTTGCTTTATCCAAGGGATTCAAGATCAGCTTGTAATTGCTTTGTCATGGAGTTACGTTTTACTGAGATTGGTACATAGTTATTTACACATTTTTTCGCAGAATACTTTGTTGCGTGGACATGCCTTTATTGTGAGTAATTTAGTTTTGTTTGTGATGCTGCTAACCTTATTAAGAAGTATGCACTAGACATTTGATAAAGCACAAAAAAAGGACGGGCAAGCCCGTCCTTTTTTTGTGATGCTACTTTCCTAAATATAGATTAGAAGTTGTAATTAACCGTTGCACCCCAGACTGCCCCCGGGAGAACATACTGTGCGTGAGAACCGGCAGCCAGCGGTATATCAAATGCGCCTTGGGGAGTAATCTTATCAAATACGTTTTTACCGTACAGCATTACCGACCAATTCTCTCCAGCTAAACCTGTACGGATGTTGGTTTTAGTAAAGCCATCTTCATAATCGATAGGATCGCGGTCACCGGTCATAAAAAATCCATCAGTGAATTGAATGTCTAAGCCCGTAGCCCATATCATGCCACCAAGTACAGGACGAGTATAATCTGCGGTAAGACTACCGTTGTAGTCGGTTCCAATTTGCGCGCCCGCGAGGTTCTGACTTATTCCAATCTGCGTTCCATCAGCTGCAATTTCAGCGACACAGCTTCCAGAGGAAGTTGCCCCTCCTTCTAAGTCAGACTGTTGTGTGGCGGTGCAGCCTGCTCCTGGGAAATCACCATATTGGCCATCATTGAAAGCAACATTAGCGCCTAGACGCAGATGATCAGTTGTCTGCCACTGCACGTCGACTTCGAGACCTGTCACGGTTGCACTTGCCGCGTTAGTCACTACGAATCCAAGACCTACAAAGGTGGACACTTGCTGATTGTCATAAACACTATCATAGTACGCCCAGTTTACGGTCATCGACCCGTCCATTAATGTATGCTTTCCACCAATCTCCCACGATTCAGCGGTCTCATCTTCATATTCAAAACCTGGCCCAGGAATATTAGCCTGCGGACCATCCGCCGTGAATAGAGGGAGCTGTGAGTCTGTGGAGTTAAACCCACCACTCTTAAAGCCTTCTGAGTAGCTCATGTAGAACATACTGTCTTCGGTTCGTGACCATTCGAGGTTTACAGCGGGAACAAACTGCGTAGTTGATCGATCCTCATCAAACTCATGATCATAAATACTGAACAGAGCAGCAGACAGACCGGCTAGCAGTGGATCAGCATCAGGGGTAGCTAGGCCTCTAAAGCTAGAGGTGTTATATGTCTGTGCATGTGCTCGTTTCGTTTCTTCTGTGTATCTAGCTCCGGCGGTCAATGCGATTGAATCAGTTAGATTCCATGTGCCTTGATAGAAGACTGCTTTTGAGTTTGTATCTTGTTGATACTCACCAACTCGCGACATCATCGACCACATCGTAGAGCCTTCAACACCGGGCTGATAGCGATAATCAAGGCCTGTGACAGCATAGAGCTGATCAATGGTTAAGCCACCAGTTCCAGGAACCACTGCTGTTGCATTAACTCCAGCTACCTGAGCAGGTGAATAGGCAAGAAATGTAGGCGCTCCAACGATTGCAACCATTGTTGATGCAGGCAGCCCGAAGGTTCCATCTATTGACGTAAGCGTCCATTGGTTTTGAACTTGCTTAGATAGATAAACACCACCTACCCAAGAAAATTTACCATCAGTTGGCGAGGCAATACGGAACTCTTGGCTATTATGGTCATATGCTCCGAATGTAGACTGACCGATAAAACGAAGTGGTAACCAATCAGCATCTAGACCATCTTGGTAAGAGTAGCGTCCTCTACCTATCGTTGCATTTAGACTATAGCCATTATCCAATTCCATCTCAAAATTGAGCGATGTATCTGATGAGGTGGTATCAGTCCCTTCGGGCCGTTCACCACCAGCCTCACAGACTGCGGAATTCTTACCCAAGGAAGCTTCGTGGACACAACCGCCAAGGGCGATAGCGTCTCGATACGGGTCGTTGTTACCATTTGTAGTAATAGATGCGAAGTTAGGGTGCACAACACCCATCACGCCATACATTAGGCCAGCCGCCGCTCCCAGGTTCTCTACAGGACTAAACAGTGTAGCCATTGAATCCTGGCCGAGCTTCACATTATCGTTATTAGAGTGCTTTATCTCTACTCTGGTTGAGTCAGTAGGCTCCCAAGTAGCACTGACACGCCACATTGTCTCATCAGTTGTTGGCATGGTCTCGGTTACAGCACCGGCATAGGTGTTAGTCCAGGCACCATCATTGGTACGGTCTTTGTAGGCGAACCGCAAGCCAATAGTATCTCCAATTGAGCCTGTTAGGTGGCCCTGCATGGTAGTGCCATTAAAGGACTCTTTGCTCACAGATAGTTTGCCGCCAAATTCTTGGTCAGTATCGGGAGTTGCTGTAGTGACATTGATTGCACCGGCGAGCGTATTTTTACCAAACAACACTCCCTGAGGGCCGCGTACTACCTCAGCTTGTTGGATATCAAATAAACCTGTTCTGATTTGACGACCTTTCCCATAGTGGATGCCATCAACAAAAACGCCAACTGATTGCTCAAAAGATTGGTTAGCTCCAACGCTAATACCCCTCATTTCGATAATAGTGTTCACTGCATTTTCAGTGATACTTAAATTAGGAACATATGTAGAGAGCTCAGCAAAACTGTTCATGCTAGCGTCTTCGATTTTAGACCCACTGATAGCAGTCAAAGACACTGGAACATCTTGCAGACTTTCCGCGCGTTTTTGCGCAGTTACAATAATTTCTTCTAGCTCAGCGGCATTGGTACTGCCCGCGATGGCGGCAATAGCTAAAGTTAGCCCGCTTGCTTTAAATAGTGATGATATATTCATAGTTAACCCCGTGTTAGTTTTTATGTGTTTAATTTTTTTTTGCTTTACCCTCTTTTATGCTAGTTACGTTTTATACGATCGCTACATCAAAAATCTAATAGCACTCAAAATTTCAATAGGTTGAGCCGCATCTTGCAGTTTAAGTATGCATAAAAACAATGTAAATAAGCAATATATATGTATAAAAAGACTTAAAAAACATACGTCGCATCATTTCTGTGTAAATTAAAATATGCGAATATAATTAAATACGGAGTTAATAGATAAGATTACTTAGATTTTAGACAAAAAAAGGACGGGCAAGCCCGTCCTTTTTTTCTGCACGTTTTCCACAATAAAAGCTAGAAGTTGTAGTTAACCGTTGCACCCCAGACGCTTCCTGGGAGGGTGTAATCAGCAAAGGCACCAGATGCCAGGGGTATGTTGAATTTACCAGAGGCAGTGAGCTCATCAAAAACGTTCTTGCCATAAAGCATCACGGCCCAATTTTCGCCCTTTAACCCAGTTCGAAAATTAGTTTTAGAGAAAGCATCCTGATAAGTACGTGGATCCACAGAGCCACCTATATTCTGGTAGCCGTCGGTGAAGTTAACGTCCAGGCTGGTCATCCATAGCACGCCATCCATGACAGGTCGGACGTAATCAGCAGTCAGTGAACCGTTGTAATCAACGCCCACCTTGTCGCCGGTTCGATCTAGGCTACCACTAGTATTTTGAGACCCGTCACCCTTAAAGCTTGCTGTACAACCCTCGAACGAAATCACAGGGGAATCAGCAGTCAATGGCCCTAAACCAAGTAGCCCTGAAGCTTGCTGTGCTGTACAGCCCGCTCCTGGATAGCTACCGAACTCACCATCATTTAATGCAAAGCTCGCACCCAGTTTCAGATGGTCAGTTGCTTGCCATTGTAGATCAACTTCAAGACCGCGGATCTCTGTGCTGGCGGCGTTTGTGACAATAAAGCCAAGGCCGACAAAGGTAGAGACCTGCTGATTTTTATAAGTACTGTCATACAGAGCCCAGTTCAACGTCATGCCTCCATCGAGTAAGGTATGTTTTCCACCTAACTCTATTGACTCAGCATTCTCATCATCAAACTCAAAACCTGGTCCTGGCACGGTACGTTGGATACCCTCAGCCGTGAAGGCTGGGTTTTGATCATCTACAGCGTTAAATCCACCACTCTTGAATCCTTCAGAGTAGCTTAAGTAGAACATGCTGTCCTCTGATCGTGTCCACTCAATATTGGCCGCTGGCAAAAATTGGTGGGTAGATCGACTTTCATTAAATTCATGAGCATAGGCATCAAATAAAGAGCCCACCAGCCCAGCCAATAAAGGATTATTGTTTGGTGTAGCATCGCCAGTAGAATTAGTCGTTAGAGCCATCATGGCATGTGCTCGTTTTTCTTCTTCTGTGTATCGAGCTCCGGCAGTAATAGCAATCGAATCCGTCAGATTAAACGTTCCCTGGTAAAAGACAGCCCGCGAATTTGTATCCTGGCTCCAGTTCGATATGCGACCTGCACGTTGGAACTTTGTTGAGCCTTCAATACCTACTTGGAATCTAAAGTCTTGGCATTGAGCGTTAAGTGGTGCAGGTGCAGCACAGCCCGTTGCAGCAGCGAGTTGATCTAAACTCAAAGAACCAAAAGGCGTATCGACGAAAGTCGTCGCGTTTACGCCAGCAACTTGCGCTGGAGAGAAGGCTAGGAACGTGTCAAGTCCAAAGGCGGGATTGCCGCCGCCAAGGATAGTCTTCATTACAATTGCAGGCAATCCGAAGGTACCATCAACAATCACAGTGCGATCAATTTCTTGTTCTGCCTGGTCTAGGTAGACACCACCTACCCAAGAGAAGCGCCCGTCAGTCGGAGAGGCAATACGGAACTCCTGACTTGTATGGTCGTATTCCTGAATATCGGCTCTACCAATAAACTCTAATGGAAGCCAGTCGGCATCAAGACCGTCTTGGAACTCATAACCGCCTTTACCGGCCACGGCACTTAGCGTATACCCGTTATCTAATTCCATCTCAAAGCTAAGCGACGAATCAGAAGTCGTAGTGTCAGTGCCTTCAGGTCGTTCTCCACCAGCAGCGCAAACCGCTGAACTCATGCCTAAACTGGCTTCTAAAGCACAACCGCCAATAGTTTGTCCGTCACGATAGGGGTTTTGATTGGCTGCGCCAACAATTGCACCGTACTCAGGACGAACCGTGGCCATGACGCCAAACATTAGACCTGAGGCAGCGCCTAAATTGGCTACAGGCTCAAAAATGGTGGTAACAGAGTTTTGACCGAGACGAACGTTATCACTCTCTGAATGCTTCAGTTCTACTCGGGTTGAATCAGTAGGTTCCCATGTTGCACTGGCGCGCCACATAGATTCATCAGCCGAAGGCATGGTCTTATTGACTGCCCCAGCATAGGTATTTTCAAAGGAACCATCGTTAGACCGGTCTTTAAAAGCGAGGCGCAAACCAATAGTGTCGCCGATTGAGCCCGTCAAGTGGCCCTCTACTGTTGTGCCATCAAAGGATTCTTTGCTGGCCGATATTTTGCCACCAAACTCTTCATCAGTCTCTGGTGTTGCAGTAATGACGTTAATGGCACCTGCAAGTGTGTTTTTGCCAAATAAGATACCTTGAGGGCCTCTTAGTACTTCAACTTGTTGGACATCAAAAAGGGCAGTCCGGCTTTGACGGGACTTTCCGTAATGAATGCCATCAACATAGACGCCGACTGATTGTTCAAACGCTTGGTTTGCGCCAACACCGATACCACGCATAGAAATAATCGTGTTTACTGCATTTTCTTGAATTGCCAAATTAGGAACATATGCTGATAGTTCAGCGAAGCTGTGCATTCCAGCTTCTTCAATTTTTGTACCGCTAATGGCCACTAGAGAGACGGGAACATCTTGTAAGCTCTCTGCGCGCTTTTGTGCGGTAACAATAACTTCTTCTAGTTCAGCGGCATTCGTGCCGCTAGAAATAGCGGCAATAGCTAAAGCTATCCCACTGGCTTTAAATAGTGATGATCTACTCATAGTTAACCCCTAGTTTTTGCTACATTGATTTTTTTTGCTATCTAACTACTATTTTTTTAATGTATTTTTCTTGGTCACTAACCGAGTATGCATACTTTTCATGTAATAAAGCAATTAATTGTCTAAATGAAGCCTTAAAGTTATTACATAAAGAGCGTAGATAATTTATTTTATTATGCAGATATAGTTTAAAAAGCAGCTATCTTGGGAGAGAGTAACGCCTGCAGTTAACAGAGTTACCTTTTAAATAGATTTGAGGGCGGTAAACATAGCTCATCTGCTAACAATAGAATACGTACTGATAAGGTGGCGTAGTCAGAAGGCGGTGAGATTATGTTGGTGAGTGCAGGCTTAAAAGTTAGGTCATTTAATAGATTTAATCATCAGGCACAAAAAAGGACGGGCAAGCCCGTCCTTTTTTGTTTTACACATTTTCTATCATAAGAACTAGAAGCTGTAATTAACCGATGCACCCCAAATACTTCCTGGTGAAGTGTATTGCCCATATGCACCTGATGCCAACGGTATGTTAAATGAACCAGTAGGCGTTATTTCATCGAATATATTCTTACCGTATAACATCACGGCCCAGTTCTCGCCTTTTAAACCAGTTCGGATGCTCGTCTTAGAGAAGGCTTCCTGAAAAAGACGTGGGTCAACAGAGCCGCCGATCATCTGGTAGCCGTCGGTAAAGTTAACATCGAGAGACGTCATCCAAAGCATGCCATTCATGACTGGTCGAACATAGTCGGCGGTCAGCGCGCCGTTATAATCAGTACCCACCTTAGTACCAGTTAAATCTTGAACAGATCCAGACTGAGACCCATCACCCGCAAATGTAGCGGCACAGCCGCCAGCTGAAGTGACCGGCGAAGCAGCGGTAAGCGTTCCTAAGCCAAGCAGTGCTGACGCTTGTGGGGCGGTACAGCCTGCACCAGCATAACTTCCATATTTACCATCATTTAATGCAAGGCTTAAACCCAGTTTCAGATGGTCAGTTGCCTGCCATTGCACATCTACTTCAAGACCGCTAATCTCTGTGCTGGCGGCGTTTGTAACAACAAAACCGGTGCCGACAAAGGTAGAGACTTGCTGGTTTTTATACGTGCTGTCATAAAGCGCCCAATTCAAGGTCATGCTGCCATCAAGCAATGTGTGCTTTCCGCCGAGTTCGATTGACTCTGCGTTCTCATCATCATATTCAAAGCCTAATCCTGGCACGGTAGGCTGGATACCTTCAGCGGTGAAGGCTGGGGCTTGATCATCTACAGAGTTGAATCCACCACTCTTAAAGCCTTCTGAGTAGCTTAGGTAGAACATGCTGTCCTCTGATTGTGTCCACTCAATATTGGCCGCTGGCAAAAATTGGTGGGTAGATCGACTTTCATT
>OJEI01000069.1_pt1 | contig 25370 bp, 23 predicted proteins | sample 1593541 | NCBI WGS metagenome assembly OJEI01 (sample SAMN05416799, study PRJEB24817) | seawater metagenome | isolation source: Sea water | place: Canada:Atlantic | collected 2013-11 | reverse complement strand
TCAAAAGAAAAGAATTAAAGAAATATTTGCTGATTTATTTGGCCAACACAATGTTGCCTTTAGCGATAAAACCAGTAAAACCTACCCTAAATATGAATATTGTGTTCAGTATCAAGAATCTGATTTTGATTTTATTCAGCGCTTATTCCAACAAGAAGGTATATTTTACTTTTTTGAACACTCAAACAGTAACCATACGCTTGTATTAGCTGATGATATTACGGCTTACGAAGTATGTAATGAAGGCAAAGTTGTATTTTCAACTGGCCATTTAAGCGAATCACACGTATCGCGCTGGCAAGGTGGCTTAAGCATTGCCCCTGGTAGTTTTAAACGTGTTGGTTACGATTTTAAACAGCCATCACGATACCCAGATGGCGAGCAAGCAAACGCTGAACTTCCTACTCAATCGGTCTCTGAAATTTTTGAATACACGGGCGAGCAAGAGTGCCACCCGCGCGCTGCTAATCTAGCGTCTGTGCAGCTAGAGTCACTGCAAAGAGACATGAAGCTTTCTAGTGGGCGCAGTGATTGCCGCTCATTTACTGTAGGTAAGTTATTTAGTTTTAAAAAGCACGAAGACCCACGTCTTGAAGGTAAAACATTTGTTATTACCTCTATGATGACTTCAATTACAGTACCCAACCAATCAGGTTCGCAGCAGTCATCGGTAGAAGAAGTTTATTCAAATCACTTTGAATGTGTCCCAAAAGAAATCCCTTACAGAGCACAAATAAATAAGAAAAAGCCTGTAATAAACGGGGTCCAAACGGCAATCGTAACTGGCGATAGCGCTGATGAAATTATGATTGACCAATATGGTCGTGTAAAAGTGCAATTTGATTGGGACAGAGAAGGCAAAAAAGATTCTAAAAGTTCGTGTTGGATCCGCGTTGCCCAAAACTGGGCTGGTAAAAAGTGGGGGGCTTTTTTCTTCCCTCGCGTTGGCCAAGAAGTACTTGTGGATTTTATAAATGGCGACCCAGATCAACCAATAATAAGTGGGGCCGTGTATAACGCAGACTTAATGCCTCCGTATGCATTACCAGCAGAAAAAACGCAAAGTGGCATAAAAACGCGTTCTACAAAAGAAGGCGGAGCAGATAATTTTAACGAGCTTAGGTTTGAAGATAAAAAAGGCAGTGAGCTGGTTTATCTTCAAGCAGAAAAAGACAAGCAGCTCTATGTTAAAAACGATCAAAACGATAAGACAGATCACGACCACAACATCGAAATTGGCAACGACAGAAAAACAGATATTGCTAACAACGACACCCTTAATGTTGCTAAAAATCGTATTGCCGAAATGGGTGAAAACGATACTTTAAAAGTAGGTAAAACATTAAATATAGAAGCGGGTGATGAAATAGTTATTAAAACAGGCTCTGCACAAATTAAAATGAGCAGTAATGGTAATATAACTATTGAAGGCACTAATATAAATATTAAAGGTAGTAATGTTAAAGTTGACGGCAGTGCTATTACTTTATCAGCTGGAATGATTAAATTAAATTAGTGCAAATATGGAAATAATAAATAGCTTTCATTCAGGACTTAGAAACGGCATTAATAATAACGGATATGTTGTATATTGCCGTTATGGGCTTGCGCATTTAATATGTTTGCCAATTAATAGGCCAGACGATCCATTGCTAAATCCAGCATTAAGTCACCTAAAAGCAATGAATGGTTATTACGCTGGTCAGTTTTTAAATAATTTACACCCAGTATTAAATAGTGAAGATGTTGTGTCGGGATTATACCAATATGCTATGCAAAGCCCTGTTGCACTTTCAGATTATTCTCAAAGTGAATTAATAGAGTGTTTATCTCTATTAGTGGCGCATAGCAAGTTATTAATTATCCCTTTATTTGATTAGTTTTATTTAAAAATATAAACAGACAAGGAGTCTTTATGGGCAAGCCCGCAGCTACAATTGGTCACATGCATGTATGTCCTAAAACAACCGGCACAGTGCCGCATGTAGGCGGCCCTGTAGTTATTGGTTCAACTAATGTCTTAATTGGTGGAATGCCGGCTGCGCGTAAAGGCGACATGATGGTGTGTATTGGCCCACCAGATAGTATTAAATCGGGTTCTGGCTCGGTTAAAATTAACGGTAAGCCTGCAGCTAGAATGGGCGATGACAGCTCCCACGGCGGTAAAATTGTTGTTGGCAACCCTACAGTATTAATAGGTGGCTAACCTTGCTATCTACATACCTAAGTAATCATAAAGCGCAACTGCTAGCAATTAGTGAAGCACAATATTGCCCTTTTACATGCGTAGGTTTTATAAAAACACTTAAAACAAAGCTATTAGAAGCATGTTGGTTAACGGCTAAGAAAAATAACGTCCCACAAAAATTTAGCCAGCCAGATTTAGTGCAATTAATCACTTTTTTACAAAGTGACCCCAATATTGATTCCACTGCACAAGCATGCGTTGAGGTAATGGCTAATTTGCCTCAAAACATTAACTTAGCGTTTATTAACGCTTTAATGAACGAGCCTACCTTACATAGCCTAACTAAATTAATTATTTATAAAGTTCTATTACAACAACATAGCTTGAATTTAATCGCTTATATTGACTTAAAAACTTTGTGCTTTGCATTAACCACTGACAAAGAGTCACTTGAGCATTTACAGCCAGCGTTGGAGCAAAATTTATTAATAAGTAGCCAAGCCAAAAATACCGATGTAATAAATACGTTTAAACACATATGCAATGCCGGGCTTATTAATTCTCCGTTAATGTCGCTTTTTTTATTATCACTCAGTTGGGAGCAGGTAAATGTAGTTGGCAACCATGCAAGCAACACTTTAACGGTTGACCAAACCATGCAGGTATTACTGCAAAGTAGCTTTGCAAAATTAATTCCTTTAGCTAATACTTTTTTAAATAAAGTTGAAGAACCATGTACCATTATTGCTTTAATAAGACGCTTGCTTGGCGATAAGCTTGATTTATTAGTGAGCTTTGAAACACAACTGCAAGCATGGCAAGGTGATGAGTTATCGTGTAGTGAATTTAAGCGCCAGTTACACACTAACTGGCCAAAGTTTGAGGGCGAGCTTTCATCTTCGCGCTTAATAGCAGGTAAAGCGCTAAATACTAAGTTAAATGCTATAGAAATGTCTGCTATGGATAGCTATAGCCAAGCTGTATTTAACTTATATAACTACTACCAACACCCTACTGCTAAAAAGTTAGCTGCGGAGGCCGTGTTGTGAGTGCTTTTAATATTAATATGGAGTGTTTTTTAGCGCCATTTTCACAAGACATAGATGAGCTTTTATACGGCGAAGAGTCAGCATCAAATGAGTTTAAAGAATGGCAATCGTGGAATGCATGTATTTACGATTGCATATTAAAAGCAAAAGAATTATTTGCAAAAGTTGAAGACCTACAAGCGCCTTTAGTTTGGTTGCTTCCTGCGCTTGAATACCAAGGCGAGCTTAAGCACCTTTTGGCAAATAGTTTAAAACAGTTATTTCCACAGCATGTAAGTCATATTTTGTTTTATGGTGCTACAGGCGCTAATGCAATGATCGAACTTGTGCAAAAAAATCAGTGGAAAAAGGTTAACGTACTTGCAGTAGACGCTACACACAAAGCAAATATAAACGGTGAATATACTTATCAAGGTGTTGGTGGAGCACTTGCAACTGTTACAGCGGTTAAAACTGGTTGGATGCAACAAAGCCACGAACTGGCTCCATCTGTAGATTTTATAAAGCATAACCAATTAAGTGGGATTTTTTCTAACATTGCGCTTAATAGTAAAAAACAAATAGATTTTATATGTGCGCCAGGTAATGGCGTAAACCACGAAAGCGATGTGTGGTTAACAAATTTACAATTGCTCAGTAATTTAATTAGTGAGCATACACATTATGAATTACCTAATTACAAATTAGGTAAAATTGGTGCGCTTGAAGGACTCGTCAATTTATATCAATTGACCTCAAGCCCGGCTATTGTAAATCACTTTAAACACGCGTTAGTGATTTCTCAAGAACAATCAAAATACCAGGCCGCAGCATCATACTTATGGATAAGTGAGGAAGTACACAACTAATGCAAAGTAATACAGTTGTTTTACAAGGATCAAGTTACCCCATTTGCCTCGTTGCTGGTAAAGGCCAAACGCCTTCTGGCTATGCACCTGCAGTAGCAAACACGGCACAAAGTGCTAAACAGCAAATAGCTGAAATTGGTGGTGCGCTAACTGGCGATGCTGCCAAACGCCTCGACGTAATTAACTTATTAAATAGCGCAGGCGTTAGCTGCCCACGCAGCGCCTCTGCCCGCGAAACCGCAAGTGCACTTAACCAAGCTTTAATAGCTGGCGCTGTAACGTGTTATCACCAAAAAGCAAAGTCATCTATTCAAGTTAGTGATAACACCAATAGTGGAGCAGCTGGCAAAAAGTCGAGCAAAAAATCAAGCTCAACAGCATCAGGGAAAAGCGCATCGCAAGCACCCGCTAAAAACACTGGCGGTGCAAGTAATAACACCGCAAGCGAAGAGCCCATTACAAATCAAGAGTGCCGTTCAGATCCGGTATCAATGCTTTCGGGCGAAGAAATTCTCCCGCTCATCGACTTTACCCTAGCAGGGAGTCGGCAATTAGTGTGGCGACGTTTGTATCGCTCATCTCATGCTGATGTGTGTACAACAATGGGTAATGGTTGGCGCCATGACTTTATGGCAAGCCTTACAGAGCATTATTTGCCGCCGCCAAAAGTGGGTCCTAAACAAAAAGGCACTTACTGGTTAGAGTACCAAGACGAGCACGGCGCTAAACATAAATTTGAAAAGGTAAAGCCTGGCCAATCGAGCTATCAGTTAAGTAGTAACCTTGCACTGCATTACCAAACAAATGGTAAGCAAGTACTTGTAACGCCAGATGACCAACACCTTACGTTTAAACCAGGCGAAAGCGCGTGGTTGCTTGAAAAAATAATTAACGAAAAAGGCCAAAGCATCGCGTTTTATTACGATGCGAAAGAGCGCCTACACCGTATAGAAGTAAACAAAGTACGTGGCTGTATTATTAGCTACAACGCGCAAGGTTTATTAAGCAAAATAGCAGCGTACTGCACCGATAAAAATAACAAACAGCAATTACTTTCACCATTGCTTGCAAGCTACGAGTACGATGAAAACAAAAACCTTGTTCAGTCAACTAATCAGCAAAACGAAACTGAGCGCTACGCCTACAACGCCGCTAATTTATTAACAAAGCGTACCCGAGCCAGTGGCTTTAGCCATCATTTTGAGTGGGATAGCTACTCACCCAGTGCTAAATGTATAAAACAATGGGGCGATAACAACACCTATACCTACCAGTTTGAATATAACTTAGAGGCTGGAGAGACAACCTGTATAGACTCACGCGGTCATAAAGAGCACTTTGTACATAACGCGCAAGGTAAATTGGTAAAACATACCGACCCTAACGGCAATGTTTGGCAATATACATACAATGCGCAAGGGCAAAAGCTCAGTGAAATAAAGCCCGATAGCAGCACAACGCGCTATAGCTACACACCTTTCGGCCAATTAGAAACAATAACGCAGCCAGATGGTAACCAAACCCATTTTGCATACAACCAACTTGGGCAACGTGTACTAACTACCTTACCTGATGGCCAAACCATTACGCGTAAATACAGTGTGGCTGGCTTATTACAAAGCGAAACCTTTGGCGATGGCCGTACCACGTTATACAGCTACGATAAGCTCGGCCAGTTAACTCAGCATATAAATAAAAACGGCCAAATCACCAAGTTTATTTGGAACGAGCAGGGCGAGCTATTAGCAAAGCATTATAACGATGAATTAATACGTTACAGTTACGACAGCCTAGGCCGAGTAAATGCCACACTTAATAACGCAGGGTTACTCACTCAATATAAATACAATGAGCACGGCCAGCTTACGCAAACAATTGCCTTTGATGAAAAAGAGCCTGAAAATAAACAGCATCAAAATTTTAGCTACGACGAAGCTGGGCGATTAGTTAGCTCGCAAAACAGCAAAGGCGATACCACAGAGCAACACTTTGAAGGGCTAAGCCAACCGCATTGTGTTATTCAGCCTGATGGCAGCGCACTGCATTTAACATACGACAAAGAGCGAAACTTAACAGCCATCGAGCGAAGCGACGGCCACGTATACCGCATAAGTTACGACGCTAACGAAAACCCAACACAAATAACCGGGTTTGATGGCACGCTACAGCAGTATAAATATGATGCCTGTAATCGCTTAGCCTCAGTAACGCAAAGTAATAAACGCCATGTAAAAATAGAGCGCGACAGCTTAGGCCGCGTAACTGCGCAGCATGCAAGCCTTGCAAGCGACTCACATATCGTTAATAACGCCAATTACTACAGCTATAACCTGCAAGGTAAAATTACGCGTGCGCATAACGCGCAATCAACACTTAAACAACACTTTGATAAAGGCGGGCGGCTACTGTGTGCCGAGCAAGTAAATAACCAGCAACAAGCGCATACCTTAAAATACAGTTACGACGAATACGGCAGAAGGCAAACCCTTACCCTGCCAGACTCAACCACGCTTAAATACAGCTACAACCAGTTTGGCCAGCTAAGTGCTATTTACTTACAGCAAGCCAATAGCAAAGAGGGTGAGCTCGCTGAGCCGCTTGTAACACTAGGCTACGACAGCCAAGGTAATATTAAAACCCAACAGTTTGGTAACAGCATTACCCTTACTCAACAGTTTGATGTATTTAACCGTTTAACGCAGCAAAAGCTTACACACCCAGCGCAAACATTATTTGATACCTGTACGTACAATTACGACAGCGTAAACCAGCTCATTGCCCGTAAAAACGAAGGCGTAAGCAGCCAAAATATCAATTTTGAATACAACAGCCTAGGGCAATTAGTACAACAAACTTTAGCAAGCCCACGTGCTGACACAACTACACATTACCAGTGGGATAGCTTTGGTAACCCGCAAAGCCAAACAGTAAAATCAAACACAAGCGATACAGAAACTAGCGAGATTGCTAACTGCGAGCAGGGTACAAAACATGATGCAGCCAGTAATGAGCATACAGCCAGCTCTTCTATTGATTTAACACGCGCCACGCATAGCGAATACAAAGAGTTAGTACCAAATAATAGTGAAAGTAGTAGTAAAAATAGTAGCAAAATAGACTCAGTAATTAATAATGAAGGCACTAACAACACCACAATAAACAGTGCCACCGACGCCGACCGCCTAACACACTTTGGCGACAGCGACTTTTACTACGATGAGTTTGGTAACCAAATACGCGAAACCGGCAAAGGCATTAAAACCCGTCGTGAATACAACGCGTTTAACCAGCTAAGTTGCTTTAATAACAGCGGTACGCTCACGAAATACGACTACGACCCACTCGGGCGTCGTATCGCCAAGCACACCGAGCACGGTAAAATTGACTACATTTGGGATAACGACCAGTTAATCGGTGAATGCCAGCACGGTGAATATACTTGGTATATTAACCTGCCAAATCAATTTCACCCAGTCGCACTAATTAAACAAGGTGAGGTGTACTACTACCACCTAGACCAGCTTAACACCCCACGCTTTGTAACCAATAACAAAGCAGAAGTAATATGGGAAAACCAAGCCGATGTGTATGGTTATGAAGAGCCAGAAGCCGAGCCTGACACGAATAAAGAAAACACCTTCACCCAGCCAATCCGTTTTCAAGGGCAATATTTAGATGAAGAGAGCGGCTTACATTACAACCGTTATCGTTATTATAGTCCCAAACAACAACGCTTTATAAACCAAGACCCGATAGGGTTAGTAGGTGGCATAAACCACTATCAATATGCGCCGAACCCGGTGAATTGGGTGGACCCGTTTGGGTTGATGTGTAAGGAGGGTGAAACCTCACTGAAAGAGGCGTTAAATAATAGCACTCAATCGGGAGTAATTAGTCGTGAGCTCTCGGAACAGTTATTACAAGCTGCTTATGATGGGCAATTAACTCCAAAAGAAATAAAGAACGCATTAGATAGCAGCACTCAAAATGTTCGAAGTTTATTATCTAATACAAAGAATGAAAATGTTTTTGTAGCAGAATATACAGAGCCCAATAGTTTAAACGAAGCAATACGCCGATTAGAAAAAGCAAGAGCTGACCTATTAAATAATGGTTATGAGCCAAAATTTACTCAAGAACAACTCCGGAATATGGCTAATGAGAAGGAAATTAAAAATCGTTTTTACGTTCGCCTAATTTTTGGAGATTCAGGTGAATCAGTAGATGGAAAGCTAGGCTTCCCTAGACCGGATACAGGCCGAGCACCATATTGGTCTACAACATTTGAACAAATGGAGGCCGCAGATAGTGATCCTCATTTGATAGCTGCATTATTTGGAATCAATGATTACAAAACTGAGCAGAAATTTTCATTAGCAATTATAGATATGGAAAATATGCCTGAAGCTGCTGAAAGGGAAACATTTATCCCAACATATGAAAATGTAATAAGTTTTGGGAAACGAGAATTACTATCTGATTTTGAAGATCGAGGGATAGATAACCCTGATATTATGAATCAAATAATGAACCCAGAGTTTAGTGTGTACTTCAAAAAAAGTATAATTGAATATAAGGAAGCTGGCGGAGATATTTATAACGAAAAAAGTTTTACTGAATATGTGGAGTCTAACTCTTCTGAAGATTCTGATTTGTTGATAGCTCGATTTCGAACCATGAATCAATTAGGTGCTAATGAGCTATTTAGCGGGAATGGTCTTACTGAAGTTGATCTTGAATCACCTTGGGGGAAGCACGTAAATACTAAATATGGTGTAGTTGAAACGTTTACCTTTGAGCGTGACCCTATGACAATAAACCAATTAGGAGATGCTGTTGCAATAATTCCAGCAACTCCGCTCCCAGTTAACTAATAAGGAAATTTATGAATTTACTTAACCCTTTTAATCTTGAGTCTCATTACTCTATTTTTTTTTCAGCTGACCATATTGGGTTTGATGATGAGAAGTTATTTATAGTTTTAGATAGCAAAAATACAATTTTTTTAGGATTAACCCCGGCCAAATTCGGTAATCCCGACATCCCAAACTATTATGTTTATCAATTAGAAATTCGCAAGGAATCTATTAAGTGGTTAATTGATTGTATCGAAAAGAAATTCTGGTTAAGCGCAGCTCAGGGGGGGTTACCTAAAGGACAGTATAGTTATAAAGAAGATGTTGATGGTGAAACCTTAGCTTTATATAGAGAAATGAATATGGGAGCTAAAGGACAAAAGGGTTTTCGTTTTACTAACTTTTCGAGGCCAAATAGGAAAAGAGATAAAAAATTTCAAGACTTTTTTGTAACCGATATTATGTTAATTGAAGGTGGATTATTAGATGAGTTAAAAAAAATCATAAGCTTATAGTTTTGTACTGACGAAATCAAAATAGTATTGATGATGTACTTAGGGTAATAACAAGAATAACTAAACTTAATATTTGACGTTACAGGGCAAATCGATTAAAGCCCACTTAATTTACAAATTAAAAGGAATTATTTAATGTTTGGGAATGAATACCAACGCCACAAAGAAAGACAATTAAAAGTTCGACTTAGTCATGAAATAAATCAAGCAAGGCTATTTAAAGATATTGACAAACTTCCGGGGTTGACTGGCGCTGGGGTTATGTATATTGACTCAAGCTTTACGGTTGTAGAGTTGAGAGCTTATAGTGGCTCATCTTTAACTCGTCCGAAAATAGTACTTCGCGAACAACCAAAAAATATGAATCAGCAAGAGTTTGCAGGTCATTTGAAAAATAGTCAGAGTAGTGCACGGGAATCACGTTTAGTTGGAGAGGTTGCCGGTACAGTTTTAAGTTGTAGTGCGGCTGTGTTAGGCTGGATAGTCGTTTTTGGTAGTGCTGCGGCGATCCCAATTTCTGGCGGAACAAGTTCTGCCGTTACATATTTAGCAGTGGCTGCCAGTACGGCGAGTTCACTTCAATGCATTAACGGTGGCGTCAGAACCTATAACGAAAGCGTAAACCCTGAATTAAATGACTTATATGACTCTAAGGAATGGTATCAGAATGTAACTATGGCGCTTGATGTAGTTTCATTGGCTGGGGCTGCCGCTGCCGGTGCTGCAACTTTAAAAGCAGTTAAACTACTAAAAGCAAATACCAATAAAACTACCGAGGCTCTTCTAAAGGGTCTTTCTAGTAGTGAAAGAAAACGCTTAACCCAAGATATAATTAGGTTGAATCACCCTGGCGTTTCTAACCAAGTATTGAAGAAGATGATCAGAAGCGGACAATTCCCTAAGCGCTATAGCGGTGTTCAAATTACCCAAGCATTGAGATTACAGCTTAAGGATACTATTGGCGCATCTTTTAGTTTTGGGGGAAGTGCGTTATCTGGAACGGTGAATTCACTTGCAATTGGAATATATGAGGAGTTGAGTAAGTAGTGTCTAAAAACGATGAGGTATTTCTATTATTTCCACCATGGAAGCTTTTACGTAGGTTTCTATTAGTAACAGTGCTCTTACTTTTGGGTACTGTATACTCCGGAATGACTGTGTTAACGCAATACTTTGATACAGATCCTGAGTGGCTGTTAGGTATTTTATTTTCTGCTGGGATAGCATTTTGCCTTATAAACTTTAAAGTAAGCCAAGGCTCTTTTTTTTGCGCAAATATATTAAAATTCTATGCTTTATTTTTAGCTGTGATTTGCTTACCAACTTTTATAATTTTAGAAGGTAATGGGTATTATATTGCAACAGCTATCAATATAGCCTTTATGTTGCTCTCTTTTTATTTAATTAAAGGAGAAAAATACCAAGGTCTTATTAAATATCAGTATGATTTTTTTAAAGATATAAAAGACGCTCGTGCTGCTGTCGAAAAAGAAATGGCAAAAGGTAACCGAAGGAACAAAAAGTAATAAATTTTATTTACCTTTATTCAATTTAGAACTCTAGGGAGCTATAAACGCCTAAGCTAAGGCGCTATAGAAATGATATGGAACAACAAAACCAACAAACACTAACTAACCTTGTTTACGATATATATGAAGACCCAACTTTAATGGAAGAGCATCAAGTGCTTATAAACCCTTTGTTGAGCGATTTAGTTGCCACTGCGCCAGCTGGGTTTGAGGGTATGGCGACGATGATTAATACTCATATTTCTAATGGGTTTAAATTCAAAAATCCTAAAATACAAAAATTTGAACTTGAGTCGGGGCTTTTAAAACTTAAAACGTATTTTCAAAAAATAAACCTATAACCCCCATCATAATTACACACTCAATTTTTAATATTAATGCAGCACTAGTGCTGCATTAATTTTTTCTCATCAAGGATGATCTATGAGCCTTATCACCACGAGTATTCTAATGCTGTTTTTACAGCCTTTATTTGTATATTTAGCTCTTTTTAAAGAGTCAGATCGGAGTACTCCAAGCCGTTCATTAGATAACGAAGATGCTATGTATCTTTTTATAGCACCAGGGTTAGCTGTATTTTATTCTGATAACTTTTGGCAGGCGTTACTTTATTTAGGAAGTGTATGCCTACTAGGTTTAATGCTTGCCATTATTGTAAAAAGCAAAGCTAAAAAACGATTAACAAGAGATGACGCTATCGGGTTTACTATTGCCAGCTTTTTATTTTTTTGGATTATAAAATTAATTATTGGTGGGGTAGCGTATCTTTTTAGTGAAAATGCCGCGAATGTTTCAGCGCCTGTCATAGGTGAACAAACTTATTCATCAACTACAGGTGAGCTTTTAAACTGGGGCTATTTATATTATCAGTTTTGGCCAACGCTATACTTTTTACTCTTTATGTTAGCAACATTAGTTATAAAAATAATTGAGAGCCGGTTTAATAAACATTCATTTTCAGGCTCGCTCTTAATATTGGGCGCAGTTTTGGCAGGTGTATCACCGTTATTTGGGCATGCTTTTATTTTAGGCGTTATCGCTAACTTTTTTATATTTTTTGTTGTGTGCACAGCATGTATAGAAATTGATAAAAGGAGCGATCCTTCAGCTGGTGCTATTAGTTTTATATATGGTTTTTTGCTTGTGGGCGGTATCGCGTTTAGTAGTATTGGTAAATTAATATATACGCTATTTTATAATTAAATTAGGATTGTTTTTTGATTAAAAAACATGCAGTATAATTGTACCTAATTAGTATGTTCCCCTACTTTTTTTAATATAAATATGGTTGGTGAAATTAATTGGCCATAAACATTAAGTAGCTTATAGCTAGGTCTTGGGAGAGTGTTTGCTTTGTTTTTATCGCGTTTAAAAATTTTTGTGTTGGTAATAGTCTCTATTGCCGTTGTTTTTTTTACTACATCACAGGCTTGTGCGGATATGTTTGGCTTTTTTAATAAACAAGAATTTTATTTATCGGCTCCAGTAAAGGGGCAGTTATTAGATAATGGGCAGCCAGTTGCAAACACTAAAGTAATGCGCTCACTCACCTATGGCGATGAATACGTTGACGAAACCACAACAGACGAACACGGTTATTTTACTTTTACAGAAAAAACAATAAAGACAGGTAAGCCCTCTAATATGTTTGATAACGACTCGTTGGTTCAACATATTTATTTAGAAAACGGCACGCCAGAAGGAATTGTTTTATGGTACACGCTTGTTTCAATTCATGAAAAAAGTGACACACTTAAAGAGCTTCTTGCACACTTGAAGTGTGATATTTCTAAAGAGCCGCAAACATACGATATTCCAATTAAAGAAGATACCAGCCACGCTTTTGCGATTTACACATCATGTAAACTTTAACTATTAATTTAAAGGGAACTTATATGAATACTTTGACGCCAACCCAAGCGGTACAGTTAGCTAACCTTGCTTATAAAGCAAAAAGCATTAAAACCACTAACCTACTTCATCGTTCACTTCATGCATCTTTGCGCGACAATTTTAACTTTTCAGTTAACCCTGGCGCAGTACAAGGTGTAACGGGAGGTTTTTTCTCCCATTTATTTAATTTAAGTACGGGTTTTGCTTTAGTAGGGCATGGGCTTGGCGATTATCAGGGGGATTCAGTTATAACAATTCGAGGTACTAACTCGCTAAGAGATGGCTTAACTGATGGCCATTTTGGTTTAAGTGGAGGCTCAAATGGCAGTATGGTGCATGCTGGGTTTAATAAGACCTTTTACAGTATGAAGCCCGCGTTACAGGAGTTTGTTGAAGCTAATATCAAAGATAAAGTAACTGATTGTATTCATTTAGTTGGCCACAGCTTAGGTGGTGCATTAGCGACGCTTTCTGCCGATTGGATTAGAGCTGAATATTCAATACCTGTAAAGCTATATACGTTTGGCTCACCGCGCGTTGGGCTTGAAAACTTCTCTCGGGCTGCGACATCAAGAATTGATAAAATTTATCGCTGTACTCATGGTGCAGACCCAGTTGCTAAGGTACCTTTGTGGCCGTTCTCGCATGCACCTTATAGCGGTCAAGAAATACGCTTAGATAATGGGCAAGGTTTAAAAGGTGCTGCCCATACTCTCAATGGTACGCCTGGCTATATAAACACAGCCAATAGTAATAATTGGAACAACTTAACCATTCAAGCTAATCATTTTTTGAGTACCCCTGTACGTTTGAAGTTTGAAGATAGAAATCAAGCCTCTTTTACTTCCCACTGGGCTGATAAACTAGGGGCTGCGTTAGTCACACTTTTAAAAGATGCCGGCTATTACAGTGCAGTTGCTGCCCAAGCTGCTATTGGTACTGGGCTCACTTTTTACGATATGTTGGCGCGTACTTTAGATAAAATAGCTAAAGCGTCAGCCTCGTTTGCAACACAAACCTTAGGTTTATTAGGGCATATGTTAGTGTTTGCAGGCAAAGTAATTAGTAAAGCGGTGGAGCTTACATATAGCTTTATAAAATCGGTATTCGATTCAACCCTAGGCGCTCTATACCGAGCGGCGAGAGAGGGGCTAAGTGGCTTAGATTAACTTTAATCTAGCCCTCAATCTCGCTCTAACAAAATAGCACCACTTTGGTTTTCGCCTAAGTGGTCATTTTTGTTATAAATAGGGCATTTACTCATAGATAAGCACCCACAGCCAATACATCCATCAACGCGATCGCGCAAACGCTGCATATACGCTATTCGCTCGTCCAGCTGTGCTTGCCATTGCTTTGAAAGGGCTGCCCAGTCTTTTTGCGTGGGTGTGCGCTGATCAGGTAATGTGGCCAGAGTGAGTTTAATTTCATCAAGGGTTATTCCCATTGCTTGTGCGGCTTTTATTACCGCTATACGGCGCAGTACATCTTTTTTATAGCGGCGTTGATTGCCGCCATTTCGCCAGCTACGTATTAGTCCTTTTGTTTCGTAAAAATGTAGGGTTGATACTTTTACGCCGCTACGCTTTGCTACATAACCCACGGTTAGGTTGGCCTCAGTTAGTTTTTTTTGATCTATTGGCATTATTTTTAATTTCCGATTGACCTCAATATAACTTGAGGTTTTAAGCTTCTTGCAACATTAAAAAAGGAGCTAACTAAATGCAACAAAAACTTGAGCGTAGCACTGTTATTATTTATTCAAGCGCACGCAAAAATGGTAATACACAGGCGCACGTTAATGGATTTGCAGAGCAAAATAATGTGCGTGTAATATGCTTAGATGATTATAAAATTGCGCCGTACTGCTATAACAAAAGCTATAAAAATGATGATTTTTACGCTGTGTTTGAAGCACTTTTAAAATATGAACATTGGGTGTTCGCGTCTCCTGTATATTGGTACAGCACCACGGTACAAATGAAATTATTTATCGATAGAATAACCGATTATATGGACGATGAAGTATTAAAACCTAAGCTTCGTAGTTTACGTAGTAAGCATTTTTCAGTGCTTTCTAATGCGTCATCAAGTGAAGCCCCCGCCTGTTTTGTAGAGCAGTTTAAAAGTACGTTTAGTTATTTAGGTATGCAGTTTATTAACCACAGCCATAAAAGTACCCAAAAAGTTGCTTAAATTGCAGCCTTTTTTGGTTGTCTCTGGTAGTTTAGTAATAATCTTAAAAAACACAGGACTGTTTTATGAAATATTTACTATTGTTAGTGCTGCTTTTTAGCCCTTTAATATATGCTACAGAGCAACCAATTAAGGGGTATGGTAATTATTACAATGTCCCCGAGCATGATGAAATTAATGACGCTACGGTATTTAAAATAGCATTTGATGTTGCAGATGGCGCTGAAAAAGGCTCGCAAAATAATTCAATAAATTCGCTAGCGCGTTTTATTAACATGCATGTGGCGCATGGCGTAAAGCCTGAAAACATACAACTTGCATTAGTTGTGCACGGCAGCGCAAGTGTTGATGTGTTAGCTAATAGCGAATATAAAAAACGCTTTAACGCTGACAATAAAAATCGAGCGTTAATTGAGCAGCTACTAGCAAACAACACTAAAGTGTATGTTTGCGGGCAATCTGCTACTCACTTTAAAGTAACGCCAGCGCTTTTAATTGAGGGTGTAAAGATGTCGCTTTCAGCTATGACCGCTCACGCACAACTTCAACAACAAGGCTATACGCTCAATCCATTTTAATGACTCAAATAATAAAAAACATTCTCTGCTTTGGGGATTCAAACACATGGGGCTTAAACCCTGTAACGGGTAAACGTTTTGATGAAAATACCCGTTGGACATCACTTTTAAATAAACACTTAGGGTGTGGCTTTAACGTAATAGAGGCAGGGCAACCTAATCGCACTTTAGTGCATAATCCCCCGTTTGACGGTGTGCTCAATGGTGTTAGCTATTTAAAACCTTATTTGGATAAGCATGATCTCGACCTTATTATTATAGCTCTTGGTACAAACGATCTTAAAAAACGTTTTAATTTAACACCTAGTTTAATAGCAGATGGCTTGAATGATTTAATTAACTCAATACACTTTTATTATCAGCAAGGTAGTACTTTAAAATCCCCTATAATTATTATTGCTAGCCCACCTAAAATAAGAATTACCGAGCAGTATTCACGTATTTATGAAGAGGCTGATACAAAAGCAACAGAGCTCTCTAGTGCATTTAAAAGCGTTGCAGCTAATAATAAGTGCGCTTTTATTGATCTTAACTCGTTTATTAACATAACAGATGGTGATGGGATTCATTTTGATGATATCCAACATTTGTCAATAGGCTTTAAAATAGCGCAATTGGTTCAAAACTCACTCAATAATTGTTAAATCTATCTGTGTGAATTTAATGCGACTTATGCAATCATCTAATAAAGTAGTGATATAAATTAACAACTTCGAGATGCTATGAAAAAGTACCAACAAAAATCTATTATAGCCGTTCTAACCGGAGTGTTAGTTTTTATAACTGGCTGTATTATTTTACTCAATTTTGCAGCGCAGCAATTAACAGCACAAACAAAGTCAGATGCTGAGTATATTCTCACTCATGTAGAAGGTGCAATTGCAGAGAGGCGTCGAATACTTACCCCATTAAATAAGCTTGCGTTTAAACAGTGTGACAACACAACTCTTCTTGAGATGCGCCGCGCTTTATTTGACGCAAAATATGTAATTGATATAGGTTTTTTTAAAGATAATCAGCTAGTTTGTACTACGGGTGCAGGCTTATTAAGTAAACCAATTAACGACAAACAGCCTGACTTTATTCGAGATGATGAACAGGTGAGGGTTCGTTTTGAGCCAGAGCTTTATCTATTATTATTTAGTGAGCGCCCTATGGAGGTAATTATAGTCAGACAAGGGGACTATAATTTAATTATGCAGAGTACTCCCTTTACCAACATTGGCATTACTGTGCCAGATTGGGAAGTTGTTTATAAAACACCAAATACTTTGCATCATTTAGCAGGTAAAGAGGATCTCTACCTTCAAGTAAAAAACAATGTTTTCTTTCCTTACGAAACTAATTTAGTTTGCAGTTCTGCAAGTAGCCAATATTGTGTGGTAGTGCACTTACCTTGGAGTCTGTTTTTTTCTAATAACCACTTATTACTAATAATTTCGTTAATTTTAACCTGTTTAGCGGGAATATCGAGTGCGTTAATAGTTGATGCAAGAATTGCTGCACGTCGCTCTATTAATCAGCGTATTCGTAAAGGACTCAAAAAGGGATCATTTTATTGGACTTACCAGCCTATTATTTGTTTGCAAAGTGGCAAGCTGATTGGTTGCGAGGTACTTGCACGTTTTGAAGATAAGTACGGTGTTTTATTTCCAGATGAGTTTATTCCGGTTATTAGAAAAAACAATTTAACCTGGATTTTTACTGAGGCCATGATTGCCACTACAATCAAAGAACTAACCTCTATAGAGGTATTGCCTGAAGGCTTTAAAGTGTCGCTTAATATATTTCCGTGTGATGTAGAGCTGGGTAATGTCTCGTTGTTACCACAAATTACAGAGCTTACCAATTCACGCTTTATTATTTGTCTAGAGATAACTGAAGACGAATACCTTGATACAAGCATCGCGCATGCTCATTTTAGAACCTTGGTTGAGTCTGGGTTTAACTTATCATTAGATGACTTTGGTACGGGTTATTCAAATTTAAGAAACTTACAAAATTTGAGCTTTCATCAACTTAAAATTGATCGTACGTTTGTTCAAGATATAACAACTGAGGGCTTAAAAGCCTCTATGATCCCGAATATTATGGAACTTGTGCATAAGTTTAATTATACCTGTGTAGCAGAAGGAATTGAAACCACTGAGCAAGAAGCCATTTTAAAAACAGCGGGTGTGCATTACGGACAAGGCTGGAAGTACGGTAAGCCCATGACTGCGTCTAAATTTAAAAATTATATAACTAGTCAGCATTTTTAGATCTCAGCTGCCATACTAAACGTATCGGTATGAAATTTATAAATATTAGGTTTATTATGATCAAATTAACATTAAGTGCTTTTGCACTTTTACTACTTAGCGCATGTACAACACAGTACCCAAACCAGCAATTAACAGGTAAGCAGTTCCCAAGCATTAGTGGCGAAAGCTTAGAGCAAAGTATGGTGACTATACCTAGTGATTTTAAAGCAGATAAAACACTACTGCTCATTGGGTACAAGCAAGACAGCCAGTTTGATATAGACCGTTGGTTAATTGGTTTAGATATGGCGGGCGTAACGCTCCCTACCTACGAACTACCAACCATTGCCGGCATGGCACCACGTATGTTTAGCACATTTATAGACAGCGGTATGCGCAAAGGCATCCCTAAAGAATTATGGGGTGGGGTAATCACTATTTATAAAGATGGCGAGACTGTTCAAAAGTTTACAGGTAATCAAAGCCCAAATAACTCACGTGTTGTACTTATAAATAGCAGCGGCGAAATTTTATATTTTTATGATCGAGGTTTTTCGGTTGATGCACTTAATAAATTAAAAGAGACGATAGAATAATTACCCCTAAAGCTTAGTTTACGATAATGTATATTTAAGGTTTTAATAATTACTAAGCTACTAATCCGATCTGTTATTTATCTTACAAAAAACTGTTAAAACAAAAGTAATGTAGGTTATGTATTGATTTAATAGGTTTTTATCTGTTTAAGGATGAGAAACGATAACTTTATTTTAATACCAAAATCTCATTGTAAGTTGTATTTGATTTAGGTAATGTAGTGTAAATGTTTCAAGGACGAAATTTATGCCCCATAAAAACTCAGTATTCGTAAAAACTACATTTCAATCATCTTTTCATTCACACAACTACACAGCTATTTTAAGAACACTACAGGCCTTGTATGGTGATATTAAAATGGACGATGTTATTCCTAAAGCTGAGCAGCGTGCAAATTATGATTTGTTTTTAATAGATGGTGCTAAAAGCAAATGGCAAGATCTCATTCCCGCAGACCTTATTTGTTTAGCTAAACACCATAGTGTTGTTATCTTTAATGTTGATAAAGAAGATGTGTGCGAGCAAAACTTATTGCTTAACCATTTTAATGGTGTTTTTTATAAATCTGATGCGCCAGAAGATATTTTTAAAGGGTTAGTTCGTGTTGATACTGGCGAGCTTTGGTTTACGCGTAAAGTAATTTCAAAAGCTTTTAACGACATTTTAGCCGTGGCATCATCATTTAATAACCTACATGACGACATTGAATTAAAGCAAGACGATTACGATCATTTAACAAAGCGAGAAAAGTCCGTTATTCATTTAATTGCACAAGGTGCGAGTAACAATACAATTGCTGATAAGCTCAATATTAGCGACCACACTGTAAAAACACATTTGTACAGTGCGTTTAAAAAAACTAACTCACGTAACAGGGTAGAGCTTGCGAATTGGGCTCAGCGTTACGTTTCTGTTTTATTACCAATGGCTAAATAAATAGCATATATAATCTCAATTTCTCCCATAAAAAAGGCTACTGTTAGTAGCCTTTTTTATTTGTGATGACGGCCTGAGTAATTAGCTCACTTTTTTAGCCCATAAGCCTTTATCAATGCCTTTTGTTATAAGGTCTGTCAGTGCTTTTTCTATTGCCTGAGTTACACAAATACTCATAGGTTCGTTGTCACTAAAGCCGGCTTCAGCTTCAGCTAGACGTTTGTAGCTTACGTATCTAAAAAAGCCTGCACGCATCTCTTGACTTAATACTTTTTTGCTGGTGGCCACACTAAGCAACACTTGACCTGTACGAACATCCACAGCGCGTAGATAAATTGAAATAGCATCTTCACGGTAAAGCTCAGATGCGCCTATACCAAAGTATTCCATACCTAACCCACCCGTTTTCACATTGGTGTCATAGCTTATAATACCGCCCTCTAAAATGATTTTAGCTGTGGTAAGTGGAGGTAACTCAGCCTGGTTAGGGTTATCAGTTTGGCCTGCACGAATGATTTTTCGCTCAGTTAAAATGTTTTGTAAACCTTCACGCTCAACAGGTGTAAACCAATCAGATTCATGCAGTGCTTGTACGAGTATTGAGTTAGCACCTTGAGTAACGGCAGTCGAAAACGAACTAACGTTAGTTTGTGGTTTATATTGACCTGTTTGGTCTCTAAATGAGTAGACCGATACCGGAATGCTGCCAACAGGTTTTGGTAAATTTTTTAAATCTGCAAATAATTCAGTTGGTTCTAGGCTAATTGCTTTTTGCTGTGATGGTGGAATAAGCTTACCTAAACTTGTACAGCCGCTCAAACCCAGTAATGTTATTGTTATTAGTAGTTTATACATTATCCAAACCTCGGTACTTCAATGATCACAACAGAGTCATCTAATATGTTTGTTATTTTTACTGTAATAGAATCGGTTGTGCTGGTTATAACTTCAATTTGATAATCACCACTCATAAAAATTGAGTCCTGATTAAAAATACTATCTTCAATATCCTCACCAAAAGCCATATCGGTAATTTCTCTTACCATGCGGTTTAAGTATGTGCGCTCTAAAGAGTCTTGAAATTGTTCAGCGTAACCTTTTTCGATTACCGGAGCCTTGTGCTTATTTTGAGCCTGTGCTTTGCTCAGCAGCATATTTGCATTGAGTGGATTACCACCAAAGCTTGGATTTATTGGGGTGTAAATTATTTCAGTCGCGGAAGCTGAAAAGCTTAATATTGTTATTATTATAAGGGCTATTTTTTTCATTTTACCATCCATCTTTAGCCATATCTGGTGTTGATGCAGCCATGTTTGAGCGAGCCATTGCATCTATTACTGTATAAACAGCTTGCTCAACACGTTCATCGAGGGGTTCTAATCTGCGACCTAAATAAGTCGCGTAAACAAGTTGGTTATTCATTATTAAAGAAAGTTGTGTACCCGCTTTTGGTATTACGGTTTCTTTTATTTCAATATTAAAACCAGCTGTTGAAGGGAGATCTCGCCAGTAGTTTGAAAATTCATAATAAAATTGATGACCAAAGCGGCTAATACTTCTATCAAGTAATAAGCCATCTATTTCTAGTTCATCCGCAGCATGAGTTGCCCCAGAAAAACATAGGAAAAGTGTGAGTAGGTAACGATTAAAGTTAATATTTTTTTTCATAATTTAAAAAGGGGAGAGGGTCGCTCTCCCCACCTCAACAATTACATTTGAGTAATTGTTGCTGCGTTTCCATCACCAATTTGGGTAACAGATACAGTGCTGTCAAAGCCAATTACTGAGCCTTCAACAATATTGTCGTTACCAATTTGAGTAACACTAAACGATACGTTTTCACCACCAACTAAAAATGCTGATTGTTCAACGCCAGTAACCCAGTTACCTTCACCTGTTTGTGAAATATCAATGCTGTGGTTATTGCCTTCAACCATCATATCAATAAGGTTTAACGTGCCACTTTGTGCAATATCAATTTGGTTATTATTACTATCTAAAATGCCAGCAAGGGTAACAATTGCTTCATTTTGAGAGCCGTCTTGAGCAATATCGATGTCATTATCGTTAGATGTAAGCGTTACATCTGGGTATGAAGATTGAACAAGTACGGCATTTTCATCGCCAGCTTGTACTAAATCAACATCATTGCCAGAGCCGTTAAAGTTAGCTAAGTGAATCGAGTTTAAATCACCTATTTGGGCTGATGTAAATTCATTGTCTGAACCAATTACACCCATGTAGGCTTCGTTTAAATCACCGTTTTGCATTGAAGTTAGTTCGTTGTTGTCACCAATTAAATCGGCTGTCATTAAGTTTTCAGCGCCAACTTGTGTTGCTGAAACCTCATTATTAGAACCTTCAAATAAGTTTGATTCAATTGTGTTAAGTGAACCTTCTTGATCTAAATCTATTTGGTTGTCGTCCCCAATTACAGTTGCAAACGTTACCGCATTAGTTAAGCCATCTTGCTCAATTTCAATTTCATTTGCATCACCAGAAATTGCACTAAATGCTACAGCATTACGATCACCTACTTGTTCAACTTCAAGCTCGTTGTCATTGCCTTGTAAACTACTTACTTTAAAGGTACTCCAATAACCGTCTTGAACTAAATCAAGAGTATTTTCGTCGCCTGTAAGCATCGTAATTTCTGCTTCATGCCATTCACCGGTTTGCAGTGAGGTAATTTCATTTGCGTTACCTTGCATATTCATGTTGTAAAACCAGTGACCACCAGTGCCTTGTTCAACATCAATGATATTATCATCACCAGTTACAATATTAATCGCTTCATTATTTACAAAAAAGCCTTGGCCAAATTGTGAAACAAATAACATATTATTATTACCAGTCACTTCAGAGATAAAACCATTAGCAACGCCATCTTGGCTGTATACTTGCAGGTTGTTGTCACCTGTGGTGGTTACTTCAGCATAATTACCAAATTGACTCTGCACAACTTCAGTTTCGTTATTATTACCGGTTGTTGTTACAAGCATGGTGTTGCTATCACCATCTTGTGTAAGTAGTGCAGTATTTTCATTAAAAGTTTGGATAAGAGTCATTGAGTTTTCAACACTTGCTACAGAAACGTTGGTAGCAAGTTCTGAGCTTGATGCTGATTTGTTGTTAGTATCTGCATAAGAAGCAAAGCTAGTACCCATTGCAATTGCAACTGCGCAGCTTAAAAGTGATTTGTTCAACTTCATTATTTTCTCCTTGAAATATTAAAACCAAACACCTTAAATTTTATAGGTTTTATAAGGTATTTGCTGTGTCAGCATGCCGTGCCGATATAATGTTTTGTGATCCGCTTGAAAAGCTCTTAAAGTAAAATTTTTCGATGTAGTTAATAATTATCACTAAACGCTTTGTCATTATTTTTAACTTACGTTTAATAACTGTTAATTATTAAGTACCCAATTACTGTATTCCTCAAATGTATTTTCTGAAATCATCATTTTTTACCAATTTTTTAATTTTTATTTTTCAGTGGGTTATGGTGCGGTTGTTGAGGTTTTTTATTAATTCAATCTAAAAGCAGTAAAAATCTCCGACCCTTTATTAGGTAAATGGCTTTGCGTGAATTTCATTAAAAGGTCTGTCTTTAGTGTTTTTTTTATACTTTAACTGGTCAAAATTGTTGGTTTTAACAACGTTTTTATTTTTTAACTTGTTAAATGATTAGTTTGGTTGTTTCCTTAGGGTATGCCATGTGATCCCTTGTACTCGAAATAGTGAAAGAACGTGCTTAGAGCATCTAAGCTAACCCAACAAAACTATGGATAGAACAATGAAAACAAAATTATCTATTATTACTCTTGCCTTACTTCCGTGCTTAGCAGCTGCAAAAGTTCCTGATGTGGGTGTAAAGCAATCTGTAACTGCTAGCAGTGATTCTATAATTGTTAAATATAAAAGTAATGCAACGAAAGAAATGCGTAAGCAGGCTCGTTCATTAGTTAAAGCTAAAATTACTGATCTAAATAAAGATGAACTTGATGACAGCTATACGTCTTTACTTTCAGGTCGCTTAGCTAAGTTTAAAGTGTCGGGAATGAGCACTAAAGACGCAATTGCGCTTTTAAAGTCTCATCAAGCTATTGAATATGTAGAGCCTGATTACCAAGTAAGCATTGCACGTACGCCAGATGATCCTCGTTTTGATGAGCTTTGGGGCTTAAATAATGATGGCCAAACGGGTGGTACAGCAGACGCTGATATTGATGCAGTAGAAGCATGGGATATTTCGACAGGTAGCCGCGATGTAGTGGTAGGTGTAATCGATACGGGTATTGATTACAGCCACAGTGATTTAGCGAGCAATATGTGGGTAAATAGCAGCGAAATACCAGGAGATGGTATTGATAATGATGGTAACGGTTTTATAGATGACGTGCATGGTATAAATGCCATTACTGACAGTGGCGACCCTATGGATGACGAAGGCCATGGTACCCACGTTTCAGGTACTATTGGCGCAAGTGGTGGCAATGGTATTGGTGTTGTAGGTGTTAACCATGAAGTATCACTTGTTGGTTGTAAGTTTTTAGATGCTGCGGGGAGTGGCTCAACATCAGACGCCATTAAGTGTATTGATTACATGGTTAGCCTTAAAAACTCAGGCGTTAACTTACGCGTATTAAATAATAGCTGGGGTGGTGGCGGTTACAGCCAAGCACTAGCAGATGCAATTGCATCAAGCGAAGCGGCGGATTTACTCTTTGTAGCCGCAGCTGGTAACGATACTATTGATAACGATGTTAACCCGCATTACCCATCTAACTACGAAAACGCAAGTGTATTATCGGTTGCAAGTACAGATCAAACCGATGGTATTTCATGGTTTTCACATTATGGTTTAACAAGCGTTGATATGGGCGCGCCGGGTAGTGCTATTTTATCAACTACACCAGGTGAGAGCTATGCATCTTACTCTGGCACATCTATGGCAACGCCACATGTAGCAGGTGCTGCAGCGTTAGTATTGTCAATTAACCCTGAGCTTAGCACTCAAGAGCTGAAAGATTTACTAATGAACTCTGGCGATGCAAATGCTGCGCTACAAGGTGTAACGGTTGCAGGTACTCGTCTTAATGTTAACCAAGCGCTTATTGATGCAGACCCTACACCTGGCTTTAAAATATCAGCCGATCCACTTACGCAACAAATTGAAGCAGGCCAAGCTACAAACTACACATTTACAATTGGTTCAATTGCCGAATGGGATGAAGAAGTAACGCTTGAGTTATCAACAACATTAGGCGGCGCTTATTTATCATCGCTTACAGCGCGCCCAGGCGATGAAGTAATGCTAAATGTTGAAACCGATACTAACACTCAGTGGGGCGAATACGAGCTTACTGTAACAGCTACAGCTGGTGATATTGTTAAAGAGCAGTCAGTTAAATTAATGGTTCAACCTGTTGGCTTAAACGACTTTACTTACAGCAGTAACACAAGTGTTGATATTCCTGACAACTCGCCAGTAGGTGCAGTGTCAGTAATTAATGTTCCTGATGACTTAACAGTATTTGGTACTACTGCTGATGTAGATATTTCGCATACTTACTCTGGCGACTTAGTGGTTAAGTTAGTATCTGCTCAAGGCACACAAGTAACGCTACAAAGCAATGTGGGTGGTTCAAACGACGACATAGTTAGAAGCTTTACTTCTGAATCATTTAACGGCGAAGTTGCTACAGGCGATTGGACACTACAAGTAGAAGATACTGCCGCAGCCGATACCGGCACAATTAATGGCTGGTCATTAACGCTAAGCGCTATTGGCGAAGTTAGCCCACAACCACCACGTGCTAGTTTTGACGTTGAGACACAAGGCTTAACAGTTAACTTTATTGATTCAAGCACTGATTCAAATAACGATATTACACAGTGGAGCTGGAGCTTTGGCGATGGTGCAACATCATCTGATCAAA
>OJEI01000062.1_pt1 | contig 25927 bp, 20 predicted proteins | sample 1593541 | NCBI WGS metagenome assembly OJEI01 (sample SAMN05416799, study PRJEB24817) | seawater metagenome | isolation source: Sea water | place: Canada:Atlantic | collected 2013-11 | reverse complement strand
GCTCTAGCTTGGTTTGTTGAATATGCTTTTGCAGATCACTTGGGTTGCTAGTAGCCCCTTTCTTTTGCTTTTTTTGTTGCTTACGCTTTTCTGATTTAGCAACTTTAGCATTATGCGATGTTGTTAATCCTGCTTGAAGCAATTGGTCTTGTAATGAACCCATGACTTTGTTCCACTAAAAACTAATATTATCGCTATTTTAATCACCAACGAGTTCAAATAACAGCGCTATCGACATTAATCTAGCAAACTAGTTAAAACAAACCATGATATAGCGCAATGACTATGGTTTTAATTATGAATTAAAACCAATTTTTAATACAATACCAGACAACCAATCAGCAAATGCACAAGCCATATAATGCGTTTACCTCATCTACTCGTTTGCTCGGTATTTATATTTTTTGTGCTTTATGCACCGCAACCCCTACTTAGCCTTTTTGCGAGCGAATTTAATGTAGCACCTGCGGTAGCTGGCAGCTTAATGACTGCAACTATGCTGCCCTTAGCCATTGCCCCGCTCGTTTATGGTTTATTTTTAGCAAAAATAAATCCACTACTTATATTACGTATTGCAATGGTGCTTTTAGGCCTTAGCTGCTTACTTTTTATTTATGTACCTAGCTTTGAGCTTTTATTATTAGTCAGATTTTTACAGGGTTTAACGCTCCCCGCAGCTTTAACAGCAATGACTAGCTATATAGGCATGAGTTATAGCGCTGATACACTTCAAAAAAATATGACCCTATATATTGGTAGCAGTATAGTTGGTGGTTACTTTGGACGTGTGCTTGCCGCTTTGTTTAGCGACTTATGGAATTGGCAGAGCTTTTATTACGTAATTGCTTTTATGCTTCTTTGCTTAGCTTTGACAGTTAAGCATTCCCGCTTTACAAACCCAGCTAAACAGTCGCAGCTCTCCCCACTCGATTACATTAAACAACTTAAAGAAGGCGCTGTACTTAAAGTTTACGGCGCCGTTTTTTGTATGTTTTTTTGCTTCGCTGCACTGCTTAATTACTTACCGTTTATATTACAAAACACGTTTTTAATTACCAATACTCGTGACATAGGTTTAGTTTACAGTGGTTATTTAATTGGTGCCCTCGCCTCTATTGCTGCACCTTGGTTACTTAAAAAAGTCCCTTCGCCTTGGCATTTATTAACTGCGGTATTTAGTTTTTATAGTGTGAGTATTATTTTATTAATGAGCCATCAGCTTAGCTTATTTTTAATCGCATTTACTTTGTTTTGTGGTGCTATGTTTGTGATTCATTCAACTGCCGCACCGCTCGTTAATAAAATAAGTAAAGCCCCACCAAGTGTAACCAATGGCGGATATGTATCGTTTTATTACAGTGGTGGCGCATTGGGGTCGTTATTACCCGGTGTGGTATACCAACATCATGGGCAAACAGCGTTTATGTTTACGCTGCTTGCGGTTTGCTTATGTGGTTTATCGTTAATTATGTGGGCTTATTTTGAGGGTAAAAATACAACGCGCGGTTGATGCTTTGTGTAATTAAAAAATGTTTCTAAATCAGCTTTACTAAGCAACCATGTTTGGGTGTTTTCAAACGGATGACAATGAAACAAATCACCGTGCCAAATATCTTGCTCAACCCATAAGCTCACTTCGTTTTGCTTATCATTTAAAAGAGCCAACATAGATACACACCCAGGAGCCACTTTTAAATATTTAGCTAGCCGCTCACTCGATGCAAACCCTAAGCGTGAAAGCCCTTGTTGCTTTGATAGTGCCTTTAAGTCGAGTTGCTTATTGTGCGCTGTAATAACTAAAAAGTGTCGCTTGCCTTCGTTATCGCGTAAAAATAGGTTTTTAAGACGAGTACCTGGGCGCTCAATCATAAACTCATCTGCCGCTAAGCTAGTATGCAGCGGCGGATGCTCTATTACATCATAGTTAATATCTAGGTGCGCCAAAAGCTCTGCTAACTTAGTTTTATCCGCCAACATATTACAAACAACGCCCTCTTAGTTGTACACTCAAATCTCGCCATAAAACATCATTAACTTCATGCTTATTGTCGCAATACTTACGATCTTTTAGCTCTTGATTTAATAATTCAACTGCTTGGTCTTCTAGCTGTAACTTCAGAATGCTCGATTCTTCAAAATGCTCTTTCTCTATATACTGCTTAACCTCACCACGACTTGGGCTCTTATTAGAACCACGGTCAAGGTTAAAGTTTTCACGATGCTTAGCTTTTACCGAAACAACATAAGCAAAAAGCTTATTGCCTTGATCATCTTGCTTTTCGTGAAACTGTTTATTATTTATTTCAAAAGGCGGCTCATCATTTGAGGCACAGCCAGCGAGTAAAACCATAAGCGCTAGAACACATTTTTTCATTGTTTTTTATCGTTTTAGTTTTGAATTAAGCCGAGTCTAACAAAAATTGACGTAAACAGTGAAAATTTACGAAAAAATACTTGACCAAATTTATAAAAAAACTTAAAGTTCGTCCCGCTTGGAACTCAGCAGTCAAGCAGTTACATTATATGTAACTTAGGAATGTGGGGCTATAGCTCAGCTGGGAGAGCGCCTGCCTTGCACGCAGGAGGTCAGCAGTTCGATCCTGCTTAGCTCCACCACTTTCCTACTCCTTTTCAAATTCGCTCTACTCTTCTATTTTTCCATTGTTTTTATTATTTTTTGACACCCTAATATTCTAATTTTTCATTCTATATAATTTTAAATTTATCCATTCAACTTGTGTCTTTACAAGTTCTTAGCTATACATAATGTCACACATTAGTACTTTAGGCTTAACATGGACAACCCTAAGCGTTCAACGCTAAAAAAGCTAGCTGCAATAGGTTTAACAGCAGGTGCAATAACACATGCGCCTTATGTTTTTGCCCGAAAAAAAGTCACATTAAGAGTGCTTGGTACGCATGTAACACTCCAAGAGGCTATCCGCAAGCAAGCGATGAGTGACTTGGGTATTAATATAGAATTTACTCCCGCAGGCAGCGCTGCTGTTTTGCAAAAGGCATCAATGGACCCTAGCTCCTTTGATTTATACGAACAGTGGTCAAACAGCATTAATGTGCTTTGGGATGCAGGTTCCATTCTGCCAATAGAAAAAAAACGACTCACCTACTTTAACGAGATAAATCCACTTACTAAAACGGGAAAACTAACCGAAACTGCAAGTATTGGTGCAGGTGATGCCCCCTATAAATTATTAAATGTTCAACCCGATGGCACGTTAAGCGCACAAGAAAGCGATCATATTAGCTTTTTACCTTATGTGCATAATGTTGACTCTTTTGGTTACAACACCGACTTTATTAAGCCCGGTATAGCATACGAAACAGAAAGCTGGAGTTGGCTGCTTGATGACGAGAACAGAGGTAAAGTAGCTATTGTAAATGCGCCTACCATTGGATTATTTGACCTAGCCCTAGCAGCGCAAAGTAAAGGACTTATAAAATTTAACAATATAGGTGCAATGACCCGCTCAGAACTTGATAGATTGTTTAGTATATTACTCGATTTTAAACGCCAAGGTCACTTTAGTGGCTATTGGAACTCGGTTCCTGAGTCGATTGAATTTATGAAAAGTAAACGAGCCCATATAGAAAGTATGTTTTCGCCTGCCGTGTCTGCATTAAACAGCCAAAATATTAATGTACGATTTGCCGCACCAAAAGAAGGCTACCGAGGCTGGCATGGTGTTATGTGTTTATCGTCACAAATACAAAGTAGCGCAAAAGATGCTGCGTACGATTATATGAATTGGTGGCTTTCAGGCTGGCCTGGTGCATTTATTGCTCGCCAAGGTTATTACATTAGTAACCCACAACGCTCTAAACTACTCCTATCTCAGTCTGAATGGGATTACTGGTACGGTGGAAAAGCAACAAACATAGATTTATTAAATACCAATGGCGACGTAGCTGTAAAAGCAGGTGGGCAACGTAATGGCGGTAGTTACCATAAACGCTTTAGTAATGTAGCAGTGTGGAATACAGTTATGCCAACCTATGACTACAGCCTGCAAAAATGGTATGAGTTGATTAGCCGATAATGATAATAAACTCAATTAAATCAAAAATAATATTAGCTCTGTGTTCGCTGATTGGATTACTTCTTTTACAGAGCTATTTGTTTAACTATTCGCAAACGTCTTTACTTAACTTGCAAAAATCGCAACATAACGCGCTTATTCAAAGTGAAGCTGTAACTAACTTAGAAAACGATATTATTTCCCTGCAAGGGCATGCAGTTTCATTTATTGACAATGCAAATGAAAATACGATTACCAAATTTAATTTTTACTTAAATAAGGCAAATCTAAATCTCGAGCAGCTAAAAACAAACACTCAAAACCAGACCCCTGAGTATCAAAACTCACTAATACGCCTTGGCGAGTATTTAAATAATTACCAAGATACATTTGGCCAAGTTGTCGTAAACAGACAAAAACGCGAACACCTTTACATTACTCAGTTCAAACAACCTATTGATGACTTACAAGTAACAATTAGTGATTTAGAAGGGTCTTCAAACAATGATAATAAAGTTATTTTTAACGATGTTTTACTCACAATAAGTAATTTAAAACATGCAATTATAAGCTACCTCTATAAACCTAATTTTGATGAAGCACAAAATGTAAAACAAAACTTAAATCACTTACATAAAAAACTAACGAGCACCTCTGTAATAAATGAATCCCTCTCCAATAAAACAACAAGCTTAAAACAAGCTTATAACCAACTTGTATTACTCACCCGTAGCTACACTTTTTCTGTAAATGTAGTGCTTACAGGCATAGAAAACGAATTGCTGTATTTAACTAATGAAATTAAAAACATAGAAAAAAATAAACTAATCAAAACAGAAGAGCTACTAAGTAGCCACTTAACAAAAAATACAGAACAGGCAAATATATTTGCCGTTTTAATTATGTTAATCATTTTATTTTTAAGCTATTTTATTTTTAGATCGGTTATAAAACCAATTACTCAGCTCACTTTATTACTTAAAGATATGAATAGCGAAAAGCCAGTAACTATTTCAAATAACAGCCAAAATCAAACTGAAATAGCATCGGTAATAAAAGCAGCTAACGCTTTATATTTAAAAAATAAGCAAACCAAAGAGCTACTCAATGAAACCCGCGTATTAAATTCCCAAATGGAAGCAATGAATGCCGACCTGACGAGTGCCATGGAGCAAACCGATAAAGCCAATAAAACAAAAATAGATTTTGTAGCCAATATGAGTCATGAACTTCGCACCCCAATGAATGGCATATTAGGTATGTTGCAACTTTTACAAAGCAGCGAGCTTCCCTCAAGGCAAAAACACTACGCAGATAAAGCTTTTTCAAGTGCTCAAAATTTATTGCAGATTTTAAACAATATTCTGGATTTTTCTAAGCTAGAATCGGAAAAAGTTCAGTTAGAGCAAATCCCTTTTACCTTACATACTATAGTTTCTAACGTTCAAAATTTATTCTCAACAAATGCCAAGCAAAAAGGTTTGTTATTAAACTTTACTTTACACGTTGATGCAGGGCTTGAACTTATTGGCGACCCAATGCACTTAAGCCAAATAATAAATAACTGTGTAGGTAACGCAATTAAGTTTACTGAGCATGGTGAAATATCATTAATTATAGAAGCGACATCTCAACACGAAAAAACAATAAACCTTCGCTTTAGTATAAAAGACACGGGTATTGGGATGACTGAAGAGCAATCAAAAATTATATTCCAGTCTTTCTCGCAAGGTGATTCAAGCACAACAAGAAAGTATGGTGGGACCGGTTTAGGACTCACTATAAGCAAACAATTAGCTAAATTGCTGGGCGGAGATATACAAGTAAGGAGCACGATTAATCAAGGTAGCGAGTTTTTCTTTACTCTACCCTTTACTTTATCTGAGCAACAAAAGCTTAAAAAACACGCCTTATTAATTAGCCCTGATAATGAGCAAATTAAAAAATTAATGGACTTACTAAGTGATATAAATATAACGACAGAAACAACACAAGAACCATTAAGAGCCATTGCAAAAATGTCTCAGCCTAGTAGCCCATTTAGTATTGTAATAATGTCGATAGAAAAAAAAGAGCTCAACGATAACTTTATTTTACAACAACTGTACGCTCAAAATAAAAACGTTAATGAAAAATTGACACTGATTTTATTAATTACCGATGAAGAGTCTCCTGAGCCAATTGCAAAAAATGAAAATATAGACATTATAATTATCGGTAATAAAAATAGTGAAGTTGAAGTTTTAAGAAAGCTTTCACCAAATAATTTCAAAGAAAAGCAATTAAAGCCTCACCCTAAATTCTCGGGTTTTAATGCATTAGTTGTTGATGATAATAGAATTAACCAAGAAATAGCCTCCGCCCTTTTAGCAAGATTAGATATGACCGTGATCATTGCTGATAATGGACATGATGCATTAGATAAAGTCGAGATAAATGACATCGATATTATTTTTATGGATGTTCAAATGCCAGTTATGGATGGGCTTGAAGCAACAAGCATATTAAGAGAACGAGGCTACAAAACTCCCATAATTGCCATTACGGCAGCCGCAGATCCTAATGATAAAAAAGCAGCGTTTAGAGCGGGTATGGATGACTTTTTAGTAAAACCGATTATTTTTGATGCGCTTTACGAAAGTATTGAAAAGCATCTGCAAAGTAGCGAATCTCTGAGCACTATAAACCTGCCTTTAGCAAAAGAAAACCTAGAAAACAATGACGAATTGTTAGCTAAATTATTTACTCAGTTTGTCAACGATTACAATGACTTTTCGATTAAAGCTGATATATTAATCAAAAATGGAGAGTTAGAAAGCTTAATTCGACTAGTACATACACTCAAAGGCTTGGCCGGCACATTAGGCTTTGAGCTACTGCAACAAAGCGCGCAAAGTGTTGAGGAAAGCTTAATAGATAAGAAAAGTATTAATTTATCTCATTTTAATGAGCAATTAATACTTACACTTTTTGCTGTAAAACAATTTTTGATAGCTGATAGCTTTAAAAAAGAACATATACAGCAACATGAACTAGAAAACGAAGACTCGGTTATTGATAATATATACTCATTAGCATTAACGGCTCGCCCCGTACCTAGCAGTTTGGTTAGACAGCTAGAAATGAATCAATATGATAGAGGCCACTCTCTATTTAAGCTCAAAGAAGCAATTGATCACTTTAACTACGCGTTAGTAATTGAGCTTATTGATAAGTATAGAAACGATAATAAAAATTAGGCATAACCACTAACCTGAACTAGATTTAATATTGTAAAGAACGCAGAGAAGGACAGATAGTGCATTCAAATTACCTCGCAAACAATAATGGATTAACCACAGAACAAAAGCATAAACCTTTAATTCTTATTGTTGATGACGAACCTAGTAATTTACACGTATTAGTAGAAGGACTTTTAACTGACTACGATGTACGTATTTCTACTAGTGGTGAGCAGGCTTTGATCTTTATTGAGTCAACTCGGCCTGACTTGATTTTATTAGACATAATGATGCCCGGCATGGACGGCTACGAAGTATGTAATATACTCAAAGCGAAACAAAATACCAAAGGGATCCCTGTCATATTTGTAACAGCGCTTACAGAAGAAGAGTCTGAAGAAAAAGGCTTTGCAATGGGCGCAATTGATTACATACATAAGCCTTATAAACTAGCTCTAGTTAGAGCGCGTATTCGTACACACATTACAGCGCAAGGCATGCTAGACAGGTTAATAGAAAAAAACTTTGATCTGCACGACAAGCTACTCGAAATAGAGTCTCTTGCGAAAGAGCTTAGCCAGCGAGAAGAAGAATTAAGAGAACTCTCATCAAAACAAAAATTATTTTATCAAGCCCTAACGGGAACTGCCGATGGTGTTGTTATTACCGATAGTAACGGCAAAATTATTGCGGTAAACCCTTCATTTTGTCGTATAACCGGTTACTGTGAATCAGACTCACTACAAATGCAGTTGCACGATATTAAACAAAATAACCATCCTAGCATTAGCTTTGACCAAGTATGGGAACATGCAAATCAAGCAGGCTATTGGAGTGGAGAACTTGTAACCAGACGAAAAAATGGCGAACTTTATCCAGAGCTACTAACTCTCAGTTTGGTTAAAGGCGATCAAGATACTAACGTTCACTATATTGGTGTATTCAGTGATATTTCGAGCGTTAAAGTAACCCAAGAAAGAATTCATTACCTTACATGGCATGATGAACTTACAGGTTTACCCAACCGAAATGGGTTTTTAAAGCAGTTAGAGCAACAACTTCAAGTTTGTAGTACCGAAAATAGTTATGCCTATATTTATATTATTGATATAGACAGCTTCCACTCAATCAATGATGGATTAGGCTTACTCGCTGGCGATAATATTTTAAAAGAATTAACTAAACGAATTCATTCTAAGGTGAGTAAAAAAGATGTTATTGCTCGCTTAGGCAGTGATGAGTTTGCAGTACTGTGTACAGTTGAAAAAGGTGTGGGCAGAGCTAGAGCTCAAGCAATGGCTGAAAATAAAGCCCAAGAGCTACTTGCAAGTGTAAACCATCCATTTGTCGTTGCTGAGCAAGACGTTAGCTTAACAGTAAGTATTGGCACCTATATTTTTCCACGAGAAGATCAATGGGAAAGTGCTATTGAGACTATTCGTAACTGTGAAGCGGCCTGTTACAAAGCAAAAGAGAAAGGCGGCAATAGAGTTACCTTTTTTGATACTTCATTTGGCGAGCAAGCAAAACGCCGTTTTGAAATAGAACAAGATTTACGTAAAGCTATTTCTAATAACGAGTTATCGCTATATTTACAATCCCAATTTGATCGAAACCAAACCCTTAAGGGCGCTGAGGTTCTATTAAGATGGGAGCATCCTCAAAAAGGCTTTATTAGCCCTGGTGAGTTTATATCTATAGCTGAAGAGTCAGATATAATTTACGATTTAGATTGCTGGGTAACATCAAATGCACTTGAAATACTAACGCAACTTGGTAAAACTCACCCTGAGTTAAACTTATCAATTAATATAAGTGGCAGGCACTTTCATGAAGCGCGTTTTTTAAACTTTATTAGCCAACAGATAAAGCAACATAACATTAATCCTCAACAACTCACTATTGAGATAATTGAAGGTACATTGCTTAATCATATGGAAGCGGCTATTGAAGCTGTTCACTTTCTCAAGAAGTTAGGTATTAGAGTATCAATTGATGACTTTGGTACTGGATATTCGAGCTTAACCTACCTAAAACAGTTACCAATACAAGAACTTAAAATTGATCGTTCTTTTGTTTTAGAGGCTCCTACCGATAACAACGATAAACTAATTATTGATATGATTGTAAGCTTAGGTCGTTTATTTGAACTCGAGATAGTTGCTGAAGGCGTAGAGAACCAGTCCCACTTTGATTTACTACAGGAGTATCCTGAGGTTATTCTGCAAGGCTATTATTTACACAGGCCTGAACCCGCCAGTGATTGGTTTAAAAAGTTAAAGTAACTGTAGCGTAATTTAAACTAAAAAGCCGAGCATGAATATGCTCGGCTTTTTATGGACTTAATTTTTGCGGTTACTCGCGAACTTGGCCAACTCCATTAACTAAATACTTTTCGGTCGTTAGTGACTCGAGGCCCATAGGACCGTATGCATGTAGCTTGGAAGTAGCTATTCCAATCTCTGCACCTAGGCCCAATTGTGAGCCATCAGAAAAACGAGACGATGCGTTAACCATTACTACAGAAGCATCAACACTACGTTGGAATAACTCTGCAGCAGCTTCATTTTTAGTACAAATTACTTCTGTATGGTTTGATCCAAACTGTGCAATGTGTTCAACCGCTGCCGTAAAGTTTGGTACAACGCGAATAGCGATTTCTAGGTCTAGATATTCTTCACCAAATTCGTTATCAGCTAGGACTGTTGCGTTATCAAAGTATTTAGCTGCAAAGCTGTCAGCATTTATTTTTACACCTTCTTGGCGTAATACAACTGCACACAAATTTAAAAACTCATCTGCCACATCTTGATGCACAACTAAACCTTCTAGTGCATTACAAACACCGGTACGCTGCGTTTTACCGTTAAGCAGTAAGTTAAGCGCAATTTCTAGGTCGGCATCTTTATCTACATATAGATGACAAACGCCTTTGTAATGCTGAATTACTGGGATCGTACTGTTTTCAGTAACAAAGTTAATTAAACCCTCGCCGCCGCGTGGAATGATTAAATCAATGCTTTCACGTTGCTGCATCAGTTCCATTAACAGCGCACGGTCTGGATCTGGAATCACTGAAATAAGTGATACCGGTAAGTTGTACTTCTCAAGTACGCTGTGCATTACACTTGCGATAGCTTGTGAACTTCTAAGTGCTTCTTTGCCGCCCCGTAAAATTACGCCATTACCTGACTTAAAACATAATGCACCAGCGTCTGCTGTCACATTCGGGCGTGCTTCGTAAATCATACATACAACGCCAAGAGGTACGCGCATTTTGCGAATTTTAATACCATTTGGGCGCTCAGTGATATCACGCAGCTGACCAACAGGATCATCAAGGCTTACGATTACTTCAATTCCTTCAGCCATTGCTTCAATACGCTCATCGTTTAACGTTAAGCGGTCGATCATTGAGGCAGCTAAGTTATTGTCGCGTGCTGCGCTTAAATCACTTTCATTTTCTTTTATTATAAATGCTTTTTGCTCTCTTAGTGCCGCTGCCATTTCAACTAGTACTTTGTTTTTAGTCTCGGTATCGAGTAAAGCAAGTGTATGTGCAGCTTTAGCTGCCTGACGTGAAATGTCCGTAATTAAACTCATGACTTCTCCAATAATGCGATATGTTTTTCAGATATAACTGGTCCAATTGAATCCTGCATTTTTTCGCTGAATTCACTCTGTTCGTTGTCTGCAATAAAGTTTAACAAACAGCTACTATAATTTGCGGTCGCTTTAGCTAAACGCGTACCGTCTTCACTACGTACTAAAATGGTATCACCCACGGCAAATTCACCGTGAACTTCCATGATTTCGTCACCACGAATACATCCACTTTCACCTTCAAGAGATTCATCAAATGATCCATCAACAACAACTTCACCTTGCTCATTTGCTGTATGTGTCATCCAATGAATAGAGTCCTGCATCGGTTTTTCGTACGGTAAAAATACACTACCTGGGTTTTCTCCAGCTAGCAGTTTTGTAAATGTTTCTTCTTTAAAGCCATTTATAATATAAGTCGCTATTCCATGTGACGTTGCTTTTTCTGCCGCTTCTATTTTAGTTTTCATACCACCAGTACCTACCGCACTTGTAGCACATCCTGCCATAGCATAAATAGATTCATCAATTGATTTTATTTCAGGCAGTAACACCGCATCATCATGTAAGTTAGGGTTTTTATCATATAGCCCATCAACGTCTGAGAATATTAATAAAGCATCGGCATCGGCAGCTGCTGCGACCATTGCTGATAAGTTATCGTTGTCCCCTACTCGTAAATCGTCGGTGGTTACGGCATCGTTTTCATTAATGATAGGGAGTACACCATGTTCAAGTAAAGTGAACACGGTTTCACGGATGCTCTGGTAACGCTCGCGGTCACGTAAATCGCCATGCGTTAATAATAGCTGCGCAGATGGAAAGTCAAAAAAGCGGTCCCACATGGCAATCATTTCTGTTTGACCCGCTGCCGCCATTGCTTTTTTCATTACCACAGAGCGTGGTTTGTCTGATGGGAATAAATGTGCGCCAGCCGCTACAGAACCCGATGATACTAAAATCACCTCGATTCCACGGGCACGACAACGAACAATGAACTGTGCGATGGTTAATATGTAACGCGAACGGCAGCCATCTTGATCTGGTGCAATTAATGCACTACCTACTTTAAGTACGATACGTCGCCAATTTAACTTTTGCATAAATGCTCAACTTTCCATTTTATCTGCGCTCACCTTAATTAGACGAGCTAAAACTAAGTAGCTAGGTTTAAAACATAGCTTCGAATTTGTCTTTCATTTAGGCAACACTTTTTTTTTACACACACGCGAAAACCATATCTAAAACAATAAGCTTAGATTTAAGGTTAAGTATAAAGTAGCAACAACCCAATAATATCGAGCAGCACTAATCAAAAAATTTAAAAGTGTTGTTTATGCATCGCTGTAAAAAGCTGTGTGTGGCTTTTTTATTAACAACATACATAGAGCCTCTAAAGTCTGATACACCAACAGATAGGGTGAAGACCAAAGGACCGAGATTTAACCGCCACGATGGGGGTTAAACATTGAAAGTAATAGTTCAACTCAAACCTTTATTTACTTAAATAATTAAATAAACTTGTTTAGCAAAACCATACCAAGAGTTCGGCAAATGAAATTATGTAGTGTTCGAATACTAGCAACACCACTAATGCATGATTATAAAGATTAAAAATGACGTTAAGATTAACAAACCACTTTTACTTCCAATAAACTTCATTAGATAACTAATTATTAGAACACGAAGCATATTACACTAAATACCCCTTAAAATCAAGGTTGAAATTCGAGCGAAGCTAATTCCTTCTCATTTGTGGTGTTAGGTTGTTATTAAAATTCAACCAATTAAACAATTAATACCGCTTAAAATATGGCGGCTTAACACGCGCAAAATAATTTAAGCCTACTAATCTTCTATAAGCAGCTAAAATTGATTAGTAATATTTTAATTTCCCGTGTATACCCCTGTATTAATAATTAACAAAAGTTATACTTTCTAAACAAACCGTCATAAATAAGGAATTCTTAATCTATGTCAGCAATTTACATAGCCGGTATCGCACTTTGCTCTGTGCTTGCCCAATGGGTCGCGTGGGCTTTTAGAGTGCCCGCTATTCTTTTCTTATTGCTTACTGGTCTTTTACTTGGGCCATTTAGTGGTGTTTTAGACCCTGATGCATTGTTAGGTGATTTACTGTTTCCAGTTGTATCACTAAGTGTTGCCATCATTTTATTTGAAGGATCTTTAACTCTGCATTTCAGAGAGCTAAAAGGAATCGGAAAAGTTGTAAGAAACCTTTGCTCCATCGGCATGCTTACTACCTGTATTATTATTAGCCTCAGCGCCTATTGGTTGCTTGAACTTAATTGGCGTGTAGCTGCGGTATTAGGTGCAGTGCTAGTTGTAACAGGCCCTACTGTTATAGCACCGCTATTAAACTCAATGCGCCCAACACAAGACATTGACCGCATACTTCGATGGGAAGGTATTGTAATAGACCCGATCGGCGCATTATTCGCTGTATTAGTATTTGAAGCCGTAATGCTGGTAGGCCAAGGCGAAGTATTTAGCCACACTATTATTGCTTTAGTTAAAACCCTAGGTGTTGGATTAAGTATTGGTGTTGCTGCTGGTTGGTTAACAACACTATTAATGCGCCGCGAGTGGCTACCATTTGAATTACATAAGTTTGGTATATTGGCATTAGTACTCATTAGTTTTTCTGTATCAAACTATTTAAGCCATGAATCAGGCCTATTAGCAGTGACTGTATTTGGTATTTGGCTTGCTAACCAAGACGATTTAGAAATAGATTCTGTACTTGAGTTCAAAGAAGACTTGTCGATGATATTAATATCAACGCTGTTTATTTTACTTGCAGCACGCTTACAGCTCTCTGATTTAATGATGCTCGACAGCGATGTATTTATATTTTTAGCTATCGTGCTTTTTGTTGCTCGACCACTGTGTATTGCTATTTCGACCTTTGGTACTGACTTACCAATGAAGTCTCGTTTGGTACTTGCCTGGATAGCTCCACGCGGTATAGTCGCCGCAGCCGTTGGGTCAGTATTTGCGCTTAGCATGATGGAGTCTGGTGTTGCGGATGCTGAAAAAATGGTACCTCTTATATTTACAGTAATTATAATTACCGTTGTACTACAGAGCTTAACCGCCATTCCTGTCGCCAAGCTATTAGGTGTACGCCAGCCATCGCCAAATACAATATTAATTATTGGTGCAAACCATGTATCGCGTGCAATCGGCCGAGGCTTACAAGAGCAAAACATTCCGGTTCACCTGTCAGATCCTGCATGGGAAAATTGCAGAATGGCACGTATGGATGGTTTAGCTTGTTATTATGGTAACCCGCAATCAGAGCATGCTGAACGCTACTTACCTCTAACAACGATTCGTAGTGTATTAGCATTATCGCCAAATCGTCATCATAATGCGTTAGGTGTTCAATACTTTTCGCATTTACTTAATGAGAAAAATGTATTTTCGCTACGCTCATCAACGTCGCATGCAAAAGCAAATAAAGACAGCGCAACGTTTTTATCTAGACAAATACTGTTTGGAGACGAAGGCTCGTATGCACGTTTAAGCAGTATTATAGCTAAAGGCGGTAAGGTTAGTTCAACACGTATCTCGGATGAGTTTAGCTGGGAACAATACTTAGAAATGAACCCTGAGGCTATCCCTTTATTTATTCTCAAAGGTGATAAAGACAGTGATGACGATACACCAATTAAGCTAAGACCGTTTACAATCAACATGGAAAAACCGCCGCAAGAAGGCGAACGCGTTGTTGCATTACAGCCGCCTAAAATGTCAGTTTTAAAAGACCCGCAAACAAAGGCTAAAGAAGACAGTTAAATACTTTTACAGTCTGTAAAAACTAAAAAACCCTAACTTAAAAAGTTAGGGTTTTGTTTTTAACAGCCATTAAATAGGAAGGCGAGCTCGAGCAACCACACTATCTGGCATTTTTTGCGCTAACTTAGTCAGCGCTCGCTCAATTTTTCTATGAGTCGCTTTATCTGCCACCATAGAATTAAATAGCCAACGATAGGCATCTTCAAAATCACGCGGGCTGCCATAACCATCATTAAATAATTTAACTAAACGTAGTTGTGCTTTTAAATTGCCTTGCGACGAGGCTTCACGCAAATACGTAATTGCCATTGCTTTATCTTGCTGAACTAAGCGACCAGTGTCATAGTATCGTCCCAATTGCTCTAGCGCTGCCGCTAAGCCTTGCTCAGCTGCTTTTCGCATGTAATACACACCTAACTCTACATTGCGATCAACGCACACGTTATAAGCCAGCATATCGCCGTATAAAAATTGATAAGACGGCAATGCCATTTTATTGGCTCGTGCTTCTATATCTTGCACCAACTGGCAATCATCTGCCTTTACGCGCGCTAAATGCGTATTTTTATTTATTAACGCAATTAGCTCTGATTCTGTATACAGCGGCACAGCAGCAGGGCTTTCTGTAGCTAAGCTGTTGGTTGCTATAAATAAAGACAGCGGTATTAACGAAAGCCTTAGTACGCAATTATGATTAAATAAACGCATGTTCACCACTTATATAAATAAACTTATTAAATAATATACAAAGATCGTTCCAAGGTGAATTTTAGACATAAAAAAAGCTGCACGAAGCAGCTTTTTTTAATCTAATGGTAATTACGCAAACGGATTGCGAAGCACCATAGTTTCTACACGGTCAGGACCTGTAGAAATAATATCAATTGGAACACCCGTAATTTCTTCAATACGTTTGATGTAGTCAATCGCAGCTTTTGGTAAACCGTCAAGACTCGTTACACCAACAGTGTTTTCTGACCAACCTGGCATTTCTTCGTATACTGGTGTTACTTTATCGTAACCTTCAGCCGCTAATGGTGTTACGTTAGTAACTGTGCCATCTTCAAGCTTGTAACCAGTACAGATTTTAAGTGTTTCTAAGCCATCTAAAACATCAAGCTTAGTTAAACAAAAACCTGAAATACTGTTGATTTGAACTGCACGGCGCATAGCCACTGCATCTAACCAACCAGTACGACGAAGTCGACCTGTTGTAGCGCCAAACTCATGGCCTTTATCACCTAGGTGCTTACCAACTGGATCTTGTTTATCAAGACCGTCGTAAAGCTCTGTAGGGAAAGGACCTGAACCAACACGTGTCGTGTACGCTTTAATAATACCTAAAACGTAATCAAGGTTTAATGGACCAAAACCTGCACCAGTCGCAACGCCACCAGCGGTAGTGTTTGAAGATGTTACATAAGGGTAAGTACCGTGATCTATATCAAGTAACGTACCTTGTGCACCTTCAAATAAAATGTTTTCGCCTGCTAAACGCGTTTGATCTAAAAGCTCAGTTACATCTACAACCATTGCTTTTAAGATATCAGCAACAGCCATTGCATCATCGAACGTTTTTTGGAAATCTACAGCATCTACTTTGTAGTAGTTAACTAAAGTGAAGTTGTGGTACTCAAGCACTTCTTTTAATTTAGCTGCAAATACTTCAGGATTAAATAAATCGCCTACGCGTAAACCACGACGTGCTACTTTATCCTCGTACGCAGGACCGATTCCACGGCCAGTTGTACCAATAGGCTTATCGCCACGAGCTGTTTCGCGGGCTACATCTAATGCAACATGGAAAGGCAAGATTAGCGGACATGCTTCACTTATTAAAAGACGCTCGCGTACTGGTACGCCGCGCTCTTCAAGCATGCCAATTTCTCTCATTAGCGCTTCTGGTGATAAAACTACACCATTACCAATCACACATTTAACATTGTCACGTAATACACCCGATGGAATAAGGTGTAGAACCGTCTTTTCACCTTCGATAACTAAAGTATGACCCGCATTGTGGCCACCTTGATAACGAACTACTAAAGATGCTTTGTCTGTAAGGAGATCAACTACCTTACCCTTTCCTTCGTCACCCCATTGGGTGCCTAATACAACAACGTTTTTACCCATCGTAAATTCACTTAGAGAAAATTAGGACGAGATTTTACCAGAAAACTAAAGTAAAGATCACCCCTGTTCAGCTTATTTTTTCTGCGGGCAATTGTTATATCCAAATATTGACCAATAACCACATAAATAACAGTGATTTAACGCACTAGTTTGTATTTAACAAAAAGCCCCGCAAATGCGAGGCTTTTTAACTTTTAAATAATTAACGTAAAGTCTATTGAGCTTTAGCGCCTTTCATATATTGGAAGAAGTCGCTATCTGGTGAAAGCACCATAACATCTTGCTTATCTTTAAAAGTCTTTTTGTAAGCTTCAAGTGAACGTACAAAACTAAAGAACTCAGGGTCTTTGTTATACGCATTAGCATAAATGCCTGCAGCATCAGCATCGCCTTGACCACGTACAGAACGTGCATTACGCTCAGCATCAGCAAGCATTACAGTTACTCGACGGTCAACTCCCGCACGAATAGTCTCTGCTTTTTCCTGACCTTCAGAACGGTGCTCTTTTGCAACCGCAGTACGCTCAGCGCGCATACGTTGGTAAATAGAGCTACTCACTTCTTGTGGTAAGTTGATTTGCTTAACACGTACGTCTAGTACTTCAATACCTAGCTCACGTGCACTTTCAGAAGCTTGTACTAACGCTTCTTCCATCAACTCGCTACGCTCACCTGATACAATTTCGCGAATTGTACGTGTACCAAAGTTTGTACGAAGACCATTGTTTACTTTTTGCTTAAGTAGCGTTTCAGCATATTGCTTATCGCCACGAGCACGTAAGTAAAAAGCACTAAAGTCATTAACTCGCCATTTTACAAACGAATCAACAATTAAGTCTTTTTTCTCGCTAGTAACAAAGCGATCTGGCGCACCATCTAGCGTTTGAATACGTGCATCAATACGACGTACTTGGCTAAAAAATGGTACTTTAAATTGTAGGCCTGGGCCATATACAATCGCTTTATCGTCGCTATCTTTTTGTACTTTACTGAATAACATTACAATTGCTTTTTGCCCTTCAGGTACAACAAATACCGATGAGAAAGACATAACAATGGCAGCTAATAGTATTACTAAACTAAAGTTTTTCATTATGATTATCTCCCATCATTGAAGCGGTCGTTGTTAAAGCGGTCATTGCCACTATTAACAGAGCTATTGCGCGACGTATTAACTTTATTACGTAAGTCTTGAATATCACTTGAACTTGGAAGTGCAACTCGTGTTGCGGTTCCTTGCTTGTCCATGATTTTATCAAGAGGTAAATACATCATGTTATTGCCGCCTTTAACATCAACCAATATTTTAGAACTACTCCCTAACACTTCTTCCATTGCATCAATGTATAAGCGCTCACGAGTAACTTCTTTAGCTGCTTGATATTCAGGTAAAAGCTTTTCAAAGCGAGCTACCTCACCTTGTGCTTCCAATGTAATGCGCTCTTGATAACCTTCCGCTTCTTGAGTCATACGCGTTACTTGACCACGAGCACGCGGTTCAATTTCACGAGCATATGCTTCTGCTTCACGGATGAAACGTTCTTCATCTTCTTGTGCAGCAATTGCATCATCAAATGCATCTTTAACTTCAGTTGGTGGACGAGAGTCTTTAAAGTTCACGTCAGTAACAATTAAACCTAAGTTATATGGTTCGATAATCTTATTAAGCTCATCCCATGTATTTTGACGAACAACCTCACGGCCATTAGTTAATACTTGGTCCATTTTTGCATGGCCCACAACATAACGCAGTGCACTGTCTAGCGCTTCTTCTAAGCTACTATCAGCGTTAGTTACGCTAAATTCATAAAGGTATGGGTCAATAACACGGTATTGCACCTGAAACTCAACGCTCACTACGTTTTCGTCTTCAGTAAGCATAAAACCAGAAGCCGATAATGAACGAACAGCTTCAATATCTACTGGGATTACCGTTTCGATGAAAGTCATTTTCCAACGCAAACCAGGATCAGCAATTCGGTCATATTTACCAAATTGTAGAACCACACCACGCTCGGCTTCTTTAACCGTATAAATACCACTTAACGCCCATACAATAACGGCGATAATAAGTATGAATGAAATACCGGCTCCGCCAAGTCCACCGCCGCTACCATTGCCGGATTTTTTCCCGCCAAATAAGCCGCTGAACTTGTTACTAAACTTGCGGAACACCTCGTCTAAATCAGGTGGGCCTTGATCACGTCCGCCTTTATTATTCCACGGATCTTTGTCATTGCCATTATTACCCGGTTCATTCCAGGCCATAGCTATACTCCATTGTTATCTAAATAAATTAGGAAATTGTGTTAAATCTAACAAATCTACCGCGTTTCTCATACAAAAACCGACATTAAAACATCAATTTTTAATTACGGTTGATAAAACCAGCAATTTCAGGACCAAATTCTTTAATTAAACGATTCCACTCAACCATTGGCATTCTAACATCTAACAGCCGATTACCTTGCTCATCAAATTGCTCTTCATGCACTGCATTTAAGCTGAACAATGCAGCTCTTAAGCGACCATACAATGGCGTAAGAAATAATGTTTCGTTAAACATCTTCTTAGCTAGTAACTCACTGATAGCCTCGCTAAGTAATTCACACCCTTCACCAGTCTGAGCGCTAAGCCATACTCTTATAGGTTGGCCTTCGTCGTCTCGATCAATACGTGGGCTTACGTTATCCAGCGCATCAATTTTATTATAAATTAATAGCTGTGGTACTTCATCGGCCTCAATTTCTTTAAGCACCGATTGTACTTGTTCAATATTTTCTTGCAGACGTGAGTCTGCTGCATCAATTACATGTAACTGCAAATCAGCTTCGCGAGTTTCAGTAAGCGTTGCTTTAAAAGCAGCAACTAAGTCATGTGGTAGGTGACGAATAAAGCCCACTGTATCAGCTAAAATAACAGGGCCAACATCACCTAACTCATGCTTACGTAGAGTCGGGTCAAGCGTGGCAAACAACTGATCGGCCGCGTATACATCTGAATTTGTAATTCGATTAAATAATGTAGATTTACCCGCATTGGTATAACCAACTAATGAAACTGTAGGTATTTCGTTGCGAGTACGAGCTCGCCTACCTTGTTCACGTTGCACTGCTACTTTAGCTAAACGTGCACGAATATTTTGGATACGGGCACGAAGTAATCTTCTGTCAGTTTCAAGTTGAGTTTCACCAGGACCACGTAGACCAATCCCGCCTTTTTGACGTTCAAGGTGAGTCCAGCCTCGAATTAATCGAGTCGACATATGGCGAAGTTGAGCCAATTCAACTTGCAGCTTACCCTCGTGGGTACGTGCGCGTTGGGCAAAAATATCAAGAATTAGCGTCGTTCTATCAAGCACACGACATTGACAAACGCGCTCTAAATTACGCTCTTGTGATGGCCTGAGTTGATGATTAAAAATTACGACATCTGCTTTGTGGATTTTGACAATCTCAGCTATTTCTTCTGCTTTACCGGTACCGACGAATAGTTTCGGATGTGGTGCTTGACGGCTGCCTTGCACAACCGCCAAACTACTAACACCAGCAGAAGATACCAACATTTCTAATTCGTGAAGATCTTCACGATCTCCTTCTTTAGGCAAGTCGATATGAACTAAAATTGCCTGTTCGCCGGATTCATAGCGGTCAAACAAACATTATGCTCCTAATTAAAAGTTTCCAGCTTCTGCCTCTTCAGTGTCATCACTTCCTTGAACTGCTTGGAAGTTAACTGCGCGAGCAGGGACAACTGTAGAAATTGCATGCTTATAAACCATTTGATTTACGGTGTTCTCTAGTAAAATAACAAATTGGTCAAATGACTGAATTTTGCCTTGTAATTTTATGCCATTTACCAAAAAGATTGATACTGGAATGCGCTCACGTCGTAGTGCATTCAAAAATGGGTCTTGTAACGATTGGCCTTTTGCCATGTTATTGTTCCTTCGTTCTAGGTGTTATTATAATTAAGTGGCTGAACTTATTTGATAAAAAACAATATTCAACTACTACTAGCTTAGCGAACTTACTACACGATGCAAGTTTTCTTCGTCGCCTGTTGTTAACCAAGTAACATCAGGCCAACTACGAAGCCACGTCAACTGCCGTTTTGCCAGCTGACGTGTTGCTGCGATGCCACGAAAAACCATTTCATCATGGTTTGTTTCACCCGCAAGGTAATCCCACATTTGTCTATAACCAACACAACGAATAGAAGGCATATTGGGGTGTAAATCCTTACGTAGATATAGGGTCGAAACTTCATTTTCAAACCCCTGATCAATCATTATTTTAAACCTTTCTTCAATTCGGCGGTGTAATTCACTGCGTTCTTGCGGTGCAATCGCAAATTGATGAAAAGTATAAGGTAAAGCCGGCTGTTTTTGCATTTGCAACTCAGTCATGGTCTTACCAGTTAACCTGTAAACCTCTAAAGCCCGATTAATTCTTTGTGAATCATTTTCACTTATTTTTTCGGCTGCTTTTGGGTCAACTTTAACTAATTCTTTATATAAATGAGGCCAGCCAAATTCTTTAGCTTGCGCTTCTAACTCTGCTCTTATCTCTGTATCTGCTTCAGGTAATGGCGATAAACCATCAATTAAAGATTTGAAGTACAGCATTGTACCTCCAACCAATACAGGCACTTTACCTTTTCTGTGAAATTCGTCAATTTTTTGCACTGCATCGCGCCTAAAATCTGCAACTGAATACGTTTCACTCGGGTCAAGTAGATCAATTAAATGATGCGGAGCTTTGGCTAATTCTTCGGCATCAGGTTTTGCTGTACCAATGTCCATACCTTTATACACTAGCGCTGAATCTACGCTGATTATTTCTGTATTTAAATGCTCGCACAGCGAGATTGCCAATGCTGTTTTACCTGCTGCAGTTGGACCCATTAAAAATATAACTGGTAAATTACTCAACACTGATACCTTAATCTAATTGCGTTAAATAGTGATTTAGCTCTATTTTAACTGCTTTTTTACGCAAGCGTTCAATAGTTTGTGGATTATTTTGTAAGCGCATTTGTTGCGCTAAAAATACATTGCTTAAATAAAATCGGGTCGGCACGCATTTCATTTGCCATTCTAACCAATTCTCTATATTTTCAAGTTTTGCTTTACACGCATCAAGTAGCTCACCTACCGCTGCACTTACGTCAAGTAAATATAAACACGCTGGCAATTTTTTAACTATTACAAATTGTTTTTCTATTACAAGTTCAAAACCAAGTAAGGTAAACCACGATTGCTGGGATTCTATAAGTAAGCAATCTTCTTTTTCTAAGTTTACTCGCACTGGTAACAAAAGGGCTTTCCCTTCTAAACTTCCGAACTCTTTAATTTGATTATGCCAATCATCAACTAATGCATATTTAAAATGTGAGCAATACAATTGCTGCTCTTCACTAAAGACACACACTCCTTCACTAACACTTATAATAGAAACAGCTTTTAAGACATTATCAACAGATACTGACTGGTATTGTGCAGCAGATATATTGGCTGCATTATCAAAATGTGCGGCGTGTTGCTCACTCACTCCTTGATAAAACGCATTTACGTCATGATGGCTCGTGCTTGGTGTAGCACGGTATGTACCGCCAACACTTCTAGTACCTGAGGACGAACTTGAGCTACCAGCACTTCCAGAGTAAGACGGCTGTAATTGCGATTTAGGGTAATCAAACACTCCTTCGCTTTCTATATTATTAGCACTGCTATGCGTTGACTCAATGAACGCTGGCGTGAATTCTGCTTCTGTACTCGCTGATTCGTTAGTGAATTCGCCTTGCAATGGCACGACTACCTGCTTAATAGCTTGCAATATAAAATCATGAATTAACCGCCCTTGATGAAAACGCACTTCATGCTTAGCAGGGTGAACATTTACATCAACCTGTCGTGGGTCAATATCAATATAAATGACAAAACCGGGTAATTCTTGTGTTCCACTTACTTCTTCAAATGCCTGGCGTATAGCATGCAAAATAAGCTTATCGCGCATCATGCGATTATTCACATAAGTGTACTGAGTAGTATTCGCTGAGCCTACAGGCAGCACCCAACCATGCAACTGTAAACCGCCTTCTCCTGATTGAATATGCAAACCTTGCTCGGCAAAGGCCTTGCCTGCAACTTGTGCTACGCGTGTTATAGCCTGAGAGGGAGCAGTTTTGGCACGATACTGCCTTACTACTTTTTCGTTGTGAGTTAGTGTAATAGAGACATCAAAGCGACTAAGCGCAATACGCTTTATCAACTCATCAATATGGCTAAACTCAGTTTTTTCGGTGCGTAAAAATTTACGACGTGCTGGAGTATTAAAAAATAAATCTTTTACTTCAATGGTTGTGCCATCGGGATGCGCTACAGGTTTTACTTGAACGGCCATGTCGCGGCCTTCTGCAAAAGCTTGCCAAGCTGCTTCTTGCTCTTTAGGTTTTGAGCTCAGCGTTAAACGCGACACAGAACTAATTGACGCAAGTGCTTCCCCTCTAAAGCCAAGTGAGCAAATGTTTTCAAGGTCATCAAGTGATTTTAATTTACTTGTAGCGTGGCGAGAAAGTGCGAGTGTTAGCTCATCTTTACTTATCCCTGCGCCATTATCACGAATACGAATAAGTTTGTGGCCGCCGCGCTCAATATCAATTTGAATACGCGTTGCGCCAGCATCTAAGCTATTTTCAACAAGCTCTTTTACTACCGACGCTGGGCGCTCAACCACTTCGCCTGCGGCAATTTGGTTGGCTAAACGCGCGGGTAATATTTCAATATTCATGAGACTTCCTAGCAAACATTGCGCTAATAATAATGACTAACTTTGAGGTATATCGAGCTCTTGCCCAATAAATAAGGTATTAGAACTAAGCTTATTAACTTGTTTTAATTTATTGACTGTAACGCCATAGCGACTCGCTAACATACTTAAAGATTCACCGGGGCGTACTTTATGCTTTGTTGGATATTGCGACTTTAATTTAGCAAATAAAGAATCATCCGGCGGATTTTTCAAATAATAATTTTTAATTGAAGTAAATATAGCTTTAGCTAAACGCTCTTGATGATTAGGACTTTTAAGTAGCTTTTCTTCTCGCGGGTTAGATATAAACCCTGTTTCTACCAAAATAGATGGAATATCTGGTGATTTTAGTACTGCAAGGCTCGCATGCTGGGGATCTTTTTTATGCAGTTTGGCAACCTTACGAAGCTCTTTAACCACTTCGTCAGCTACATTTAAGCCAGTTTTCATTGAGTGGTCCATCGACATATCAAGCAACGCTTGTGCTAGATATTTTTCATTGGCGGCATCTTTCATTACATCAGCAGCGCCACCTAAAAGCTCGGAGTGTTTTTCTTTATCTTCTATCCATTTACCTATTTCTGAATTAGCACGTCTTAATGATAAAACCCACACAGAGGCACCATTTGGCCCAGGGCTTGTAAATGCATCAGCATGAATAGAAACAAAAAAATCTGCCTTTTTTTCACGGGCCCGATTAGTACGGGTATTTAATTTTACAAAATAGTCACCGCTTCGTACCATGCGCGAAATCATGCCACGTTCGCCATCAATCATGCGCTCTAAACGCTTCGCAATTTGCAGTGTAACTGTTTTTTCGTAGGTGCCTGATGGCCCAATTGAACCAGGGTCTTCGCCGCCATGCCCCGCATCAATCGCAATAACAATGTCGCGCTCTTGGCTTAGTTGACGGTTTTTAGCGGCTGTTTGAGCGGGAGAAACTGTAGTAGCTTGGCTTTTATTGTATAAATCAACAACGAGTCTATTTTTATAAGGGCCTGTAGGTGCGAGGGCAAATACCACTGGCTTTATTGGCGCACTTAATTCAAATACTAAACGTACGCTTTGTTTATTTTTAGGTTTTGAGTAACGTAATTTGCTTACTATTTGATGTTTCGGGGGCACACCTGGCAATGTTTTTAACTCGCTAGTATTTTCTAAATCAATCACTAGGCGGCTAGGGTTTTTAAGCATGAAATAGCTAAAGTCGGGCTTATCATTTAAATCAAATACCACGCGCGTACTATCTGGAGACGGCCATACACGCACACTATTGATTGTGTTTTTAGCCCATAACGGCAAGCTTATGGTGATAACCATAAGATAAATAAAAAGTTTAACTACACCTCGGCTCATTGGATAATTACTGCCTTAACTATATTATTATTGATTATTTAGTTTTTCGACAATTGCTATACCGCGCTCACTCGCACTATTTATAACAATTTTACGTTCGTTACCCACATAGCTTAGAGTAATATCTAAATCAGGCACAGGAATAAATTCACCACCCTTTTCAGGCCATTCAACAACACAAATTGCGTCTGCTGAGAAATAATCGCGTATTCCCATGTATTCGAGTTCTTCAGGATCACCTAAGCGGTATAAGTCAAAATGATAAACATTTGCACGCTCAAGCTCATAAGGTTCTACTAGTGTATAGGTCGGGCTTTTAACCTTGCCTGTATGGCCAAAGCCTTGCACTACACCTCGTGTAAACGTTGTTTTACCAGCACCTAAATCACCATGTAAATAAATAACCGCACCTTGCTCTATAATATCAGCAACGCGATTACCCATTGCAACCGTGGCAATCTCATCAGTTAAATGAAATTCAAAACTACGCGTCATTATTACCTCAAAAATTCATTCAAAAGCGCATATTTGCTAATCATACCAGAATATTCATTTAAGGCGATAAATTGAGGTTTTAGACATAAAAAAACCAGACAAGCGAATGATTAAAGTTATATTTGAATATCTATTTTCGATACCTTAAAACTGTAACATTGAAATAAAGTAAGAGAAAAGTAACGCTACGGCTGAGATGCCTATAGCAAGTATTAAAGTTACTGAGATATGTAAGCTTATAATCTAACTTTTGTGATTAACCCACTAGTTCTGATACCAAAAATATATAACAACAAAGGAGTTGATGACACAAACCAGAATAACTACCCTACATGCTTTTGTATTTCTGATAAAAAGATAATACCAACTAACTTAACGTCTTTAGTTTTAATAGTTTTCATAGTTGTCATAGTTTTCATAGTTTTCATAGTTTTCATAGTTTTCATAG
>OJEI01000054.1_pt1 | contig 27167 bp, 25 predicted proteins | sample 1593541 | NCBI WGS metagenome assembly OJEI01 (sample SAMN05416799, study PRJEB24817) | seawater metagenome | isolation source: Sea water | place: Canada:Atlantic | collected 2013-11 | reverse complement strand
ACTGATGCAACATCTGTTCCAACTCAGGCGCCAAGGTTATGACAGGGATTTCTGATGACATTCCCACCGCATCTTGAACAATTAATCTACGCAGTGAAATACGCACTGCAGCCGTCAATACATCAGGGTCTTGACTACGTGGGCCATACTCAACGAGGGTTTGAACAATTGAGCGCATATCGCGAATAGCCACGCCTTCATTTAATAAATTTTGTAGTACTTTTACAATAGCAGTTAATGGCAATACATCAGGTACTAGTCCTTCCACTAAGCGAGGATGGCTTTTAGCAAGCATATCAAGTAGGTTTTGAACTTCTTCATGCCCTAGTAATAACGCTGCACTGTTAGTTAATAACTGGCTAATATGAGTGGCAACTACCGTGGCTGAATCTACAACGGTATAACCTAGTGATTGTGCTTCATCTTTTTGATCAGGCTTGATCCATACGGCATCAAGGCCAAACGCAGGATCTTTTGTTTCAACCCCTTTAATTGGACCAAATACTTGTCCTGGGTTAATCGCTAGCTCGTCGCCATGCTTAAGCTCGCTTTCACCGGTTGAAACCCCCATTAGTGTTATTCTGTAAGCGTTAGGGTCAAGCTCTAAGTTGTCGCGTATATGTACCGGCGGCACTAAAAAACCAAGCTCTTGAGAAAGCTTTTTACGCACCCCCTTAATACGATTAAGTAGCTCACCACCTTGTGATTGGTCCACTAACGGAATTAATCTATAACCGACCTCTAAGCCAATTACATCAACCTGCTGAACGTCATCCCAGCCTAGTTCTTTTTGTTCTTGTTTATTAGCAACACCCGTTGCAACGCTTCCGCCATTAGCGGCCTCTTCAGCTTCTGCCGCAGCAGCTTTTAATTTACTTTGCTGTGTGTAGTAAGCTAAGTAACCCAGTAACGCACCTAAACTTAAAAAAGCAATATGCGGCATACCAGGCACTAAGCCCATGATGATCAAAATACCAGATGCAATAAAGAGTGACTTTTCGTTGCCTAGTTGTTTCTTAAATTGGTCCCCCATATTGAGCGACTCATTTTGGCGTGTTACAACAATCGCGGTACCAATTGAAAGCAGTAAAGAAGGGAGTTGAGCAACTAAGCCATCGCCAATGGTAAGTAATGTATATACTTCCATTGCATTGCCAAAACTCAAATTGTGCTGGATCATACCTACAAATAAACCACCAACAATATTGATGATTAGTATAACAATACCTGCAATCGCATCACCTTTTACAAATTTACTCGCACCATCCATTGAGCCGTAAAAATCAGCTTCGCGAGTTACTTCCTCACGGCGGTCACGCGCTTGTTCTGCGCTGATAAAGCCTGCGTTCAAATCGGCGTCAATTGCCATTTGTTTACCCGGCATTGCATCAAGGGTGAAACGCGCAGATACCTCAGAAATACGACCAGCACCTTTAGTAATTACTACAAAGTTAATAATGATCAGGATTAAAAACACAACCAAACCAACAGCGTAGTTACCACCAATAACAACTGAGCCAAACGCTTCAATTACTTTACCGGCAGAATCACCACCATTATGGCCTTCAAGTAATACAACTCGAGTACTGGCAACGTTAAGTGCTAAGCGCATAATTGTAGCGATTAGTAATACAGAGGGGAAAATACCAAATTCAACCGGCTTCATCGTGTAAACAGTTACAAGTAAAACCACTAACGCGAGAGCAATATTAAACGAGAAAAGGATATCGAGTAAAAATGGCGGTAGTGGTAAAATCACCATTCCCAAGGCAGCAAGCACAAGCAAAGGAGTACCTACTCCTTTGGCATAGTCTTTTTTGTCTCTGTTAAGTTGTTGTAATACCGCTTTAAAACTCATAATTCTACAATTTCAAAAAATTGACACTACGTAGAATTTGCAATAACTATTCCAAGTTACTCAGTTAACGGTTTAATACTTGTAGGCATCGGGGATTGGTAGCTTTTTATTGAGCTTAGTTGGACGTTTACCGCGCCCTTTATTAAAGCGCTTAAGCTGAAATACATACGCTAAAACTTGCGCTACTGCGGTAAATAGCTGATCGGGTATTTGCTCCCCTACTTCAGCCGTATGGTAAAGCGCTCGGGTCAACATGGGGGATTCTAATATAGGCACTTCATTCCCTATTGCTACTTTTCGAATTTGCATCGCCATTTCATCAATGCCTTTAGCAAGCACTATAGGCGCACCTGCGCGCTCCGTGTCGTATTTTAATGCTACAGAGTAGTGAGTTGGGTTCGTAACAATAACATCAGCGTCAGGAACATCTTGCATCATGCGGTTTTGCGACATTTGCCTTTGTGTTTGCCTAATGCGCGCTTTTATTTGTGGGTCACCTTCAGAGTTTTTATACTCATCTTTAATTTCTTGCATTGTCATTTTAAGTTGTTTGTTATGGTTGTAACTTTGAAATGGCGCATCAATGGCGGCAATAACAATTAAAGTGCACGAAAGACCTAAAAACATCCACCCTAAAATCTCTAAGGCATGAATAATATTACCCGGCGCACTTTCTAAACTTAAATGCAGTATTTCATCAAAATAAGTATTAATTAAAAACACTGCAAAACTTGCAACTAAACCAAATTTTAAAAGTGACTTTACAAGCTCAATAGCCGCTTGTGGGCCAAACATCCGCTTAAAGCCCTTCATTGGCGACATTTTACTTGCTTTAGGTGCAGCAGCTTCCCAGCTAAAGTTAAAACCACCGAGTAACGTATTACCAATAAATGCTGCCAAAACGATAATTAATACAAACATAGCCATAGGAAACATTAACGCGTCTGCAACCTCTCCCCACACGGCAAACATTTTAGTGGTATCAAAGGCTTCGTTGCGGTTTAAGCTAAGGGTTCGGCCCATTACATTGTATAAACCTTTACCAATTTCTGGCCCATACATCAAAAGCGATATAGCCGAAAAAATAAGTACAAACATGGTACCTAACTCTTTTGAGCGTGCTATTTGGCCTTTCTTTTTAGATTCTTCAAGCTTTTTGGATGTGGGTTCTTCTGTTTTTTCTTGTCCTGAGTCTTCAGACATGACTTTCTCCTAAGGTGAGCAACCAACTAAAGTACACATTAGCTCAACCATTTTTAACCATTGAAACTCAAACTGAGTAACAAAGTTACCTAGTGTCGCCCAAATAATAATAAGTCCCGCTACCAAGGTAAACGGAAAACCAATAGAGAAAATATTTAATTGCGGCGCTGCACGCGTCATAATCCCAAACGACATATTAATAACGAGCATTGCGGTAAGCGGTGCAAGTGAAAGTACCAGTGCTGTAGTAAACATCCAGCCGCCCCAAGTCACTATGTCCCAGTAATGATCTACGGACCACCATGTGCCATCAATGGGTAGCACTTGAAAGCTATGCACCACCATTTGAATCATCATTAAATGACCGTTAAAAGCAAAAAATAACAAGGTGGCCAAAATAAGGAAAAACTGGCCAACCGCTGGGACGCTTGCGCCATTAGAGGGGTCAATAACCGAAGCAAAACCTAAACCGGTTTGCATCGCAAGTATTTGCCCTGCTAAAACAAAGGTATTTAATAAAAGTATAGATGCAAAACCAATAGCAACACCAATCAGCATTTGTTGAATAACGACTAAAATCATCTCAAACGAAAATAAATTAGTGAATGTAGCGGGCGGCAGAACAGGAACGACAAGAAAAGTTACAACAACTGATAACCCCATTTTTATACGCGTAGGGACATTTTTAGCACCTAAACCAGCCATAATCATAATCATTGAGCTAATGCGTACCAGGGGCAGCAAAAAATCGCTCAACCATTGAATAACAACTGCAAAGGGGTATTCCACGTTTAACCTGCAATTTCAGGAATAAGTAATACTAGGCGAGTAAAAAAATCCATCAGTTCTTGAGTAAGCCAGTGCCCACCTACAATTAGCGCACTAATGGTAATTAATAAACGAGGTAAAAAGCTCAACGTTTGTTCATTAATTGATGTTGCCGCCTGAAATACAGCAACCACTAAACCAATAATTAGGCCTGGGACTACAATTGCAGACACCAATTTAATAACTAAAAACAGCGCGTCACTTAGAATATCAACAAAAATTTCCGGTTCCATGTTGTACTCCTATCGTTGGGTCATGTTAATGCTTTGCATACTAAGTCCCTAAACCAAAGCTTTTAGCTAGAGTCCCCATCACTAAGCTCCAACCATCAACAAGTACAAACAGCATAATTTTAAACGGTAAGGACACTATCATGGGAGAAAGCATCATCATACCCATCGCCATTAAGACCGAGGCGACCACTAAATCAACAATTAAAAATGGGATAAAAAACATAAACCCAATTATAAATGCCGTTTGCAGTTCGCTGGTTACAAAGGCCGGTATTAACACTATTAATGGCGTATCTTGTGGCGAATTTAGCTGATCGTAACCAGCAATTTTAGCAAACGTTTCTAAATCTTTTAAACGCACCTGTGAAAGCATAAATGCTTTCATTGGCTCTTTAGCAAGCTCTAAAGCCTCTACTGATGTAACCTGCTCATTTAAGTAAGGCTCTATAGCTCGCTCGTTTATCTGCTGATAAATAGGCGCCATTATAAAAATACTTAAAAAAAGTGACATACCTAATAACACTTGGTTTGACGGTGTTTGCTGTAAGCCAATTGCTTGGCGCAAAATGGCGAGTACAACAATAATTCGTGTAAAAGAGGTCATCATAATTATGGCGGCCGGTATAAAACTCAGCGCCGTCATAATTGCTAAAACTTGTAACGTTACTGAGTAATCTTGCGTGCCATCAGCGTTTGTTGTAATAGTAAGGGCGTCAATTCCTTCTGCACTTACATTTGGTACAAACACCATGGCAAAAATAATAAGCAGCCACTTTGTCATAGGTTTAATTCTTTTTATTTTGGTTTGATTGCGGGTTTAAAAGTTTACCAAATCGTTTAGCGAGTTCAGGCAGTTCTTTTTCACTTAATGGGGTTTCTAACTTGTGTAAATAATTAATACTGTGGGGAGTTACACCAAGCAAATGCTGAGCATTATCTATCTCAACAACCATTAAACGCTCGCGAGAACCTAAAGGTAGACTTCTAACTACTTTAAACTCATCACTATTTGCTAAATTAGGGTTAAGCTTTTTAACAAAAAATGCCAGTACAATAATCAGTACTAGCACCATTACAAGCGACAGCACCATAGAGAGTATATCCCCAGTGGGTGTTGCCACATCTGCTTTTGAAAAAACGGTAGTCGTTAAAGCAACTAATAAGCTCATCGTAATTTTTTGATCCGCTCTACTTGGCTTATCACGTCAGTTAAGCGAATACCAAATTTGTCGTTTACTACAACTACTTCACCATGAGCGATTAAAGTACCATTAACTAGTACGTCTAGCGGCTCACCCGCAACACGATCAAGCTCAACAACAGAGCCTTGATTAAGTTGCAGTAGGTTACGAATATTGATTTTAGAGCGCCCTACTTCCATTGAGATAGTAACGGGAATATCTAAAATAGTGTCGAGTTTTCGTTTTTCATCACCACTCATTTCGTGTTTTGAATCACTTAACTCATCAAGCTCTGCAACATGTGCTTCGCCACTATCATCTGGACCTTCGGCTTCTGCTAATGCTGCTGCCCATTCATCCATTGTGTCTTGATCATCGCTCATACTTTTAACCTTTTAATCAATTACCAGTCTAAGTCCACACCGTCAGAGAGGTGTAAATCATCTTCTAGTTCTGCTAATTCTGCATCTGAGTCAATTTTCTTGCCGCCTTTGGTAAATACATGCAGCTCAGATTTAACTGAATCAGGTCGTTTAATTTTTTCACTAATTTGAAGCGCAACATTATCGCGAGACCGACCCATCTTGGCTCTAAATGTAGGGAGCTCCTCAACAAATACGGTTATATGCTCAGGCATTTCAACCGGAATAATATCACCTGCTTTTAATTCCATAATTTGCTTTAAGGTCAAATCAACTTCAAGTAACTGAGTCGACATATCAACCTCAACATCCATTATTTCATCGCGAAGTGCTTTGCTCCAACGTAAGTCGGTATCCTCTGTATCAGATTGAACACCCGCATCTAAAAGCTCTCGGATTGGCTCAAGCATCGAATACGGAAGTGCAATATGAAAATCGCCGCCACCGCCATCAAGCTCAATATGAAAAGAGCTAATAACCACAACTTCTGTTGGACTTACAATATTCGCCATAGCTGGGTTTACTTCTGAATCGAGATATTCAAACGATACATCCATAACCGGCGCCCATGCTTCTTTATAATCTTCAAAGATTATTTTAAGGAGCATTTGTACAATCCGGCGCTCTGTTGGGGTAAATTCTCGGCCCTCTATTTTTGCATGATAACGCCCGTCACCACCAAAAAAGTTATCTACCAAAATAAACACAAGTCGTGCTTCCATGGTAATCAGGCCAGTGCCTTTTAAAGGCCTAAAACGGACCATATTTAAACTGGTTGGGACAAATAAAGTATGAATATACTCGCCAAACTTAATCATTTGCACGCCGTTAATAGACACCTCTGCGGTGCGACGCATCATATTAAATAGGCTAATTCGCATATGACGAGCAAAGCGTTCGTTAACAATTTCCAGCGTCGGCATACGACCACGTACGATCCGATCTTGCGAAGAAAAATCGTACTGAAGCGTACTTCCCCCGCCATCTTCACCTTCGTGTATATCTTCCTCTTCAACGTCATCAACGCCATGTAATAGCGCATCAATTTCGTCTTGGGATAATAAATCGCTCACGCTAACCCCTTATTGCATCACAAAGCCGGTAAACAATACCCGCTCAATTACTTTGCTGCCTTCAACATCATTTAAAGCCGCTTGGACTTTTTCAAGTGCAGAAAAACGAAGTGTTTCTTTACCAGAGCTCGTACTTAATTCATCAGCTGTTGTAGTAGAAAACACACTCAATAGCGTCCCTTCTATTAGTGGAATATGTTTTTTGGCTGTTTCCTCGTTTACTTCACCACGCACTAATAACTGCACTTTAATTTGTACAATTCTATCGCGACTTGAACCTGGCACATTAAATACAAATGGGCGTGGCATAGCCACATATAAAGCACTACCAATTTCAGCTGAATCAGTAGGCTCAGCTGAAGCTGCATCTGTTGATATTGCAGTCTCTTCATCTAAGCTTTCAACTGGCGCATCCGAACCTGACATAAAAAAGTAACCCGCTGCACCACCTACAATAACTAGTACAGCTAATATGATTATTATTAGTTTCTTTTTACTTTTACCGGTTTCTTCGATTTCTAAACTTGCTTCTTCAGCCATCATGATTCCTTTAATCGCAAAGGTACTTGCTTGTTTTAACTATTATAATAGCAGTACTTAGGCATAGTAATCTATTGATGATGAAGTTTGTTGTCGAGAACTTTGTGCAGTGTTATTTGCTTGCTCGCCGTTTTCATCATTAACTGACTTATTATTAGCCAAATTACCTTGGGCTCCACTCTCACTTTGCTCAGCTGTTTCACCACCTGATTGCCCATAAGAAATAGTGCTTTCACCAAGCTCTAGCCCTTGTTGCGCTAACATTTCACGTAAGCGCGGCATTGATTGCTCAAGTGCTTCTTTGGCTTGCTGGTTTTGTACAACAAAGTTTATATGTGCTTGTTCTGCATCGCTACGAATACGTATTTGCATGCTGCCCATTTCTGGAGGATCGAGGCGAATTTCTGCTTCTTTATTATTAATGCTCAACATTGAGCTAACGCGCTCTTGCAGTAATTTAGCTGCATCACTTTTAACAATATTAATTGCCTGCATTACACCTGGATCAATACTTACTTGCTTAACTTGTGATGTACTTTGTAATTGTTGAGTTTGTATTATTTGGGTATAAAGTAAGCTCTGCTCGTAACTTAATGAGTCGTATTGGCTTAATGTGCTCGTTTGCTGAGTATTTAAAGCGGCTGTAATTTGCGTAAATACTTGTGCTACGCGTGCAGGAGTTTGTTCTGCCGTTATTTTTTTAAGCCCATCTTTTTGTAACTCTTCAAATGATTTTAATAAATCATCACGCTTAGCTGAGGTTGCTACGGCTTTATTAATATCCGCGCCTTCGTTTGTAGATGCCTTTAAGCTTAACTTTTGTGGATCATATACTGTATTAGGAGTCTCTGAGGCCACAAACGTTTTTGAGTCTGATTTAGCGGTATCAGCAAGCCCTATTTCAATAGAAGCTTTTAACTCATTAATTGTTTGCTTAAGCACTGACAACTGCTCGCCTTTAGGCTGCTCTGTTTTAATATATGCGTTTAATTGCGTTAATAAACTTTGTTTATCAGCTGTATTAAGTGAATTTATTTCTGCGCTAAAAGAGTGTTTTGTTACCGTGCTTTGCGCTTTTTCGTTATCAGTAATAAATTGTGCAAGCATTTGCTTAAGATTTGAAGTGTTACTAGTTGCGCTATTTGTTGAATCAGTATTCTCTAATACCTTAACTTGCGCGTTAAGTTGTGAGCGCTGCTCAGGCGTTAAACTAGCAATAATGCTATTAGCTTTAATTAAGCTCGCATCTTTAGTCATTAACGTATCTATTGCTGCATTATTATCACCTTCAGTTGTGGCTAAAGGAGACTGAGTAACACCCGCTTTGTCGGTGGGTGTTGGCAAAACTATATTATTTATATCCGCAGACTTATTTTGTCCTACCTGCTCTTTAGAACCCATTGATGCAAATTCAGGTTTTTCTAATGTAGAGCCAGGGCTGTCATCGGGCTTTTTATTTATAGAATTTAATGGACCTTCAATAGCTTCAGCAACACCACTTTTCCGATGCTTGCCTTCATTTAATGGTAAAGAGTTCAAAGGTAGTGAGCTTAAGTTATCGCTTTTTGAATCAATTAATTTAGCCGTTTTAGAGTCTACATTAGTGGCAATTGGATTTTGCACCACACTCGCTGTATTCGCTTCTTCAGTCGTTACTTCATCACTTGTATTAGCAGATAAAATTACTGAGGTGGTTTCTAACTCTGCATCTTCTGATTCTATACTTTTAGTTGCATCGAACGGCTTATTAATCGAGGTGCTCATTGCTTGTGCTGAATTAATTTGATCAAGCATCTCAACAGATACAAAAGTAACTTCTTCTGTTGTTATTTCATCTAGCTTTACGCTCAGATTTTCATTTTCTTCTGGCTGTTTATGCTTAGGTATGGCAATCGAGTTTTCGGCATCGGGATTTTTATTGCCCTTAAGCAAAGGCCCCATAGAGTTATGCGCTTCGTTTAGCTGGCTTAAAAATTCCTCGCCTAAATTTCCTTCGCCATTAGCTAAGCTATTGTCTTTAAAAGCTAACAGTGAATCTTTTTCAGAAGAAACTAAAAACGAAATGTTATTCATCGCCATAAATCACCTAATACCATTACGGCAATATGCCACCGCATACCGCCAAAAGTTAAATACCACTAAGTAACAAAGCAATTAACGTGCCTGAATTACAAAGCTTTCCGACGTTGAAAAAACTGATTAGCTGAAAACTCATCTAACATTTTTTGCTCGTTTTTAGCCATTAATGCATTTGCTTTGAGTTTTTGATTCTCGATTAATTTGGCAACTGCTTTAGCTTTAATTTGCTGCTTAAGCCATAGCGTTTTACGTTGAGTAACAACTTGCTTAGCGGTATTTACTGTACTTGCTTGTTGGCGAATTGCCTCTTCAATTTTAGCTATAAAAGCATGGTACTGACCAAACCCTGCGCTGGATAAACCCGACTTACCTTTTAGGTGTAACTGCTGAGAGTATTCAAGTCTAAAGTTATTTAAACCTTGCAGCTTTTGTTGATTTGCTTGCAAATTTTGATTGGCTTGTAAGTAACTCATGCGCAAATTTTCTTCTTTATCATTTTCAATTTTGAGCAATAAATCGAGTTTATTTTTAGCCATTATGCTTGTCCTAGTAACTGAGCAAGACCTTGCAGACCATCATCGTAACTAATGACATCTCGCATACCTTGTTGTAAAAATGCATTTACTCTTGGCATCATATTTATGGCTTGGTCGAGCATTTGATCGGTCCCTTTTTGATAAGCACCTAAAGTAATCATATCTTTGTTTTGTTGATACATTGAATAAACTTGCTTAAGTACACGGGCTTGTTGCATGTGTGGTTCAGAAACGACTTGAGGCATAACACGCGAAATCGATTTTTCTATATCTATAGCGGGATAGTGCCCGCTGTCGGCTAAATCACGCGATAATACAATGTGGCCATCTAAAATAGCTCGCGCTGCATCAGCAATAGGGTCTTGCATATCATCGCCTTCACTCAACACCGTAAAAAAGGCGGTAATTGAACCTTGCCCTTCACCGCCATTACCAGCACGTTCCACCAGCGCAGGTAATTTAGCAAACACCGAAGGCGGATAACCCTTTGTAGCAGGCGGCTCACCTACAGCAAGTGCAATTTCACGTTGCGCCATTGCATAACGCGTTACCGAATCGAGTAACAATAATACGTTTAAACCCTGATCTCTAAAATACTCTGCAATAGTTACGGCGCTCTCACAGCCTTTTAAACGCATAAGCGGTGATGAATCAGCGGGCGCTGCGACAACAACTGAACGTTTGCGCCCCTCTACACCGAGTATTTCTTCAATAAATTCTTTTACTTCGCGACCACGCTCCCCCACTAAGCCAACAACAATGACATCGGCTTCGCTACCTCGGGTCATCATACCGAGAAGTACTGATTTACCCACACCAGAGCCTGCAAACAAGCCCATGCGCTGGCCTTGTCCTACTGTAATAACCGAGTTAATAGCACGCACACCTACATCCATAGGCTTAGTGATTGGTCTTCTTGAAAGCGGGTTTATAGTATTTTGTGCAAATTTTAAATGATGCTCAGCATTAATTTTACCAAGGCCATCTAGCGGTCGTCCTAAGCCATCTACCACGCGGCCTAATAAACTCATCCCTACAGGTAAACCTAAGTTATTAACTTGAGGAATAACACGCGCACCAGGAAGTACACCTGAGATATGATCATTAGGCATTAAATACAAAGTTTGATCGTTAAAACCGACTATTTCGGCGTCTACAAAGCCGTTCATAGTTTCTATTTTACATTGGCTACCAACGGGAGCACGTAAACCTCTAGCCTCAAGGGTAAGGCCAACAACACGCGTTAAAATACCTGCCACAGCAGGCGCTGGGGTTTTAATATGTTGTTGATATTGAGATAAGCGTTCGCTTAAAGGTGCACGTTGAGTTGACATAACACGCCGATAAAATAGTTAGATACCACTATTATGCAAAAAACTATCCAACGTTTCTTTGACACGTGTCTTAAGGGTCATATCGAGTGATGATTGCGCTGTTTTAACTTCACAGCCACCGCGATCAAGAGTGGGCTCTGCCATTAATTGCCAGTTATTATCAATAATGGTTTGTTCACCGTAACTCTCTTTTATGAGCTCTAAATCTTCGGGGTTTAAATGAATTCGTACTTTTTCTTGCTCGGCATTAAGAGAATCTATACTTTGCTTTAACGTATGTAAAATCACATCAGGCGATGTTTTTACTTCTTGATAAATAACAGCTTCCGCTAACATACTAGCAAGTTGTACTAATTGCTTTTCAGCTTGTTCATCTACTTTATCTAGCGGTGCAGTAAGTCCCTCTAAAATAGTTTTTAAACTTGTTAACTGCTCTTCAATTAATGGTTTTACGTCATCAAGGCCTTTTGTTTTACCTTGCTCTAAGCCTTCTTTGTAGCCAGCCTCTTTGCCTTCGCCAACGCCTTTTTCAAAACCGTCTATGTAGCCTTGCTCATGACCTTGCTTGAGGCCTTCTTCGTAGGCATCTTGCCTAATGCGTTCAAGCTCAACCATAGTAAGCGCAGGCAATTCTGGTTCTTGTGGCTCATCAATTGGCATTTCTTCAGCTAATTCTTTTTTATACAGATCACTAAGCGGTGTACCGTAAGCTGTAGAGCGATTGCCAAAGCTGCTCTCATCTGGTGCTACATCTGGAATAGCCCAGTTTTTTAATAATTCATCTGCTTCATCAGCCCGAAGTGTGCGCCCTTTGAGTTTGCTCATGGTTTACAAGAACTCCTCGCCACCGCCGCCGCCCAGCTGAATTTCACCTGAGTCAGATAAACGACGCGCTGTTGATAAAATCTCTTTTTGCGCCGCTTCTACTTCACTTATACGAACAGGTGCCATAGCTTCTAAATCATCAGCAAGCATTTCGGCTGCACGCTTAGACATATTGCCCAGTATTTTATCTTTAAGGGCATCGTCGGTGCCTTTAATTGCTTTCATTAATACGTCTTGTTGTACTTCTCGCAGGATTGCTTGAATACCACGGTCTTCAACATCCATTAAGTTTTCAAACACAAACATTAAGTCTTGAATTTGCTGCGACATCTCTTCGTCATGCTCGCGAATAGAGTCCATTAACTGCCCTTCTACATTGGTATCTAGGTAGTTCATTATATCTGCAGCTGCTTTTAAGCCACCCATTTTAGCGGCTTGTGCACCTGCTTGGCCGGCAAATTGTTTTTCCATAATTTCGTTTAGCTCTTGCAGTGCTGCTGGCTGAACTTCTTCAAGGTTTGCAATACGCATTGTTAAATCTAAACGCACTTTTTCAGGGAACTGAGCAATAATCTCAGCTGACTGTTCTGGCTCTAAATACGATAATACAATGGTTTGAATTTGCGGATGCTCATTACGAATAATGTTTGCTACCTGCTTAGAGTCCATCCATTTTAATGAATCCAAGCCTTTAGCACCTGAGCCCATAACAATTTGGTCAATAAGGCTAGCGGCTTTGTCTTCACCAAGTGCTGCTGTAAGCGCTTTTTTAATAAAGTCTTCTGACTGAAAACCAATGGTACTAAAGCTTTGAATTTGTTCTATAAACAAGTTGTGTACAGCGCTAATTTTAGCTTGAGATAAATCCTGTAGCCCAGCCATTGCCATACCCACTTTTTGCACCTGTTTAGGTTCTAAGTGTTTAAGGATTTGCGCGGCATCTTCTTCTGATAAACTCAAAAGTAATATAGCGGCTTTATCTACCCCATCTAGCTTATCAACATCAAAGGCTGGCGGGAGTTGTTTTTGTTCTTGATCAGTCATCTTCTGTTAACCACGCTTTCACTACTTGTGATGATAGTTCTGGTTCGTTAGCTACAAGGGCACGAATTGCTTTGAGTAAATCTTCGTCGCCATGTAAATCCGGTAACTGCAGTGTACCATCACTTGAGAAACCAACCGAAGCAGAATCAAAGTCTTTATTTAGCATATCAAGTGTATTGTCGCCAATATCTACGCCTGAACTTAATGCATCTTCGTCGTATTCTTCTAGTGTATCGTCTGGGTAAATTAAGCGCTTAAGCATTGGTTTTACTACTGCCATTATCAATACAATGATAACTAAGGCGCCTAGCACAAGGCGGGCTATTTTCATAAACCAGTCTTGTTCCCACAGTGGCACTTCTATTGATAAATTTGTTGCTTCACGTACAAACGGCACTGTTACTACTTCAAGTGCATCACCACGTTGCATATCAAAACCTACACCACCTTGTAGTAAGCGACGAATATTTGACAATGCCTCTACCGAGCGCGGGGCCATAGTTGTTTCGCCGTTTTCTCCCACTTTAGGGACATAGTCAACAGCAACTGACACACTTATTCTGCGTATTACACCACTTTGCTGGCGCTTGTGAGAAATAGTTGTATCGAGTTCATAATTACGTGTTGCTTCTTTGTGGCTACGTGTTGGTGACGTAGCTGTGCCTGCGCCGCCTTGTCCTGCAACTTCAGGGATGTTTGAGTTTAGCGGTGGTTGATTTGTAAGCGCACCAGGAATACCAACAGCTAAACCACCAATGTTATTTTCTTCAAATGTGGTTTCGCTTCTAACCGCTGGTAGGTCTGGGTTATAACGCTTTTGAGTTTCCTCAACTGAGCTAAAGTCCATGCTCAGATCAACTTGAGCTGTATAGTTTGCAAGCCCAACAACCGGTATTAAAATACTGTCTATTTTTTCAAGATACTCTTGTTCGCGCTTACGTTCTAAATCGTATTCTTTACGAGAGCGTGCTGCTAATGAGCTTTGCGAACCTGAATTTAATAATCGACCATTTTGGTCAGTAACCGTAACACGTGCAGGCTCTAAGCCTTGTACTGCTGAAGCAATCATATCAACAACAGAGTCTACTTCTTCACGGTCAAGTGAGCGGCCACGTTTAAGTGTTAATACAACAGTAGCGGATGGTTTTTTCTCTCTGCGGGCAAATACGTTTTCTTTAGGGATGGCTAACAATACTTTGGCGCGAGTAATGTTATTTAGCTCTTCAATGGTGCGGGCAAGTTGTTGCTCGCGGCCATGTTTAAGGCGTTCGCGCTCCAAGCGTTGGCTTACACCAAAGCCCATATCTTGCATAATTATGTCAGAGCCAGATGCAGGGCCTTGCTCTAACCCTTCGCGGGTCATTAGCAATTTAATGTTTTGGTATTCGCTTTCATCAACCGATACAACATTGCCATCTAGTTGGTATTCAATTTTTTGCGCATCTAAAAAGTCTAATGTTTGAATAAGCTCTTCTGTTTGCATTTTGCCTAACGGGCGCATATCTGGCTGACGAGCCCAAATAATAATAAAAATCGCGATAGCTAAACAAATAGCCAATGCTATAACCAATGTTACTTGGCGCAATACATCAACACCATTTAAAGCACTTAAGTAGCCTGACTTTTGTTCTTGTTGATCATCACCACCACTTTGGTCAATACCGCCACCAGCAAGTGCTAGGTCTGTAGATTGGTTAGATTGCGCCACAATAATTCTCCACTACCTAATTAAACAGGCATGTTCATGATTTCTTTATAAGCTTCAACAAGTTTATTACGAACCTGTACTGTAGCCTCAAAAGCAACTGACGATTTTTGAGAAGCAATCATCGCCTCAGCAAGGGATACACTTCGATCCCCCATCTCAACTGCTGTTACTTTTTGCGCGGCATCTTGTTGTAATCCGTGCACTGAATTTATTGCATCACTTAGCATGTCGCCAAATTGTGCTGTAGAAGTAGACTGCACCTGAGTTGGCAGTTTATTAGTTTGATTATTACGACCGGCTTCTAAAGCCATTGATTGCATTTCTTGAAATACAGCACTGTTTTGAATTTTCATAATTTATCTCTGACACGCAGTGAACTCTTACAAGTAATAAAGCACAAAGCATGCCAAATAATTAATCATTAAAATACAATAAGTTAACTTTAATTTGTGTGAGTCAGAGTTTTGACAACCCTAAGCTCGCAGCGCAAACTTAGGGTTTATAGGAGGTTATGCAGGAAGTGAAATACCTAAATCGCGCATTTGCGCTAGTTTATAACGTAAAGTTCGTGGGCTTATGCCCAACGTTTCGGCAACGTCTTTACGCTTGCCTTGGCAACGCGCAAGGGTTTCTAAAATAATACGATGCTCTTTGTCTTTAAGCTCATCTTTATAGCTACCGGTATCTGCCGCTAGCAAACCTTGATTAGGCTCATCCTCAGCATGCAATTTTTCATCATAATATGCAGAGCTTAACGTGCTTTTATCAACACCTTTATCTGCATGAGCTAATTCTGTTGGCGATACGGTTTGCGCCGGTGCCAATGAAGGCTCCATAACAAAGTTATTAGATACTAAGTTTTCGATAAAAATAGCATGCTCGTTTATTGTGTTACCCGTGCGCAGTATAAGTGCACGCTGTATAACGTTATCAAGTTCGCGCACATTACCAGGCCACGCGTGAGCCAGTAACTTTTGCTCGGCAGCTTTATCTAAATACGCCATAGGCTCCTTGCTTTTACTTATATGGCGCTCAATTAAATGCTTAGCCAATACAATAATATCGCCAGGGCGTTGGCACAATGGTCGCCACATTAGTGGAAAAACATTAAGCCTGTAATATAAATCTTCTCTAAACTGATTTTCAGACACGGCTTCTTTTAAATCACGATTACTGGTTGCCAAAATACGTACATCGAGCTGAATTGTTTTACGCCCCCCTAAACGCTCTACTTCACGTTCTTGCAGTACGCGTAAAAGTTTAGCTTGTAGTCCTAAGTCCATTTCAGTAATTTCATCAAGTAAAATAGTACCGCCTTGTGCTTGCTCAAACTTACCCGGACATGCTTGAATCGCCCCCGTAAAAGCCCCTTTTTCGTAACCAAATAACGTGGCTTCGAGCATATTTTCAGGAATAGCCGCGCAGTTAATCGCTACAAATGGCTCATTACATCGGCTCGACTTATCATGAATATAACGCGCAAGTACTTCCTTACCCGAACCACTTGGGCCAAGTACCATTACACTTGCATCAGAGCGTGCTACTTTACTTGCAAGCTCCAATAATTGAATACTAGTTGGATCAGCAACAACGGGGCCGTCGGTTTCTTTTGCTTTTTCAGGCAAATAACGGCTCACCATATTTAACAGCACTTCAGGTGCAAATGGTTTTGCCATGTAGTCAATTGCACCTAGGCGCATGGCCTCTACCGCATCGTCAATTGTGGCATACGCCGTCATCATCAATACAGGTAAATCAGGGTGGTTTAATTTAATACTGCGTAGTAAATCAAGTCCACTCATTGCGCCCATTTGCACGTCGCTTACAACAAGCGAAAATTGATCTTTTTTAAGCAGTAACATTGCTTGCTCAGCACTGCTCGCTGCAACACATTCAATACCCGACATTTCAAGGGTATCTATTAAGGCTTCACGAAGCCCTGCGTCATCTTCGACAACTAAAATAGTGTTACTCATAATGACCCCTCTAATTTAGATGTTGCCTTAATAGGCAGTAACAAGCTAAAGCAGGCACCACCATGCGTATTATTAGTCACATCAACACGGCCTTGGTGCGCACTAGCCACCGAACTCACTACAGCAAGCCCTAAACCTGTGCCCTGACTTTTTGTAGTAAAAAATGGTTCAAAAATTTTATCGCTTTGGCTTAAATCAACACCTGGGCCATTGTCGCTCACACTAATACGAACCATATCTAAATCTTTTAAATCTCTTTGTGCGCTAATTTTTACTTTTGCGCCGCCGCCAATAACTTGAATACTATTGTGCACTAGATTTTGAATAGCACTGGCCAATGCCGTTTTATTACCAACTATTTGTATATCGGGTTCTGGTAAGATTACATCCAGTTCACTTTCATTAAGTGCGACCATCGCATCGGCACCTGCTTTAACTTCGGTTAAAAGCTGCTGCATTGAAACTTGCTCAACAACTTGCTGATCGCCACTTTTAGCAAATAACAGCATGTCGTTTACTTGAGTTTCTAAATCTTTTAAACGCGACATTAACTTTGTTTGAAAGTTATCGCGAGATGCTTCGGGTAAGCGCTTTGATCCTAAATTAGCAGCGTACAGCATAGCGGCTGAGAGCGGCGTACGGACTTGATGCGCTAATGATGCAACCATTTTACCCAGCGCGCTTAATCGCTGCATATGTGCAACACGTTTTTGTAAGCGGCGAGTTTCGGTTAAATCCGTCATTAAAATAAGTTGCCCAGGCTCTGGTGCTAAAGCAGTAATATCAAGCTTTATTAGGCGCCCGTCTTTTAAAGACACTTCGTGACCATCATCTTGATGTGGCCTAAAAGAGCGCTGAATAACATTAAACCAGCGTTCGCCTTCAAGTGGCTCGCCAAGCATATCAATCGCTATTTGATTCGCTTTTGCAACCAACCCTTTGCCATCAAGTACAACCACACCTGCTGGCATGGTATCAACCAAGTGCGAAAGCCAACTTGCTTGCTTGCGCAGATCGCTTAATTCACCAATGTACTCCTCTTGAAGTAAACATGGGTTATACTGATTTGCAGAAAAAAACTGTGGTTTTAGCACGCTAGCAAGGGCCATAATCAAATCTCGAATTGATGTAGATACATGTATAAATGCACGATTTATACCAAAATTTATTTACATACTTATCATTAAGTTACATCAATAATTTGAGCGACATAAAAATGACGCACACAAAAAGGAATAATAATGAGTGAGCAAATAAAGTGCCGTTGCCCGTGGCTCGACACCACTAAACCCGACTACGTTATTTACCATGATGAAGAATGGGGTGTGCCTCTTTATGATGATACAAAGCTGTTTGAATTTATCACTCTTGAATCAGCGCAAGCCGGCTTGAGCTGGTACACAATTTTAAAAAAGCGTAGCGGTTACAAAAAAGCATTTGCTAATTTTGATGTAGATAAAGTGGCACAATTCACACAAGATGACGTTGAGAGACTAATGCTTGATGAAGGGATTGTGCGCAATCGCTTAAAAATTGCGGCAACTGTTAACAACGCAAAGTGCTTTATAGAAATACAAAAAGAATTTGGAAGTTTTAGTAACTACCAATGGCAGTTTGTCGATAATAAACCGATTATAAGTAATTTAAATAACGCTGAGGACTACCCAGCAATTACAGAGGCATCAACTGCATTTGCTAAAGATTTAAAAAAACGGGGTTTTAAGTTTTTAGGCCCTACAACGGTTTACGCTCATATGCAGGCCTGCGGTATGGTTAACGATCACAGTAATGATTGTTTTAGAAAAGAAGAAATTATTAAGACTTTTAGTGAGTAAGTGATTTATAACCATAAAAGTGATTAGTTCACAAAGAGGTTAAGAGACGCTGCGCTTTAGAGAAGTAAAGCGTAAGTTGACTATGGTTTCTCATTTACCTTCGTTTTTCTCTTTGTGAAATAACGTTTTTTTAAGTGATTAAAAGCTTCGCTTTTCACGCGAGCAAGCTCAGCGTCCACCGCCAAGGTTTAAGTTTACAATTATCTTGTAGACGCCAAGCTTGCTTGCGTGACGGGCAAAGCCCGTAAAGTGATTGCTCACAAATGAATAATAAATAACGAAAAGTATTTCACCATTTTCGTACTTCTAATCTCGTGAAAGATTATACTTTTTCATTTTCTCAACGAGTGTTGTTCTGCGAACCCCTAATATCTCTGCAGCGCGAGCTACAACGTAATCATAGCGCTCTAACGCTTGGGTAATTAAGCTTATTTCAAGTTCGGCTAAATAATCTTTAAGTTCAATACCATCATCAGGTAATAGCCCACTACCCGTTTGGCTAAACTCAGCGTCTGGCTCACTTTCGTAATCACTAAAGCCTGTGCTAAATATATCGTTAAAGGCGTCTTTTTCCATTAACTCTTCAGGGTATTCTGGCTCGTAGGCTTCAACTTCAATGTAACGATATTTGTTAGGTAAATCAGGAATATCGACCACTTTGTCAGGGAACATAATAACCATACGCTCCACCAAATTAGCAAGCTCACGAATATTACCAGGCCAAGCATGTTCTTTTAAGCTCTCAACTGCGCGCTCTGTAAACTTAGCGGTAGAACCAGTCTGGTCGTTAACACGGCGCATTAACTCTTTTAAAAGCAGCGGTATATCATCAGCACGTTCACTAAGCGATGGGTTTTCGATAGGAAATACATTTAAGCGGTAATATAAATCTTCCCTAAAACTGCCCTCTTCAATCATTGTTTCAAGATTACGATGCGTGGCCGCAATAACGCGTACATCAGCTTGGATAGCCTTTGTGCCACCAACACGTTCGTAACTTCGCTCTTGCAATACTCGCAGCAACTTAACTTGCATTTGCAGTGGCATATCGCCTATTTCATCTAAAAATAGCGTTCCACCTTGAGCTAGTTCAAAGCGCCCTTTACGAGCCGATATAGCACCAGTAAACGCGCCTTTTTCGTGGCCAAATAGTTCACTTTCGAGCAGCTCTGCCGGAATAGCACCACAGTTTACAGGTACAAACGGTCCATTAATGCGCTTTGAAAGCAGGTGTACATTACGGGCAACCACTTCTTTACCAGTGCCTGATTCGCCTAAAATTAAAACATTAGCATCGGTTTTTGCCACTTGTTCAATTAAAAAGCGAACATCTTTTACGGCCTCTGTTTCACCAACAAGTCCGTCAAAAGTTTTATGTGGTTTAGAATGCTTATGCTCATTTGGCAACATGCGCTGATACTGCTGGCAATCGTGAAGTAACTGCGTTGTCACTTCGTGATTAAATGGCTCGCAAATAAGCCCCACCACATTAGCTATACTTAATAGTGGTTTTAGCGTTTCGCCAATTAATAAAAACGGTAATGTTGGATAGCGTTTAATTAAGCTTTCGTGGTCAAGTGATTGCAACGCTCCTAAAATAATCATGCATTCTTGCTGCTGATATTTTTTGCATTCTTGTTCAAAGCAGTCTTCGCTTAATAGTTGAGCAGCCTCACCAATAAAGCCAAGTGAAGCATTTAATCCTATTGCGCGGTTGTTATTATTATCTAAAATCAAGATCATATTTAGCGAGCCGTACTTTCACTAATTTGTATAATTATTTAAATTGTAAGCCAGTTCAGCATGGATGCAAGTGATAGCGGCAGTTTTTTGACATAAACGCCAAAAAACAGGCGGGCTAGTTAAGTCAATCATACTTAATAGTTAATCATTAAGTATGGGTTATAGTTTTAACTTAGTTATTACCTAGCTATAACTTAGCTCTAAAAATTAATTTACTCGGCTATAAAAATGCTATTGTTAGTAAATAAACTCAATTATAAATTTAAGTTGAAGTTACAAATGCCGATACATAAATAAGTGAAAATGCTTGGCATTAATATTGCTCTGTTTATGTAAAAGTATAAAAGCTTTATTAAATTTTTATGTAAGTTTTTACATCAACTTTCACATAATTTTATTGTTTTAAATTTTAGGATCATCCCATGGCTCATGTCTCAGTAAAAAAATACGGTCAAGTTCGTGCTAGCAGCATTGCCGAAATGGCCCCTTACGAACAAATAAACCTTATATTCAGTAATATCATCGGTCGCTTAGCAGCAACAAAAGGGTTTATTGAGCGCAAAGAAATACAAAAAAAAGGTGAAAATATTTCGGCCTGTGTTTTATTATTTGGTGCACTGCAAGACGCACTTAATTTAGAAGTAGAACAAGACCCTAGTATTTCTAACAATTTATTGGCACTTTACGATTACTGCCAACGCCGTTTAACGCAAGCGAACATAAACAACGATATTGAAGCAATTATTGAAGTATCAAGTATTGTTAAAGAAATTAAAGAAGGTTGGGATAACATTCCACTAGATCAACGCAGCCCTGCGGTTTAATTTAAATTATGGACTCGCCAACATCTTCAGAGCAACTAACAAATTACTCTGAGCTCATACAAACGTTGCTTAGTAATATTGAAGTGTTAGTAAATGATAATAACGCAGACGAAGCTCGGCCTCTTTTAGACACTTTAAATACTGAACTAAAGCAATGGTGCGAAAGCAGCGACGGCCCAAGTGCAGAGCAATTAGAATTAATTCAGCTTCGTATAAATACCATTTTAGTAAAAGCGAATAGTGCAAAAAACGAATCATCTAAAGCTATTATTAAACATAAAAAATCAGATAAGGCGATTAAAGCTTATAAAGCAAGTCGCTAAAATCTACTCAAATAGAAAACACAAAAAAACCGTTTTAAATAACGGTTTTTTTTGTGTTTTCTTAATTTAGTTATTAATTTAATATCATACTTATCTACTAAGAGTTATCTCGTACTACGCCTGGCATATTCTCTAATTGAGCTTGAACATAACTGCTGGTGTTATTAAGGCTCGCCACTAATAAATCCATCGCATTATATTGAGCATATAATCGAGAAGATAGTGACTCCATTTTACTGGCAAGGTCCAAGCGCTGATCATCTAAATCGTCTAGCTGATTTGTTTTACTGTCAATTCTGTTTTGAATAATGCCGTCAGAATCTGTATAAAAGCTCATTAGCTCATCAAACGACTGCGCAAAACCATCATCGTCATCACCTACAAAAAATTTCTGCACTAAATTTACATCTGCATCTATTTGCTCATCCAATGTTTCTGTATTTAGGGTTAAAACACCGTAGCGATCTGTTTCAACACCTAATTGCGAAAGTGATAACGAATTACCATCACCTAAGTCAATTGACTCGGTGATTTCACTACGGAGCTTTGACATAACACCACGAAGTAGTGAGTCACCAGCCATTACTCCGGCTCCACTTTCGCCAGATGCACCTAAATTATTACTCAGCTCTAACAACTCATTGTAGCTACTGATAAAACTATTTAAACCTGTTTTAATATTATTATTATTTTCGGTAATTGATATGTCGCTTATGTCGTCGTCGGTATCGTGCGGTTTTTTAGCTGTTATATCCACGCCATCAATCACGTTACTAAATTCATTAGTGTTGCTTGATACCGTCAACGTACCATCAATTGTTATTTGTGCATTTTGAGCAGCGTTAACTTGTGTTAAATTAGTTGTGTGGTTAGCAGGGTCTGCGTCTGATACATCATAAGCTAATCGAGATAACCCGCCTGTATCAGTATTAGTACCGTCATCGTCTTGTACGGTAATTGTAATTGCGTTGTCTTCGCCAGTTTCTTTACTTGTAAGTACTAAATGCTGACCGGTATCACTGGTTATTATAGTTGCAACAACAGAATCATTACTATCACTGCCAGTAAAAGGGCCGTTATTAATTTGGTCTCGTAAATCTTCTAACGTATTTGTAGCCGATAAAACAGTAGAAAAACTATTTTCACCAGAACCGATTGTAATTACGCCAGCTCCAATTGCCTCGTCAGCGGCAAATGCAGGGGAAGATAATTTATGAGCTTGTGCTAATGCGTCTACTTTTACGTTGTAGCTACCAGGCTGAGCGTCTTTATCTGAGCTAATTGATATAAAATCATCATTGCCAGATGCAGTTCGCTTTTGGTAGTTATCACTATCACCCAGTGCTTCCATTGAAGTTTGTACTTTTTCAAGTGCTGACTTAAGTGCACCAACAGCAGAAATATCCGTAGTTAATTTACTTTCAGTAGTATTTAAACGAGCTTCAGCAGGTGCTTGTTCAGCATTAACTAGTGCATCGACAATATCTGACACTGCTAACCCAGAACCTAAACCATTAAATGTAATAGACATACTTCACCTCTTAAATACTCAAAAATAAACTAACTTAGTATTAGTAATTCAAACTACCTACTAAACCGTTTGATCAATTAAAATACCAGCAGATTCAGACAGTTTAGAAACTAAACTTAACACTTCCTCAGAAGGATATTGCTTAATAACTTCGCCGCTGTTTTTATCGAGCACTTTGATTACATCACGTCCTGAATCTTCATCAACTTTAAATTGTAAGCTGCGATTCATTTCACCCATAAAATCCTGCAATTGTTGCGCCATTTGTTCTAGCTGTTCGCGCTCTAAGGGCTGATCTTTTTCATCTTGATTGTTATTTTTGTATTGGTTTTGCTGTAGATTTTGTTGATTGAGCACTTCCGTTTGCTTTACATCATCAACTGCTCGCTCAGTCAAAGAACGAGCAGCTTGCCCCGCTTGCTTATCATCACCAGCAACGGGGGTCGGTAATGTTGTAATTTCTGCGTTTGAAGTAATTGTATTCATAACAGATTCCTATTTTTCACTTAATTAAACCAACAATAGCTTAGTTTATATTCTTAAACCACAAAAGGAGGTAGCTAAAGCCACCTCCTTTTTTAAAATACTAATACTGACTTTATGTATTAGTTAGCTAACCATTAAGCTATTACTTTTAACTTATTAACCTAATAAGCTAAGTGCTGTTTGTGGTAACTGATTCGCTTGCGATAGGATAGATGTACCTGCTTGTTGCAAGATTTGGTTTTTCGTCATTTCAGCAGTTTCAGTTGCAAAGTCGGTGTCTTGAATACGGCTTCGTGATGCAGATACATTCTCAGAGATGTTCGCAAGGTTGCTAATAGTATGTCCGAAGCGGTTTTGAACAGCACCTAAGTCAGCTCTTTGAGAATCGATATCTGCTAACGCAGCATCAATAACTGCAAGTGCATCTTGAGATCCTACAGCTGTTTTTAAATCAATGTCTGCTACGTCGTCTAATGTAGAGTTACCTACGGTTGCTATCTCACCACCGGTAGCTCCGAAAGTGAACTTATCTGTGGAAGTAAGATTTACCTGTGAATCGACAACTACGCCAGTAGTCCCACCGACAGAACCATTTAATGCAGCCGTACTTGTAGCATCAACGCCAACTAACAGTACACCCGCAACATCAGTTTCTTCAATTAATATACTACCGGCATCAGCATCATAAGTTGCATTTATCCCTGATTTACCAAGATCAGATGCTAAATCTGACATGCTGCCGTTATACTTTGACAAATCAAAATCTTTATCGCCAACACTCAATATTCCTGTATCAGCAGAAGTTAGATCAGTAAGTGTCGCTGTAACAGAAGTCTGAGCTTTTACGCCTACTGCTGCAGTATTAATTGCTTCAGCTGCTTCTTGTGCATTTAACGTGCTAAGGTCTAGCGTAGCATTACCACTTGGACCAGATAAAACAACTGCGTTAGAGCCTGCGGTTGAGGCTGTATACGTTGTAGCTACTGCTGCTCCAACTGCATTGTCAAATACACTACCGCCACCTTTAATTGCATTTTGACCTAGGTTATCTGCTGCTATGTTACCTAAAGACACATTAATTGTTTCGTTAGCATTAGCACCAACTTGGAACTGCTTAGTACCAAAACTACCGTCTAGAAGCTGTTGCCCGCCAAAAGAAGTTGTTTCAGCTATACGGGTTAGTTCTGTTTGTAATGCTGAAACTTCTTTTTGAAGCGATTCACGGTCTTCAGTAGAGTTTGAACCATTAGCAGATTGTAGTGCTAGCTCACGCATGCGTTGTAAAATGTTTGTAGACTCTTGCATGGCTCCCTCAGCAGTTTGCGCCATTGAAATACCATCATTAGCATTACGCTGTGCTACTGCTAAACCATTTACTTGTGATGTTAAACGGTTTGATATTTGTAGGCCTGCCGCATCATCTTTTGCGCTGTTAATACGCATACCTGATGATAGACGCTCCATTGACGTTGCAAGGTCAGAGCCTGAAGTAGATAGGTTACGCTGAGCGTTTAATGAAGATACATTTGTATTTACTGAAATCATAATAAAACTCCTGATTACTTTCGTAATGTGACTGTTTAGATTTAACCAAGAGCTGTCACAATTGTATGTTCAAGCTCTGTACTGGTTAAGTTAACGGCAGGGGAAATTTTATCTTTAGCATTATTTTTATTTAATTTTGAGTTTTTCGATCAAAAAACAATAAGCCCATGATTTTATAAACAATAATATTTTTACTCTTTTATATTATTCCTATATTAGCTTCATAAATTGTACGCACATGAGTTAAAAATAAAAAAACGCGTCTAAATAGGCGCGTTTTTATAATCATTTAGAGTAAGGTTTTTTAGCCACCTAACAGGCTAATTGCTGCCTGTGGAACCTGGTTTGCTTGCGAAAGTATTGATGTACCCGCCTGCTGTAATATCTGGTTTTTAGTCATTTGTGCTGTCTCTGTTGCAAAATCAGTATCCTGAATCCGGCTTCGCGACGCAGAAACATTCTCTTCGATATTTGCAAGATTACTGATCGTATGACCAAACCTATTTTGGGCAGCACCAAGATCTGCTCTGTTTTCATCAATACTAGCCAAAGCAGCATCAATTACAGTAATCGAGCTTTGAGCACCAACAGCTGTTTTAATATCGATTTCTGCAACTTGATCCAGAGTTGAACTGCCTATTGTTGCTATCTCAGCTGATGCGCCAACAGTAAACCTATCTGATGACGTTAGGTTAACTTGTGAGTCCACAACGGCACCAGTTGCACTACCAACAGTACCGTTTAATGCAGCAGTACTTGAACCATCACCAACCAACAAAACACCTGCAACGTCTGTTTCCTCAATTAATATGCTCCCAGCATCAGCGTCATACGTTGCATTTATCCCTGCTTTACCAAGGTCAGAGGCTAAATCAGACGCGCTTCCGTTATACGATGATAAATCAAAGGTTTTTTCACCAACAGTCAATGTACCTGTATCAGCTGATGATAAATTTGTGATTGTTGCTGTTACTGATGTTTGAGCCTTTATTCCAGTAGCTGCTGCATTAATAGCCTCAGCAGTTTCTTGCGCATTTAATACGCTTAAATCTTCGGTAGAATTACCACTAGGACCAGATAATACTACTGCATTAGAAGCTGCTGTAGATTCGCTAAATGCTGTACCTGCGGTTACAGTATTATTGAAAACAGAACCACCACCTTTAATCGCATTTTCACCTATATTATCCGCGGCAATATTCCCAAGAGATACGTTAATTGTTTCATTCGCATTCGCACCAACTTGAAAAGCTTTAGTACCAAATGAACCATCTAACAATTGTTGTCCACCAAAAGAAGTCGTTTCAGCTATACGGGTTAATTCGGTTTGCAAGGCAGACACTTCTTTTTGAAGCGACTCTCTGTCTTCAGCAGAATTCGAGCCATTTGCTGATTGCAAGGCGAGTTCACGCATACGCTGTAATATGTTGGTTGACTCAGCCATCGCGCCTTCAGCTGTTTGCGCCATTGAAATACCATCATTAGCATTTCGCTGAGCAACGGCTAGGCCATTAATTTGTGACGTTAACCTGTTTGAAATTTGTAGACCTGCGGCATCATCTTTTGCGCTATTGATACGCATACCTGATGATAAACGCTCCATCGAAGTTGCTAAGCCTTCGCCAGATTTAGTTAAGTTACGTTGTGCGTTTAGTGACGACACATTAGTATTTACTGTTAATGCCATTTTACCATCTCCTAGGTTTAAACAGAGTGTGGTTCAACACGATTTAACAGGAACCACTGTTCGATAATTTCTTACAATAAGAAAAGCATTTACTGTGCCAACTTTATTTTATTTTTAAGTGGTTGTTTAATATAGACAAAAATATGTTTCTCTGGATTGTAAATAATTAGTGAAGTTATTTAGAAGGGGGTGACATTTTTTTGCCGCGGTTTTGTAGCCAATTTTTGCCGCAAAGTATTGCCGCTTTAAAGTAGGTAAAGCGGCAAGGTAATTCTGCTTATAATCTGCTTATAATCTGCTTATAAGCTGTCTCTTATACACATCTGACGCTGCCGACGAGCGATCTAGTGTAG
>OJEI01000033.1_pt1 | contig 31825 bp, 30 predicted proteins | sample 1593541 | NCBI WGS metagenome assembly OJEI01 (sample SAMN05416799, study PRJEB24817) | seawater metagenome | isolation source: Sea water | place: Canada:Atlantic | collected 2013-11 | reverse complement strand
GTGGGCTCGGAGATGTGTATAAGAGACAGAACGTACACAATGTAATTACCAATAAAGGCAACCAAAGCGTAGCCCACTGCGCACGCGAAAAGCTGCCCAGTGTCCAAAATAAAATAGCGGCTACCGCCTGAGGGTCGCTCCAATAAAGCAACAAGCTGGTAAATGCACTAAATAAAAACGACAGAGCAACACCAGCTAATAACATTGATTCTACCTGTGCACTTTGCTGCCTACCTGCAATAAGTATTAATAAACTCATGGCAAGTAAGCTACCTAATAACGCTGCTGCCGATAACATAAAACCTGCGCTAATACCTGCTAATGCCATAAGTAACACCACGCCAAATGAAGCACCCGACGATATACCAAATAAGTAAGGATCGGCTAAAGGGTTACGCGTTACCGTTTGTAAAATAAGCCCCGCAATTGCTAAGCCAGAGCCTGCTAAAAAGGCGAGTAATGTGCGTGGCATTCTTAGTTCAAAAATAATACGCGTATTAAAAGACGCATCATTTGAGAGCAAAAAACTATTAAGTACGTCTTGAAGTGAGGTCTCTGCTGCGCCAAAACTAAGTGCTGCAAATAAGCTAAATAAAGCAGCTGCAGCACTGATAAATAGCGCAAGTGATTGGCGAGTATTAACTGCGCTCATATTATTCGTAACCATAAAAGTAAGTGATATGAGGGATGCTATTTCCCGACTTCGATATTTGCGGATGGTTATTTACTTGGGCGCATACACCAAAAACGTCGCCTAGCATGTTTTCGGTTAATACCTCACTTGGCGTGCCCGAATGCGTAATTTCGCCGTTTTTAATAACGAGCAGTTCATCACACATTGCAGCAGCTAGGTTTAAATCATGAAACGATGCAAATACAGTTACACCGAGCGATTTAGCAAGCTCCATTACCTGTATTTGGTATTTAACATCTAAATGGCTGGTTGGTTCGTCCATAATTAATAACTGAGGTTGCTGCACAATAGCGCGAGCTATTAAAGCACGTTGCTTTTCGCCGCCAGAGAGCGATTCAAAACTTTGATTACTGTGTTGTTCAAGCCCTACAGTATTTATTGCTTGAGTAATTTTTTGTTTATCAATGTTAGTTACTGAGCTAAATAGCGATTTATGAGGCGTTAGCCCAAGTGCAATAACATCAAATACGCTTAAGTTAAATTGCGACGGGGTTTCTTGAAGTACCACAGCGACTTGCTTTGCATAATTTTCACTTTTAAGTTGCCAAATATCGTGATTATTAAAAGTAATCTGCCCTGATGTTGGTCGGTTGAAACGATATAAACAACGCAGCAAACTCGACTTACCCGCCCCATTTGGGCCAATTAAACCAACAAATTTACCTGGCGATATTTGCAAATTAATATCATTTAAAATGCTTTTATTGGCAATCCCCCACGAAACATTTTTAACGTTAAGTAAAGGCGTGTTTAGCGCTGATTTAGTGTGCAACAGTGAGTCCTTGGTAGGCGTGAACTCACTAACAATACAGCTAACAATAACTAGTGTATTAATAAAAAATGAGTAAACCCGCTCGTTAAAAAATTATACCAATCTATTTAGATATAGAACCTATTAAGCGATAAATTTAATGCGTTAAATTGTTCAAATATTTATGCTGATTGGTATTGCTCATTTGTATCTGACTTAAAGCGTTGTACTAATTACAGTTACGGGGATAGTTGAGGGTTTGCACCTCATTCCAAATGAAGCTCTATTATGGGCGGCTAAGTAAATAATTTAAAGCAAAAAAAACCGCACTCAAAAGAGCGCGGTTAAAAAGGGAGTGTTTTAACTAATTTAGCGAATAGTTAAAACTTGTATTCCATACCTAAGCCTACGTAGTCTTGGTCAACGTTGTTGTCCATGTCGAAGCTTGAGTAAAAGCCAAATACTTTAATGTTTTTATTTAATTTGTGATCAAGACCAACTGATATTGCTGACTTATCGTCGCTGTCGTCAAAGTCCATGTCTTGGTATTGTACTTTAAATGTGTTGTTACCCATGCTGTAAGCTGCATTTAATAGATAACCATCCGCTTCTGCGCTGCCGTCAACTTTTTCTTGTGTTTGGTACATTGCACCTAACTTAAAGTTTTCAACTTTACCTTGGATTGACGCGCGTACTACATCGTAGCCATTTACTTCACTATCGGCTGCGATAGAGGCATATACTGCGCTCTTTTTAAGTGCCACGTCACCGTAAGTAACCGCCATTGAGTAACCGTTATCAGCGTCTACATCATCTTCAGCTACAAAAGTAGCAAGTACTTTAAAACCTTCGTATGAGTTTGATGAATAACTAACAGTATTCCCTAAACGGTTTTCACCTTTAAATACATTTTTAATATCGCCTTCAAGGTCGTTAAACAAGTCTAACTTACCTTGAGATTGTTTAAGCGCAGTATCGTTACGACCAATAACCACTTGGCCAAACGCACCTTTTAAACCAACGTATTGGTTACGCGCAGAAATATTGTCGTCGTTATCGCCTTTTGAATCAGCATCAGACACGTCAACTTGAAACTCAAACTTATATACCGCTTCTAAACTATCATTTATTTTTTCAGAACCTTTAACACCAAGACGAGATGCATTACTTTTTATCTCAGTAAAAGATCCTTCGCCGTCATCAGATGATTGCACTGTTACATTCGCTTTACCGTAAATGTCTACATCGGCAAGTGCATTAAAAGATAAACCACTTAATAGTGCTAAGCATAAGCTCGATTTTACAAATTTCATGTTATTTCCTTGGATAATCACAAAAGACTAATTTTTAAAACTGCTGCATTTTGTCACCGCTAAATGACAGTAATATTACAATGGAAATATTAATGTCTTTTTTTATTAATAAAAATGCATTAAATTTGAAATCAAAATAACATGAAAGCCTAATAAACGGCCGAACTTACTTACTTTTCTTTAATGACAAGCTTGGGGTCATTTGCGATAGTAAATTAACTAAGGTTTCTATTAACTCTTTTTGCTCGTTGTCTCTGTGATACGCTATAAACACGTCTCGCGAGGTATTTTCTACATCTTTAACATGAAACAGTTCACCTTTTTCTAAATGCCCTTCTACCAATACTTGAGGTATAAATGCACTGCCGCCACATTGCAGTATTAAATCAAGTGCAATACGTCCTGTGCTGGTTCTAAAATAAGGCGGTGTTTTACCGGTAAACTGACGCGCATGCCAAAGTGAGAAAGTAGTTCCCCAATCAACATATACATACTGATTATCAAAAAAGTTTTCGTTCGTTGCAGTGTCGTATCCGCTTACGGGAATGATTGGCAACTCACAGATTCGCTCTACCACTAGCTCGTCTACTTTTGGTGGATCAAACAATATTGCCAAATCAAGCGTGCGTTCTAATAACAGCCGAGTGCTTTCTTGTTGTGCTTTAACTTCTGCGACTAATGACACGCCCGGCATCGCCGATACAATATTTGTTATACCAAACTGTAAAAAAGCATCCCAAATATTAGGCGTTCCTGCTAAGCTAATTTGCTTATGCATATTATCGGCAAGCGCAACATCCACTTTGGCGCGTTGCATGCCCGTAATAATCATTTGTGCATGGGGTAATAAGCGCTCGCCAGGTGCTGTAAGTTGAATGTTATTACGCTGGCGAATAAACAAATTAACACCAAGCCCTTGCTCTAATTGGCGAATTCTAAAGCTCACTGCAGACTGCGTAATATAAAGGTTTTCGGCCGCTTTACCAAAGTGACGCGTACGCACTACCTCAACGAATGTTTTTAATAAATCGATATCCAATTTTTTATCCTCACGATAAAAATAATTTGTTTAATAAATTGCCAAACTTGCATCATACTCCAGCTAATTACTAAGGTATGAGGATAAAGCTATGAGCAATAACATTTCATTACTACGCCAAGCATTTGTTAGCCAACGTCAATTTTATGATGATCAAAACTTTCCACGAGGCTTTAGCCGCAGCGGAAACTTCACCTTATTAGAAGCCAGCATACTTGAACAACACGGAGTTGTTTTAAAAGGCTTATACAGTAAAACAATTGAGCCGCAAAACGAACACCAAGAACAGTTTGTAGCAGTCGTAACTGGCTCACAAGAACCTACCAACCCAATCGAACGAGCTTGGGTAAAATACTTAAAACTAACGACCTGCAAAACTAAGTTTCATACTTTATTTGGCCGTTCAAAAATGTCGAGCCCGGCGCCGATTAGCCAAGAGTATTATTCAGAAGCGGATAATCTGTAAGTATTTAAGTTATTTGCTTTTTTGCGTTTTAACAGTTACAACTTGTATAAGCAAATATTTTTGCAAAATATATATAGGGTTGTTCCGTGACGCGAAAAATACTAATAGTTGAAGATACACCTGCCATGGCGCGAGTGCAAAAGCACATCGCGCTTAAGGCTGGTTATGAAGTTGATATAGCTGAGTCATTAGCGCAAACAAAAGAGCTTATAAGTAAAAATAGCTATTTTTGCGCTGTAGTTGACTTCATATTACCTGATGCCCCATTAGGTGAGGCAATACCTTGTACTATTAATGCAGACATTCCAACTATTGTAATGACGGGCAATATTGATAAAAAAACTCGCGACACTGTAGAAAAATACCCAATCATCGATTACATCATTAAAGAAAATAAACAAGCTTATCAGTACCTCGAAAAACAGTTACAGCGCCTGCCTCGCAACGAAAATGTAAAAGTACTCGTTGTTGACGACTCTAAATCGACCCGACGATACATTTGTAGTTTATTAGTGCGCCATAAATATCAAATTATTGAAGCGCAAGACGGACAAGAAGCGTTAAACCTACTTGAAGCTTCACCTGATATCTCAGTTATTATTACTGATAATGAAATGCCCAACATGAATGGCGATGAACTATGTAGCGAGATTCGCCGCTTATATAGCAATGATGAAAAAGCTATTATTGGTATTTCGGGTTCTGACTCTGTAGGGCTTTCTAGTTTATTTTTAAAAAATGGCGCAAACGATTATTTGCACAAACCTTTTAATAGCGAAGAGTTTTACTGCAGGCTTAGTCAAAACGTCGATATGTTAGACCTTATAGCCACCATAAGGCGACAAGCCAACACGGATTATTTAACTAATTTACCAAATCGTCGTTACTTTTTTGAAGAAGCTGAAAAATCATTAAAGCAAATAAAACATACTAAAGGTGACGGTGCTTTAGCTATGCTTGATATTGATCACTTTAAATCAATTAACGATACATACGGACACGATGTTGGCGACGAAGTATTAAAAGGGCTCTCTATTTGCTTCAGTAAATACTTTAAAAAGCACTTAGTAGCGCGCTTAGGTGGTGAAGAGTTTGCAGTTTATTTTATAGATGCAGATAAACAAGAAGCCCTTAAACGCCTTGAAGGCTTTAGGTATTTTATAGAAATGAATAGCCAAGAGTTTAGTAAAGCTAAAATAAAATTCACCATTTCTATTGGCTTTGCAAACGGGCCTGTTTATCAAATTGATGAACTTTTAAAACAGGCCGACTTAAAGCTTTACGACGCTAAAGAATCTGGTCGTAATAAAATAGTTAGTTAACCATTTTATTAGTTAATTATACTTCTGCGGCTGTAATAGCCGCTTTTTTACGTTTGCGTGATTGATGGTAAGAGTCCCAACTAAAAATAGCCAGTGCACTCCAAATACATGCAAATGTTACTACACGCTCTGCATCAAACACTTCACCATAAAACACCACAGCGAGTATAAACATTAAGCTTGGCCCAATGTATTGAAAAAAGCCAAGTGTAGTATATTGCAAACGCTTAGCTGCACCGGTAAAACACAGCAGTGGTAATGTAGTTACAATACCTGCACTAATCAGTAGTACATTAGTATGCCAATCATTAGCTGGCAGGCTTGATGTTACTGTAGGCACCATTAACCACCAATAAATAAGTGCGACAGGCAGTAATATAAGTGCTTCGAGTAAAATGCCAGGCAAGGCTTCAACCGGTAACTTTTTACGTAATAAACCATAAAGTGCAAATGATATAGCCAGTGAAAAGGCAACTACCGGAAACGAGCCAAAACTAATTAGCTGCAGCACTACACCGCTAAAGGCAAGGGCTACTGCTACGCCTTGGAACTTACGCAGGCGTTCGCCTAAAAAAAGCATACCCAGTAATACATTTAAAAGAGGATTTATGTAATAGCCTAAGCTTGCATCAAGCATGTGGTTATTATTTATAGCCCATATAAATAAACCCCAATTAAACCCAAGCAGTGCAGAGGTGATAACAAGCATAAGCAAAAGCTTAGGTTGAACGATAATGCGTTTAATTTTACCCCAATACCGTAAAACACTTACTACCAATACTAAAAACACAACCGACCAAATAACCCGATGCATTAAAATTTCAAAAGCAGAAACATGCTGAATCAACTTAAAGTATATTGGCGCAAGGCCCCACATTAAAAAAGCAAGACAAGCAAAAATAGCACCTTTACGCTGCTCAGTATCAATCGACATAATACACACTTAGTGATTTAAAAGGCCGCTAGTTTACTTGCCATACGCGTTTTATCCAACTAAATACGTGCCGGTTCCAAAAGCAATTTGAACAGACTGTTCGTTATGTAATTCCATTCTGCATACACATACTTTATTACCTGAACGAATAAGTGTTGCGCTGGCAGTAAAGCTCTCTCCTTTACCAGGGCGCAAATAATCAGTACGTAAGTCGATAGTCCCAAGCGTGGCTAATTTTGTTTGCACGCTTGTAATATCTAAATCGGTGAGTTTATCAATTACACTTGCTGCAGCGAGCATACCGCCTACATTATCAAGTACGGCTGAAATAACACCACCATGGAGTATTTTTTGCGCAGGATTACCAATTAGTACATCCTGCCACGGGAACGTAATTTTGGCCTGTTCAGGGCTTAACGACTCAACCGATATTTGTAAAAACTGGTTAAACGGCATGCCATTTACAAATAACGCGCCCACTTGTTCAATTAACATTTCTTTATTCATTATTATTCTCTATGTCAAAACAGGTAAGATGAGTAAAACATACATAGTGTAAAACTACGAGACTTCACTTAAATAATTTATCAAGTAACTCAGCTAAAGACATCTCACTAAAAAACCACTAAAATACCCGCCAATGAATACATCAACTCCACCTTCTAGCACCCTTGTGCGTAAACCCGAAACTGTCCTCAAACAAGTGTTTGGCTACAGTGAATTTCGCGACGGTCAAAAAGCAGTTATTGATGCCGCTATTAACGGTCAAGACTCGCTTGTATTGCTTCCTACTGGCGGCGGAAAATCGGTGTGCTACCAAATCCCTGCTTTAGTACTCGAAGGCGTAACCATTGTTATATCTCCGCTTATATCGCTAATGCAAGATCAGGTAACGCAACTGCAAGCTCTTGGGGTAAAAGCCGCTTACGTTAATAACAGCTTAGCACGAGAAGAACAGCAATTGGTGTATCAACAGCTTCATCAGGGGCAAATTAAGCTCTTATATGTGGCGCCTGAAAAAGTATTACAACACGAATTTTTAGAGCGTTTATCGCATTTAAATGTGAGTTTATTTGCCATTGACGAAGCGCACTGTGTGTCGCATTGGGGTCATGACTTTAGACCTCATTACTTTCGCTTAAACGAATTAAAGCAACGTTTTGCACATGTCCCAATGATGGCATTAACCGCCACCGCCGATAAAGCCACACGGTTTGATATAGTTGAGCAATTAAAACTACAACAGCCTTATATTCATACTGGCAGCTTTGATCGCCCCAATATTCGTTACACCATAGAAGAAAAATTTAAACCTATGGTGCAATTGCTTCGCTACCTAAAGGAGCAAAAAAGCCAAAGCGGTATCATTTATTGCACCAGCCGTAAACGCGTAGACGACATTGCTGAAAAGCTTGCAGATGCAGGACTAAACGCTGCCGCTTATCATGCTGGTATGAGTAACGAGCAACGACAATTTGTACAAACCGGGTTTGCCCGTGACGATATACAAATAGTGGTCGCAACCGTTGCTTTTGGTATGGGCATAAACAAGCCTAATGTGCGTTTTGTACTGCATTACGATATTCCAAAAAGTATAGAGTCGTACTATCAAGAAACTGGTCGAGCTGGGCGAGATGGACTTGCCGCAGAAGCTATAATGTATTTTGATCCAGCTGATATAGGTCGCGTAAGGCGCTTTTTTGAAGACATAGACGACGAACAACGCCGCCGCGTAGAAGAACAACGCTTTAACGCAATGGCAAGCTTTGCCGAAGCGCAAACATGTCGTCGTCAAATATTACTTAACTACTTTAGTGAATATCAACGCGAACCTTGTGGCAACTGCGATATTTGCTTAAATCCGCCAAAAAGTTTTGATGGTACGTTAGTCGCTCAGCAAGCACTTTCGTGTGTGTACAGAGCGGGACAACGTTTTGGACTTGGTTATATTGTTGAATTACTTCGCGGTGCAAACACGAGCCGCATCCGCGATAATAATCATCATGAGTTAAGTACCTACGGCATAGGTAAAGATAAAAGCAGTGAGTTTTGGCTCAGTATTTTACGCCAACTTATTCATCAAGGCTTACTTAGCCAAGATATAACACAAGGTGCGTCACTTAGATTAACCGAAGCCGCGCGTGTAATTTTAAAAGGTGAATACGCACTGCAATTAGCCGAGCCACGCCTGCAAGCCAAACACGTTTATCAAGATAAGTTAGCGCAATTTAATTACGACAAAAAACTGTTTGCTCGCCTGCGCGCACTTCGTAAAGAACTTGCTGATGCCGACGATGTGCCACCTTATGTAGTATTTAATGATAAAACGTTAGCCGAAATGGCGCAGCTTATGCCAACAAACGACAGTGAATTTTTAAAGGTCTCAGGTGTTGGTTTTACTAAGTTAAATAAGTACGGCGGCGAATTTTTAACGGCAATTCGACATTACCTAGCTACTAATTAAGAGCATTATGACCCAAATAGAATATGACCATACACACAAATGTATTTTGATTAATCCCATTGAGCTACCAAACGATGAAGACTTTGAGCTGTGGAGTACATTATTTTTACACTCAGACGAAGTAACACTCAATGAGTACTCTGCTGGCGCCGATCGACATCAAGTTCGCTTTACCTATAATCATCAAACCTTTAATTTAAACTATGAGCATTACAGCCAAAGCATCTGGATTAATGCCGAAGGTCATGAAGCTGAACACTTACTCGCCGCTTTAGCATTTTATTTAAGCTAGCTTTTAATGCCTAGCGCATAGGTCGCTGCAAACCAGCTAGCTATTAACAAAAGTGAATATGGGTAACAATTAATTAATTTCAAAATCCATACCTTTTACTTACATTATAATAACAATGATGTAAGCTGATATTACGATAGTCATTTGCTACGTAGCAGTAAGAGGTTTAATGGTGAGCAAGAAATGGATAGCACAATGTTGTATTAGTTTAACGGTTTTAAGCTTTTATGTGCCTAATACGTTCGCACAACAATCTTCAATGAAAACTGATAACTGCCTTGTAGAACAGACAGATTTAAGCACAAATAAAAACCTACGCCGAGAAGTTCAAGACAAAACAACCCTCACGCACAGTAATAGTAACGCTAAAATAGCCTCAATAAAGCTCAAGCAACTTAATGTATTTAATACTGAGCTTGAAGAGGAAAATATTGCCCTATTCCGTTTTGCTAATCGCGCTCACATTCAAACAGAGCCCGATGTCATTAATAACCTTTTATTATTCTCCCCAGGTGACAAGTACGACGCTAAAAAGCTCGCAGAATCTGAGCGTTTACTTCGCAAAGAAAGCTACTTATATGATGCACAAATTAGTGCTACCGAAAACTGCGACGGCGACGTTAATGTAGAAGTGGTTACCCGTGATTTATGGACACTTTTACCTGAAGTGAACTTTAGTCGAAGCGGTGGAGAAAACAAATCGAGTATAGGTTTTAGAGAATCTAACCTGCTTGGGTGGGGTAAGCGCCTTTCTTTTTCGCGTACCACTGACAGCGATCGCAGCGGTTACTTATTTGTTTACGACGATCCTAATATTTTATCTACTCGCTACCGAGGCCGTTTAGAGTACGCCGATAACAGCGACGGCAAGCGCCATTTGCTTGAGCTAACCTATCCATTTTACGCAATTGACACCCCCTTTAGTTACGGTATTTTAAGCTATTCTGAGCAGCGCGAAGAGTCACTATATAAACGCGGCGAAGAGTTTAGCGAATTTGATCAAACTACCGATTTAAACCGTGTATTTATAGGACACTCTAAAGCGCTTAATAATAATTGGACCCAGCGTCTAACGTTAGGCTATACCGACGAGCAGCATACCTTTGAAGCTATAGACACTACATTTGCACCACTTGCCGATGACAGAAGTTTAAGTTACCCCTTTATAAGCGGCCATTGGTTTGAAGATAACTACATAAAGGTACGCAATTTTGACAGTATATCTCGCACTGAGGATTTAAATTTAGGTTGGAATATTAAAAGCTTAATTGGCTATTCAGATGAGTCCTTAAGTAATGACGACAGCCGCGCGGTGTATTCTTTTAACTTTAAAAAAGCCCACTTTACTAACGATAATACTTTATGGCGTTTTAGTGCTGATATTGATGGCTATTGGAATAAAGAACAGAAAAAACTCGAAAACTTTATGGCCACCAGCCAAGTACAATATTATTTAAATACCAGTGAAGACCAATCTTGGTATGTTAAAGCCCGCGTGCAATACGCCAAAAACCTGACTGCTGATCAACAGCTTACTTTAGGTGGCGAAACAGGCCTGCGTGGTTACCCGATGGATTATCAACATGGCGATCGCAGCTTTTTAGTTAATTTAGAAAAGCGCTATTACTGGGAGTACGATTTACTGCAACTATTTAAAGTGGGTGGCGCAGCTTTTGTAGATGTAGGCAGAGCATGGTTTAACGATGAAGATAACGGTGAAAATGCACATGTATTGAAAAATGTAGGCGTTGGTCTGCGTTTGGCACCGAGTCGCGCAAACTCAGGAACCATGATCCACATTGATATTGCCGCCCCTGTTGATAGCTACGATGATGTAGACTCAGTACAGTGGCTCGTGAGCGTTAAAAACACTTTTTAAATAATACAAACGCGTTAAACTAATATCAATTGCATTAAATTAAATTTTTATAAAAGCTCAGGGCCTAAAGTGAAAATAATAGAAGTTTTAGAATTGTTTGCATCACAATATAAGTTAATTGTCACTGTAATCGCTATTTTGGTTTTCCCTCTGCTATTAAAAATAACCAAAAAATTACTCGAAAAAGCAATTAAAGGAAAAGTGGATTTACACCGAAAGTACCGTGCAGAGCTCTTACTAAAAATTATACTCGCCTTTGTAGTGCTGTGTTTAGTTTTAGTATTTTGGGGTATAGAGCTGCGTGGTTTATTGGTTTTAGGCTCCTCTTTATTTGCCATGTTAGGCGTAGCGCTTTTTGCCGCTTGGTCATTACTGAGTAACCTAACCGCATTTTTACTGATGTTTATTCAAAACGACTGCAGAGTTGGCAATTGGGTACGAATTATTGACGGTGCTAATCATGTTGAAGGTCGAATAGTAGAAATGGGCTTGATGAATGTAGTGCTTGAACACATTGATGGGCACCGTGTAATTTATCCTAATAATTTATTTGTGACACGCCCTGTCATGGTTTTAAATAAAGAACCAAAGCCAACAAAAGCGCCCGTTATAAAGCGTATTATTGGCCCTAAAAAAACATAGTTTAAAAAGCATCGTTGATAAAGCAATATCCGCAAAAAAGCCGCAGTAAGTAATTACCTACTGCGGCTTTTTAATGCTTAGCTAAACAGAGTTTAGTTTAGCTATTAGTTATTTAGTTCAGCTGTTTTAAGCTCGTCATCTAAATCATTTATTTCATCAATAAAGTTCTCTAGTTGCTGCTCTACTAAACTATTGTCATTTGCAAAGTAAGCAAGGTGGAATACCGCGTCACCTTCATTTACTAATGGCATCGTTTGCTGACCAATAACAATACCGCCTTTAGGCGCTAAAAGCTCAAGCTCAGAATCCCCTAGAGGGCTACTTATATATGCAAGCACTTGCCCTTTAGTTACATGCTCCCCTAGTGATACTTGTGCACGCACAATGCCATCAACCTCTGCACGTATCCAACTAGTAGAACCTGCAATAATAGGATCTGGTAACTTTTTAGGGCGCTTGCCACGGATCATTTTTAAATGACGCATAACATAATCAACGCCCTGCACACCTGCCGCAATAGCGATAGGGTCAAAGCGTAGCGCTTCGCCTGCTTCATAAGTAATAACAGGTATACCTAAATTTGCGGCTTCACTGCGTAATGAACCATTACGAAGGGATGCATTTATAACCGCCGGCGTACCAAATGCTTTAGCCATTTCAGCGGTTGCTTCATCTTCTAAATTAGCGCGAATTTGCGGTAAATTAGTACGATGAATAGCGCCAGTATGCAAATCAATAATATGAGTACAATGTACTGCCACTTGATTAAAAAACATATAAGCCATACGCCCAGCTAATGAACCACGTTCAGAACCTGGGAAGCTGCGATTCATATCGCGTCTATCTGGTAAATAACGCGATTTGTGAATAAAGCCAAACACATTCACAATAGGCACAGCGATTATTGTTCCGCGCAGTTGGCTTGGATCTATTTTAGCAAGTAACTGACGCACAACTTCTACACCATTTAGCTCATCACCATGAATAGCCGCACACACCATAAGCACTGGGCCTTCCATTACACCGTTAACCACTTCAATAGGAATATTAAGTGGTGAATGGGTGTAAAGCTTAGCTGCTTCTAAGGCAAGCGTTTTACGCTCGCCTACGCCTACATTTTCTCCTAATAAGGAAAAAGGACGGTTAATTTTAACCTTTGCCACGTGTTGCTGTTCCTTTACTTGAGGCATTTTTTTCGATGAAATCAATCACCATACCTGCAATATCTTTACCTGTTGCTATTTCAATGCCCTCTAAACCCGGTGATGAGTTAACTTCCATCACAAGTGGCCCACGAGATGAGCGAAGTAAATCAACTCCCGCTACATTTAAGCCCATTGATTTAGCCGCTGCTACTGCCGTTTTACGTTCCTCTGGAGTAATGCGTACTAATGTAGCGCTACCACCACGGTGAAGGTTAGAGCGGAACTCACCTTCTTGTGCTTGGCGCTTCATTGCTGCGATTACTTTGTCGCCTAGTACAAAACAACGTATGTCTGCACCACCCGCTTCTTTAATATATTCTTGAACCATAATATTGGCTTTTAAGCCCATAAACGCTTCAATAACACTTTCAGCTGCTTTGCGTGTTTCAGCAAGTACAACACCAATGCCTTGTGTGCCTTCAAGTAATTTAATTACAACAGGTGCACCGCCTACCATTTCTAGTAAGTCTTTTACGTCATCGGGTTTGCTGGCAAAACCTGTTACTGGCATACCAACGCCTTTGCGCGAAAGTAACTGAAGTGAACGTAATTTATCGCGCGAACGAGAAATAGCGACTGATTCGTTTACAGGATAAACACCCATCATTTCAAACTGACGAAGTACCGAACAGCCATAAAATGTAACCGATGCACCAATACGCGGGACAATTGCGTCAAATTCTTTTAAGTTTTCACCGCGATAGTGAATTTCTGGTTGCTCAGAGTTGATATTCATATAACAACGCAATGCATCAATCACTTTAACTTCGTGGCCGCGTGCTTCTGCTGCCTCAATTAAGCGACGTGTTGAATATAGCTTTCTGTTACGAGATAAAATACCGATTTTCATAGTTAAACCTTACGACCTAATAGTTGAGATAAAGCCGGGTCAACGACTATACGATTTTCCATGGCTGTACGCCCTAATAACATTCTAAACTTCATTGTTGCACGGCTTGTTAAAGTAAGCTCGATAGGCCAGCTATGCTCGCCTGCATGTAATGTAGTTTCTATAAAGTAGCGTAGCTCTTTTTGCCCACTTGAGCTGGTTACGTACTTCATTTTTTTAACTTTTGCATTGCAAGTGACTTGCGTTTGTTCATCATCTTGCAGTGGTTGGGCCGTAAATTTAACCCATTTTTCTGAGTCAACTTCGTATTCTTCAATGTTAATTGCATGAATACATGAAGTGCGAGCGCCAGTATCAATTTTTGCTTTTATCTCGTTAATACCAAGCTCAGGTAAACTTAACCACTCACGCCAACCAACTGTGATCTTTGCTGTCATAAATGTGCCCTTAATAAAAAAGTGACTTATACTCTACAGACCAAAAAACACCAACGAAATAAATTTATCTAGTCGATTAGTAAATTAAATTGATCTTTTTAAGCAACTGGTAACACAATGCACGCCTTGCTAAGCCGTACTTTAATGCCACTTTGCTCAACATAGAGGCTCTGCATATATTTTGCTATTTAAGCTTAACTTATTAAAAGTAAAGGTAAGCCTGTAAGCAACTAAGTAGATACACTATAGTTAACAGTATTAAAAATACACTATTATGAGAACTAATTATGATTAATGGTTTACTACATGCACTTGTACTTGATGGACAAGGCGGCGCTCGTCCTATTGGAAGCACTAATGAGCTAAATAGCTGGCAACCAAGCCAAGGTAAACTTTGGGTGCACATGGATTATAGCCAAAGTGAGGCTGTTGAATGGCTCAAGGCACAGCCTCATTTAAACGATTACGAACTAGAGTCTTTAATTGCTGATGAAACACGCCCACGTATTACGGCTACAACTAACGGGCACATGTTATTTTTACGTGGTGTAAATTTAAATCCAGCACAAAGCCCTGAAGACATGGTTTCAATTCGTTTATTTATTAGCGAAGACATTCTTATTACTACCCGTAAGCGCCGTTTATTATCGGTGCAAGATACGCTCGCCTGTTTAAATGAAAATAAAGGCCCATGCAATATTTCTGAATTAGTGTGCTCTATTACACAAAAATTAACCTCACGTATGCAAAGCGTTATTGACTCACTAGATGAAACACTCGACGAGTTTGAAGAAGAAATAGATGAACCAAGTAAAAAGTTTGACAACCAAGGTTTATCACAGTTGCGACGCCAAACTATTGCCTTAAAACGTTATTTAAAACCGCAAAAAGAAGCCCTTAGCTCAATGGTAAATAACCACTACCTATGGTTATTAGATGACGATAAAGCAAAACTTAATGAAACCACCAACTTATTAATTCGTTATCTTGAAGAGCTAGATAGTTCGATTGAGCGTGCGCAAATTATTCAGCAAACAATCACTAACCAAGTTTCTGAGCAGTTAAACCAGCGAATGTATGTTATGTCTGTAGTGGCAGCACTTTTTTTACCACTGGGCTTTTTAACGGGGCTTTTAGGTGTAAACGTAGGAGGTATTCCTGGTACAGAGAGCCCTTATGCGTTTAGTGCTTTTGTCATATTTTTAATTGTGCTCACTGGCGGTATTGGTGTGTATTTTAAAAATAAAAAATGGCTGTAAATTAAAACGCATATTTAATATGGCCACTCAATTGAGTGGCCATAATTAAGTGGCTACTTAGTTTGTTTGACGGGTATAAGTAACATTAGTCATTGTTACTTTTGATTGGGTAATGCCTAAATCTTCAAAGCAATTTTTGAATGAATTAGAGTTACCTGCTTCACCGCATTTATCTAGAGTATTTGGATCTTGAGACTGTAAGTAGTTACCAAACTTAAAGTAAGATTCAGAATCATCTTCTACAGGAATACCAAACGAATTACCTAGTGCACTTACATCTACATCGCCGTAATTATTTACCACTCGCAAGTTAAATGACTCACCGCTTGTAATAGTACCTAGCGCAAATTTTTCTTCATTGCCACTGGTATTACGCAAACGAACATAGACATCAAAAATGCCATTACCCGCTACGCTGTCGTTAAAACCTGATTCATCAGTATCTGAAACATACACTTTAGAAATAGTCCCAGTATCGCTGGCGTGGTGCTGTGAAATAATTGTTTTACCGCCATCAGACATTTCAACTTTTACAGTTGCTTCAAATACTTCGTAAGACTGTGTCATGGCAACACGCAAGCTTTCTTTTACCTTGTACTCATGACGCCAGCCATTCCCGTTAGGCGTAATATGCTGTGCCTCCAAAGGTACAAACACTAACGTACTATCGTTAACTAACGGGTTAGGGCTATCCCCTTCTAAATCAAAAACACTACCACTTGTAATGCTGCTTGGAATCGTTGTACCGTCTCCAGATCCTGCACCATCATCAGTGCCACCGCCATTATTACTGCCCTCAACTAATGTAAAATTATCAAAGCGTACATCACTTGAGCTATTGTAATGCTTAGCAAATACTTGCAGTGAATTGGTATTCGCTGAAGTAAACGTTTTAGTTACCTTAGTCCAAGACGATACATCAAAGGTTTTGTTTTTAAATAAACCGTTTAAGTCGTTAACCCCAATCTGCCCTTTACCAAGTACATAAGCACTTAACGTATATTCAGTGTTTGGCTGAATATTTACTAATTGATAAACACGTGCAGGACTACCCTGAATTTTTAACGATTTAGATCCGCTATATGCATCAGATGAAATAGCCGCTGGCTCAGTTTCGTTCCAACTACTAAAACCGCTTTCAAAGCCAGGGTTATTAATAGTTGCAGCGTGAGATAACGCTGAGGTTGCAGTAATTGCAGTGCAAATAAACAATTTCTTGTGGTTAATCATTATCTTTATTCCTTTAAACCTGAACATAAAAACAACCTAACTACTTAGGTTAGTGAAATTCACTAACACTTAGATCTTACCGCTATACAGGTTTTTAATTGTGTATGAATAGTAATGGTAATTTAAATGGCAAATAAAACTTACCAATTAACATTACCAAAAAGTATGCCCAAAGGCGGGGTAAAGGTTATATTTATTGTTACCAATATGTCAACACAGTGTGGTACAGCAAATAAGTATTACTTACATCTTTATTACCACTTAAAAACAAATTTAATTTTCAATTTAATCAATACATTAGATTTTATTAAGTAACGAATTAATTTTTAAAAATAAATTTTAATTTCAGACATAAGTACTAAAAAATAAATAACACTGCTTACCAATAATTATGGACAATATTAATTTAGTATGAATAAAAAATAAAAATAGAGATAAATTAAAGACTAATTTCAAATTGGTAATAACCAGATTTAAATTGGTAATGTACATTTTTGATTTATATAGAGGCTAATGAGTGTATTTAAAGCTTAAACAGGGAGTAAAACTAAAAAAAGGCGAGCACTGTTAAATGCTCGCCTTTACTATTTTTCTAATGCTGGGTAATTAATTACTCTTGAAAGTAAGTGCCCCAACCGTCGTATTCAACATCGCACTCAACGGCTAGTTGCGCTAGCTTATCAACGTCTTCCATAATAACGTCTACGTCTAGCTCAGCTTCAACTACAATGTCAAAGCTCCAAATTTTACTGCCATCTTCAAGCTCAAGCTCTGCTGGCTCTTCAACATCGTAGCCTAATTTAAAAGCAGCCAATGCAGCTTGCTCTAGTTTAGGGAAGTCTTCACACACAAAATGGTGTTCTACTTCATAAAGTATTTCAGGATCTGATCCATCTTCTAGTAGTGAACTTACGATGTCTTCACTTATTTCACGCCAGTTTTCCATTATTTTTCTCTCACTTGAGCATCTAATTCAGTTATTTTAGCAGCCATAATGCTATGCACGCTTTTAGCATGCTCACGCGCGCTTATTTCTTTATCAAGCGGTATAGGCGCTAACATTTCGATGTAAATTGTACCATTATCCCAACGATTTAGCTTAATGGTTTTATGTGTTGTATTCATACATACCGGAATTATGGGTACATCTGCGCTCATTGCGGTGTGAAAAGCACCTGTTTTGAACGGTAGCAACCCTCTTCCATAGCTTCGTGTGCCTTCTGGAAACATCCATACAGATAAGCCATTATTTTTAATTTTTTCGGCTGCTTTGGAGATAGTTCCCGCTGCTTTGGAGCGATTCGATCTGTCTATTAATATATTACCCGACAACCAATAAAGCTGACCGAAAAATGGGATCCACTTTAAGCTCTTTTTCCCCAAACTTACGCAGTTTTTAGGCACCATTGCAGGCACTGTAAATAAGTCGTAGCTATTTTGATGATTAGCAACATAAACTGCAGGGCCTGCATCAATTGCATCTTTATGACGTGTTAAAACTAATTTAACGCCAATCATTTTAGCCATTGAGCCAAACCAGCCCGCTATAATATGTACATTATTGGGATGAAATGGTCTTACAATCGAAAGTAATAAACCAAAAATACAACTGAATAATATAAACATCAGCATAATAAAAACGCGTATAACAGCTAGCAAATGAGTTTCTCCAAAGATCAATTATGATTATTATAGCGTTATTTTGTGACACAGACGAGTCAATAGCGCACAAGTGTACGCTGAAGTATGCAAGCTCTTTACTTTAAAACAAAAACGGCCTGCAAATGCAGACCGTTTTTATTTATACAAAAAAGTAATTGGTTACTCTTCGTTAATGGCTTCTATTGGTTCATCATCTTGTGGGGTTAGCTCAACAACGGCTTCGTCAACACGCTGTAAGCCGCGCGGTAGTTTATTACCCCTACGCCCTCGCTCACCATGATAATGCTCTAAATCAGATGGTTTAAGCGTTAGTTTACGCTTACCAGCATGAAGCGTAACACTGCTTCCTTGTGGCACAACAGCAAGCACTTTTACAAACTCTTCACGGGCTTGTACTTTAGCTCCTGGTATAGAGATGATTTTATTACCTTTACCTTTGCCTAACTTTGGTAAGTCTCGCAGCGGGAATAAAAGCATTCGACCTTCGTTAGAAATAGCCATACAGTAATCGCTAGCAACATCGTTCACTCTAATAGGAGAAAGTAATATTCCACCTTTAGGGACACTTACCAGCGCTTTACCGTTTTTATTTTTACTCACTAAGTCTTTAAAGTCGGTAATAAAGCCGTAACCTGCATCTGACGCCATAAGCAATACTTGCTCGTCTTCACTCATTACCACGTGCTCAAAATTAGCACCTGGTGTTAAGTTAAAACGACCTGTCATTGGCTCCCCTTGGCTACGCGCCGAAGGTAGACTGTGCGCATCAGTTGCAAACGCCCGCCCTGCTGAATCTAAAAATACCGCAGGTTGATTACTCTTACCACGAGCAGAGGCTCTAAAGCCATCACCTGAACGGTAATTTAAGCCTTGTACATCTAAATCATGGCCTTTACCAACGCGTGCCCAGCCTTTATCAGATAGCACAACAGTGACTGACTCTGATGGAATTAAATCTTTTTCGTTAAGTGCTTTCGCTTCTGAGCGCTCAATCACTGGCGAGCGACGATCGTCACCGTACATTTCAGCGGCTTCTTGAATTTCTTTTTTAAGCAGTGTCGACATACGACGTTCTGAGCCCAAAATTTGCGCTAATTTATCACGCTCTTTGGCTAGTTCATCTTGCTCACCGCGAATTTTAAACTCTTCAAGTTTTGCTAAATGACGAAGTTTTAATTCTAAAATAGCTTCTGCTTGCGTATCAGTTAAATCAAAGCGCTCCATTAATACAGGCTTTGGTTTGTCTTCGCTGCGGATGATTTCAATCACTTCATCGATATTTAAAAAGGCTGCTAATAAACCTTCTAAAATATGCAAACGTGCTAATACTTTATCTAAACGATACTGCAAACGACGACGCACTGTTTCGCGTCTAAATGTTAGCCACTCACTTAAAATACAGCGCAAGTCTTTAACTTGCGGGCGACCATCTAGGCCTAGCATGTTTAAGTTTACGCGGTAATTTTTTTCAAGATCGGTGGTTGCAAATAAGTGCGCCATTAATGGCTCAGCTTTAATGCGGTTTGAGCGCGGAATAATTACAATACGCGTTGGATTTTCGTGATCTGACTCGTCACGTAAATCAGCAATCATAGGTAATTTTTTAGCGTTCATTTGCGCTGCAATTTGCTCAAGTACTTTACCACCTGAACATTGATGCGGCAGCGCTGTAATAACAATATCGCCATGCTCTTCGGTGTAAACCGCACGCATTTTGATAGACCCACGACCGGTTTTATATATTTTATGAATATCGGCTTTTGGGGTAATTATTTCAGCATCTGTTGGGTAATCTGGTGCATGTACAAGCTCAAGTAATTCTTCAAGCTCTGTTTTTGGTTTATCAAGTAATAAACAACATGCGCTAGCCACTTCACGTACGTTATGTGGCGGAATATCTGTTGCCATACCTACGGCGATACCCGTTATACCATTGAGTAAAATATGCGGTAAACGAGAAGGCAATACTACAGGTTCATCCATGGTGCCATCAAAGTTTGGCGTCCAATCAACAGTGCCTTGGCCAAGCTCTTTAAGCAGTACTTCTGAAAACTTAGATAAACGCGCTTCGGTATAACGCATTGCTGCAAACGATTTAGGGTCATCTGCCGCACCCCAGTTTCCTTGTCCATCTACCAAAGGATAGCGATAAGAAAACGGCTGCGCCATTAATACCATAGCTTCGTAACAGGCACTGTCGCCGTGTGGATGGTACTTACCAAGCACGTCACCCACTGTACGGGCTGATTTTTTGTACTTAGCGTTAGCTGACAAGCCCAGTTCGCTCATCGCATAAATAATACGACGCTGCACTGGTTTTAAACCATCACCTACATGCGGTAGGGCACGATCCATGATTACGTACATGGAATAATTTAAATAGGCGTCTTCGGTAAAACGCCCCATTGTTTGTTGCTCAATTCCTTGCATTAGCAAGGTATCTGTATCACTCATTAAAGCTTACCTAGTTTTTCTTATAGCTTACACGGTAGATTACATTGGCGTAATCATCGCTTACCAACAGACTGCCGTCACCTAATTCTGCAAATGCAACAGGGCGTCCAAATGTTGTTTCGTCTTTCATAAAGCCAGTAATAAATGGCGTATATTTAGTTACGCGACCTACTTCGATTGTTGCAAGGCCTACTTTATAGCCTGACTTTTTAGAACGGTTCCATGAGCCATGTTCAGCAACAAATAATTGTTGCTTATAACTTGCTGGAAATTGCTTACCGTTATAAAAATGAATACCTAGTGGCGCTACATGCGCTGGAAGTGCAAGTGCTGGCGATGTGTAATCGGCAATGTTTTTACCTTCCCCAAACTCAGGGTCAATAATTGCGCCGGCATGAACATATGGAAAGCCAAAATGCTCACCTTCTTGCGTTGCACGGTTTAACTCATCAGGCGGAATATCATCGCCCATCATATCGCGACCGTTATCACTAAACCATAAAGCTTGAGTAGCAGGATGAAAATCAAAACCCACTGTGTTTCTAACGCCTTTAGCTATTGTTTTTATTTGTTTTGTTTCTACATTAAGGGCAAAAATACGACCAAAACGCTCATCCTCAGCACAAATATTACACGGTACACCCACCGGAATGATTAATTCTCCCGTTGGTGCAAAACGTAAAAATTTCCAACCATGATGACGCTCACTCGGTAGTTTGTTATAGACCACATCAAATTTTGGATCTTTTAATTGGGTATCAATATTTTTAAAGCGAATAATACGATGCACTTCGCCTACATATAAATCGCCATCTTTAATTGCTATGCCAGAGGGCATGTTTAAGCCTTTAGCCACAACAATTTTTTTATCTGCTACGCCGTCGCTATTGTGATCAATAAGCGCATATACGTTGCCCGCTTTACGAGAGCCAACATACACAATACCTTTTTTTGAAACGGCTATTTGACGTGCATTTTCTACATCATTTGCAAATAAACTAATTTCAAACCCAGGTGCTACGGTGAGCTTATCAAGTATATTTTTAGCCATTGCAGGAGCGCTAGTCAGCCCAAGTAACAGCAAACTTCCTAGTAATTTTTTCATTCGTCTCTCCTAGTGTTAGGCACAAGCAATTAAACGAGCGCCTTGTTACCATGATCTTCTAACCATTGACGACGATCAGGCGATCGTTTTTTAGCAAGTAGCATATCCATCATTTCCATGGTTTCTACTTCTTCATCAAGCGTAAGCTGCACTAAGCGTCGTGTATTAGGATCCATAGTGGTTTCACGAAGCTGTAACGGATTCATTTCACCCAGACCTTTGAATCGTTGTACGTTTACTTTTCCGCGTTTTTTCTCGGCTTCTATGCGCGCCAAAATAGCGGTTTTCTCTTCTTCATCTAGGGCGTAATAAACTTCTTTACCAATATCTATTCTAAATAATGGCGGCATTGCAACATACACATGCCCTGTTTTTACTAACTCTGGAAAATGACGAACAAACAGTGCACATAACAATGTTGCAATGTGTAGTCCATCCGAGTCAGCATCGGCCAGTATACAAATCTTATTGTAACGCAGTCCCGACATATCTGTTGATTCTGGGTCAATACCCAGTGCCACTGAAATATCATGTACTTCTTGTGATGCTAGTATTTGCCCCGACTCTACTTCCCAAGTATTTAAAATTTTACCACGTAGCGGCATAATTGCCTGAAATTCACGATCTCGCGCTTGTTTAGCAGAACCACCAGCAGAATCACCTTCCACTAAAAACAGCTCGGTTCGGTCATTATCGGCAGCACTACAATCGGTCAATTTACCTGGTAATGCAGGCCCTGCAGTAACTCGTTTACGTACAACTTTTTTAGCTGCACGCAAACGGCTTTGCGCGTTTGAAATACATAACTCAGCTAATAATTCTGCGGTATCGGTATGTTCATTTAGCCATAAACTAAACGAATCTTTTACAACACCCGATACAAATGCGGCACATGAACGTGATGAAAGTTTTTCTTTGGTTTGCCCTGCAAATTGTGGATCTTGCATTTTAACCGACAATACGTAACTACAACGCTCCCAAATATCATCCGGTGTTAGCTTTACGCCACGAGGTAGTAAATTTCTAAACTCACAAAACTCTCGCATTGCTTCAAGTAAGCCTTGGCGCAGACCATTTACATGTGTACCACCTTGCGCGGTAGGAATTAAGTTTACGTAGCTTTCCGCTATTGATTCGCCACCTTCAGGTAGCCATACAACAGCCCAATCAGCGCCTTCAATTGAGCTTTTAAATTCACCTACAAATGGGTCTTGCGGTAATGTTTCAAACCCTTTAACGGCTTCAATTAGGTAATCTTTTAAGCCAGTTTCGTAAAACCATTCTTTGGTTTCTTTTGTTTGCTTATTAACAAACTTAATACGCAGTCCTGGGCATAAGACCGCTTTGGCTTTTAATAAATGATTAAGCTTGGTAATTGAGTAGTTTGGTGAATCAAAGTAGCTAACATCAGCCCAAAAACGAACGGTGGTACCTGTATTGCGCTTACCAACAGTACCAATTACGCTCAAATCTTCTACTTTATCGCCATTTTCAAATGCCATTCTGTATTGTTGAGCGTCGCGCCTTACGGTTACTTCTACACGGGTAGATAACGCATTTACTACAGAAATACCTACACCGTGTAAACCACCCGAAAATTGGTAGTTTTTATTAGAAAACTTACCACCGGCGTGTAACTTAGTGAAGATTAGTTCAACCCCTGGGATACCTTCCTCAGGGTGAATATCAATAGGCATACCACGTCCGTCATCGCTCACTTCGAGCGAGTTATCTTCGTGGAGTATTACGTCAATACGAGTAGCATGACCCGCCATAGCTTCATCGACACTGTTATCGATAACCTCTTGACCTAAATGGTTTGGGCGTACGGTATCGGTGTACATCCCTGGGCGTCGTTTTACCGGATCTAATCCATTAAGTACTTCAATGGCTTCGGCGTTATAATTTTGATCACTCATAGTTTTTGTCTTTATATCCGCTAAGGCTCTAATACGTTTACTAGTTTTATTGTTATATGCGCTAAAGCGTTAATATAGTAACTAACCTCAGTTCAGGCTAACTAGTTTTACGTGATTTTAAGAAAATCTACAATACTTGCAAAGGTGCGTTCAAATTCAACGTAGCTATGATCGCCACCAAACTCTATCAATTGCTTGCATTGCGAATAATATTTTACTGCGTGTTGAAAGTTCAACACTTCATCGCCTGTTTGCTGTAATAAATACAGTAACTCAGGATGTGCTAATTTATCTACAGCGAGTAATTTCAGCGCCTCAATATGACTGTTATTTAAATCGTAATGATAATCTTGATACGGATTATAATTAGGCCCAAGTAACGACTGTAATAAATTATAAGGTGCGACCGCGGGATTAATGACCACTGCAGGAATTTGATAACGCTGCGATAAATACGTGGCAAAAAAACCACCTAACGAGCTACCTAATAAAACGGTATCTGGCGTTAGTAATTGTTCAAGCTCAATTATAGCTTGTAGGGGCTCGTGGTTTAAGTTCGGTACACAATAATCAACGTCATAGTTTGCCATAAGCTCACCAAAGCGCACAGCTTTATATGATTTTTGTGAACTATTAAAGCCATGAATATAAATTACGCGCTTAGCCATACCACTTCCGTTTTTACTTCAACTTTATCTTTTTTACTCTTTATATTTAGCATTCTGTAAGCAGGCCCTGCATTTTTTTGCTCCCACTTTGGAGTGTATTTTACAAACTGGACTGAACTGGCAGGACTTGCATATATAGGCAAGCCTCTAAAATTTTGTTCATAATCGTTGTGTACATGACCATGAAAAAGCGCAGATACATTATTACTATTAACTAAAATATTTAAAAGCTGTGGACCATTTTCTAATAAGTGCTTATCAAGATAGCCATTTATTGGCAGCGGATTATGATGGCAAAAGATAACTTTACTATTATTCGAGTTGACTAAAGTATCAGTTATTTCATCTAAATGCGCGCCAGTAACCCATCCTGCGGGCGTAGGCCCTTTAGAATTAATAAGAAGCAGCTCAACCCCGTTAGCAATAATATGTTTAGCCGAATTTATTTTTCCGCCACTTATGCGATTAAGCATTACTAGTTCATCATGATTACCTGGTACCCAAAATACAGGGCAAGTGATGTCACTGACATTTATAAGTTCACTAAATAATAAGTACGATTCGAAACTATGGTCTTGTGTTAAATCACCACCAAAAATTACGCAATCTACTGGCTGCTCAGCGATGCGTGCCAAAGCTTGTTCAAAATGAGCTGCAGTATTTACATTAAAATATTCACCATTTTTATCTGCAAATAAATGGCTGTCGGTAATATGCGCAATGCACAAAGATGATTTATCAAATGTATATGTACCATCAAACCAAGCCATTATTTACATCCCAATTTAATGTTGCTTGCCCATGCTCTACACAGGCCACTAACCAGTCGTATAAAAAAGCATTAAGTTGATACTTTTCATCTTTTTGATGCATTTTAGGGTTGGGGTATCCGTACGATGGTTTTATGCGTTGATGGTAATCGTGATGAATAATTTCAGCTACTTTCGCATCATGATACAAGCGAGCCGTTAAATACAGCGGCGCTATCCCTTTAACCATTCCTGTTAGCTGCTTAATTGAAATATCCATAGTGTATTTTGCGCTGCCATCAATTTTTGTAGCAAATTCACTGTTGCCAAGTTTTACTTCACGAATGCTTCCTATATTGCGCTCGCTCGGTAACAACTTTAATAGTCGCACATAGTTATGCTCACAAAGTGTTAAATACTTTGGGAGGCTTTGAATATATCGATTTGTTGCTAATTGTGCTGTCAAAGTTCCGCCATAATATTAGTAAGAGTTTATGCCCATTTGCTTGCCATTTTTTCGCGATTTAGCGCAAGCCACTGCATACAAATAACCGTTGCCGCATTATCCATTTCACCGTTATTGAGGCGCATTAGCGCATCATCAACCGATAAAATATGAGTTTTTATATCCTCGCCTTCAGTTTCAAGACCATATACACCTGATTTCACTTGGCTTAAATCAGCACGCGCTAAATATAAATGTAAGCGCTCAGTTGTACCGCCAGGGCTTGATAGGTATGAAAGCATAAATTCAAGTTCAGTTAATTCAAGCCCTGCTTCTTCATACGCTTCTTTTTTTACAACTGATTCGTAATCCGTACTGCCGTCAGTCATTCCGGCTATACATTCTAGTAGCCACGGCGAATGCTTACTTTTAATAGCGCCAATACGTATTTGCTCAATTAAAAGAACAGTATCTGATATTGGGTCATAAGGGAGTACTGCAATTGCATCGCCACGTTCTAATATTTCTCGGCTAATTAGCTCTGATTTTCCACCCGCAAAAAGAGCATGTTCAAACTGGTATAAATCAACCTGAAAAAAACCTTTATAAAGGTTTTTTATTGGCTTTAAATTTACATCTTTATGTGTAAATTGAACGAGCTTTTTATCAACCACGTGCCTACCTCCTACTTATCTAAAGCTTTAAAATGCGTTAATATATTCTGTTACACTTGAACATACTGTTTTACTAATTATTTTTTTTGTTATGCAGTAAAACAGGTTAACATGCTTTTAGTACAAAAATTGTCTAAGGACCGAACCCCACATGAAAAAGAACATTCTTGCGGCGCTAGTTAGTTTATCATGCGCACTAGGTGCAACAGCAGTGAAAGCTGAAGATTTACTACAAGTTTTTGAAATAGCAACAGCTAACGATCCTACTGTTTTAAAAGCAAAAGCCCAAGCCGATGCACAGTCTTACCAAAGCGATTTGGCGATGAGTGCACTATTACCTCAAATTGGTTTAACTATGGGTTATACGAAAAGCGATGCAACGTCGTACCAAAGCGTTGGTGACTTATCTAACCAAGTTAAAGTTGAAAGTGACACAGACCAATTCTCTCGTGGTGTAAGTTTAAGCCAAACATTATTTGATTTAGGTGCTTGGAACACTTTAGATATTGCCGATAAGCAAGCTCTACAAGCAAGCGGCCTATATGATGCAGCTAAACAAAATTTAATTGTACGCGTTGCTGAAGGTTATTTTAACGTATTAAGTGCCAGTGATAACCTTGAATTTGTCGAAGCTGAAAAACGTGCCATTGCACGTCAACTTGAGCAAACAAAACAACGTTATGCAGTAGGTTTAACAGCTATAACAGACGTACACGAAGCACAAGCTCAGTTTGATAACTCAGTAGCCCAAGAAATTATTGCCAGTAATGCTGTAGAAACTGCACGCGAGCAACTTCGTGAGATAACTGGTAAATATCACGAAAAATTAGACTTTTTAAATACAGATACTTTCTCAACAACTAAACCAACTAAGCGCTCAAGCGACTTTGTTAAAGTAGCTGAAGATAAAAATATCAACTTACAAGTCTCTAAAGTAACGGTTGATATTGCAAAAGATCAAATTGAATTAGCAAAAGCAGGTCATTATCCAAAACTAACTCTAAGTGCAAGTTATGGTGACTCTCTTACAGACACTCAAATAAATGGCGCTAATTTTGATGACCAACCGCGTTCAGACTCAAGTTCTGTTGGGCTTAACTTTAGCGTACCTTTATATTCAGGTGGCGCAACGGTTGCTGCAACAAACCAAGCGCGTGCGTTTTACGTATCAGCGAGCCAAGATTATGAAACAAATTACCGCGCAGTCACTCGCACAGTAATTACATCTTATAATCAAGTTGTTTCAGATATTGCGACTTACAAAGCGCTAGAGCAAGCGGTTGTTTCAGCTCAAAGTGCCCTTAAAGCAACTGAAGCCGGTTTTGAAGTAGGTACTCGTACCATTGTTGACGTACTAGTGAGTACGCAAAATTTATACGATGCAAAACGTAACCTTGCTGATGTGCGCTACCGTTATGTGTTATCTACCCTTCGCTTAAAACAAGCTGCGGGTACACTAACAAGTGAAGATTTAGTTGCCATAAACCAAGGTTTAAAATCAGCTTAACTTTTACAGCTAAACATTATATAGATTTATTCAAAGCCAGCATGTAGCTGGCTTTTTGTATTTTATAGCGCTTAGCGTTAAACTATCGTTTTTATTCTCAGAGAGATTTTTGTGGTCACCTCATCTCCTTTTAAAGCATCTTTTTTAGGCCCTCGATACTGGCTAACGTGGGTTGGCGTTTTATTTTTATACTTAATTTCTTGGCTACCACAAAAGCTACAGCTGGCAATGGGTAAGCAACTTGGCCGCTTAGTCCATAAATTTATGAAGCGCCGTCGCCATATTGCAGAAGTAAATATTAAGCTGTGTTTTCCTGATATGAGCGAAGCAGATCAAAAAAAACTTGTGCTCAAAAATATGGAAAACACCGGCATTGCAATGGTTGAAACCGGCATGGCTTGGTGGTGGCCGCAGTGGCGAGTAAAAAGTGTATATGGCTCAATCAAAGGTTTGGAGCACTTTGAGCGCGTTCAAGCATCTGGTAAAGGTGTTTTATTACTTGTACCTCATATTCTGCATCTTGAAATGGCGAGTCGTGTAATGGGATTAAAATGCCAAGGTTTAGGCTTTTACCGCCCTCATAACAACGCTCTAATGGAATACTTTACAACGAATGGCCGCCTTCGTTCTAACGAATACCTAATTGGCCGAAAAGATGTAAAAGGCTTACTAAAATCATTAAAAAACAAAAAAGTATGCTATTACTTACCTGACCAAGATTACGGCCGTAACCGCTGTGAATTTGTGCCATTTTACGCCGTCCCTGACACTGCAACGACAACAGGTACTCTTATGTTTGCTGGCAGTAAAAACTGCGAAACTATGAGCTTAATCTCGCGTCGCGACGAAAATGGTAAGTATCATTTAGAGGTAGTACCTGAGCTTGAAAACTTCCCAAGTGGTGATGATAAGGCTGATGTAACACGTGTAAATCAACGCATGGAACAATCTGTTAATGCCGCTCCAGAGCAATACATGTGGCTACACCGTCGCTTTAAAACTCGACCGGATAAAAATACGCCTTCTTTTTACAAAAAGTAATGGTATAACAATAATAGGAACAAATAAGGTGGGTAATAATCATGTGGTTTTGGATTAGACATATATCATTTGCAGCCGTGCTAATAGCACTCGCCGTATACTTTTTAGTGGGTGATGGTTCTGTATTTGATATTAAAAAATCTAAAAATGCAGCCGCCGAAGGATTATCACGCTTTTACTCCTCCATTCGTAACCAAGTAAAAAGTAATAAAGAACGAGATCAATTTGTTTTAAAACTTAAAACACCAGAACAAACCTTGGATAGAGTATTGGCTGAACGTGCGCGAACAGTAGATCCAATGCCTACAAATTGGACTGGAGAGGTTGAACCTAGGCGCTTTGAAAATGGCACAACTCTTAAAGATGTACTTAATCAATATGCTAAAAACGAGGGGATTGAGCTTTACTGGTACTTAAGTAAAGATTACTTAGTTAAAGATCATTTTAGAGTAGACAGTAACTTTACTTCAGCACTGTACCAAATTGGACGCGCTATAAATGATGATTTTGAGCATGAGGTTTATACTTACTTTTGCCATAAACAAAGAGCAGCGGTAATTACCGAGTTACCATCAGAATTTGTACGTACAAACTGTTTAAAACTAAAGGTTTAAGGGTTTAAGGGTTTAAGGGTTTACACGTACATAGACCCAAGCAAGCGCTTGGGTTTTCAATTCAATTCAATTCAATTCAATTCAAAAATACTATTCCAAATATTAGTTACGTTAGTAATATCTTGTAAAAACGTTTCTCGCGGGATCAATTTACCTTTTTGCTCCAAGCTCAACACGTGATAACACGAGCGATAATCAATATACGCTTTTATCAACTGCTGTTTTTGCTCTTTAGTAATACAATCTATATTTGCCGCATCCGTTAATATTCTTACGTTATCTGAGTAAACTGTAAGCTGTTCAAACTCGTTTGCGTGTTTAAGTACTAAATATTGCGTAATAAACTCAATATCAGCCATGCCACCAACATCTTGTTTTAAATCAAATTTATCAGCATTTCCCTTCGCTAGATGGTCGCGCATTTTTTCGCGCATTTTTATTACATCAGCTTTTAGCACGGTATCATCGCGTTGCTGGCAAAGTATATTTTTACGAATTTGTGAAAAACGATCTATCAGATCGTTTTGACCTAAAATTAATCGAGCCCGAACAAGTGCTTGATGCTCCCACGTCCATGCTTGAGTTTGCTGATAGTGATTAAAGCTCTCTAAATTGATAGCCAATAAACCAGAGGCTCCTTCAGGACGTAATCGTGTATCAAGCTCGTATAAAATGCCCGATGCAGTACGGGTATTAAATAAATGCATTAGGCGCTGAGCGAGCTTTAAATAAAACTGGCGAGAATCTATCGGTTTTTCACCATTAGTTAAGCTTGAACCATCATGATTATGCACAAACACCAAATCTAGATCTGAGTCGTACCCGACTTCTAAGCCACCTGTTTTACCATATGCAATAACAGCAAAACCTTTATTTTCATCATCTGTGCCAGGGGGCATACCAAAGCGCTTAACAGTGTTATGCCATGCAATATTAACAGCTTGGTCAACAATCGCCTCTGCCAGTACGGTTAAATGATCGCTTACTTTCATTACGTCAAGAACACCGGTTGCATCGGCGGCAGCAATTCGTAATTGATGCGTTTGCTTAAATTGCCTAAGCGACTCCATTTGCAGTTCTAAATCGTCATGCTCTATTCGTAAAAAATACTGTCTTATTTCATCTTTATACGCTGTGAGCGGGGTTGGCTTATAAAGAACTGCGGGGTCTATTAGTTCATCAAGTAATATGGGGTAGCGAGAAATATGCTCCCCTATCCATTTGCTATGACAACACAGTAAAACAAGTTGCTTTAATGCACCTTGGTTTTCGTAAAGCAATTCTAAATAGGCAGTACGCGAAATTATCTTATTAAAAATTTGGCAAACCATTGTGAAAGCTGCTGCACTGGCATTAAAGTCATTTAATTGATTTAGTAAAACAGGCATTAACTTATCAAGAGTGTCACGCCCTCGGTTACCTATATTTACCTTAGACAGCCTTAATTTAAAATCGTTAAGGGGTGCTTGCCATTCATCTCTGGCCTCTTTTAAAAAGCTCACATCACCATGATCCCAAGCACTAATAAATGCGCCTTCACAGGTATCAAGTGGCACGGTTTCCTCGCCAATCACAAGTGCAAACTCACCGTTAACTTGTTTCATCACCTTTTCTATAGTGTTTAAAGTGGCAGAAAAATCAGCTTGTTCTAATAATAAATTTAAGCGCTGCTGATTCAATTCATCATCAGGGAGTGTTTGCGTTTGCTGGTCGTCAAATATTTGAAGGTACTGCTCAACTTTACGTAAATAAAGGTAATTGCGTCTCAGCTCGCTTGCTTCTTGCTCATCTATAACTTGGTTAAGTGCCAACTCATTTAATGCTTTAAGTAAAGATTGGGTTTGTAAATTAGCCTCTCGCCCACCTCTTACCATTTGCAGGGCTTGCACTATAAATTCAACTTCACGAATACCACCAGCGCCTAGTTTTATATTATTAGTTAAGCGTTTACGGCGAACCTCTTGTGCAATCATTAACTTCATTTTACGCAAGGATTCAATCACCGAAAAATCAATATACCGGCGGTAAACAAACGGCTTTAAAAGCTTAATAAATTCATCCCAATATTTATTAGGGGTGCCAATTAAGCGCCCTTTTAACATGGCGTAGCGTTCCCAGTCGCGCCCTTGTTCTTGGTAGTAATCTTCAATGGCATTAAAGCCTGTCTCTTATACACATCTGACGCTGCCGACGAGCGATCTAGTGTAGAT